>SDBT01008156.1_pt1 | contig 17145 bp, 15 predicted proteins | sample 2277101 | NCBI WGS metagenome assembly SDBT01 (sample SAMN10404973, study PRJNA504765) | marine sediment metagenome | isolation source: marine sediment core GS10_PC15, 103 cmbsf | place: Arctic Ocean: Southern Knipovich Ridge | collected 2010
GACGTTTCATCTATCTTGGGAAGTATGGGATCCGGAGGTCGGCGGAAAACACACAATTTCCGCATTCGCGGACGAAGCGAAGGAAGAGTTGGCGGGCAAGATCCTCATGGATCCGCACCCGTGCGACATAATGCTTCTGGTCGTGGAACCGCGGTTCCGAGGACGGGGACTCGGCAGCGAACTGTTGAGACGGGCGTGCCAACACCTCGAGGAATACGGCTGCAGACGAGCGCTGCTTGGCGTGCGAGATCTCGATCGCACGTATCGAGGATTGCCGAGCGACGTGCGCCAGTTCTACCGAAAGAACGGATTCGAGCAGAGTTGGCGCGACTGGATCACGAGGAGGTCTGTACTGCTGCAGAAGAATCTGCACCGATAAAAAAAAGTTGTTCGATATCAAAAACACTCGTCGCAACGCAGCGCACCGGCATCGACGCACTCGGACCGCTTTTGTACACGTACATTTGGGCCCAGAAAAAAATTGTGGGTCTGATCCGGCCAAAATATCCGGGTTTGGTTTTCCTCTACTCCTCTGTCTCCTCCTGCTGTTCTTCGACCGCGACGGCGATCATCCCTTGTACCGCATCGCCTCCGACGTACGATGCTAGGGTCTCCATCGCCTCCAACGCTTCTTGGGTCTCCATCGCCTCCATGTGTTGTTCGAACGTCGGCACCGCGTCATCCAGTGTAGCCATCCATTTGAACATCAGATCGAGAAAACCCGCCGCTCTTTCTGCAGCAGTCTTTGTGCAGAACCACGGAAAATGAGTGGTGTCTACGTCCGGCAGTTTTTCCGTCCCCTCTGAGAATGGTTTAACTTCCGCTTTCTCCTGCGAATCTTGCATTTTTTTTCAGACAAAAAAAACCCCCCCAGACCGGGAAATCCAAAGAACCGCTGTTCCTAAAACTTAAACCACGACGACATGTCTATTCTAGGACCCGTTTATATGCGTTGCGCAATATCCGACCGAAAAAAACATTGTGGGACGTTCGGCCGGAAATATCTCTACGGTCTGTTTTTTTTCTTTCCTCTTCACTTTACGTAGGTTTCGCAGCATTCGGAACACCTCTGTATCCCGGCCTGACTGCAATTCTGGCAAAGGCACGTACAACCGGCACACGTCCGAGAGTCGCATCCGATGCACTTGCTCCATTCTCCCGTGATCAGGCACGATTTTATCTCCAAACGTCCACACGTGTTGCAAGGCTCGCAGTAGGGATTCGGCTGAATCCGGTTGGATCCAAAGGGCCAGGGTCTCGGCAGAACCCGCTTAGATCGAAAGGGCCAGGGCATTTTTGCACAAACCACCTCCCCCAAACCAAATGGCCGCGTTTAATCGTAGGAAGGTAGGAAACACCTCCGTGGTTTCTTTTTTTTCTAAATGACAGGATCGGTGAATCCTTTTATACGGGCCCATCTGCTTCCTTGACTCCCTCGACCCTCTCCCGCAGCGTCTTCATGGCGGCGCACTTGACCTCGTGTCCTCTCGCCCAGGCGGTCTTCTGACACTCCTTGGAACAGTACATGGCCACGCGACACCCGCGGCATAACATCAGACCGTCTTTCTCTTCCAAGCACCCGTGACACCCCATCTGCATCGACGCGAGCATGGCGAGCTCGAAGTACTTTGGGGCGCGTTCGGCTATCATCCTAATCATCTTCTCCGGGGTCAAGTCCGAATTCCCCGCGGAATCTGGATCTGGATCTGGATCTGGATCGGTCGCCGTCTCCACCATCCTCACCGGGATCCACTTCACCCTCTGGTCCCCGCTGTTCCAAGGCGGTGTGAAGATCACGAGTCTCAGGGCGTCGTCTCTTTCGAGCTGTCCGACGGCATCCGCCAGCTCCGCCGAGTTTCCGGACCCGGGACGGGCGAGGTGGGAGATGATGTCCTTTCCCACGGGGACCGGCGTCAGCTTCTTTCCCTCTTCATCGTCCAGGAGCTCCGCCAGGAGGGCCCGACGCTGGGCATCCGCGTTCGGAAATGCCACCAGGTACAACCTCTTGTCCTTGTCGGGAAAAAAGTCCATGGGGCGCGTGCCGATCATCCCCCGCAGAACGAACTCCAGGGCCTCGAACGTGCCCAGGTCCTCCGGAATTTTCCCGGGGTTCCGGATATTCTCCGTAGGCACTTCTTCTCCGAACATGACGGCAAAAATTCAAAAATTTGAATTTTTTTTTCCTGGCCTCCCGTGTGCGTTGGAATGGAAATGGTTAAAAAAAAAAGGAAACCTCTGCTACGACGCGTATTTTTATGTACCGACCGTACCTAAAAATACTGCTTTGCCAAAAATAGAGGATACGGAGCGTAAAACCCCCGCGCTGGAAAGAAAAACTTCGCACAAAGCGTTCGCCGAAGCTAAGAAACATGAAAAGACCTAGATCTACCGGGGAATCAGGCACAAACAAACGAACCCGTAGAAGCAGGGACAAGAAACGGACGAACCCACGAACGAAAGAGACAACGAACGACGCCTTGGATGCCTGGGAACACGTATCTCGGTTTCTGACGGCGCGGGAGTGCGTCAAGTACCTTCGACCCCTTTGCAACTCCTTGCGGGGCCTTTGCGATGCTTTTGTGGACGTTTTGGAGATACGTCACGTGATTCTCATTTGGAAACCGGACAGAAGCACCACTCGCGCGACCGGAGTGTTGGTCAAGTTCGCCTTCTACAAACCTACCGCGGGAAGAGATGACCGGAGATTCAGCGCCGGAGATTACGTTTGGAGTTTTTCCAAGGAACCGTTTCCGTTGACGACCGTGGACCTGTGGGAAATGAAATTCGGCATTCATCTGCGCTGCGATGCGAAAAGCGACGACCAGGCTCAGCTCCTGAGTCAATTTTGCCTCACACCTGTGCACGCAGTAGCCCCTGACGGAAAAACTGGCACTGTACTGATGATGACCTGGCCGTACTTTGGATCCTTCGACGTCGTGTGGCAAACCTGCGGCATCACCGATGAAAAGACCGACTCCGTGCGATTAGAGATTTCGCGGGCGAAAAGTTCGGAGCAAAAGTGAAACGTACACGCGTCGAGTTCGATTCTCTCACAAAAAAACAGGAAAACAAAAATTTTAAAAATCCCCTCCCGCGGTTTTCTGCTCCTATTCGGTCGAAACATGGATCGTTATGCTCCATCCGAGCGCCTGAAATGCGGATCCGATCAGCAATCCTCCCACCATTCCGAAGAATGCTCCCAATGTTGTCAGAAGGGGGGGGGGGGGTTGCGCGTAGCATCCGACGAATTTTATATACGCAGCATCTTTTTTGTTTCCCCGGGTGGCTTATTCGGGCACGACCAAATCGTTCCAGTGCACCGGGCTCCCCCCGTCGTATCCGAGGTTTTCCCGAATAAACGCTGCTCTTGCCGCCCCCCCGTCGTATCCGAGGTTTTCCCGAATAAACGCTGCTCTTCCCGCTCCGTGATCCGGCGGGCACTTGCAGCGTCCGAAGTAGCTCGCGGCATCCTGGACGAAAAATACCAGGAAGATCGTCAGCATCGCGAGGACGGCGAATTCCGGGATGGCGATCGTTCCTCGAATGCGCATAAACGCCGCCACCATAGGAACGAGTTTGAACGCGAGAGCCCAGGTCAAACGTTCCTCGCGAAAGAGCTCCGGAAAGATTGCGAAGGCCATCAACTGCGCGGCTTCCTTGCCCAGCCACAGGGTCCAGAGGATCGCGTGCCACACGGCGCAGATCGTCGCGGCTTCTCCGATCTCGGAGGCGTCCAGGACGAGGGCGTACGTCGGGAAGAGGAGAACGGAGACGAGCGCGGAGGTGCACAGCTTCCGGATGCCCTGCCGAAACTCGCGGCGACGCTCGCTGGTCAGATAGATCTGCGGGTCCGGTAAAGGATCGAGGTCATCGACGGACACGAGCACCAGCCCGGCTCGTTCGTTCGTCAAGCGGGTGTCGGGAGATACGCCCAGGGCCGCCAGGCCGGTGCATTTTTGTCGGCACGCGGGACACCGGAACTCTCCGCCCCATTGGGAGATGACCGCGGCCACGCAATGCACGCAGAACTCGTGTCCGCACGGCGCCTTCTTGACCGCGGAGGTGCGATCCGATTCTCCCTCTTCCTTGCGATCGTAGTGCTCCATGCACACCGAACATTCGAATTTGGGGCGCGATTCCGGTGTCCGTTCTTCTTCTTCTTCTTCCGACGAAGTGGAAAGTAGATGCTGTCGTTCGTCTCCATCCGATTTCATTACGGGGAGAGGAAACTCGCAACAAATGGAGAGGGGAAAAACGTTGCACGCACGCGCGTGTGTATATATTACACGTGCACGTCGAGTCTGCCGACGCGTATATACGCGGCATCTTTTGATTCCCCGGGAGGGAGAAGGCACGATGACCAAGAAGAAGAAATCGGAGAAGGAGCAGTGTTCGGACAGAAAGATCTCGGTCGTCATGCGTGAGTTCAAGGCGGGGACGCTCAAGAGCGGCAGCGGCCAGAAAGTGACGAGCGACAAACAGGCCCTGGCGATCGCCCTGAACGAATCTCGGAAGAAGTGCGGATGGCCTCCGCCGAAGAAGAAGAAGTAGAAGAGAAACACTTCTGTATGTATCCGAGAAATTGCGCCCAACGGTCGATACGGACAAAAAAAAAGATGGATATCGAATTTTCCTTGGACGGACTGACCACCCTGTTCGAAGAGTGGCTAAAGGCCATCGCCGAGACCAAGCGCGCTCGTTCCGAGCCGGGTTGCGGGGCCGTCGAACGGGTCTCCGCCGAAATGCAATACCGAGAGCTCGGCTACGACTGGGGATCTCCCGGAGTCTACCAAAGCACAGGTTGCAACGGAACCCACCACGCTTGGTTTTGCTGCGATACCAGAGGGACCCCGGAAGAAATCGCTCGCTACGTGCTATCGAGAACGCGGGATTTCCCGGGTTGGAGGGAAATGCATTTGAGCGTATACACGGAAGAGATCAGAGTGGGATTGCACGGGGGCCGCTACGGTGGGATTTCTCGCTGTTCTGCATGAGAATAAAACAATTACAAAAAAAAGATCTGCACGACACCGTCGGCCTTTGTGTCCCGATTTAACGAAGGTCGGCACTCCCTCTCCACAGAAATCCTCGCACGAAGACCGTCGACAGAAGGAACGTCCAGATCCAGAAGGACGCCGTCTGCATGCTCGTACCCGTACAGAAATACCGGAACGCGAGCATGCAGACGAACCCCAGCACCAAGGAGACTCGGAATAGCGTTTTTTCCCCCAGGTCAAAGAAGGATAGGAACATCCTCAGGCACGACAGGACCCCGAGTCCAAACAAGAAGAGGTAGAGCCATTCCGTCGAGTAGAGGCCCAGTAACCAAGAATTGAAGAAGAAGAACAGCATGGTCAGCATCACGGCGAGGTGCTTCCCCAACCGCCGCAGGTGGCCCGGGGGAAGGTCGTCGCGAAGGACGTATACCCAACAGCAGAACAGGACGAACGACGAGAACTCGTCGAGTCTCGTCCTCAACCGCGGTGCGCTGTATCCCCGAGGCGAGTTCGCGTCGCGTAGAACGGAGCCTCCTTCGTCGTTGGGATGGCGGAGAAGGAACCTGTAGACCAGATCGAGGTTCGCGCGGTTCGCGTCGAGAAGAACCGAGTTGCTGCGAACGACGTGTTTCTCCCGGCACTCGGGACATGCGACGTAGATTTCCTTCTTGGAGGAATCCTGTCCGCCTCCGTTCAGAGCGAGGTCCAGGAGGTGCTTTTCGCAGACGGCGTGTCTACAGGGAAAGATGTGCCGGTCTTCGTTGGCGGACGGAATCTTTATCAGGCATATGGGGCAATCCTCGGAAATTGGTGTCGATGTCGGCGTCGGGACCTCGGTAGCCATGGAGTTGGACGAAAAAAAACTAAACCAAATCGGTCTTTCTCTCTAATCCGGGGATTTTTTTGTAGACTCGAAGGTTGCTATTTTCGCGTCGCATCCCGAAATAGCAAAACCGCCGACGTTATATAAAGCGAGGAGCCTGTCGTTCTTCTACACAGTTTCGGGGGGGTGCAACCGAAAAAAGAAAATGGTTCGAAAGCGAGTGCGAGCAAAATCGGGGGCTTCTTCGCGAAATCTGTCCCGATCGACCCCATCGGAGGGCGATTCGGGACAAAAGGATCCAAAGGCCGAAACCACCACCAGAACGTCCACTCGGACGCGCAAGAGACCATGTTCCTTTGCCAAGGCGGAGGACGATACCCGCTCCGCCGAGAAAAAATCGAGGCATCACGAGTTCGATCCGATACTACTGGTGTTCATCCACGATCACGGGTTGCGCGTCTTCGAACTTTCCAGGCCGTTCCTGGAACTCACCCCCACGAAGATGGACCTGCTGTTCAAGGCAGACGCCAAGACGAACGGAGAATGGACCGCCGTGCAGGCCGTGAAGAGGGCCTGCGGGCTCCTGGAGAAACGAGGCATCCCCCGCCGTAAGGACGGAGAGGCGTACGCGCGCGACCCTTCGGTGAGCAAGGGAGAGAGGGAGACCTTGAAACTGTACTGGAGCACGCTGGGACACGGGGAGTGGGCGGATCTGGAGTTGCACGACATGGGCGAAGCCGATTTCCTGAGGAAGTACGATGGCGGAGAGCCGTTCTTGCCCGAGCGGGCTTCGAGCTGCGTGGTGGACCTTCGCGACGAGTCCGCGGCGAGGTGCCTCGAGCGCGAGCAGAAACTGCGCGCCGCTCAGGAGCAGGAGTACCGGATCGGGAAGGAGAAGCGCCGCGAAGCCAAGAAGACCAAGAAATCCGGGAAGGAACCCGCAAAGGAGAAGGAAAAGGCCGGGGAGAACGCCGCGGGACCCGCTTCGGAGAACGGGAAACAGGACTACAAAGCGCGTTTCGACGAGTTCGCAAGGGGGTTGCTCGAGCTAGCGAAAACGCGCGCCGCGCGGAAGGAGGAGGAAAAGCACGGCGGGGATCCCGCTTCGCTCGAAGACGGCGAAGAGCTTCTTCCGGACGCCGACGCGGAAGGAAGGGGCGAGGAGGAGGAGGGAGCGGAGTGGGGTCCGGAGGAATTTTCCTTCTCCGATACCGGCGGTGATCCCGCACGAACCCATTCGGTTCCCTCGCCTCCCACGGAGGACGAAGGAGCCCAACCCTACCTCTTCGACGACGACCTGCGGATGGAATCCTCGGAAGACGGGATTCCACCCGTTGCAGAAGACGAAAATTCGGACGCGGAATGCGACGGCGAGGACCACCGAAACGAGGAGACTACGGACGGAAAGGGGAAATCGGAGGAGGAAGAAGGGGAAAAGCGTGGTCTCACCGTAACGTTCGTAGGAGGCCCCGGATTTCGCATCGTGAAAGGCCACCAGGACGACGTGGACGAGTATATCCACGAGAGGGCCAAGCAAGTGTTTCCGGACGACGACGACGACGACGATGAGGAAGATCGGTCGCATGGAGAGGAGGAAGAGGAGGTAGAGAGGGGGGAGGAAAAAAAAACTCCCTCGGAACAGCAATCCGAAGGATGATCCCGTCCTACCTCGGGTTTCTCAAAAAAAGATTTTTCTTCTGAAGCATCTCCGTGCATTTTTTAAAAAAAAAATTTTTTTTTTGATACCACCCTCGCGAGAGAAGAGGGGTCGAAACAAATAAAAGCCCTTTCTTTCTCCCCCCCCCCAACCCTCCCCTCCCCTAGCGTCGTAGGTCTCCCACGTTTACGATCGTGATGAAAGTGAAGCCCTTTCCTACCGCGTTTGTCACGCGGGCGCACTTCTCCTCCTTTCCAAGTATCCGGAAACCGTGCGCGTCCGAATCTTTCGGAATCAGGGTGCGCGCGTCGGGATCGTATTCGAAGGCCCGACCGACCGCGGAATGGACCGTGCAACCGCGGTCCAGCGCAAAATGATTGAGCAACCTGTCGTCTAGATGGTTCGCCGCGTAAGGATCGTCCTCGGTCGATTCCGGCATCAGGAGGACCACCCTCCTATCTTGATCGCATCCGGACTTGGCCCACCGCACGGCCTCCAGGAAAGGGGCGCGGGATTGCCAGGGACTCCGGGTCGCGGTTCCGGTCGCGGTTCCGGGCGCGGTCTTCCTCGTAGAGACCCCCGCGGGCTTCAGTGCGTTGTGGAGGGAGAGAACGACCTTCTGCACCCGGTTGTGTATCACCTCGTCGGAGACGCGCGTCGTGAACAGGAACGATTTTCTCCTGGTCCTGAGTCCCTCCAGGAGTCCCACCCAGTACGCCTTGAAGAACGGCCACGCGCTCTCGATCTTCGCGAACGAGGGTGCGAACGCCTGTTCCACGGCCTTTCGGACCTTGTCCCTGGGCTCGCCGCGGCCTCCTTTTAGCTGTTCCGTCGCGGGAGAGGTTCCGAACTTCAGGTCCCTGATCTGCTTGGCCAGGGGCCCCTCCAGTTTCCGCAGTTCGAAGTTCAGCGCCTCGCCGCCGCCCACCCTTATCTTGGCGTCTGCCGTCGGCAACGCCTCGTCGGCCGAGGGAAACTCCTCCGAAGGAGACCCGTCCTCCGCCCTTCCCCCCCACCTCATCATCTCCCGCCGATCCCTGCTCGACGGCGTCGTCTTGCCGAACTTGGTTCTCTCCATGAAATGCCAGTAGTTTCTCATCTCGGAGGATACCAGGGCCGACGGTTTCTTCCACTGTTGCGGCCACCTGGCGGTGGCGTCCGGGATGGTCTTCATCTCCTTCAGCGTTCTCTGTCGGCCAAAGAGCAGCAATCGGGCGACGGACACGTCCACGCCGTTCCTCAGGGACGAGATCCTCGCGTCCGAGGTCCGGGCCCACGCCTCCATCATGGCGCCGATCGCGTCCACGGATCCCTTGAGCTGGTTCTCGAACCTGGCCACCCTGCCGCTTCCGAGCCCCAGTCCCCGCCACAGCAGGTTTATCAGACTTCCCGAGACCTCCAATCCGTGTTCGAAACCGGAGATGGCCAGCTGTCTCCGTGTCCGAGCGTCCGGAGGCCTTCCGAGGAAGGCGTCGGTCTTGATCTCGTCCGTCCGCATGATGACCCCGGCGAGACCCAGAAGGGCGTTTCCCGCGTTTCCCTTTCCGTCCGAGGCGCCGAAATTCGTGTTCGTGTCCCCGTCCGCCATCTCCCACTCGCACTCGTCCCGGACGGGCTGGGTCCGATCTCCCCCCCTTGATTCTTCTTCGTCGACCTCGCAGGCCCCGACCTTCATCAGGTAGGCGTCGAAGCATTCCGCAAGGGATTGCATGCCGTCGTCTCCGTCGCACTGCCCTATTCCATTCTGCAGGACCCACGTGGCGTAGGATCCCCCGTGTATCATCTCGTTGTAGGATCGTTCCAGCCCGACTAAATCCGCGCCCCCTCCGTTCTCCACCGACGAGGAACGAGAGAAACTCTCTGCGAATTCGAGAAAACTGGGACCGCTCCACGGTGAGGCCATCGTGAGAAAGAAGAGAGAGGGAGAACGGATGAAGAAAGGAAAAAAAAAGACCCCCGACGTTCCAAAAGACTCAAAAAAATAGGCTTTGGAAGCGGGATGAATCCGGCGCTTTCGAGGGAGAAGTCGTTGCGAGAAACCATTATAACGGAACCCGAGAGAACGGCCATCGGTTTGTTTTGGCTTGTTTTTTTTTTGGTCGTTGGATGGGTGCGGACGGAAGAAATTGCAGAGGAAGATTCTGCGATGCAAACAAAAAGCATCGGCATACCGGGGACTACCGAAGGCCGGTTTCCGTCTCGGAAAAAAATTGCGGGAGCAAAAATAAAAATTGCGGCCGAAAATGTATAACAGAAAGAATCCGGGATCATCCCATCAGAGTTCCACGTGGTTTTTTTTCTCCCGCCCGTTTGCTTAGCCGGAAAAAGAGGGGGGAGAAAGAGCGAATAATGTCCACGACGTACGTGGACGACGACGAGCTGAACAAGCTCTACGGAGCGTTTCCTCGGTGGGAGGAGGTAAGTTACGCCTCGACGGCCGTGTCCGTCGGAAAGACCGGGTTGGGAACGCTGCCGACACTTCCGAGGGAGATGACGATCCCCGCGGCGCTGATATCGATAAGCGTGGCGGAGCGATCGGTCAAGGGGATGGCGGGCGAGAAGGTGGAGGCGCTCCGGAACGAGGTCCGGGAGGTGCGGAGGCGGGTGGAATCGCTCCGAACGGGGGCGCCGCCCGGTGCAGCGCCGGCGCCGGGGGATCCGTCCATGGATGACATCCGGAGGTGGTTCGGGGAGTTAGTGGGCCGAAATGATTTGAGCCTGGTCGGAGCGGAGATGATAGAAATGAGGGAGACACAAGAGGCGATCAGGCTGCAAGGGTTTGAGTTCATTACCGATTTCGTGTCCGTGGTGAAACTGCTGCTGAAGAAATTCGTGGCCGACAAACCGAGACTCGAAGCACTCGAGAACATGATGAAGGGGATCCTGACGAGAAGAGAAGACAATCCACTCTCGGGCGACATCGACGACTTCAAAGAGCAACTGGAGGAATTCGACGGGACTGCGGAGCATTTTGAGTCGGTGGTCGCATCCGCGGAAATCATGTACGAAGCTGCGTTTACCCCCAAAAAAATAGGCGATGAAGTAATCAACCCGGAGCAGCTCAACGATCTTATGACGTGGGTGCAGGATCAGAAGGCGCTACCACGAGCGCCTTCGGCCGAGGATGCGATTCTGGCCGATGCGGCGAGGGATGCGATGAAAACGATGGGCATCGCAAGCGTATCTGCTTTCAGTTCCAAGATCCAGACGCTCCAGGGAGCAGAAACGAGGGAAAAGGCGCTCGCCGATACGCTGTCTGAGATGTTGTTCAAGACCGGCCTCGGCCCGCGGAAAACCGGAGCCGAACTCGTCGGTCAGCTGGAACAACTGCGGATTCGGTTCAATAACCTTCGCGACAGGATGCAGAAATCGGAACAGACGACGTGGAAAATTTTCCAGGCGGCGTTCCCGGGAGAGGCCATCCCGGATACAGTCATCACGAGCGACCAGCTCGAAAGACTTCTGGTGTGGGCGAGAGCGGCCCGCGTGAAGGCGGAGCTTCCTCCAGGAGTCGAGATCGTTTCTCCCACCTTGTCCCAGGAGATCTCCTCCTTGCTGGGGAACGCCACCCATCTCCAGACGATCAACGAACACCAGCGGTTGGTGGAGGAGCTCCTGTCCTCCGTGGGAATAGGGACCTTGGCCAGCAAGCACAACACGTTGGAATGGACGAAAATCATGGACCCCACCTTCTTGACCGCGGAAGAACTTAAGGCCGGCAGGGATCCCGCCTCGGCATTCAGATACCCGGGACTGGCTTCGCCCCTTACGGAAATGGTTACCTCGGCGAGCAACGTGGACCCCAGCGAGGTGACCTACTGGATACCGGTCGTGCTTCAGGACCTGGTTTCCTCCGCGGTCCTGCACGTTTGGAAGGCCGGAAGACTGCCCGGTTTGCAGTCCAACTTGAGACGGTCGATCCAGGACGCGCTATGGGGGGCCGTTCGTGCTTACCAGGCGGTGTTTCAGGTTCTGAGGGTTAACCTGCTGGACGCCGGCGCAACAAAACGGATAAAGACCCCGGTCCCGACAGAGATACCCGAAGAAGGTTGGAAGAGCTCCGAAGTTTTTACCAGGGCCTTTTACGGTCACCTGGTGGTTCCCATCCTCGCAAGAGGATTTCTGTTGCACTTCACAGCGATTCAATTCCTCTTCCCCGAGTGGAAGAAGTTGAGCTTCTTGTCCAAGAACTTTCCCGCAACGGACGCAGTAATCGAAACCCCGATGCAAAACGTCGACGTCGCGGATCAAGTTCTACGGACCAAGCCGGAAGATCCGAGTGACGTCGCATATCAGGCGACCCTAATGGCGAAGTTGGATAACTTGTCCAACAACAAAACTTGGCAAGAGGCGTCGAAGCGTCTGGATAACGCTTTCGGTGGGGACCTGAACTCACTGTACACCAACGTCACCTTGAAAGAGGTCGGAAACAACCCCGAATGGAAGTTGGAGTGGACGGGGCCGGAAAAGAACATCCTGGACGTTTCATTGACCAAGAGGGGAGACGCGAAAATCCTTCACGAGGTGTTGCTGAGCGTTGCGGTGCGTGGGAACACGATCGCCAGGACCTTGATCGTCTGGCAATCGAACGCGCCTGCCGATCCTCTCATGCCATCGGCGGTGGTGGTCCACTTCTCCAGCGAGACCTTGCCACTTCTCAGGCTGGTTCCGTCCTCGAAAGAGATGGACGATTCGGCCAGGTGGAACATCGGCCCGACCACGGTCTTCGTGTCCGACTTCGACGCGGATCTCAGCAGGACCGTTGGAAGGGGTTTCAACTATCACTACGGACTGGTGCAACTTCCCGTGTCTTGGGAGGAAGGTCTGGAGTACTCGATAGGTCTGACGATCTTTTCCGATTTTCGCACCCTCGATCGAAAGGGAACGTACCTGTACTGGTCCGATACCAAGACCAAAACCTACACGAGGTGATAGGAAAAAAACAATAGAACCAAGAAATCCCGGAGAGTCCCAACTCCCGTGTAAAGATTGACATTCCCAAAAAAAAAAAAGATTTTTAAACGGGAATCGCAACAAAGTTTCATATAATTTATCTTCCGCGACAATAACATTTGCATGAAAAAGCATTCACTCTTATCCCCCATCCAAAGTTCGACAAAGTGAGAAACGTTTTTTTTCTTTCGGTGCGTGTAGAGTGATAAACTTCTTTTCGGAGGAAATGCTCGAGGAGGAACCGGACGGGGAAGAGGATCTAGAAGTCGAAGAAGATTCCGGCCTCGTGTTCGCGCGGGACTCGGAGATAGATGCCCTGGCACGCGCCTTCCCCCGCTCCGTCGAACTCCGAGAACCGGCCCGCGCGCGGTCCGCCCTCGACGCGGACGTCCTGCCGGCATCGCTGGGCGTGCTCCCGGTCTCCATCGAGACCCCGCGTCTGCTCCTGGGCCTGGAGCTCACGCGCTGGCGGGTCGAGCGCCAGAAGGAGCTTCCCCACCCCAGCAGGGCGGTGCTGGAGAGTATCGAGCGCAAGCTGTCCCGGACCGAGTCCTTGGTCGGCGTGCAAAACGTGGCGCTGCGCACTCGATTGGAGATACGCCAGAAGGAATTGAACGACTGTCTGACCGGAGTGGACGAACTGGCGGAAGACCTGAAGAAGCGCGTCCTGGCCGAGACGGAACCCACCTGCCCGACCGAGGAGGATCTTCGGAAGGAACTCGACGAGGCAAAGGACAACATGATCCAAGCCCTGAAACAGGAGAAGAGATGCCAAGACGAGAACGATCGCCTCTGGGAGCAAGTGTACGGTGCCGTCTTGGCCCGGGACGACGCGGAATTCGAACTGAAAAGGGCCGTGGAAGCGGCGGCGACAATGGAGGAGGATAAAAACGAACTGATTAAGGAACGGAACACGGTCCTGGCGATGAAGGGATTCTTCGAGCAGAAGTTTTTGGCGAAGGCCAGCACGGAGGAAAAGAGCGCCCTGCAAACGCTCGTGATACGGACCAACAGGGAATTGGAAACGGCGCTCGCGGAGACCAAGAGTCGCAGGGAGAGGATAGCGGAACTGGAGGCGAAACTTCGAGAGTGCGAACGGGATCGGGATCCCGTTCGCGAAGAAAACGCGTCCCTGAGGAAGAAGGCGACGGTATTGAAAAAAGATGTCGAGGAACACGAAAGGCAGCGGGAGGATCAGAGGCAACTGATGACCGATACCTTGAAGGCGGCGGAGGACGTTCGCGCAGAATTGGCGAAGAAGGTCCGAATGCCGGAGGATAGGTTTCTGGAACTGGCCACGGAACTTCTGGGATCCCAGGCGAGGTTGGACGTAGCAATTCACCGCGAAATAGCGCAGCTGAGGGAGGAACAACTGCAGACCGCCACAAAGTCCGTACGGAGCGCCGAGGTGGTGCAACAACGACTGCAGAGTGCGATGCACTCCTTAAACGGAGTCATTCTCGGGAAGAATGGGGAGATAAACAGGCTCGAAGCTAGAACGAAACATCTGGAGGGATTGTTGAGAGCTGCCCGATTGCCGATTCCTCCGAGTCCCGGTCCCCAACCGAGTCCAAGGGTCATCGGTGCACCTTCCGGTGGGAATTAAAAAGCGGGGGGGGGGCTTGCGGACGGACGGAGGAGGGGAAAAAAATAACGGACTCTTTTTTTTTGGTGCGACCTCGGGGTACTCCCTTTGCGTATTTTTTTTTCCCGTAAAAAAAAAAGAAGAAGGAAAAGAGAAAGAGGGAGTTATCGGATATATATTTTCTCCCTTCTCCTCGATCCGACGAGAACGAAAGGGGAGGAAGGGGAAAAAAAAAGTTGCCGACCCCCCCATGCATAAACAACAACAGGCAGGGTTCGTCAAGATGCAGAGATTCTCTGCCGAAGAAGGCACCACGGGACACCGAAAGTCGAACGGTGCGAACGGGGCGAACGGAAGCACGTGGGACAAAGCAAACCTCGGACTGATCGTCGTCGTCCTGGCGTTGGCGATCACCATCCTCATCGTGGTCTGCATAGACTTCCAGGACCAAGGCTTCGTGGTGGACGACCACGGGTGCAACGACGGAAACGACTGCACGCTGAATCTGAAGTGGAAGAATAGGGCGTCGTGCGATAATCCCAGAAAACAGGACGGGGCGAACTGTCACACGCCGTGCCTCGCCCCGTACCAACCGCGGCACCCCACGTGTCTGAACGGAGAATGCGTCACCGATCCGCTCGGTTGCCTGGGTGTGTGCACGGAAAACAGCGACTGTCCCGAATTCGTGGCCAGGGTGCCGACCGAGGCGGCGCAAGAAACGGAGGGGGTCTTAGTAAACAGCAGGTGCAACCCCGACATGGGAATATGCGTTTATCGCGTGTTCGACGTGCAGGCTTTCGGGTTCCTCTTTATGACCACGGAATTGCTGCTTTTCCCCGAATTCCCCTACACCAACACTCTGGAAGGCTACGACGGCAACGGAGCGGCCGCCGACCTGTGCATGAGCATGGTCCCGGACGACCTCGATATCAAGCCCTGCCTGAAAGCCTTCCTGTCCCGTTTCACCCTGTTTGAAGATGCGAACGGAGACTTTCAGGAATGGATGTGCACGTACTGGTTCGCCTGCGCCGATGCGTACCTGACCGTCCCGCACACGGTCAAGACGGTGCCCGCAATGCTGGACAACGGAACGATCTCCTACACGGTATGATTGCCGGAGGAATCGACGTCCTACGTGCGCGGGATTATTTTTTTCTTCTTGTTTTTGGGGGTTATTTCTTTTCTTTTTGCTACCTGTACGGCCACCCAAAAAAACCCCCCCAAAAAAACACATCCATGGACATTGAAAAGAACATCTTCAGAGGGGGGGGGGGATTTTTTGATTTTAAAAAAATACTTCTTTGACACTCTTTCGACAAGAAGGCGAAAGATTGTGGCTCAGAAAAGTCATCCTCGATAGGGAGGACGGGTCGGTCAGAGGATTCCTCTCGAAGTTTGCGACCTGGAGAAACGGAAGCATCGTCAGGGACGCCGGGATTCCTTTCAGGAGATTGTCGTTGGCCAGGATCTCCCTCAAGAACGTGCACATGCCCACGGACTCCGGGATCTCGGTCAGTCGGTTGAACGAGACGTCCAGCTTCCGAAGAGACCTCATCCCGTTCAGGTTCTCCGGAAGGGACCGGAGATCGTTGTTTCCCATGAGAAGTTGCCTGAGTTTTTTCAGTTCCGTTATCCCCCTGGGCAGATCCCGTACGTTGTTGCCTCGCGCGTCGAGCTTCTTCAGGTTTTCGAGGAGACACAGCTCCTCCGGCAGGTCCGCGATCTGGTTTTCCGCCAATCCCAACTCCGTGAGATCACGGAGATTTCCCAAGAAGGAAGGCAGATCCGTCAGGAGGTTCGAGTCCAGGAGGAGGATCTCCAGGTAGGACATGCCCTCCACCGCCGGGGGAACGAAACGGATCAGAGTCTTCCGCAGGTCCAATTTTGGCGAGCACGCGTCGACGGAGAAGAATTGTACGGAGTCGTATGTCGAAGGTCGTCGGGAAAATCGATCCTTCAACCCGCGCTTCTTCCGCACGACGGACCTCTTGGACCCGCCATTTTCCCCGTCCGTTGTCTCCCACGCCATGGGAACATAGAACGATCGAAGAGAGAGCTTTTTCGGGTCCGCGCGTTTCCAAACGGGGTGGGAACGAGAGACGGGTATCCAATAGTGTTGGATACCTTCGACGTCATCCGAATCTCCCACGTGCATCTTTCGCGCAAAGTGGGAGCGACAAGAAGGGGGGGGGGAAGAGAGAACACGCCCGTACGGGTGGAGGGTGGAAATCGATCTCCGCACTTGTGGTGCAACGAGATTTTGCTTAAATCCCTCCGACAGAACAATTCTTTTCCGTTAATTTTTTTTTTAACATTCGATGACGGACAGGTCGTATCCGTACTCGAGTTGCATACGCTCGAACGGATGCATGTCGCGGGGATAATTCCCTCCGCCGCAGAAGTTCCGGATCAGGTACGAGACGAGATCTCGGATGCCCGGAAACAGGAAGAGGGACGCATTCCCGTCTCCGTACGCGTCCCCCGAATCCAACATCCAGAGGAGATCCGCCCGATGCGAGGGCTGGTGAAAGATGGCGGCGCTGTGGTTCGCGGCGGTGATCACGGAGAGTCCGGCCGAGAAACCCGGACTGCAGGGTCTGCGCGAGAATTCCGACAGGGCCGACGAGAGGGAAGGCGTGGAGCACTTGCGCTGCATCCTCTGGTCCAGGGTGCGGTCGGATTCCAGGAGGCAATCCACGTGCACGAGGCCGGCGGCCCCCGAGACGACCCGTAGCTTTCCCAGGAGCCGGGTAAATTCCGGGTGAGCGCAGATCTCCCGCGCGGACATGTAGGCGGAGGTCCCCGAAGCGACCGTGTCGTGCACGCCGATTCCGTACCGAAACACGTCCTCCCAATCCAACTCGAACAGGGGCCTCTCCGGGGGATTCCTGTTCGCCACGGCGAAGCACGCCGCCAGGTCTATCGACGTGCACGCCCCGCATCCGACGGATCCGAAGCGGTCCTGCGATGGACACGGAGACCACCTCAGGCAACGGAAGTCTCCCCCTTGGCCGCTCCGGTTTCGTATCGCCCGGGAGGGGTACCCTGAGCGAGCGCATTCCTCGGAGTAGCCGCGCATCGCCTCGTATACCGCGTCGTCGTACCGGGAACGCATGTCCCTCTTTTCCCT
>SDBT01008157.1_pt1 | contig 17142 bp, 22 predicted proteins | sample 2277101 | NCBI WGS metagenome assembly SDBT01 (sample SAMN10404973, study PRJNA504765) | marine sediment metagenome | isolation source: marine sediment core GS10_PC15, 103 cmbsf | place: Arctic Ocean: Southern Knipovich Ridge | collected 2010
CTGATATGCGTGCGCGTTAGCGCGTCCGATGGTGTCCACATTGATTGCCCGCTGCGAGACGCGGTAAGTCTTTTGCGACTCTTGGCAATGGTTTTGGACACGCTCACCCGTGGTGCTTTCATCGGCACCAGCATCCGAACCGTCAACCACGGCATTCGTCGGATCGGGAGGACCGAGATCATCCAGCGTCCAGCTGGTTGCAGGATTGGTGACGCGCTCGCCGGTCCCTATCGAATCTTGGAACGGGAGAGGTATGCGCGAGATATCGAAGATCTGCTGCAGCACGTCCTCATTGATTAGTCCATCCAATGCAACGGCAATGAGATCCGCCGCATCAAGGTTTGCAGTGCTCATATCACTGAGCTCCTTTTGCGCTGTTTAAGAGAATTTGACCAACTTGCGCGGCTGCATCGTCGCGGAGCGTCCCCGGTACTATCGGTTTCGCATCCGCTTTCGACACTGGCGCACCTCGCCTTCCCGGCTTCCTCCCACCTTGGCGCGTGCGCTTAGCCTTGGCATCCACCAGCAACTTACTGAGGCGCTGCTCTCGCAGTGCGTTGTGGCGGACGTAGGCAAAGAGTCTGTGATCAACGATGGTGGAGAGCATCTCCCGCGGGAAGCCAAACGCCTCGATGTGCGGCCCGATTACCTCGAGATCCGCCTCGCGGCGCACGCTATCGCGCCACTCAGGGATGCGCTCGAGGAGCGCCGTTTGTTCGCGTTGTTTGGTGCGGCCTAGCTCCGCTTGCGCAGCTGCGAGCATCTCCGGTGTTCTGTATTCTTGTGGAATCAGTCTCACCACTTGCTCGAGCTCCGCCCTCGCATCGTTCATCTCAACTCTGTGCGCATCACGCTCATTGTGGAACTCCTCCACCTCGAGCGAGTGCTCAACTCTCGTTTGAGCGTGATCCTTCAACGCCGAGACGGTTTGCGGCTCCGCTCCGTCCGGCATGGGAATCAACAGCTTCTCGTAGAGCTCAGCAACATCAACACCAAGGTGTTTCGCAATGGCGTTGATCTCGAGATCCACTTTCGGGCTCTCACCCGCGGATCCCTTCTCATCTGCGGCGCCCTTCTCAGGTTCACCGCTCAGCACATCCGCAATGCCATCCAATAGCGAGCTCTCGCCATCATCGGCTGGATCCGGACTCTCATCCGGCTTGCCCGCCCGCTGCGGATCGGGCTTGTTCTTCAACTCATCCGCCAGATCGTCTCCGACCAATAACGCGGCAACTGATTCAATCATGGCGCCATCGCGCGGCGCCGGTGCTGCACTCTCACTCATCGCTTTCCGTCTCCGGTTGTGTCAGCACCGTATCGTGAGCTCTCGCCACAATGGTCCCAACGATATCCTCGAGCACCACCACGCGCATTGCGTGAGATGCCACCTCTATCGAATCTGATAACTTGGTTGCCGAGATGATGCGATCAACGTACTCCGCACGGAGCTCCGTCATTACCTCATCGAGCACCTCGCCCGCTATCTTGAACTCAGCTAGGAGCATTGGCGGTTTGCTCCTCGCCCACTATCGAGCGGACAACGCCTAGCTGTTGCAATTCATCCGTCTCATTGGGCAGCGCGAGTTTCATCTCCTCCACCGCAGCACTGAGCGCCTCTTTCCAGTAGTCGAACTGGCGATCTGCATTCGCCTCAACTTGATCCTGTATCGCCTTGATCCGTGCAGCATTCTGCTCAGCACTCGCCGCCATCGCTGCGATCTGCACCGCTTGTTGCTGCTGCTGCTGCTGCTTCTGCTCATTCTGCTTAGAGCGCTGCTGCGCACCGGGAGATGATGGATTGATCCAGTACCTCTCACCGTTATCAATGAGCCCGGCCCGCGACCAATCGAGCAACGCGTTGTACAGCTGCGGCATGTCCGTGAGCACACCCGTCATGCCCTGCTGCATCGCGGAGATCTGTTGCTGGATGATCGTGGACAACTGTCCCTGCATCGTCGCGCGCTCCGCCACACTGAGCCCGCTTTTCATGTTGATCCGTGCCCGCTCGCCCCACTCAGCTGGATTCGAGCTCACCTCACGCCCGCCTCGCTTCGCCTCAACCGGAGCGTTGAGCCATGCGCGCGCCGCCATGTGCGTGAGCTCCCACGTTGTTCTGATCAACGTCTCAGCCAGCGTCCGGCTCATCATCGCAGCGAGTTGCTCTTTCGAGCTCATCTGACGTTCAACACCGTGCGCAGTCTCACCTGCGAGTTGCAACTCCGCGGCTTGCAGATCCAACGACGCGCCACCAGCCTCGCTGCGCATCTTGTCCGCATATTCGAGGAGTGAGAGCGTTGACGGACCCACGTCAATCGTGGGGATCGGCATGATGGAGTTGCCGGGCGGACCCTTTGTGCGCAGGATCCCGCCCGGCCTGTTGTTGGTTGCATCGTTGATATTGACAACTTTCTCATCCACCGCGAGCCTCGAGGTGTTTACCGCTTTCTGGTTATCAATCCAGTTGCGCAGCCCGGCAGTCTTGATATCTTGGATCTGGTGCAGCTTGTCATAGAGCCCCAATCCGTTGATCGAGTGCGGCTGCAGGAACGGAGTGCCCGTGGCATACGGGATGAAGTCAACCACCTCATCATCGAGAATCACGCCGCCCGCCATGATGATGCGCCGCTGCTCTGCGATTCCGTCGCCATCCTCATCCAGCCGGATGTAAACCTCATAGACGTCGAGGTATTGCATTGATTTGTCTGTGATCGTCACCTCACCGCGGGAATCACCAGCAATGCCACCACCACCCGGGCGCGTGTACCGCTGTTGCGTGTCCGTGCCCTGCACATCAATCGCAATGCCCGCTGGCGCGCTGTTCACCTTGGATTTGGAAAACCCTTGATTGATCAAATCCGTGCGTGTGATCCAGTCACGCTCCGCAACAAACCGGATGCCATCAAGGAACGTGCTATCCCATGCAGCCTCCCAACTCATGAGCGTCGGATCGACAGACTTGAGCCGCAGACGCTTGAGCCTACGCGTAACCATCACCTTCGCATCAACCTTGCTCGAGTCCGCTTCGTTCTCCTCCGTCTCAACCTCGAGCTCTACGTTGTCGGCACGCGGCATCGCCTCAATCGCAGCAATCGCCTCCGGCGCCACACCCGGGAACCGCTCGATGCTCACCGTCTTGCTATCGTCCAGCCACACCTTGATCCACCCGTTGCGCAGCAACAGCGCATCGCGGACAGCTTCCTGCAACAGTACAAATCCGCGGTTCTGCTCGAGAATGATGAAGTTGACGATATCCGACTCCTCTTGAGCCTGATCTTCGTCCTGAGCATCGTTGGCATCGAACTCAACCACCGCATCACCCGTAAAGCCGGGCATCATCTGAGCCACAACAGCCTCAACCATATCCGCAACGTCCGTGGACACCACCGCGGAGGTTCCCTCGAGCCCCGCTTTCGGACGCTCGCCAAAGTAATACTGCAGCGCGTCAGTGCGCAGCGCGGAGAGCTCATCGCCATCCCATCCAGTTGCGAGGCCAATCTCCATCTGAATGGTGCTGCGAACATCATCCTCATTCATGCGTGCCAAATCAGATCACTCCCGCATTGTTGTATTTGATATCGCCCCACAACCGCGGCTGCATCCCATCGGTTGCCATCGCAAAGTATCGGAAAGCATCCGCCGCATCGGAGCACTCATCGTGCAGTGGCGTTTTGCTCAAGACTCGCCGCTTGTCATCGTATTGGGCGCGGTAGAGAGAGAGATACTCGCGTCCCTGACGCGTTGCCTTAGCGTCGAACCAACAGCGCTGCAGCACGCGTCTGCTTGCTTCGATTCCGTCGATAACGAGGTGCCTTGGACAGACCTCAAACCAGATCCCAAGGTTGCTGGCGGTATCGTGTCGAGTGGTTCCCTCCGGATCGTGTTGATCGAGGTCATGCGGTCCAATCCATCGCTCGATTTGCCAGTCCGCCCGGGCGCGATACTGCGAAAGAATCTCTGAAAACGGAACGTGCTGAAACTGCGCATAGTCGAATACCCTCACGGAGCCACTGCTCAGTGTTTGAATTGCCCACACTGCGGTTGCGTCTGCCCATCCAAGGTCAAACGACAGTGTGATTGGATGATCTTTGAGGTGCTCGATCTCACAGAATCGGCCTTGCTCCTCGAGCGCTCGCATCGTCTCGCCATAGAACGCACCACGCACCGCGGCGGACGGATCATTGAGGAGCTCCGCGCGGTAAAACTCCTCGCCCATCTCCTCGAGCAAGATGCGCAGATCCTCCTCGCTCAACGCGTGCGTATCGTCTGGCTTGAGGTTGGCGGTAAACCAGTCTGGATGCTCGAGCGCGCGCTCATACGTGTGCCAAAAGTGATTGCGTCCCTTTACCGTGCCGATGAGATAGAGCGAACCCTGCCGGTCTGCAAGGCACGGACGCAGCACCGCAGGAATGAGCGACTCTGGACAATCCGCCATCTCATCCACCGCAGCAACGTCGAGATACTGCCCACGCAACCGGTCTGGATTCTCTCCACCCATGAGCATGATGCGAGCGCCGTTGGGCAGATCAATGTGCAGATCTGACTCTCGATACTTCACACCATGCAAGCCGGAGAGCATCGCCTTGAAGTAATCCCACGCTATCGACTTCGCCATCCGATACGTTGGCGCGATGTACGCGACGCGTGGACGCTCTTTGGTGCAGGTAAACGCGTCTCGAATCAGCTGAGCCACGATTGCCACGGTCTTTCCGGCTCGCCGATGTGCAATTACGATGGCGTTGCGCGTAGAGGAGAAGCCACGATGCAGCGCCGCTTGATAGCTGCGCGGCTTGTAGTCTATGTAGAACGTATCAGCCGTTTGTGCCATCACCGCGCCAAGCTATCTGCAGAGGTGCTTGCGCGTTGTCTCCAACGTCTGATTCTGTAACAAAGCGCCCAATCACGTTGAGCACTCCCGCGAATATCCGCGGATCGTTGGTATCATCGAGGATCTCAGCCGCCTTGTATCCCGGGCGGAACCCGTGCTCATCGCAATACCTGCGGAAATCCTGCTCAAACTCGATGCGCGTTAATCCGAAACTTCCAACAGTGCGACTCATTGACTCCAGACCCTACGGAAAAGAATCGTTACACGCTTTTTTAAGTACAGATAAGAGGTTCGATAACGTGAGGTGCGAGCTCGAGCGGTTGGCAAAAGAGGCTGCGTTGTCATGATCACATTCAATGCCAAGTCTATGTGGAGGTTGAGCCGGAGGAGTAGGAGTGTCCACCTCCGGCTCGTTCACGATCCCCACAACCGTGAGGCTTGCGAGCATACGCTTAATTTGTCATTGTAGACAACCCCACTACCGCACGGAGAGCACGATCCACTGCTGATCACCCCGATCACATGCAACCGCGGACGCGGCTTGTCTGGCGCCTCGAGATGGGCGCAGCACGAAATACATAATCCCGGGCTCTGTTGCCCACTTGCATCCCGGTCCACAATGGAACAAATTAGTACCTACCAAAAGTGGGGAAAGTGGGCTCCGTATGTCCAAAACTCGAGGAGATCCAGACGATGGCAAAGCGTAAAACCGGGCGTGCGCGGCCCGGCTCAACCGTCACTCGCAAGGTGACACGCGGCCCCGGGAAAGGTGATACTGTACAATTCAAAGCGAATCGTGCAGGAACGAAAAATGCAGGCAAACTTGTCCCGCGACGCGTTATCAAAGACGTTGGAACCAAAGGAACACAAACCAGCCTCCCCAAAGGGCGCAAAAAGAAAGCCAGACGTAAGTGATCCGCTGCACGTCCTGAGCTTAGGCGCGGGAGTACAGTCCAGCACCATCGCACTCATGGCTGCAGCTGGTGAGATCACACCAATGCCGCACGCTGCAGTGTTTGCTGACACTCAAGCGGAACCTGCGCACGTCTACACGTGGCTCGATTGGCTCGAGCAACAGCTACCCTTCCCCGTCTATCGCGTCACACGCGGCAACCTGCGCGACGATATAACCAACGCTGCCAGCCTCCCACGGTTCGCCTCTCCTCCGTTCTTCACCACCAACCTCACCGGACGCGAAGGAGTGCTCTGGCGCCAATGTACACGTGAGTACAAGGTTGAGCCCATCACCAAAAAGCTGCGTGAGCTCGCCGGATATGCACCGCGCAAACACATCAAACACCTCGCCATAATCCAGTGGATCGGTATATCAACCGATGAAATCCAGCGCATGAAGTACAACAAAGAGCGATGGATTGATAACCGGTTCCCGCTCATCGAGCTCAATATGACCCGGCTGCACTGCCTCGAGTGGCTCCTCGAGCACGGCTATAACGACCTCCCACGCAAGTCCGCTTGCACCTTCTGTCCCTACCACGACAACCGCACGTGGAGAGAGATGCGCGACAACGACTACCTATCGTGGACGGATGCCCTCGAGGTAGACCTCACCATCCGCGACGGACTAGGCACCGAGCAACAGCTGTACCTGCATCGCAGCTTGATCCCACTAAGAGATGCAGACCTCACCGACCCCGCAGAGCATCAAAACTCATTCTCTTTCATGGATGAGTGCGAAGGCTTGTGCGGCAACTAGGAGAACCAATGTCACTACGCAAACGCCACGATCTGACACCAGACCTCAGACGCATCCTCGAGATCGTTAACAGGATCCCTCCCACCTTCGTTGCTGCCGACTATCAGCACGGAGTAAGAGTCACCAACGCTCTGGATGCAGCCCTCGATAACATCCGGCGCGCACACCGGGAAATCACAAAGGAAATCAACCGATGAGAACCCTCACAGTCTACATCTGCAGCCATGCGGAGGAGCCACCGCTCGCAGTGTTCCCCACCAAAAAACAAGCCATCGCGTTTAACGACCACCAACAGAAAGAGCACGGAGTCTGCGACAACTGGCACGTCGAAGGGCGCACGTTCAACGACAACTCAGCTGGCGCCGCATCCTTCTCTAACTGGCTCCTCAACACGTGCGAGGAGATGATCCAAAATGGATTCAAATTCCGGCAATTCGAGGAGGAATATAAGAAAGCCAAGGCCGGGCGCGACCTCATGATCGGTTCGCCGGAGGTGCATTAGTGGAGCAAGACGATATGTTTGGTGGGCGCAACCTGCGCGATATCGGGCTCGAGCTGGTGCTCGAGCACAACGAAAAGTGGGCGGCGCGCTTCGCGCTCACTCTCCCGCTGCTCATCGGGCAGCGCCTCACGGGAGAGGAAATCCGCGGGATCCTCTCTCCCATCATCGGAGCACCGAAAACCATGAAAGCGTGGGGCGGCGCCATCATGAGCGCCATCAAACGCGGCTGGTTGATCGAAGATGGTGAGCGCGGGCAGATGCGCCAGCCATCGAGCCACGCACACAACACCCCATACTATCGAGTGGTTTGGGGCTGGCGTGGCTGAGGATCGGGAGATTGATTGGACACTCTCCGAGCATGAGAAAACCTTTCTCTTGCCCGGTGAGGAGTCCATCTCCCACGCCACCATGCGGCGCCGGATCCGCCAGTATTACGCGCAGGTTTGGGGAAAGAAAAACTACAAACCAGACTTTGCAGCCGGACAAGCTGCCATCCGAGAGGCGCGGCGGATGTTAGAGGAGAGCGGAAAGGAGAAAGAGAACCGCGATTAGAGCAACCATATGCACCCACTCATGGCGGAGCCACCTTGGTATCAGTATCAGAGCGCGCCACCTCACAAAACGCTCGAGCACCGTCACTTGCAACGCACTCGCACTGGATCACCTTCTCCGCTTGCAGCACCTCGCACCCTGCACATGCCACCAAAACCACCAATAGCAGAGCCCGATAGTACACCCTCAGTTGATCATGGCTTGTAGGCGCCTACGGAGCGACTCACGGTTGATCACATCTCCACGCTTATGAGCGCCATCCATCTCACCACTCATCCGCTTCGCCATCCACTGCCGGTCCTCGCGCACCATCCGCAGTTGATCCCACGTCAAACCGCGATCACCTACCGCTTCGCTCATCGGCCTTGCCTCCGCCTACGCTCCTCGAGCTCCTCTCGCGTGATCTGCTCCGTGCCCAACAGCTGAGGAGATGCCGCCGCCGCCCGACTCACACCCGGCACCTCTGGCGGAGAGGTAGAGAGGATCCGACCCAATCGAGACTGCAGCCCACCACTCACCGCCGCGGGCACACCAATGCCAACCGCCGCGGTGCCCGCACCTAAGAGCGGATCAAAGCCAGCACCCACCGCAGCACCACCAGCACCACCAAACAGCGCCATTGCAGCGCTCCGCTCCGCCGTGCCGCTCGAGCGCAACGGCACGTTGCCGCGCGCTGTCATGCCGCGGAGCATGTTCACCAGCAACCGGCCCTCATCCGTCACCAGATCCGGCACCTGCGCGCGCGTGGTGACAAACTCATCACGCAATGCCGTGGTGGTGGTCCGGTTCAACTTGAGCCCGGCACCCTCCGCCACCAGATCCCGGTCCTGCATCACTCGAGCAATGCGAAATCGCTCCTTTGCCGCTTGCCACGCGAACAACTCATCACCACTCAACCCGTTCTCGATGATGTTATCGAGCACGTCCAACGTGGTCATGAGCCCCTCACGCCTCGCCGGATCCAAGTCACGATTGCGCAGAGCCTTGGTAATGTTCGCCCGCTGGCGGAATACATCGCGTCCGGATCGGTTGCTCTCGAGGAACTTGCGAGCCTTGATAGCAGATGGCGCCGGAGATGCACCGGGCTCCGCAATATCAATGGCGATGTTCGCATCCGCTTGAGCAACCACATCATCCAGTGCAGCGAGATCACCCTCATCAACCACGATGCCCGCGTTGTCCAGCGCACGTGCCGCGTCGCTCATATCATCCACCGCGGACGCTTGCGCCTCGAGGAGATCCTCGAGCCCCAACGGAGAGCCAGACTCCTCCGGCAAACCGATTGCCGCTCGAGCTCGAGCATTGAGCACCGCTTGATTGAGCCGCACGCGCCGGTTTACAAAGCCACTCCCGCCGAGTTGCTTGCCCGCGGCATCCTCAATGATCCGCAGGAAATTGCTATCACGGAGCTCCGCTGGCGAGAAGCGGATCCCGGCATCCGCAGCCTCTTGCATAAACGCCACCGTGCGCGGATCCCGCCCTCGAGCTTGTGGCACCCGCACCGCAGCGCCGCCCAACCTCGAGCCCGTGCGAGCCGCACCCGGCACCGCACCACCAAAGGCACCAGCACCACCCTGCAACACTCCGGCTCCTAACTGGCGCGTGAGCGACTCTTGCGGACGCAGTAAGCCAATCGCACCCTCTACGCCAAACCGTGCAGCAGCGCCGCCCGGGATGGCGCTCACCGCTGTCTCGGGCGCCACACTGCCAATGGCGGTTGCCAACGGTTGCTGTATCCGATTCTCACTGCGCGATGCAAACGCATCGAATGCCTCTTGCTGGAGGAGCTCCCGCGTCTCATTGGTAATGCCCGCATCCGCCGCAAGCTGGCGAGCTCCTAACGCCACATCCTCACCGCTGCCAATGATCGAACCAAACAGCGCCTCGAGGAACCCAACCTCCGGCACCTCTACAAAGGCACCGTCTCGCACTCTGAATGCCCGCTGCGTCGGACGCTCCGCCGCCTCGAATACATCCTCCCGCTGGCGCGCGCGTGCAGCCCGGGCGATTGGTGCCTCAGCCATTACCTAACTCCGGTTGGCGGAGCCCCGCCAAAGAAATCACGGAAATTGAAATCCGACTCATCCGGCACCGGCTCCGGCGCTTTCGCTGTCGAGGCTAGGAGCTCCTCAATGCCGAGCCCTTCCAGCGGATCGAAGAATACTTGCGACGGGCGCACCCGGTTTGCCAACGCCATATCACGGAACCGGCCCGCAGTGCGCTCCGTGAACTGAGCTCGCCGCTGCTGCGCGACCAACGCAATGGTCCGCATGATGTCCGGCGCCAACGATGGCGGTATCTGCCCACCTTCATGAAAGCGTCGGAAAGCATCCATCACGCGATCACTCGCTCCGATGCCGGAGAGGATCAACTCGAAATCAGACGGACGCACAACACCGGTTGGATCAATGGTTTTCTCGAGCACTCGAGCCAGCTGCGTGGTAGCGGTTGGCGTGCCTTCCTCAAACAACGCGCGAGCTATCCGGAACTGCACCCCGGTCTGCGCGAGCTCATCAAACGCAAAGGTAGACTCGAGCTCACCGCGGAGCGCGCGCTCCTCCGTGACCATGCGGGAAAACTCCTCATTCTGTGCATTGGTGAGCTTGTTCGCCTGATCAATCATCAACTGCCCTTGCTGCGCAGTGCGCGGATTCCGCAACAACTGCGTGCCCGCCTCGAGCAACACCGATGGATTGTTGAGCGACTCTTGCGCGCCCACCTGCCCACGGTTCGCCGCAGTCTGGAAAGCCTCGCTCACTTGATCCCTGCCCCGTCGCTGCAGGTTCCCCTGCGAGAGCGTCTCAGTCAATACCTTTGGATCTCCGATGATGCCGGAGAGCGCCGCCAACGGTCCAAACTGAGCGATGGATGGTGCCAGTCCGAGATTGAATACATCACCCGCGGCGCCCGCGCCAATCTGCCCGGCCTGAGCTCCGCCGAGCAAACCCTCGAGCCTACGGCCCGCAGCACTCTCGCGGATCCCTGCAGCCTCTCGAGCAAACGCATCCGTAGCACCTCGAGCCGCGATACCCTCGCGCACATGCCCACGCACGCCACCAAGGTTGCCGGCCAACGCGCCCTGCGTCTGCAGCCCACCAGCACCACCGATGAACTCACCCAACTGCGTGCGGATATCCGTGCCGAGCGCATCAATGCGACCCTGCACAATCGACGGATCCTCAGCACCCAACAAACCCTGTTGCGCCTGACCGATACCACCTAGAAAGTCCTGCCCAATGCCAAACAGATCCGCACCGGCACCACCAATGAAATTCTGGAACGCACTCGCCGGATCCAACTGCTGTCCCGCCAGCTGAGCCGCCGCAGTGATTGCCGCTTGCAGCCCGGGCGATTGCTCCGGAGCTATACCCGTGCGCGTCTGTGATTGATCAATCGAGAACGTATTGCCCAACGTCTGACCAATGCCCGGCAATCCGAGAAAGCCTCCGCTCTGCTGTCCCTGCGGATCGAAACTCCCGGGCGGCGCCAGATTGAATTGCCCCGTCTGATTCGGTTCAAACAACGCACCGCTCGAGCCAATGCCACCCGGCCCACCACCAAACACCGGAGCTCCGGCACCACCCTCGAACACCGTGGGTCCGCCCGCAGATGGCAAGCCGCCGCCGCCGCCCTGCTGTCCCGGCAGATTGCCCAACAGGTTGCTCGCGGCACCAGTGTCGGAGATTGGTCCGATCACCCCACCGCTACCAGCACCACCAAGCAAGCCACCCTGCGAGGTGAAGTTAGAACCACCGCTCAAATCGCCGCCGCCGCCGCCTAATATTCCCGGCATATCAAACCTCCGCCATTAAATGCACCGCGACCACGCGCGGATTGTCGCTGTACCGTTTCATGATCTTGCGCCAACCCGGGCGCCCCACCATCGAGATCCACTTGCACCGCTCCTCTCGAGCGTAATACCAGAGGTACTCATGCAACTCATCAACCCACATCTCATGCGAATCACCCGACAGATAACAGATGTGCAGCACCCGGGATCCGTCGCGGTGCGGGCGCACCTCAACTCCACAGATTGCCCGTATGCCTTGCCCGTCTGAGATCTGCAGCAACAGCAGTTTGCCGCTCCTCACGTGCCGCTCGAGCTCCGCCAGCGTCGTAACCTCCAACGGTTGATCCGCAATGGCGCGCTCGAGGTACGGTTTGAAACTCGCCCACATCACGTCAGCAAACCCCGCTGGTATCTTGGTTATCATTCCGCCACATAAACTGCTGTCAGAAACGCGTTGAGCGTTGTCCACGTGCTGCCCTCTTGCGATGAAGTGATAGCCAACGTCAACAGATCATCAATGCCCGGCCCGCCCACACCCGATGCACGGAGCCTCTGCGTGCCCGTCGCAACCATCGTTACAACGTCCGTCTGGTTGGACGGATCCGAGAGCGCGGAAAGCAACGTATCAACCCCATTGTTTTGCACCGCGATCCGGTAATCCCGGTTGACCTGCACCGAGCCTTGCACCGTGAAATTGACCTCATACATACCCGGGCGCCGTACCCACACACCGGAATCAACCAACGATGCCACCACCGCGAAAAACTCAAACGGCGGAGTGGTTGACGTCCACTCATCCAGCAGCGTGGGCACCGCGCCGATGATCTTTTCCACGCCGGGCGAACTCTGCAGAATGGTCGCAGCACCCTGAGCCGCACGCAGGAAGTGCGCCACGCGATCAAATTCCTGCGAGATGTACTGGCTCAGCTGGCGCAAGTTTTGCGGCTCTCCAATGTCCAGCTTTTTGTATGCCACCTAGAACAAACCTCCAACCTCAATCTCGAGTTGAAAGCTAGGAATCTGCCACGCCGCTGCCGTGGTGATAGAGGAGAACTCAACCGACAGATACTTGCCCAACGCGCTCACGTTCACCTTTGCCGGATTGGTGTCATTGACTAGGAACGTCTGATATGGCCCATACGTGGGATCCTCTTGCGGATTGAATGTGCCCGCCACTCTCACGCGGATCGGAGTACCACCGACACCGCGCAACGAGATCCACACCGCTTTCAAAAACTTGACCCGGTTGGGATCTCCAACATCCCACCGCTCTTTCGCCACGCTCGCCAGCACCGCGGCGCCATCGTCCGTGTCCCCGGTGTCCGTCAGATACAACCGCGACTGATCAATGCCCGCCTCAATGAGATCATAGGCGCCAACCGATGCACCGCTCGAGTCCCACGCATTCTCATCCTCAGCCCACGTCTGCGTTTGCCCGTCCCACGTGAGGTTGGGATCCGCCACAATCGCCTTACCCACACCGATATGCGCTGGCATCGCCGTGAGATCTCGGAACCCCCACACGTTACGGCGCACCTGATATACCGCAGCAATGTTTGGATGCTCAGCGCCCACCTCCGGATAGCAGACCCATATCTCTTTCTCAGGATCATCCGCAACGACAAAGGAATTGGCGAAAAATACGGGATCAATGGTCTGGAATATCTTATTGCGCGTGCGCTCATCGGCAACAGTCTCAACGATGTGCCCGTCATGCGTCACAACATCATCATCCGTCATTACATAATGCCGGTTGTCGAGCTCCGCGACGCAGTTGCGCGCCAGCATCCCGGTATCTGGTAGCACCAACTCAGTCAACATCACCTCAGCGCCACCCACATATGTCATGCGGTAACAGCTGGTTTCTTTGTAGATATAGAAAGAGTCACGCAGCACCGCACCATCAATGATGCTGCCCTGCGTCCAGCCCAACGTGGTGGATCCCGCCTCATTGGACGCAGTAGGCAACCACTCTTGCGGCACCGTGCCGGGCGCGGCCTGAGCACTCCACGCAACCTCCTCAGTAAAGCCAGCACCCGCACCGCGGTCCACACCCATTGCAATCAAGTGGAACTTGTACGGGCGAAACGCGAGCGCTTGCTCACCCGGGATCCAGCCCGGCAATGGCTCAAAGTTGTTGGCAGTGTCCCTATCCCAAAACAGCGGATTAGTAATCGCCGGATGAGAGACGCACGGGATCCCGTTGAGCTCACCGCCCGTCCACGGATTGTTCTGCGTCACCGGATCGAGAATGGTGGGCGATACATCAAAATGCGCGGGCGTTGACTCCACTGCTCCAATCTCACCCGATGCCGCGCAGTAGACCCATATCGGAGTGGCGCTGTTGATAATCTCCGTCTGCAGCAACCACTGCGGTGGGAATAGCGTGGCGCCCCACACCTCCACCTTGCCCCTCGAGCGCTCCGTGTGATCTCGGAACTGCACGGAGGTGCAGCGCGTCCAGAACTCTTTGCCTACCGCATCCGCCGAAAGGTCGACAACGACCCCATACGGCTCCATCGGTACTAACTGGCGATCTGGCTGAGACATACGCCCTCCGTTTTCATGTGCCGATCATAGAGAACGATTGCTGCCGCTTGCGCCGCATAGAGCTCGCACGCACCGGGAATCGTCACCCGCAACGCCTCCGGAGGAATTATCCGCTGCCCAGCAACGCCGAAGTCCGGCCCGAATATGTAATTCGCATTCTCCGGATGCACAAACCGTGGGAGCTCAATGGCGCCCTGCGCGTCACCGTTCACCACAAGGTAAACCGCTGCGTGAAGTGGCAGCGCACTCGCCTTCACCTTGTAATGACGGACCACCGCAGTCCACCGTGCCCGGTTGTCTGAGCGTGCGAACACCAGCCCCACACTCATGGCGAGAAAGCCATTGTTATGTCATAGGATGAACCCACATCGAACTCAACGTGAACAATGTCCCACAGCCATTCCGAGCCAACACCACTGTTGGGATCAAACGTGGCCGCCGAAGTCTCGAGAAAGACGTTCCAATTCGGCCCCACCAGCAACCAATCATCAAAGAAATCCTGCGGTAAACCGTTCTGGTCAATCTGGATCCGCAGATTATCGTTGTTGACGTTGTTGCGGATAGTTGAAACGAACACGCCGCGGAAAGTGTCTGGCGTGAGCGATCCAAACCCCCCGCCATTCTGACCGTATCCGGTTTGCTCACCCATCGAATCCGGATTAATGTCCGACACCATCACCAACAATTCAGTTGGCTCCGTGAGCGATGAGCCCAACAGATCCAGTATCGAGATGGGCAGCACCGTGGGCACCGCAGCGTTGATTGAGATATCCGGCACCCACGCACCACCGCGCAGAAACGCAGAGAGCGGAGTACCTCGAGGCGCCAGAAACTCATCCTGAATCTGCGTGAGCGAGATGGGCGGATCCGTCTGTAACGTCATGGTCCGTTGGCAATCCAGTCCGTGCCCGTTACATCGCCAGTGAATAGCGTGGCACCACTGATAATATCGTCGATCTGCGTCTGCAGCGCCGCTATCAACGGATCCACGTAGCTTTTCGCCGTGAGATCCCCGGGATCAACGGGCACCTCATCCGATACCGTCGCCTTGCCACTCACCGACAACGGAAACGGTATGGTGGTCTGCCCATCCGTGCCGCCAATCGAACCCTGCACACTGAGCTTGATCCCGCGGAGGTGATCATCTCCCTCACTCACCGGATCGGAACTCAGCGGAAAGTCCGGATTCAAGTCATCAATAAAACCAAACGTCTCGAGCCCCATAGCTACACCCTCACCATTGCCGGAGCATCGCCTAGATCACTCGCGGCGCTCTGATCATTGATCAAACCCACTTCACTGTTGTAATTGGCGAGAGCCTCAGCACGGAGCGCCGGATCCTGCGTCCACGTGTGCAACTCAATCAACGACCCGTACAGATAGACAAACGGATAATTGGTGAGCACGTCATTCTCAGCATCGCCAGCATCCAGCGCGGGCGGCTCAACCCACGCCGTTATGGTGATCACCTTCACCTGAAACGGTTTGAGGATCATATCCGTGCCCACTACCGTATAGACCCGCGGAGTGGTGCCAATCGCCGTGACGCGCTCGAGGAGATGCACAGGCACCGCTTTTAGATCCACATTGCCACCACCGTCCAGCGGATAGGACGCAATGCGCATCTCGCGGAAATCAGCACCCAACGGGATGGGATTCTCCGTGCCTACCACTGGCTCGCGCGTCACCGTGTTGAACTGGCTCCGCAGATCCCGGCCCAACCGCTGCGTGGTGAACCCGATAAACTGGACTATGTTGTTGTCTACGCTCGCGTCGTTGCGATGCGCATAGCTCTCAACCAGCGCGACCAACTCATCCCTATCCATTACGGCTGCGGGATGCTGGCGCCGGGCACATTCTCACCCGTTGTCAGATCCTTACCTCGATTCGGAATCAAAAACCGCTTGTTACCGTTGTGCGGGAATACCGCCGTGAGCACCCGCATCTGCGTGCGCACCACCGTCCAACCTTTGCGGAACCCGCTCATATCGCACACCCCGTGAGCGACACATCCACCGCGCCGCTATCCTCATCCGTCCAACCTTGATCCCATGCGACAAACGTCTCGCCTTTCGGATCGGAGTCTGGATTCGTTGTGATCAACGCGCCCGCCGCCGATGCAGCGCGGCCCTCGCAATACGCCTTTGCTACTTTCGATTTCGTGGATTGCGTCCCGGGATCCAACGCATCCAGTCCGAGTGTCAATTTGCCGGGCATCTCAAAACCTCCGTCTGTGTTGAGAGGAAACGCGGAAAGGCTGGCTCATCGAGTGATTCGCAAACGCTTTCCACGCTCTCAACCGGATCTGTCGATCTAGTGAGTCCAGATCCGGAAATAACAGAATCAGAACGGGCATGAGCTCCTTTGGAATGGTGAGCGCGAGCTCCGCCCAATCCATAGATCGTGCTCCGCCCCTGCGACGCGTAATGCACTCCATCTGGCGCCGCAGTTTCCGATTCATAGCGGCGCCCTACTGCGTGACGGGCACTGTCGGATCAACGTCCGCGATCAAACCGCTGCTCTTTTCGTTGAGCGAGCGGAGCGTGTAATCAACGCTCAGCTGGCGGTTGTCCGCGAGTCCCGTCTTTGCCAGAGGCGCCGACTCGTACCCCTGCAGAAATCCCTGATTCCAGAACGCGGGATCATAGATCTCAATGCTCGCAACCGTGGTGGTGGTGTCGCCGTTCAGATACGTTTGCTGCATCCGATTGGCACGCATCTCGAGCACCACCTCGAAATCGGTTATGAACACGTTGACGGATCCGAGAGCCTCAGCCGCGGATTGTCCATCCGGACGCGTCTCACGGTTCAGCGTGGCAATGCGAGCGCTCGAGGTAAACATATACTCCGAGATGGCGCGGATAACGCCACTCACACTCATCAAGACGGACGGATCTCCGCCCTCGTTCCAGATGAGCTCCGCCACATCGCGGATGATCGTTTCCGTGAGAGCCAGCGGAGAGGTGCCGGAGATAAACGCCACCGTGTTACCGGTTACGTTGTCGAACCCACCAGCCACCGCAGCTGCACCACCCACGAAATTCGTCTCAATCCACGATGGATACCCACCGAGCAATCCGGGCTGAGCGTTGCCATCGTCCGCAATCGACGCTTGATTGAGGAGCAAGATGCTCTCAACGTCCCGCCGCAGCTTCTGCTGCCCTCGCATCGTCTGATACGCGAGCTCATTGGCGCGGCCAATGGTGTCC
>SDBT01008158.1_pt1 | contig 17140 bp, 19 predicted proteins | sample 2277101 | NCBI WGS metagenome assembly SDBT01 (sample SAMN10404973, study PRJNA504765) | marine sediment metagenome | isolation source: marine sediment core GS10_PC15, 103 cmbsf | place: Arctic Ocean: Southern Knipovich Ridge | collected 2010
CTTCGCGTTATCGTACGCATTTCTAACCATTTCAGAGATCGCTTCTACTTTTCTTTTATGTATTGCTAGTTTTTCTTCGCTCATGTCAAACACAGGGTTGGGATTATTGCACGAAACGATTATCTTTGATACGATATATCTCTAATAATTAATTAAAATTGATTATTGTTTGTAAAACTTTTGTATTTAAATTTTTTTAGAGGTCTAAAAATGAAAGTTAGTGAGAAAATCATTCAATATTTAGATGATGTAGAACAAGAAATCCTTGAGGGATTTGCTGTCAACAACAATTCTCTTCAAGATGTTCGAGATATACGCAGAAACATTCAAACGATTATTAAAGAATCGACACCACCCCAAAATTGCAGAGCATAAGATATTTCCTTACGCCCTTTCGTAAGGAAGTTGATGGGGTAGTATTCCTTGTCAGTTTTGCCTGTGGACCCGATAGTCTTATATCAGAACTAATAATGAGAGATATGAAGGTCGTTGGACTTCCCTTTTTAGAAATAACTATGGATGAACATTCTGGGGAAGCGGGATTGTTAACGAGAATAGAAAGTTTTGTAGAGATGGTAAGAAGAAAGAAGATTAAACTAAAAGAAGCTTCAGAAAAAAAAGAATTAACAAAAATCGCATAATCCTTCAATTACTACTAATTAAAAATGTGAGAACTATGAGTTTTTTATATTTTCAAATTGTTTTATTTTACTGTTTCAACCTAATAGTTAGTAATGCATTATATAACATAATTGAAAATTCTCCCATTTGAGAATGATCAATTTTAGTGTCATAAATTTCCTCTCCATTTTTGCCTTTCAAGATATTAACTTTTCTAACCTTAATTATATCTTCTTCAATAAATTTTTGTATCGTATTCTTTAAAAATTCAGAAACACTTAATTCTTTTTCTTTATTTAAGATTATTTGATTAAATGTAGGTTAATCATACTATTGATATTCTGTTTTTATTGCGTAATTTTTTATATAAGACTATGTTATTTAATCAAATAATCACTTAAGTAAAAAATAATTTATAATGTTGATATCATTTCCGAATATGGGACCTAACTGGGTAGCATTTAAAACTCTGTTCGAAAGCCTTGGTCTGGAAGTCATCGTCCCAGATCCCACCAATCGAGAGGCGATTAAAGTCGGGGTTAAGCATTCCCCAGAGTTTGTGTGCTTTCCTTTTAAGGCAACCCTTGGAGATTTTAAGAATGCGCTGGATAAGGGCGCTGATACGCTTGTGATGGCAATAGATTGCGGGCCATGTCGATGTTTTAGATTCTAAATCAGATCTAACGACAATTGGCTTTTACGCAAGCGTTCAGGAACGTATCCTAAGAGATATGGGATACAAAGATTTTAGGCTTTTACCCCTTGATCAAGCAGACCTTTTGGATTTCAAATGGGTTAAAACCTTAGAAGAACTTACAGGCGTGAAAAGTTTGTTTAAATATTCTAAATTTGTAAAAGCAATTCTATTTTTCTTGAAAAAAGCGAAATTGCTGAATGATATTCAGACTGCTGAAGGATTCTTTAGAGCATATGAGCAGACTCAAGGAGATACAACAAGAATTGTTAAGGCTCTATTAAACCAGCTTGATCAAACAAATAGTTTAACAGGATTAAGAAAATTTAAAACGATAATTAAAGACACATTTAATAATTTAGATGTTGATAGAAGACGCAGTCCTTTAAGAGTAGGAATTTCGGGAGAAATTCATATTAGTTTAGAACCCTACGTAAATCTCGATATAAGACGCAAACTTGGGGAAATGGATTGCGAAATTCATCAATCATTAAGCTTATATGACTGGGTGGTGCACAAATTCCACCTTAATTATCATAGAAAATGGCTTGAACATCTATCAAAGCCTCACGTTCCTATGGACATTGGTGGGGAGTGTATATGGGTTTTGGGTGAATATATTGATAAAGCAAGGGCGGGATTTGACGGGTTTGTACACCAGTATCCTTTCACGTGTATGCCCGAGGTGACTGCTCGGACAATTATAACTAATAAACTTAAAAGAATGTATGATTTACCAACCATATTCTTTTCATTTGACGAACAAAGTGGACTTGAGGGATTTCGTACGAGATTAGAAGCATTTTGCGACCTCATGCACTCACGTCGTAATCAAGAAATTAAAAATAATGCCGAATTTATGGCAAATGGTAAGAAAAAGATATATCCTCATTTTGGCGATCATTTCTATAATGAGTGTGTACAGTTAATTCAAACAAAATAAGGAAAAAATAATAAGATGGTACAAGTTACAGAAAAAGCCGTAGATATTGATAATAAAAAAGAGGCTTTCTTAGGTATAGATGTAGGCTCGGTTTCACTCAAATTTGTATTAATGGATATTGATGGAAAGGTACTAACCAGTGTATTTTTGAGAAACCGTGGATCTCCTATCGAATCTGTGAAAGATGGTATGGCACGGTTAAGAAAACAAATCGAGGAAAGTGATGATCTACAAGAATATGCAATTCGTGCCTGTGGGACCACGGGATCAGCGAGATATTTAACCAAGGCCGTAGTTGGGGGGGATCTTGCGAAGACAGAAATTATAGCCCATGCTGTTGGTGCTCAATCTGAATATCCAGACGTGAGAACAATATTAGAAATTGGAGGCCAGGATTCAAAAATTATTCTACTTAGAGATGGAATTATCATTGATTTTGCAATGAATTCGATATGTGCCGCTGGGACGGGATCGTTTCTTGATCACCAAGCTTCAAGGTTGGGAATTCCAATTGAGGATTTTGGGGGCTATGCTATAAAGTCTGAAAACCCACTTTCAATAGCTGGTAGATGTACAGTATTTGCAGAATCGGATATGATTCATAAGCAAAATGCGGGATATTCCCGTGAGGATATTATTGCTGGACTTTGTGATTCATTAGTACGAAACTATCTGAATAATTTAGCGAAAGGTAAAGATTTAGAAGTACCAGTCGTATTCCAAGGCGGAGTTTCCTTCAACAAAGGTATCGTTCAAGCATTTGAAAGACACTTAGGTTTAGAGGTTGTTGTTCCTAAGCATAACGTATTAATGGGAGCAATTGGTATGGCAATCCTGGTGAGAGATCATTATATCCATCACGAAACAAAAACAGTATTCAGAGGGCTTGAAGTTGCAGAAATCAATTTTGTAACATCAGCTTTCAACTGCGGAGATTGCCCAAACAACTGTGAAATTATCCAAGTAAAAATGCCCGAAAACGAGAATGAAGTGATTGCTCGGTGGGGCAGTCGTTGTGGGAAATGGGAGGTATTTTAACATGTCTAACTTTTTAAAGCAGTTAAAAGAGTTAGGGGAAGAATTCCTCGAGACCATAGTTCACAAAACAAAGTTATCAACAATTTTTGATATATATACCGAAAAAGTAATTCCGTCTTTCGTATCCGAGAAAGACTTAAAAGAATATTATGAAAAAAGAATGGAAGAAGTAAATAAATTTATAGATAGATTATAGGTGGTATGAAAATATGGTAGAAGTGGAAATGAAAGAAGAAGAAAATATTGAAGAAAAACCTAAGTTTGATAAGAATGCGCTCATAGGGGATGTTCTTTATGGAGCTTTAAAAGGACTTGGTTTAGCCGCGTTAACATCTTTTGCTAATTTAAGAGTAGAAGGAGGGGAGAATATTCCTTACAGGGGAAAAGCATTGTTAACAACAACATCTAAAGATGGTAATACGGTTTTGCTCGATATGCTTATTCTTACTCAAGTTTCAAGTCGTAAAATACACTTTATGGTCCATCCGAAAATTATGGGTAATAAACTGTATGGACCAATTCTTAAACAACTTGGAATGATTAGAGGTACCCGAGATAAAGAGGACACTGAACCGATAGAAAAAATATTTGAGATACTTAATGAGAAAGGTAATCTTGTAGGGATGACCCCTTTTGGGAATGACGAAGTAAAAGTAAAATCTATGGCAGCGATACTTAAATTCGCTATCGCAGGACAAGCCCCAGTTATTCCTATAGCAATTTACTACGAGAATATAAAACTATTTAACTTAATTCCCTCAAAAGGTATTGTGGTAAAAGTTGGAACCCCAATTAAGGTTGAGAAGAGATTAAATAGAGAGAAATTTCGAGATGAGAGGTATGAGCTTGCTGGAGATATAATTAATATAATTGACTCACTTAAGGCTAAACCTGAAGTTTAAAGAATAAAGATAATGTAAATATAGATAGGGGGAAAATGGAATGCAAAACGGACAAGATCCAAAAATAAATAAGTCATTGGATTTACCAGATTTAAACAAATTAATAGAGGAAAAAAAAGAAGAAAGCGTAATTCCATCTGAAATGGACACAATGCTTTCAGATTTGAAAGGAGATAATAAATTAGATGATATTGTGAGCGATTTGTTTTATAAATCAGTAAAAAATATGTTCGACTTAGGATTTGAGTTGGCTGAAAAGTTAAATCTTGAGTTACTAAGCTCTTTCAAATTGGAAGAAGAAAAGGATAAGGAATAAACATTATTTTTTAATTTCTATTATAATTATTGAGCAAATTTCAGTAGAATTCGAAATTTCCTTAATATTTGTTAAATCAGAAACCACCATATCTTCATACTTTCCTTTGGTTTTTTTTATATAACCATACTTACCCTAATTTCAATTAAAATTTTTAGTATTAAACTTATAATACTAAAGATAATTCCAATATCTATTAGATCAAATTAATTGCGACTTAAGGTTTGAAATAATGAGTTATGATATTATAATAAAGAACGGTAAGATAATAGATGGTACTGGCAATCCTTGGTACCATGGGGATGTAGCGATAAAAGATGGAAAGATCGCTAAAATTAGCACAAGAATCATAGAGGATGAAAGTAAAGTTATTGATGCTAATGGATTAGTAGTAAGTCCGGGGTTCATTGATGTGCATTCCCATACCGATTATGTGTTAGTTTTAGGATCTAGATATATGCGAGTGGAATCTTTCGTTCGACAAGGAATAACAACAACTACTATTGGGATGTGTGGAGATGGTGTAGCTCCAATTGCACCGGAAAAAAGGGAGGAAGCCGAAGAGCATATGCGGAAAATGACCGGACTTCCTATGAAAATGGCTTTACCATGGAATACCTATGCCGAGTATATGAATAAATTAGAAGAAAGCAAATGTTCGATTAACTTGGCTTGTTTTGTAGGATATAGTAATATAAGATTCGCTGGAGGAGCAGGTCCAGAAAATAGAGATCCTACAATAGAAGAATTAAACAAAATGAGAGAATATTTGAATGAAGCTATGGAAGCGGGAGCATTTGGAATGAGCACAGGACTCATTTACGCTCCACAGATTTATGCTAAGACAGAAGAGCTTGTTGAGTTAGCAAGGGTCGTAGCAACCTATAATGGTTTATATTTTTCTCATATTCGAGGAGAGGGAAAAACAGTTATTGAAGCTATTAAAGAACTTATAGAGATTGTAAAAAAGTCAGGTTGCATAGGAGGTCATATAGCGCACCACAAAATTTCTGACGAAAGATATTGGGGCTTAAGCAAAGATACTTTAAAATTGATTGCGGAGGCTAACGATCAAGGATTAAGTATTACATGTGATCAATATCCATATAATAGAGGGATGTGTAATTTATCAGCATCACTTCCTCCGTGGGTAAGAGAAGGTGATAATGAAGAAATAATGACTCGACTACAAGATCCAGAACTTAGAGAGAAAATCAAAAAAGAAATAATTGAAGATCTAGGAGATTGGGAAAATCTGGTTAAAGAAGACGGTTTTGATAGAATATTTGTAGCTTCGGCTCCTACGGAAAGATGGAAAGATATTTTAGGAAAGAGTATAATTGAAATTACGAAAATTAAGGACTACAAAGATGAATGGGAAACATATTTTGAATTATTGCTTGATGATCCTCAAATTACATCTGAAGGTCAAGGTGAAGAAGATATTCGCCGGATAATGGCGAGTCCATATCAAATGATTGGTACAGATGGAGCAGGGATTCCAAATTTACCTGCTTTAGGAGCTTTTCATCCTCGCTTCTATGGAACATATCCAAGAATTTTAGGAAAGTACGTAAGAGAAGAAAAAATATTAATATTAGAGGATGCAATTCGTAGAATGACCTCTTTTCCGGCCCAAAGGCTAGGCCTTAAAGATCGGGGGCTCATTAGAGAAGGAATGTGTGCAGATATTGTAATATTTAATCCCGATACAATTATTGATAAAGCTACTTTTGAAGACACTCATCAATTTCCAGAAGGTATCCCACACGTCATTGTTAATGGGATTATTGTTGTAGAGGATAATAAACAAAACAGAAAACGTCCGGGAAAAGTACTGCGAAGGCCTAATTAAGTAATAAAAACTATAAAATTAAACTATTTTAATAATTCAAAAATCAAATTAAAAGGAAAAATAATAGATTAAAAGGAAGAAAAATAGATTAAAAGGAAGAAAAAATGAAAACCATTAGTATTTTAGGTGGAGGAAATGGTAGCCATCAAATGGCAGTTGATTTAACTTTGAGAGGATATGACATAATTCTCTGTGAACACCCCAGCTTTGAAAAAACGTTTAATTCCACTCTTGAAGGAGGAGTAATTGAATCGACAGGACTTCTTGAAGCATCTGCTAAAATTCATAAAGTTACCATAGACTTTAAAGAAGCTCTTGAAAATGTGAGTTTAATATATCTTATAGTACCAGCAATCGCACACGAGACTTTTTTCGATAGTATGATCCCATTACTCAAAGATGGACAGTTAGTAGTCATTTGGTCTGGTGATGGAGGTGCACTTCGATTAGCAAAAAGATTGAGAGAAGAAGCTCCTGAAAAAAAGATTCTCATAGCAGAAACCAATACATTGCCTTATGGTACTCGATTAGTGGGGCCATCAAAGGTAGATTTATTTGTTAAAGCCCAAAGAATGCTAATCTCAGCGTTTCCTGCTAATGATACTGAAAAAGTTTTAAGTCTTGTAAAAGATACCTTCCCCGTTTTACAAGCTGCCGATAATATTTTATCTATTTCGTTTAGTAATCCAAATCCTACAGTACATCCACCAGGGACATTATTAAATGTTGGACGTATTCAATATTCTAAGGGTGAATTCTATTTATATAAAGAAGGTATTACAGAAGCTCCAGCACGCATTATTCGTAAAGTATATGACGAAACCTTAGCTGTAGCTAATGCTTTTGGCTTCAAAATGAGAGAATTTGAAGATGAGCAATTTAGAAATCCCGCAAGTGTCATGAACGTAGATTTTTGGGCTCCTTTTGATAAAAATGCGATTGTTTCTAAGATGAAAGGACCATCTAACATATATAATAGATATATTACCGAAGACCTTCCTTATGGTTTAGTTCAGAGATCACAGCTGGGAAAATTAGTTGGTATTCCTACGCCAGTGATTGACTCGATTATCAATCTCGGGGCAGCAATTTGCGAAATGGATTTTTGGAAGGGGAGAACTCTTGAAGACCTTGGATTAGCTGGAATGACAAAAGAAGAAATAATGAAATACCTACAAGAAGGAGTTTTAAAGTAAAAAGTTTTAGGTTAGGATTTTGTCATGTTAATGAAAATAACAGCGAATAAAACTATAATACCACCTATTATATTCCATATAACAATTATTTCACTTCTTTGCATAAGAAATGAAAATATGAGAGTTAGAAACGGTTCAATGTATAAGAATGAGGCAACTTTAGAAGATTTCTCTTCTTTTTGCGATTTATTCCAAATAAAGTACCCAATCACATAGCAACCGACGCCTAAATAAAGTGCGGAAAGAAATAATGTAATATTTAAAAAATTATCAATGAAAATTTGTAGTTCATTATTTAGTATTACAAAAATAAATAACTCAATTGTGGCGAGATATGCGATATATTTGAGTATTTTATAATTGGACTTAGATTTTGAAACCTTTTTTGTAACTGTGGCATAAATAGCCCATAATAAGGGCGTGAGCAAGGCAAGTATGTAACCTATGAAGTTAGGAGATTGAGGTGTAAGGTTTTCAATGTTACCCCCTGTTACTAAGAAGAATCCTCCTATTGTAGCAACAATAAAACCAATAATTTTCAATTTATTCAATTTTTCCTCAAAAAATATAAGAGAAAACACTGTGATAAGAACTGGTGCAAGCAGACAAACAAATAGAGCAGGAAGGGATGGACCAATAAAACTTATAGCTATGTATTGAACAGTAAAAAATAATGATGCTCCTGTGAAACTCGCTATTACTAACAAAAACCAATCATTCTTTGAAAATTTAGGGCTTTCTTCAAAAATATCTAATTTGTGTATCTTGCTTTTCTTATTTAATTTCAAATAGAGATCAATAAGTAAAAAAGTAGCTGAAGCTACTACGAATCTATATAATGCGATGGACATTGGAGGTAAGGTTTCCACAGCGATATCCACAAGAATGAATGAAAAGCTCCAAATAATAATCATTAGAATTAATAATAGGAATATTAATAGCATTTTACATACACGTTATTTTTAATGTTAAACATAAATTCTAAGTTTAATCAAGATTTTATATAAAAAAATGATTTAATTATTATAATAATTTAAGAACTATAATTATTATTTTTAATAGGAAATCTGTTGAAAAAAATTACCTATAGCTTACATCTTGGACTCACTGGTTCAGAAACATCTGGAAAGGAGATTTTTATAGAATTTCTGAAAGAAAAAGGATATGAATATTATGAATCAAGTAAAGATGGATTTCATGAAGTTCTTCTCATTTTTGATCAAATTCCAATCAAAATGAAGATCTTTTCTTTGGAAGATTTAAATTCTCTTCTTTTAAATTATGAAGGAATTAAGAAACTCGATATGATAATTCTAGCTATGAACATCTATGAGATAAATTCTATTAAAGAAATTAATAAAGAAATATTTGAAAACTTTGAAAAGGATTATGCCTTTCAAGGTTCATCAGTTTTAGCAGGTATTGATGTAGAAAGTGTAAATAGTTCCAACTCACAAAATGTTCGAATAAATCAATCTGATATGATAGACAAAGCTAAGGAATTGAATATTTTATACACCTTTGAAATTACTAATAAAAGTGCTGATCTTTCGGAATTGTTCAATAAAATTTTAGATGATTTTATCTATAAAATAAGAATAAAAACGCCAGAATTATTTGACCAGGCTCGAAATTATGGTAAAGAACTTTCAATTAAAAAGAAATCAATTAGAGATAAGTTATAAAAATAAAGGAAATAAACTAAATATATTAAATCAATAATAAAAGACGAATTTTTGAAATTTTATGGAGATGAATTATTTAAAATGGGAGAAGAACCAAACGGTATATTAACAATTGGGAAATCAGAAGGGCGACGAAAATGCCCAAGCTGCGGAGAAGAGAATAAATTTTTGATCCATGAAACTACTGATAAAAAAAACATAATTTTGGATTATCCCCGGATATACGGTAAGAAGTATAAATGCGGTAAATGCGGGACTGAATGGCGGGAAAAATAAAACAATTTATTAAGAATTATCAATATTATTTTTATTTCTCTTCTTTTATCAAGCTATTGAGGTAAAAAATTAGGAAAAATTTAAGTTATTATTCCATAAGGAGCATATTACCAATAAAGCTTAATAAGTCAATTACCTTGAGTTTACTTTTTAGTTCCTTATGTTCATTTAGGTAGCAATTGAAATGAGCTAAACATTTTGGGCATGTGGAAATTAAATAATCGGCGCCAGTTTCTAGTGCCTCTTTAATTCTTTTCTCTTGTAGTTGCTTGGAATTTTCATCACAGGAGATGTAAGCAGACACTCCACAACACGCTGCGTCTTGTTTATTGCTTTCCATTTCAACTAATTCCAAACCGGGAAATTTTTTTAATATTTCACGAGGAGCATCATAAACACTACTCATTCGACCAAGTCTACAAGGATCATGGTAAGTTACTTTAACCTTACCTAAATTTGGAAAAGTTATGTCATCTAAAAGGCCTTCTTTTAATATATATTCTGAGATATGATAAATTTCGAAGTCAAAATCTTCGTCATCTTTAAATAATTCTTTATATTCCTTTTTCCACGTGTAATATCCTTCAGCACAACTAAATATTATAGTTTTAACTCCAGCATCTTTAAACAGCCTTATATTATAATTCGCTAACTTTTTGAAGGTTTCTATATCTCCTCGCCATAGGGCATCGTGACCACAGCATTTCTCATCAGCTAACACAACTGGTTCAATGTCGTTTTGATTTAAAATTCCAATTACACTCCTTGGAATCTCCAAATAATCAATTGCATTTAGGGAAGGCATATTTGGTTGATCTCCATAATGACTAATCATCACCCCGTTAGAATCCACGGCTTTTTCGAAATCTTCGAAAATTTGATCGGAATTGCTGCACATATTACAATTTAAGCATCTATTTGCCTCTTTTATTGCCTCTTCATTTGAAAATCCCAATTCCATCTCATCAAAGCATGCTAATCTTTGTTCACTAGGCATAAAGCTCATTTCAATACATCCAAGAGATCCAATGAGCTTCTTAGGAATAGTCGAACGTTTAAAATCTTTCTTTCTAACTCTTCCTTTTTTCAAATCAGCACCACGAAGATAGCGATCAATAGAAATTGCAGCCTCTCTTCCATCTCCTATAGCATCAACAGCGCACATTAAGGAATTATTAATGATATCTCCACCAGCAAAAACTCCAGGAATGTTGGTTCCGTAAGTCAAATCATCAACTACAATTTTTCCTCTTTCATTATTCAGATTATTGCCTAATGCGGCATTAATTGGGGCTAAATCAAGTCCTTGACCAATAGCTATAACTATGTAATCAGATACAATTTTATATTCTGAATCCTTGATTTTATTTATAGGTCTCCTTCCAGTTTCTGGGTCAGGCTCACCCCATTCTATTTTATAGACATTTAGTGCTACTTTTCCATCTGGTTCTTGGGTGATATTGGTTGTTGAGGTTTCAAAGTGGTATTCCATGAGTTCTTTCTCAAGACCATGAATGTCTTTAAGAACATTCTTGAGGGCTTCTTCTGGTACTATATCCACTAGATCAACTTTAGAAGCACCTAATCGCAGAGCGGTTTCACCAACATCTACTGCTACAGCTCCACCACCAATAATGCCAAATGTTTTATCTTTAAATTCTTCTGGGTTCTTAGCGCAGTTATACTTCCTATCTACAAGAAAATCGAGAGCTACGTCAACATTTGGTAGATCCTCACCCTCAAGTCTTAGGGTTTTTGGAACATATAATCCGACTGCGATAAAAACAGCTTCAAAACCTTCTTTCTTAAGATCTTCTAAAGTTAAGTCGGCTCCAAATTCTTTATTAAATTTAATTTCAACGCCCATACTTTTTATAAAATCTATGTCGTGATCCATTGAATCATCAGAAAGTCTATATTGGGGAATTCCATATCTCACCATCCCTCCAGTCTTATCACCCTTTTCAAAAATTGTTGGTTTATAGCCCATTCTTGCCAGATACCACCCAGCAGATAATCCTCCTGGTCCGGCTCCTATAACTGCGACTTTTTCTTTAGTTTGGTCAGCGGGTTTAAATCTACTTTGCCCGGGATTTTCTGCTTCCCAATCTGAAACAAATCGTTTCAGTTGGCGTATTTCAACAGAATCATCTAAAAATTGACGGTTGCAATTCAATGCACATTGGGCAGTGCATATCCGACCACATAAAAAAGGTAAGGGATTTTGTTCTCGTATTAAATCTATAGCTTCTTGAAATTTACCTTCAGAGATGAGAGAGACATAACCTTGAACATCAACACCAGCAGGACAACCAACTACACATGGTGCAGTCCCAGAAAGAAAAGGAACGCACCCCATAAAATAAGCAATTTCCCCTTTTTCTTTAGTGTGTAATCCAGTATCCTCTAAAAATCCTATTTTATTTGTAAATTTGATTTTATCATCTGCCATTAATTTTGGCAAGCTAGAATAAACTCTTTCATGGTGACAGTCATTTAATAGCTCTTGTAAAGGTTCATATTCAGAAGCTAAGGTGCGAAGCTCTTTGATGATTCTCGGAATATTTACTCCAATTTCGTCTTTAGTCATGGGACAATACTCCATGCATTCACCACAGGTGAGACATTCCCAAATATTGGTATTTTCGAGAGCTTCCTCAAGAGGTAAGTAATTTAAATCTACAATCAGTTGTCTGGGAAAAAATACGTTAAGGACAGATTTTGGACACACATTCACACATCTATTGCAGCTTAAACAGTAGTTAGCGGCAGTTTTTACCTTTTTCATTAACTCACTTAATGGATTGATCTTCCCATCTTTTATTAAATCGCTTTCTTTAGATTCAGTCATAATTTTAGTAAACTTTTGATCTTTGAAGTATAATTAATTGCCGATTTTATATGCTTTTATTTTAAAAATAAGGATGTTATTACCAAAAAATTATTATGAATAATTTTAAGTAATGCATTCTGCGTCTAAAATAAAAAAATGGTTGAATAGAAATTTCTTTTCTCTTTTTTATTTAAAAATTACAAGGATTTTAATGGTGTAGTAAGCCTTCTCCTAACTTCCTTTAAAATATAAGAATATTTCTTTAGGAAATCTTTTTCTGTAATAGGATATGTGTCTTTTGTGGAGATCACAATATTTTTAAAAGCTTGTTGCACAAAATCTTCAAAATGTAAGCCAAGGACTTTACTGGTGTAATTAACTACGTTTTCTATGTTCCCATTGATATACATAACAACGCTGTTTTTATCAATTTCAAATGGCTCTTCATCATTTTTGATAATTTTTAATTTTAAATCTAAACTTGGTTCATTATAAAACAATGACTCCTTAGCTTTTTCGTAAAGTCCCCAACGCCGACCATCCTCCCTATATTCTTTGAGTTTGTATATAATTTTAAAATTAGTCAAGTATACCGTTATTTGCATCAAAAATTTATTTTCATGTTTTTTGGCAAAAATATAGAAATAAGAGATAGGGACGTCAAGTACCCCTTCTACGAATTTAAGAAAACTTTCAGTATAATCCACCCTAACATTGATGATATTATCTGGTAATCTAATGTCAAAAAAATCTTTCCAACTACCTTGAAATTTTTCTGTCATCAATATTAATTCCTCTTCCCAGAGATTATGAATCATCATTCAGAACTTTCATGTTTATGAAAAGATTTAAGATTAAAGATCCTGAAAAGTTACCTCAATTTTTAGTACCTGGAACTCCTGAAGCTGAAATCCCTAATGAAATATCACCTTTAAGTTTTATCAACAAATTAGTTGTATTTTTAAAGAGAATGAAAAAATAAATTTACATAGCTTTTAACCAAATACTAACTTTTTGAGAAGTTATCCATTTATAAGAAAAATTAAATAGGTAAAACCAACAATATATTTAATAAATCAAAAAAATAAAATTTTATAGGAGTCGATTATATGGTCTTCTTTCAGTTAGATACCACAAGAATTATCCAAGTTTATGTTCTACAAGGCAGTATTGCAGTATTTTTTTTATATCTAGCATACAAAATTCTTAAACGAGATACAAAACGATTGAATTTAATGTTTAGTTTAGGATTCATCTCTACGGCAGTCGGTCTGCTGATCAACTTCATCTATGCCCCTCTTACTGATGAAACTGTAGTAATAGTATTATATTATATAACAATTTTTTTCATATGTCTTTTTGGGGCTTTTTTCGTCGTTTTTGTCTTAATGCTATTAAAATCTGAGAAGGTTATTACACCGAAGAAGCAAGCAATATATGTTATAATATATTTTGTGGCGGAACTGTGCAGTGTTTTTATTCCCGATGGTGTTACCATTAATGCTAGTACCGATTGGAAACCAGTTTGGAGCGTAGCTTTGTTTATATATATTGTATCTGTGATAGTAATATTAGGAATGATACCGTCTTTATATTATTCCGTACAAATAAATAAAAGATTTGAAGATGAGCTAATAAAGAAAAAATGGAAGTATTTTATTTATGGTATAATTGGAATCTATGCTTTTACTGTAGGGACATTTTTTTCTAATACTTTAAATGATCAAACATTTCGAACAATATGGAGTGGTATATCTTTAATCCTTGTAATTGCAAGTCCTTTACTTATGTACTACGGTGTAGGACGTCAAATTGAGAAATAAGTTTGTTTTTTTTTTGTTTTTTTTTTATCATATTAACTTTTATTTTTACTCATACACATTATTAAGTATAAGATAATTAAATAATAAGAATAATTATAACATTATAATTAGAGATTTTCCACCCGTTTTTACTATTAATCTTATTATATTACAGATTTGAAGTTGCCTTAAATGACAGAGGATGACCTCATAAGAGTTAGAGGAATTGGTCCAACAGCAGCATCAAGGCTAATTAAAGCAGGAATTAATACAGTAGATCAGTTAGCGAATGCTCAACCCTCTGACTTAGCATTTGTTAAAGGAATTGGTGTTGTTTCTGCTAAGAAAATAATAGCTAACGCGACCCATCTTCTCACTCTAGAGAGAGGCCTTACCATCGTTTTAGATAAGATAAAAGAGAATTTTGTAAAAAGCTGCCCTAAATGTGGTGGTCCTATGAAGGAAAAATACATTATTGTTAATCCCGAAATGAGAGTCAATGCTTATCAGTGTAACATCTGTAAATTTTACCTACCAAAATAACTTTTATCACGATTCCTATTTTTAAATTATAATCGATATATTTTAGTCAATTTAATTTACATTATTATTAAAAAATTCAAATTAAATTGTGAAAAAAAAAAAAAAAAAAGAATGGTGATTAAAAGTTAAACTAACCTTCTCTGAGAGCGCATTAGACTTTTTTTTTCAAAGCATGATATCGGAATAAACTTAGAAGTTTTTATACTTAAACAGCTTCTAACAGAATGGAAAGATAAAAGACTATCAATTGATCTCAAAATACCTCGCCTGTTTAAAAAGAGAAGAACCAGATTGGTATTTTCTATAAACTAAAATTGAAAATAAAAAAAATGAACTACTCTTTAAAATTTTAGAAGAATAGCGATTTACGGTTGCACCCGTTTAATGTTTTCAAACTGTTTTTATTTTTTTTTCCCTTTCCTTAATTTTTACATTTGTTTTTAATATTTAAAATCAATGAGATTACAATAACACAAAAAGTAACAAGAATGAGCCAAAATACAATCCTATAAAAAGAGCACCTGATTTTTTATCCATTTTTTTTCTTGTCCCGACAACAACAATAACAATTATAGACACGCATATGGTATATAGTATTGTGGGAATAGCTAATTCCGCTGTGACATCTTGTGGCCAAAAAAATTGACCTATAGCTATGGAGATTGTCGAATCAACTATACAAGAACCTATAATGTTGCCGATTGCAATATCGTATTCCTTCTTTTTAAGCGCATTTACATTTACAGCAAGTTCAGGAAGCGATGTTCCTAGGGCTAGAATAAAAAAACTGATGATATATTCATGCACATTAAGCATTGCTGATAATGTAATAATGGATGTAATAATGATATAAGAGCTTCCTGCAACTCCAAGTAACCCTAAGATCGCAAATGTTAAATGATACTTCTTACTTTTAAAATCAGTAGTTAATTTTATCTTATCTACACGCTCTAAAAGATCACCTTTCGTTACGTTATAGATTAATAATGTATAAACTATGAAACTTGCCATCATAAATAAAGCATCCAGCCTGGTAAAATATCCTTTTTCAACTACAGTGAATATTAAGATTAGTGATAATATTTCACATCCGCCTAGAAGAATCATTTCTTTTCTTTTGACTTTGAATCCTCCACAAATAAAAGGTAACAGCCCAAAAACTAAAGTTAACTGACATAAATCTGAACCAACCGAATCTCCTACATCTATATCTCCATGTCCAAGACTGCAAGCTATAATTGAGTTAATTATTTCGGGAAGATCAGTCCCTATTGCTACTAAAGTTAATCCAATTACCAAATTTGAAACCCCCAGGGAAGAGGCTAAAATTGCAGCATGTTTAACTGCAATATTGGCACAAAATATTATTATTATTGTTCCAACAACGAGCATAATTATTGCCAAACCAATTACTTCAATCATTTTTTATATGCCTCCATATATTTTTCAAAATTTAATGAACTAATTATGTATGGAATGGAATTATCTCTCTTTAGAAATGATGCCAATTATAATTTAAAATAGCGTGGGGGCAAATTTCTAATGATATTATTATACAAAAAAGTATATTGAATAGCTTTAACTATATATTTTCAACGAGATCTAATTACAATAGATAGTCTATTTAAACTAGTTTATAAAGGTATCCATTGATCATCCATAAAAATTCCATAAAAAATTTATTGTTCATCCATTGATCATCCATAAAAATTCCATAAAAACTTTATTAAGTCTAGATACTAAAATATACTTAATGAGCAATGAAAAAATGAAAGAATTCCATTTATCACTCGAAATGGAAATATTTGACAAATTGGAAGCGATCAAAGAATATCACGGAATCCATAATATCACTGAGATTATCAGATTTTTAATAACTAAGGAACATAGAGAAATAAATAAGAAAGATAAATCGTAAGGATTTAAAATCTAATTTCTTTTTAATGCCTTTTTTAATGAGGATTTATCAACTTCAGTAATACTTTGAAAGTTTCACTTGCACTTCTTCTTAAGAAAACATCAGCAGGATTGTCCATAATCGTCCCTTCTCTATTTATAAAAATGATACTTGCTCCATACTGTTTAGCAACACTCACGAATCCACCAAATCGATTTTATTTCCTACCAATATTAAGGAGAAATTCCACGAATTTTTTCTTTCTACAACAAATTTAGGAAAAAGATAAGTTTAAAAATTAAAATTTTAATCTAGAATAGTAGTATAAGAATAATCGTAGGCACCGGTAAGGATTATTATTTTAAAGCTAAAATATACTAAATTTCCTATTGACAAATAATATATCCTTTATCTTTATTTAGAAAAATGGTTAAATTCGAAAATCTTCAAAATTACTTGGGAGAACAAAAAGAAAACATCATTTCTTGGTACAAGGCAAAATTAGAAATTTTAAAAAAAAGTAACATCCCACTTCCTAT
>SDBT01008159.1_pt1 | contig 17140 bp, 15 predicted proteins | sample 2277101 | NCBI WGS metagenome assembly SDBT01 (sample SAMN10404973, study PRJNA504765) | marine sediment metagenome | isolation source: marine sediment core GS10_PC15, 103 cmbsf | place: Arctic Ocean: Southern Knipovich Ridge | collected 2010
CGTTTGCCGGAGCCATGGTTTTCTCCGTGGGCGCATTTATTCCATTATATATGGTCGACCACTTTAATGTCAGCGAAGGGCAAGCCGCCGTTTTTCTAGCCATATTTTACTCTACTGGAATCGTGGCGGGCCCACTGGGTGGATACCTTTCCGACCACTTGGGAGCAGTACCGGTGATACTGGGAGCGTCCTTGATTGCCGGACCGGTCATATTCCTGCTGAATCTGGCGCCTTACGGATGGGGCATTAGCGCGGTACTGGTGGTGATGGGGACAGCCATATTTATCCGCATGCCGGCGTCTGAATCTTACATCATCAGCCACACACCAGCACGGTACCTCTCAACGACGCTTGGCATCTATTACTTTTTTGCCATGGAAAGCATCGGTGTCCTGACACCCATAATCGGTTATCTTGTTGACCGGTTCGGCTTTTACCTTAGCTTTACTATTATGGGAGCAGTAACTGCTGCCGTAAGCATCATCTGCGCCATGTTACTGCGAGGCAGCCGGTCTTAACTACTCATATACATCAAGCATACACGCCGTCGGGCATTATCTGCGTTTGCTCATCTTGTACCAGGGATGAAAGCTGATTATGCAGTCGACTGGCATTTGCCTTGCCTTAACTCCGTTCTTAATCATATTTATAGTCGACAGATAATCGGCAATCCGGTCAGGAAGAAGAAAATGTTCCCCCACGTACTCCCTGCCTTTATTGCCCATTGCCTCGGCAAGTTTCGGATTTTTTAACCAATTCACCACTTTCCGGGCAGTTTTACCCGGTGTTTCATAGTAGTAACCGGTATCGCTATCTCTTAATTGTAGTGGGATAGCGCCCACGTTTGAGGCTATTACCGGCTTGCCCTTCCATAACGCCTCGGTGATTACCAGACCAAAACCCTCCCTGGTCGAAGGTTGCATTATCACACTGGCTGCCCGCTGGAGAGCGTTTATCTCCCTCCAGTTCTCCAGCCGGTTGGCAAGTGACAGATTAAGTACGTGAATGTCCTCATCGTTCTTTGTTTCATCGTAGATTTTGTCCAGAATCCTTTCACCTTCCGGGTCATCCGAAGCCATTCCGCCGGCTATTACAAGCTGGCATTTTACCTCGTCCCGCACCTTGCGGTATGCTGCTATGGTCCGGTCCAGACCCTTCCAGGGGTCATATCTGCCGACCTGCGCAATAATTGGAACTCTTGCGTCAATATGATATTTGGCAAGCACCGAGTCTATCTCTTCCCGGCTCAGCTCCCTATTCTTCTCGGAGAGGGGGTCAATAAAAGGCGGGATAATAAAATTAGGCAGGGGCCAGCGCGAAACAACATAGTGGGCTGCCGAGAATATGGCAGCATCGTAATATCTAATCCACGATGTCATAAAATCCCATAAGCCGGGGTTTACTTCCAGTGGCGTGTCTTCAATATCTATATGACATCTCCAGAGCCAGGTTTCCTCCTTTTTTTTGAGATGGTAAGCCAGGCCGAGCGGCTGCGGGTCATTAATCACGACCACATCCGGGTGGTCGATAATATTAGATTTGGCACAATCATCAAGGGTTGAACAGTATGACAGCTCCATCTCCGGAGTAAAAGTGCCCTCCATACCCTGCAGCAAATTGTGTATACTCTTTGTGGATTCAAAGAATTCCGGGTTTCCTTTAATAACCTTCCATTCAGCCTCTATACCTAAGGAGTTAAGAAAAGGTACCGAGCTATAAAGCATCTCGGCGACACCGCCACCCTGAGCAGTAGCATTTAGTTCCGTTAACCTGAGACCCTTTAGAGGCTCAGCTGTCTTCAGTAATCTTTCTATTCTCTCGTTGCCAAGGATACCGGCATAGTCCTCCAAAGGAGGTGTGGAAAACGGGCAGATGTTCTGCGACTTGCTGTAGATTACTTCACTTCCATTAGTTAGTTCCGCCTTATCCCGTTCCGGTTCGGTTTTAGTAATGTCTCGCGGGTTGATGGCAGCACTCATGAACTCACCTCTTTATCTAATTCGCAATTTATGCTCCTGCCAATACAGGGGACGCTGTTACTCAATAATGCTATGGCAGTTATGTAACGAACTATCCTGGATTCGTGTATTATTTATATGTGTACGCATAGCGCAAGTATAATACAATGTTAATCGAAAGGGCGGGTAAAGACAACCGTATAAGCTCTCATGGTAGCTGGGCAATAGCATCCAGAAAGAATTCAGCCGAAGAACAGGTATCACTGTACATAAAGATTATGGTTAATCAAATTAATTACAATAAATTTCTCAGTCGTCTAACTATTACGTCCAGTATCACCCCGGTGAAAATACTAAGCGTCCCAACCGTGATGAGCAGCATGGACATTAAGGCGCTCCCTACTTGAAGGATTTGCTCGGCATAGAGAGTCTGGACTACGATTATACCAAAGACTATCCCAAGCGCGACTAATATACCACCCATTAACCCGAAGAATAAAAGGGGCTTTCTTTCGGAAATCATCACCATTATTCGATTTAGAACCCCCATACCATGTTTTACCGGATTCATAGTCGAACCATCCTTAGTGTATGTAACCGAAATAGGAACTTCAGTAACACTGAGACCTTTTGCCGTAGCCGCTGACACCGTCTCGGCTGATATCGCCATTCCTTTTTCCTTCAGCTCCAGCTCAGCCATCGCTTTTCTGGAGTAAGCTCTAAAGCCGGATTCAGTATCAGACAGCTTTTCCCCGGATAAGATATTTGTAAAAAACAGGAGCACCCTCTGGCCAAAACGGCGGAAAGCAGGGATGTCGCTCTGCGTCTGCATTTTCCTGGAGCCGATTACCAGGTCATAACCCTCGGAAACAGCCTTGATAAGAGCGGGTATTTCCTCGGGGTTATGCTGTGCGTCAGCATCGATTATAACAAGAATGTCAGCATTCTTTTTCTTTGCTTCAAAAATTATATCCTGAATAGCCGCTCCGTAGCCTTTATTTTCTCCGTGCCGGATTACGGTAGCCCCGGCAATTGTGGCAACCTTAGCCGTGCGGTCTATGCTTCCATCATCGACGACGATAACTTCGTCCGCATATTGTTTGACGAGCATGACGATACTGCCAATATATTTCTCTTCATTATAGGCAGGCATACCAACAACTATGTTATGTGAAGCTGATTTATTCATGACATTACCCTATTTTCAATCCCTGAGTTTCCTTCCTCAATCACAAAATCACAATTGGCTTCTTCATTTCTGGTTGCATATTACTACAACTACACCACTACCTGTCAATGGTTGTTACTCATCGGTTGAAAAAAGTTTCCGCTTCACCCACTAATGAACTATGGAATTGCCTTAACAATGCACTGAACATGTAAAGTACATTAAGACATTCTCTTATTATTCCCTTAACGTGCAATATCTTAATGGATAGTCCATATTATTGTCAATTGTCTTGCACTACCGTATATCTGGTGAACTGTAAAAACAACTAAAAAACATTATTTTGAAAAGACATAATTATTAAAATGGCAAAATATGCCATGAAATACTAATGCTTTAATAAAAAAATATATACGATTTTAGGCATTATACTTGACATTTGTCCTATTTGGTTATATAATCAATACATCCTGCAATTTTAGATACTACGCAGGGTGAAACCTTGCTTGCCACAGCATATAAGGTATATAATGGAACACTTAAAAGAAAAAGTAAAAGAGTTACGGCAAAAGAGAGGATGGGCGCAGGAGGACCTGGCACGGGAAATAGGCGTTAGTCTATCGACTGTTCAGCGCTGGGAAAAGCTAGGGGGTGAGCCAACCCGTCTCCCGCGTAAGGCGCTTGCAAAGCTTTTCCATGAATCCGGAGTTGATAACGAGGGTCGTGGGTGAACGCCATTTTATAGCCAGGTATAAAATCCAAAACAAGTCGTGTGGAATAAGCTAATGCTGGAAGTTAATGCGAGGGAGTAAAAAGACTGGTTCAAGAAATCTGACTTCGAAAAAGTTTAGACCCAAAGTGCCAGCCAAAATAGGTTTCGGCACCAATTTCAGTCTAGTCTAAAACTCCTATCCTGCCTGGGAAGAGAGAAATGATAATAGTTCAGACTCCATTAAGGTTGAGCTTCCTCGGGGGAGGCACTGATTTTGAAGAGTTCTACTCGAACTGCGGTGGCGCTGTACTGAGTACCACCATTAATAAGCGTATTTATATCATGGTTAAAGAACGGTTCGATGATATGATTTATGTAAACTACTCTAAAAAAGAAATCGTAAATAATATTGACGAGCTTGAGCATGGACTGGTAAGGGAAGCGATGAGAATTACCGGGGTAGAGAAAGGGATAGAGATTACCACCCTGGCTGATATTCCTTCAGAAGGAACCGGACTCGGTTCTTCAAGCGCCGTTACGGTAGGACTGCTGCAGGCCCTTTATGCCTATCAGGGGAGGAGCATTACCACCGAAACACTGGCGGAACAGGCTTGCCAGATAGAAATCGATATTCTTGGAAAACCGATTGGCAGGCAGGACCAGTATATTGCCGCCTATGGGAATATGCGGTTTATCACTTTCAGTAATGGAGGGATGAAGATAGACAAGATAGAACTTTCTCCCGAAAATAAAAGAAAATTTAATGACGCTCTTCTTCTTTATTATACCGGCGTTACCAGAAACGCCGCTGACATTCTATCGGAGCAAAAGTCAAATATAAGCCAGCATATTGATACCCTCTCCGAGATGAAGAAACTGGCATTTGAAGCAAGAGACGCTATTGTTCAGGGCTCTCTTGAGGAATTCGGAGAGATTATGCATAAGGGCTGGGAATTGAAAAAGAAACTCGCCAGCCGGATAAGCAATACCCAGATAGATGATCTCTATCAAACCGCTCGTAAAGCAGGGGCTATCGGCGGAAAGGTTGCTGGAGCCGGAGGAGGCGGTTTCCTTTTACTGTGCTGCCCCAACGGGAGTCAGGAAAAAGTCCGCGGTGAACTTAGAAGGTTAAGGGAGTTCCCCTTTCGTTTTCAGCAAGATGGAAGTAAGGTTATTTTCGACTACCGGAGTGCCGAATGAAGGTATTGGTCACCGGTGGTGCCGGATTTATCGGTTCGCACACCGTGGACTTGCTTCTGGAGAAAGGATATTCAGTCCGCATCCTGGACAGCCTTGAACCGCCGGTGCACCCGGAAAGAAAAAAGCCCGATTATATTCCTGACGATGTCGAATTTGTGCAGGGTGATGTACGCAATGAAAGCGACCTGGAGACAGCATTGAAAGGCACGGATTTCGTCATTCACCTCGCCGCCTACCAGGGTTATCTTCCCTGCTTCGGCAGGTTTGCCATGGTTAATGATGGCGGAACAGCTTTACTTTATCAAACGATTGTAAACCGGCACCTGCCGATAAGGAAAGTCATATTAGGTAGTTCGCAGGCAGTATATGGAGAAGGGAAATATGAATGTGCTGAACACGGGGTTCAGTACCCTGCTTCCCGTCCCCCGGAGCAACTCGGGAAGAGGGAATGGGAGATAAAATGCCCGATATGTCATCATGGTATGAAGCCTCTCCCGACTGATGAATCAAAAATAAACCCGCATAATCAGTATGCAGTATCCAAGTATTGCCAGGAGCTTTATGCCTTAACCCTGGGTAGAAGATTTGATATTCCCACCGTGGTTCTCCGTTACAGTATTACTCAGGGACCCCGGCAAAGTTTCTTTAATGCTTATTCCGGTATCCTCCGAATTTTTACCGGCAGGATACTGAATAACCTGCCGCCAGTTATTTATGAGGATGGCAAACAGCTTCGCGACTATGTCTATATTGCTGACGTGGCACAGGCGAACGTCCTGCTTATGGAGAACGAAGCTGTGAACTTCGAGGTATTTAATGTGGGCGGGGAAAATGTAATGACCCTCCTTGAATATGCCGGACTGCTCGCCGAAATCTATGGCGACGATACTAAACCCGATATTCCAGGAGAATATCGCTTCGGGGACTGCCGCCACATTTTTTCCGATATTTCTAAACTGAAAAAGCTCGGCTGGCAGCCGAAGACCCCCCTGCGGCAAATCATCAGGAAATACATTGAGTGGGCTGGAGAACAACCGGGAATGGCTGATTATTATGACGAAGCGGCAAAATCAATGAAGGAGCAAGGCGTCATCAGGGTGGCGAGGTAGCAATGAATCAGAACCTTTCTGACATAATTAGCAAATATGTATCTGAAGTTAACACGGCGCTGACGAAACTTCCGGTTAGGACAATTACCGATGTGATTCATGCCATTGAAAAGGCTCGTGATGAGAGGAGAAGCATCTTTATTTTTGGTAACGGCGGCAGTGCTGCCACTGCCCTGCATTTTGCGGCTGACTTAGCCAAGGGAGCAATCTGCCCCGGTAAACCAAGGATAAAAGCCTTCGCTCTCACCGATAATATTTCTCTCCTTTCCGCCTGGGCAAATGACTCGGCTTATGAGGATATCTTTGCCGAGCAATTGCAAAATTATATTGAACCCGGCGATATTGCCATTGCTATCAGTGGCAGCGGGAATTCGCCTAATATACTGGATGGTATCAAAGTAGCCAAAGCTAAAGGGGCGACTACTATCGGCTTTATCGGTTTTGAGGGCGGTAAACTTAAGGGCATGGTAGACATTGCGATTGTAATACCTGGCTCTGATATGAAGCCAATTGAAGATATTCACCTGCTTATCGGGCATATCATCACCGTTTGCTTGAGAGGCGAGACCTAGTATGAATATCCTGGTTACGGGCGGCGCCGGCTACGTCGGCAGTGTCGTTACGGAAGAACTCCTGAATGAGGCTCATTCTACTATCGTGCTGGACAATCTTCAGCAGGGGCACAGACAGGCGGTTCCTCCCGAAGCCGAGTTTGTTCTGGCTGATATTTGTGATATTCAGGCACTGGATGACGCCTTCAGCCAGTTTAAGATTGATGCGGTGATGCATATGGCGGCAGAAACCGTTGTGGAATTTTCCATTACCGACCCCCGGCGGTATTTTCACAGCAACGTTATCGGCGGCATAAATCTCCTTGACACCATGCTGAAGCACGATGTGGATAAGTTCATCTTTTCTTCGAGCGCCGCCGTCTATGGAGAGCCGGATACCACACCCATTAAAGAAGAAGACCGTAAAGCGCCCGTAAACAGTTATGGCGAGTCCAAGCTGATGTTTGAGCGCATACTGGGTTGGTACGGGAAAGCCTATGGTATACAGCATATCTCCCTGAGATATTTTAATGCGGTTGGCGCCAGTGAACGTCTTGGTGAAGACCACCGGCCGGAAACTCACCTTATTCCAAACATTCTCCGGACAGCCGCCGCCAAAAACGGCCCGGTGCAGATATTCGGCACGGATTACCCCACCAGAGACGGCAGCTGCATCCGGGACTACATTCATGTAAAGGATGTCGCTAAAGCCCATATTCTTGCGTTAGCCAGACTGGAGAGCCTGACCGGCCGCGTCTATAACCTGGGGAGTGGTGACGGCTATTCGGTAATTGAACTAATCAACACGGCAAGCAAAGTAATAAATGCCGATATCCCGACGGAAATTTGCCCGAGGCGGGCTGGCGACCCGGCCCTACTGGTAGCAAGCCCTGGCCGGGCAGAATCGGAACTGGACTGGAAACCTGAATTCTCCGAACTGGAGAGCATTATTGGAAGCGCCTGGAAATGGATTACCCACCACCCGAACGGCTATGACAAATAGAGTCACCAAAGCCATGATTCTGGCAGCAGGAGAAGGGACAAGGCTGAGACCTCTTACCGAGGAAGTGCCAAAGGCGCTCCTGCCTGTTGGAGGACTTCCCTTAATTGAGCATATTCTAATCTGGCTCAGGCATCATGGTATCTCTAAGATAGCTGTAAATCTCTACCATCTGGGCAACAAGATACGGGGTTTCCTTGGTGATGGCTCCCAACTCGGGGTAAATATTTGTTATTCCGTTGAAGATTCTCTTCTTGGGACAGCTGGCAGCGTAAAGAGAATGGAGCATTTCTTTGACAGCACTTTCGTCGTCGTTTACGGTGACATACTTACTAATTTTGACCTTTCAAAAATGATTCAGTTCCATCGTAAACAGGGAGCTATTGCCACCATCGCGATAATGCGGGTGGCGAATCAGGAGGGCGTTGGCATTGTCAGGATGGATGAAGACCTGAGGATTTTACGCTTTGTCGAAAAACCTTCCGAGGATACATTAGAGAGTAATCTGGCAAATAGTGGTGTCTATATCCTTGAAAACGAAATCTTCAACCATATACAGGGTGATGGTTTTTCCGATTTTGCATGTGATGTTTTTCCCAAACTCATTGAAACCGGCTTACCTTTCTATGGGTATGTATTAAAACCTGAAGATTATCTGATTGACATTGGCACTATTGAGAAGTACCATGCCGCCAATAATGATGTACAAGCCGGAAAGATGAAAATTAAATATGGGTAGCCGGACTGTATTTCTGGATAGGGACGGCACTATTGCCAGGGATGTCCCCTATTGCCGGCGGATAGAGGACTTTGAGCTTCTACCATCTGTCCCCGATGCGATAGCCCTCCTTAATAACAATAACTTTAAAGTAGTGATGGTTACCAATCAGTCAGGAATTGCCCGGGGATACTTCACTGAAGAGACACTGGAATGTATCCACAACAAAATGAAAAACGAACTGGAGAAATGCGAAGCGCGTGTCGATGCCATCTACTATTGCCCCCACCATCCCGATGAAGGCTGTGGATGCCGGAAGCCAAAGACTGCCCTTTTCCGGCAAGCCGCCGAGGAACTCGCCATCGACCTCAACCGCTCTTTTGTCGTTGGCGATATGCAGATGGACATATCTGCCGGCAAGTCTCTGGGATGCCGGACGGTGTTAGTGACCACAGGCCCAAATGAGGGTGAGGATATCATTGACGCCCCGGATTACACGGCCGACAGCTTGCTGGAGGCTACGCAATGGATAATAAGGAATTCACCATGAAGGAAATCAGCATTGTCATCCCGGCTCTAAATGAAAGAGACGGCATTGATAAAACTATTCAGGCTATCCCCAAAGCTAAACTTAGAGATATGGGATATACAGTCCAGGTTATCGTAGTGGATAACGGCTCAAGCGATGGAACCGGCGAGCTTGCCAGAAAGGCAGGCGCCGAAGTCGTGTCTGAGACGCGAAGAGGCTATGGGAGTGCTTTTAAAACCGGATTCGCTCATGCCACGGGGGATGTTATTGCTACGGCCGATGCCGATGCTACCTACCCGCTTGAGGATATCCCCCGGTTAGTTGCAATCCTTGAAAAAGAAAATCTGGATTTCCTCACTACTAATCGGTTTGCTCTAATGGCAAAGGACATTATGCCTTTTCGGAAGAAACTGGGGAATGCTATATTAAACGTGACGACAAGGATCCTCTTTAGATTAAATATAAAGGATTCCCAATCCGGAATGTGGGTTTTTCGAAGAAACATCCTGGATAGGCTGGTGCTAAAGTCAAACACTCCTTTATCTCAAGAACTTAAAATAGAAGCTTGCTATTTTGCCAGGTGTCGTTGGAAAGAAGTGCCTATTGAGTACAGAGTTCGCATAGGGAAAGTGAAATTGGGTGGTTGGAGGGTCGGCTTTGGGAACCTTTTTCACTTGATAAAGAAGAGGATTGTGCGATAGACAGAAATGTCCGACATAAGAGTTTCTGTAGTTATACCAACGCTAAACAGCGCTGAAACGCTGGGGAAATGCCTCAGTTCAGTAAGGTCGAATAAAACAAAGTATGAATATGAAGTGATTGTGGTTGATGCCGGCAGCAGTGATGAAACCCTGGTTATCGCCGCAAAGTACGCTGATAAGGTTCTTAAGGGGACACCTTCCAGAATAAATAGAAACAAAGGGGTTGAAGAAGCCAGCGGAAATATAATTTGCTTTACCGATAGCGATTGTATCGTGCCTGAAGCCTGGATAGAAGAACTTGTCAACGGTCTGTTAAGGTTAAGCGAAAAAGATAATAGCGTGGTGGCAGTTGGCAGCGGCAATATTTCCTTATCAGAGAATTCACCCCCGGTAGAGTTAGCCATCTCTAAAGCGATAAGGTCCCCGCTAATTTCCTTTAAGTCCAGAAACACCGCCGTATATAAAGAGGAACGTCAGGTCTTGCATAATCCACCATTGAACTCCGCCATCTTTAAACGAGTTATTGAAGAAGTTGGCGGATTTAGAGAAGAGCCGGGTTATCCGGAAGACCTGGACCTTGATATAAAAATAAATGAGAAGGGGTATAAACTATATTATCTCACCTCCCCCCTGGTTCATCATAAACATAAGACCAACCCGCGAAAATTCGCTGCCCAGATGCGGGATTTCGGAAGGAAGAGAGTCAGGGTAAACAGAGAGCATCCCGGTATCTCACGATTTTACCACTATGGCCCTTTATTTTTATATTTAATGTTGCTCTCCCCTCTGTTCTTTATCCCTCTGGTTCTAGCATTAATAAATGCGGTCTATATGAGCCTTAAAGAAAAGAATCTTCGGCTTTTTACACCTATTTTCAGATTGACATTAAGCTTCCACTGGAACTATGGTATCGGTGAAGCTGATATACTATTCAAAGAGAAGAAACGGAAAAGAAATGAAAGTATATATACTTAACGCACCGTACAAGCCGCGCTTTACGCGGGATATGAGATGGCAGGATACGGGCAGAGGCGGCACGCTCTACTATCCGATATGGCTTGCCTATGCTACGGGAATCCTGGAACAAGCCGGGTCTGAGGTAAGGCTGGTGGATACGGCAGCCCGGGGCTGGGATATGGTGCAGGTGTTAAGAGATGTTGAAAGTTTCCAGCCTGGTTTAATAGTCGTTAATACCAGTTTCCCCAGCCTGAATAATGACATTTCCATTGCGGAGACAATAAAGGAGAAATTCCCATCCGCCGTAATTGCGATGGTGGGAGCTCCCGCTTCTCAGTTTGCCGAGAAGATGCTTGCCAGTCACGGAGTGGATGTGGTCTGCCGATGGGAGTTCGATTTTACCCTGAGAGAGCTGGCAGGCAGTCTCACTAGAAATGAGAATTTAGATGACATCAGGGGCATTTCTTATAAAAATAATTCAGAGATAATTCATAATCCGGACAGAGAACCTTCCAGCGCGGCAGACCTGGATGGGATTCCCTTTGTTTCTCAGGTTTATAAGAAGCATCTGAATGTGAACGACTACCTGCTTAATTATTCGCACTCCCTGCACCCTGAGGTGCAGATTTTTACCGGCCGGGGTTGCCCTTTTCAATGCACTTTTTGTTCCTGGCCGCAGACTCTGATGGGCAGGAAGCACCGACAGCGCAGCATCGCCAACATCCTGGACGAGATGCAGTGGGTGGAAGAGGAGTTCCCTGAAATCAAGCAGATTTTTCTGGAGGACGACACCTTCACGGTGAACAAGCAGTTTGTCCTGGGGTTTTGCCGGGAATACGGGGGCAGGGGTTTAAAGATTACCTGGGGCGCGCAGGCAAGAGTCGGCATCGACTGCGAAACCATGAAGGCGATGAAAGCGGCAAACTGCATGATGATTGACGTGGGATATGAATCAGGGAGTGATACAATATTAAAAAATGTAAAAAAAGGGATAACGGTAGCGCAGATAAGGTCGTTCGTGAAGGAAGCGAAGAAGGCAAAGCTTTCTGTCCACGGCAACTGGATAATCGGGCTTCCCGGGGAAACAAAAGAGACCATTAAGGAAACGCGAAAACTGATAAATGAGATAAAAGCCGATGCCATAACCGTGGCGGTAGTGACTCCTTTCCCGGGGACGGAGATGTATGCCTGGGCTAAAGAAAATGGCTATCTCACCACCGACGACCCGAATGAATACCTGGACGAGCGGGGACATCAGAAGGCAATCGTCTCCTACCCGGAACTGACGAGTACGGAGATTAAAGATACCGTTGACCGAATTCTGAAAAGCTACTATCTTTCGCCGTCTTATGTTTTAATTGCCTTGAGACGGGTGTTCAATCGCAATGGCTTCAACGAGATGAAGGTACTGTGGCGCTCGGCGAAAGCGTTTATCAAATATATTGCCGGCTGGTAACGGAGGACGAAATTGGCAGGTAAGCCCCGGACGTTATTAATAAATCCTTCCCTCACCGGTTTTACGATGGCTCATGTGGAGATGATTACCGAGCCTCTGGGATTAGCCTATATTGCGGCCGTGCTGGAGCGTGATAGCTATGAGGTTAAAATATTAGACGCACTGGCGTCAGGGAATGAGCAGCGGGAACAACTGCCGGATGGTCGTTTACGTATTGGCCTGAGTGAAGCCCAGATTGCGCAGCATGTAAGAGACTATTCCCCTGATATTGTGGGGATAAGCTGCGGTTTCACGGTATATGCTGCTGATAGTCACCGAATAGCAAAATGTGTCAAGCAGGCTTACCCTCCAGCCTTTATTGTATTCGGTGGCGCCCACTCAACGATAGCACCGGAGTCAGTTTTAAGGGACAAGAACGTTGATTTGGTAGTAAGAGGCGAAGGAGAGATGACTTTCCTTGAACTTGTTAAATGCATTGATGAAGGGGAGCCATATTTACATTTGAAAGGCACGGTAGCCAGAGATGGCGGGCAGGACGTGATATATAATAAGCCGAGGGAATTCATAAGCAACCTTGATGAGTTACCTTTTCCGGCAAGGCATTTACTGCCGATGGAAAAGTATTTTAACTTCCAGAAAGAGGGCAAGCTGCTGTACAACTACTACATGCGGAAGCCGATCGCCAACATTGTTACCAGTCGAGGCTGTCCCTATAATTGCGTATTCTGCGCTGTCAGGACGATTTGGGGACGCACCTGGCGGGGACGAAGCAGCGATAATGTTGTCGAGGAAATAAAGTTTCTGGTTGATACCTACGGAATAAAGGAATTTACTCCCTGGGATGATAATATCTCAATTAAAAAAGACAGGCTGATAAAGATTTGCCAGGCAATAGTCGACAATGGCCTGGACCTTACCTGGGCTACCCCGAATGGTACGTACCTGCCTTCGATAGATGAGGAGCTGCTGGGCTGGATGATAAAAAGCGGCTATTACCGGATTACCTTCGGGCTGGAAAGTGGTTCCGAGGAGACACTGAAGTACATCCGAAAAAAGATAAGCCGTGATAAAGTGAAGGAGGTTATCCGTATATGTAATAAACTTGGTATCTGGACAAATGCCACCTTCATTATTGGGTTTCCCAACGAACAAATCGACTCCATCAGAGCGACGATGAGAGCGCCGATGGATTACGGACTTGATTACGCAAATTTCTTCGTCGCCCAGCCCTACGAAGGTACAGACCTGTATCAAGACTTTAAAAACGAAGGGTTAATAAACGACGGTATTCGGGAGGGCAGCTCTACTTTATCTTCAAGATACGATACCAAATACTTTACCAGTGCCGAACTGACAAAATTACGGGATGAGGCTTACCAAAAATTCGTCAGGTATCGCATTCTGAGCGCATTGAACCCCAAGAATTATGGAGCGCTGTACCGTAAAGTGAATACTATAAGGAAATTTGGATATTTTTTGAGGCTGGTAAGCAACGTAATTCGGGGGATACGTATCGGGCGTCCACCAAAGTAAATCAGCTGGATTATACAAGCCAGGAGAATTACGGATAACCGAACTCATTTCATAGGAATACAAAGGTCAAAGTAAAAAACCCGGGAATTGATAAAATGAAACCTCTTAAAATCGCCATGGCAGTACCCTATGTTCCACCCACATACATCGGCGGGGAAACGTATATATATTATCTGACGAAAGAGCAAGCAAAATTGGGGATGACTATTAACCTGTTTACGACCAGACTGCCCGTGAAAACGGGGGACTGGGACTGGAGCCATGTAAATCTATATGAAAGTAACGAACTGTTCCGGGTGGGGCATACCCCGGTCATGCCGTCATTACTTCCCCAGATGTTGAAAAATGACGACTATGACCTGATTCACACGACAGTGCCCTCCGGCTTTGCCTGTGATGTAAGCGCTTTTGTTTCCGATTTAAAGAGAAAGCCTCTGGTTATTTTATATCACTGCGATGTCATACCTTCAACCATTATCAGAAAGGCTTATTCGTCTTTTTTGAGGTTTTATACACTGAGGAGCGCCGACAGGATTCTATCGACAACGCGCTCTTATGCTGAAACATCAGCGATGCTGAAACATTTTTCGGACAAAGTTACGATAGTGCCCATGGGAGCCGACCCGTCAAGGTTCTATAAAAATGAACAGTACCGGAAAGAGATAAAGAAACGTCACAAAATAAAGACCACCGATAAGGTAATCCTTTTCATAGGAGGATTAAATGAACATCATAAGTTTAAAAGGGTGGATTTATTGATAAAGGCAGTGGCACAGGTTTCCAAACAGAGTGGCGGTGTTATTTTAATTGTCGTCGGTGAGGGAGACTTGAAACCTGGCTTGCAGCAGTTGTGCCAGGAATTAGATTTTAACAATGTTGTTTTTACCGGATACGCTTCCAATGAAGACCTGCCGAAATACTGTAATGCCGCCGACCTCTTTGTGCTGCCGTCGCTGACACGGGAGGAGGCCTTCGGCATTGTACTGGCCGAAGCCGCTTCATGCGGGGTCGTCCCGATTTGTTTTGATATTCCGGGACCCGGTGAGGTGTGTCGTAATCTGGGCGGGTTTATTGTACCATTATCTGAAACAGGAAATGCTGAGGACGAACTTGCCAGAGTGATAACAGAAGCCCTGGCCTCAGATTTATCAGAAAGGTCAAAAACCAGCCGTGAAAATGCTAAAAAGTACGCCTGGTCTGAGGTCGCCCGGCAAACACTGGAAATTTACCAGGAATTGATGCAGAAATGAGGATATGCCTTATCGGGAATTACTACCCGGACCAACGCCTTGACGAAGGGATGGCCAAGGCAGGTTATTACCTTTACCGGGAATTATCCCAACGGCATGATGTCCTGCATCTGAGCGTAAAAAGACTGTTTTCCATGGAATTCTGGAAAACGATTAAGGCCTTCCAGCCACAGATAATACACTACATTCCCGGCGCATCAATTATCAATCTCTTTCTAATAAAAATCCTGAGATTCTATTGCGGCAAAGCGAAGATAATCACCTCTGTTCAGCAGCCGAATTTCTCAGCCTTTACCAAACTCTTTATCCCCCGGCTCAAACCCGACCTGGTACTGGCTCAATCGCATGAGACAGAGAAAATGTTTGCCAACGCCGGCTGTAGAACTGAATTTCTTCCCAATGGCGTAGATATAGAGGAATTTATACCGGCTTCCCCTGAACTAAAGCAAGATTTAAGAAAGAAATATAAATTAGACATTGCCAAACCTCTGGTTTTGCACATCGGCCCTCTCCGAAAGTGGCGGAATGCAGACGTTCTGGAGAAAGTCCAGCGGCAGGGAGATAATCAGGTCATAGCGGTTGCCAGCACGACTAACCCTTCCGAAAAAAAGGTCTGCGAACAACTCAGGAAGGCAGGATGTATTGTCTGGCAAACCTACTTCTCACACGTTAAAGAGATGTACGCTCTATCTGATTACTATATATTTCCCCCCACCTACAAGCTGGGAAGCATAGAATCCCCGCTGTCGGTAATGGAGGCTATGTCCTGTAATCTGCCCGTGATTTCCACCAGATACGGGGCGTTACCCCGCATGTTTCAGGAGGGTGACGGACTGTATTTTGCGGAACGGGACACAGACCTGATTCCTCTGCTGGAAAGAGTGAAAACCAACAATCAGGTCGTAAAGACCAGGGAAAAGGTTAAAGACTACACTTGGGAGAGTATCGCGGAGAGGCTGGCGCGGATGTATGCTGATGTCGTCAATGTAAAGAGAGGCAAAAAACCATTCTTAATTTGCTTCACCGGTATGGATGGCACCGGGAAGACCACCCAGGCAGAAAACCTGGTGAAAGCCCTGAAAGCACAGGGCATTAAATGCGGTTATGTCTGGGACACGTACCGGCTCTTCCTGACAAAGCCCTTTATTGTAATCATCAGAACGCTGTTTTTCCGCGGGAAAGATGCCTTCCGAAACTATGCCGGACATTCCCGCACCAAAAAACGATTGTTCAGCAAAAGATTCCTGGCACAGGGCTATAAGTATCTAGCCTTATTTGATTACCTGTGCCAGAGTTTCATACGAATACGGCTACCCTTATTACTTGGCAAAAACATCGTCTCAGACCGCTATATTTATGATTTCGTGGTTAATCTGGCGGTCGATCTAAATTACTCGGACAAAGCCAGTAAAAGATTACTGCATAAGCTGTCGCGTTTACTACCTGAACCAGACATAGCTTTTTTAATAGACTTGCCTGAAGAAGTGTGTTTCCAGAGAAAAAGTGATATTCCTTCCATTGAGCACCTGATAAAACGAAGGAAGCTGTATTTGCGCATTGGAAAAGAAAGCGGGTTGGTAATGCTTGACGGCTCATCGGATATCGGTGAATTAGGCAAAACAATAGAGAACGATATTAAGAGGACTTTAAAATTAGCCATTTAGCATTTTTAGTCTTATACTTTTGTTTTAAGAAAGATGAGCCTGGAACGGAAATCAAATGAATAATACCGCGATAAAAGGTTTAACTCTAAATCTTCTGCAAATAATTGGTTCTCCATTTGTGCCCAAAAATGATACGTTCATTAATGATGTTGAATCACGGCAACTCCTTCACTATGCTGACAAAAACAAACTCAAATTGCTCTACCTGGATAAGCTGAATCAACTTGGCAAGCTGGATAAACTGCGGGGAGAATATGAAGCAGAGCAGGCAAAGCACCAGGATTTTCTGGCGGGACTGTCCAGGATTTCGGAAGTGCTTCGCACACACAATCTCAAGCACGTCATCATCAAGACCCTGAGGCCTTATCCGGCCGTGCCGAGTGACGTTGACGTGGTGGTTTTGGGCGGGCGAGACGAGTACAAAACGGCTATCGTTACGTTATTAGAAGCTAATTATGCTCCTTTTTTATCTCATATTATAGATGGAGAGAGCGTAATAAATAAGGAGGATTCTATTAGAGCCGCCGAGATATTGACCCGCCCCACCTGGGAAAAGGCTCACATCAGCCCCGGCGGCGCTACTTTTGTTGACGGCGAGCACGGGACACATATTGACCTGCAAAATGAAATTGCT
>SDBT01008160.1_pt1 | contig 17137 bp, 24 predicted proteins | sample 2277101 | NCBI WGS metagenome assembly SDBT01 (sample SAMN10404973, study PRJNA504765) | marine sediment metagenome | isolation source: marine sediment core GS10_PC15, 103 cmbsf | place: Arctic Ocean: Southern Knipovich Ridge | collected 2010
AATGCTCTTTTTGTTTTGATTGATGAACTGGCTGATGCTGCGCTCCCGGTAAGGATCCGGGCGACGGTTGCTCTCAATACGGATCACTTCGGCTCCCAAAGCGCCCAGGTAGGACCCAAAAACCCCTCTAACGGCCTAAAAACGCGGGTTCCTTTCAGCAAAAACCCCTTTAACAGCCTAAAAACGCGGTTTACGCTCACCAGAATCTTCTCACATCCTACCTCACAACTACGTTTGAATATAACCATCGATCACACCTTTTTTTAACTGGCCTCATTACCAAGACTCTCAACCTCATCACATCTCAATTTCCTCTTCACCCTTGCAATCCACACACTCATTACATTTCGAATCCCCCCATGACTCAGCGACACATCCCATTGTCTACAGACGCACTGCATTTCCACCATAATCTCAATCACTCCCTCGGCCCCCCCCTTCTCCCAGGCAAGCCGGCCCCATTTCTCACAAGCAATAACATCTGCCCTGGCTTGATCTTCATCTCGACTCGACCCTCCAGCCTCATCTGGTTTCAATTTCACTGGACACATTTCCCGAAACCAAACCATCATCCCACTGACCAGACTTTCCACTGCATAATTCCTATCTGCATCAAACCCATCAAGCAGACAGCTCGGACAATCTTTCAGCAAATTCCGCCCACCAACCACAGCCTCCCAATCAAGCATCCCATTTGCCACGTGTCCGGGCACTGGATGAACCTGGGCTATTGGCTCTGCCCCAGAAGATGCCTCTTTGAGGCTTTGAATTCCAGAGCTGCACGCCGAATCTTCCGATCTTTCCGACCCCGCCCCTCCCGATCTTCCCGATCTTCCCGATCTTTCCGATCCTAATCTTCCCGACTCCGATCTCGATCTTACCGAATCCGATACCGATACCGATTCCTCGGCAGCTCTGGAATTCAAACAAACCGATTCTTCAATTTCTTTTACAGCTCCATTCTGCGCACACTTTTCCTCGGTCGCCTTATCGGTTGAATTTATATTTAATTCTATTGTCTTAATATTCGGTTCTAAAGGGTCCGCAGGTTCTCGCAGATTCTCGCTGGAAATCTGCGAGCTTGCCAGCTTACCCATTTTAATATTTTTAAGCTCAAATCTCACAGGTTGTCCACAATTTACAGCAAACTCACATTCCTCAAATTTAACATATCCAAGCCTTCCGAGCACATCAAGGGCAACAGTCACCTGCTCAAGATCGAGCATACACCGCTCTGCAATCATAGCCGCATTCATAGCCTCCAACTTCTTAGTTACAATCCATCCCCTCCATTCATCCTCCTTATCCCCTGCAATCTGGACCAACCGCCAATAAAACCCCTCAACAATCAATATCCACTCTTTCCCGACCATCCCCAGCATATTGAGCCGCTCTTCGGTAAGACTAAGGCCCTGCCCATCTACAGGATGCTTAGCATAAGATAATGAGGTTTTTCTCTTTACTTTCTTTTCCCCATCAGCGGCTTTCCCATCACCCCAGGCATTCCCATTCGAATCTACCTCGAATCCATCGAAATTGCACATCCGATATGCCTGTACCATTTCCGTCAACTTCCCATACCTTATATATAAGGTATCATCAATCCCTGTTGTCAATCACCCAAAAGCCCGATTCCAGCTACCGACCCGCTATTGCAATGACAAACCTCTCTGTCCGGATCCGCCCACTTTCTTCTTTTCAGCCGTTTTTTTAGCTTTAACCTGCTTTTTACCATTCTTACTCTCTGTCTTTCCCTTCCCAGACTCACCCTCATATCCTTTTTGGGCCTCTTTCTCGGCCTGTGCGACGTCTGAGGCTTCCTTAGCCGTTTTCGCTGGCTTTTGACCCCTCCAAGACCGGCATAGCCCAGCATCCGATTCTTTCCGGCTCGCCTCCGGATTATCGAACTCCAATTCCGCCTGATTCTGCTCGATCACAATCTCCACTTCATCCTTATTCTGAACCATCCCGACCAACTTGCCAGATTGTTTCGGCGTAACCTCAAACCCGGAATATTTAAGGTAAAACCCATCGACCCCGAACCGTTTCAGCATTTCCAACACGCTTTCATACTGCTCATCTGTAATATCACCACCGCAATATTCCAATTTCATCTTATTAAGCCTAGCTGTCAAACTGGTTATGGTCGTTATGGCCGCTACCGACCCGTCAACCGTGATGGTCAATTTTTCCTCATCTCGAATCCATTCGAATATTTTTCTCACCTGCCCCAAAGCAACCTTTACTTTACTACATTCAATTTGCCCGCCACTGCGTTTCGAAGAAACTCCAGCCAACACCGTTTTCCCTTTGATCTTCTTATTCGCCATATCAATCTCCATTTCAGTTGTTAAGTTCCGAGCCAGCTTCCGAGCTCGCCGGCGTTTCCATCCCAATTCCGCTTCCGCATACCTTCTCATCCCCGCCATCACTTATCACCCTGATCACCTTCCTGCCAACATGATTACATTTAGGGCAAGGCTCCCATCCACCAATACCATTCACACCCTTCACCGGCGATATCCGTTTGACCGGCTTATACCCAACCCCATCGCATTCGCCACATCGCACAACATCCATTATCACTTTTTTATCGTCTTGCGGTTTCACGTTTGACTTCTTGTCCAACTCTCACTTCCTTTCCCCCCTCACACATAAAACACGGCCCATAACCTTTTCGTTTTCCAGTCGCTGGCCAATAGTGCATCATCGCACCACTGCCCCCACACCCCGGGCACTTCTCAACCTTCAATTCCCAATTCATCATCTGACAAGTTATCATTGTGACATCCAAAAAAAGGTGCTCGGCGATCGTCTCGCCATACGATCACCGAGTCACCAGGCTAACGGAGCATCCCAGCACCGTTTTTTCTCTATTCATTTATTCAAAAAAGGATGGGCGAGCCAAACTCGCAAGTTGCAGCCGCCCATTCAGCAAAGGAGGAGGAGAAAACATCTTCAAAAATACAACCAAAAAGAGAGACCTGCCCGTAAGTGATTATTTTGGAGGCTTGCACGGACAGGCCTCGGGAGGGCGAAAACATCACTGATTTCATAATTCAACCTCGATCACAAACCACATAAATAAGAATCCCGCAAAGGCGCAAAGGCGCAAAGGGAAATTCAAGATTCAGCCACTGATACATGGATACACTGATACAATATAATTTTTTGATTCTTCCATAGTTTCCAAGTTTCAGGGTTTCAGTGGCCCTTTTCTTTTTTCTTCGTTTCCATGTTTCAGGGTTTCAGTGGCCATCTTTAATTTCTCTCACTTTTGGTGGCAAGGGCCACTGCCTAATAAAAATACCAGGCCACGGGCCGAAATCATTCACCCCGGGGGACGGCTTCACTAGCCCGACGCTGCCACGCCGCCGCGACCTGATATTTCTCATCTATCCATCCACCAATAAAAAGAGCGGCGACCCGGTTTCTTCACGTTGTGCCATGATTACCCGGGCCAGCCGCCGATTCCAATCGCCTCAAATTTTCTGCTATAATCATCATGGCACAACCTCACTTTGATTCCGTAAAAAACACTTGTCTACTGTCACCCAAACTCTACACCACAAAAGCCAAATAGCCAAAGAGTGGCAAGGGCCACAGCCAAAAGGCCATTTGGAGGCATTCTAGCATTTTCGACCGGGAGAGAACGGGACAGATCGGGAGAGAACGGGACAAACAGCCGAAAAAAAGCACAGAAAAAATGCGCAACTTGAAAACAGGTTCATGGAGCATCAAATCATAAGATATGATTATAACAGGACTTACATAGGTCAATATTGCTCAATCATTTTTTTATGTTTTTATGTACCCAAATCCATATAATATCCCCATGATCAGATTCAACTGCCACAAATGCAAAGAACCCCTCGAAGCCCCCGAATCCATGATTGGCGATACGCTCGACTGCCCCAAATGCAAACGAACCACTATCATACCCCCGCACCCTCCCCTCCAAATCGAAAACAATCTGTTTTTCTACGTCTTTACCGTACTTTTAGGTGTCATCTCACTTTGCATGGCCCTCTCTCACACAACCGAAGGATCCACCCTTATAGCCGCAATCCTCTTTATTGGCGGCTGCCTACTCATCATCATCGCCGGCATCGCCCGCCGAATCGACAAAATCCTCGATAAACTCAATAAATTACCCTGATTCCCCGACCCTTGCCACCTCCCAATATCTCCTGAACTTACCCCATAATGCCCCCGCGTCCTTCGCCTGGCAATAATATGTCCGGGCCTTCTGTATTATCACATACCCGCGACGCTGCATTATCTCCGCCACCCTGTCCGACCGCTTGCGAACCACTCCCCCCACCTCCACACAGCTCACCGGGTCCACCATATCCGCCAACGTTATCCCAGCTTCTAACTTCTGACTTCTCACTTCTAACTTCCCACTTCCGACCCCCTGCCCGCTACGGATCTTCCGCAAAACCTCCACCCGCCGCCCCTCCAGCTGCACAATCTCCGCCTCCAGCCCATCATGCAACTCCCACAATTTCTCCAGGTGGCAAGGGCCACTGCCAGATAACTTCTCAGCCATGGGACCCTCCAGGTGGCAAGGGCCACGGCCAGCTAAGTACAGCTAAATACAAGACTTCCGACAGAAACAGCCTAAGAGTTGCTCTCTCTCCAAAAAAAAAGTATAAAAATACCTTTTTTTCCGTTGACAAATCAATAGAATATGGACATAATGATTCTGTTAACACTTTGGATCTCGCAATCGACAGTGCTTAATAGGACATTTGGGCCTGGTTGTTATAGCAACCAGGCCTTTTCTTTTAGGGGTAATCCGTTACATTAGAAGGGGTTAAATCCGTTTTCACCCATTCCGAAATCATTCTCGCCCCCCGTGTCATCCCCGCAAAAGTCATGTCATCCCCGACTTGATCGGGGATCTATCTTCTCTTCTCTGTCATCCATCTTAATTTCCACGTTTCAGGGTTTCAGTGGCCATTTCTCCTCTCACCGGCACCTGCTGCGACCTGCGCAGCACGGCGAGAGGGCCGGTACCTAACTGGCAGTGCCATAAGTTAATCAGTCCGATCCACCTGATCCGTCCGATTCTATCACATCAATTATATGATTCTGCATTGCCCGACTAGACGCCGCCGCTAACTCGCCAGCCAACTCAGATTCCTTTGTAGCAAAGTCACCAGGCAAGGGACCACCCATACTCATCCTTCCGCGTATCTCCCTCAATATCGCCTCATGCCGCTTTTTACTCATCCAAAGCCATCTAAACCATTTGGGCCACTTCATCATTCACCTCATTTCTTCCCTTAGCGCCTTAGCGCCTTTGCGGGATAATCTTTCTTAATCTTCATTTCTTTTCTTTTCTACCTCCATGATCTCTCCATTAACAGGGTTAAAGCTATATTTTTTCCCCATCCTACCCCCCATTTCACTTATCTCGAGGAACCGCTGCCTTTGGCAATCCAAATAACGCTTTTTACTTTCTTTCTCCATCTCCTCCACCGACATTGCCCCGGACTTCACCGACGATGTAACATACCGACCAGTCCCCTTCCCACACAACTTCGCAGGATACTTAAATATACCCATATCCCCCAGTATCTTCTCATGCCGCTTTTTACTCATCCAAGGCCATCTAAACCATTTCAACCATCTAATCTTCATTTCTCACCTCACCGGCAATGGGCCGGTACCTAACTGGCAGTGCCATAACCTAAAATGTCATTCCTGCTTTTTCTCTGGTTTGGCCACCTTTATATCTACACATTCATTTAATTCTGTAACCAATCGAGTTGCATGTTCAAAGTTTTGAGCTGCCAGACAAAAAGATTTACTTATATCGACCACATCCCAAACCACCTTTCCATCAGGATCCAAGATTCTGGCTTTTGCATAAAATATTCCATATCCTTCCATTCTAACCTCATTTCTTCCCTTAGCGCCTTTGCGCCTTTGCGGGATAATCCTTCATTTCTTCTCCAGTTTATTCAATCTCACCAATATACCGGTCCGGCAAACCCTCGCCCGCCTCACCCACACCAGCAAAACGATAATCGCAGCCATAATTCTTCCCTTTCGTAATCGCAGCCATAAAAAAGGCCATCTGAACCGATATAAGCAATCACCCAAGAAGTAAGTGCAGAACCGGCCAGATGACCCTTTATCGCAGATGTCAATCATTCTTGGGTGATTACTAACTTAGAATTATGACCCCGCCGACCGAAATTGCAACCGAAAAATAACTTTTTTTCTCCCTTATTTTCTCACCAGCTCCCTAACGCCCCAATTATAGCCCCTTATCCCCGACATTTCCACAAATTCCCAACTTTTTTCCCCGAAATTACCAATTTCCCCCTTGCTAAACCCCCCTGAATTTTGCATTTTATCCTTTACATTTCACATCCCCCGCCATTATAATAACCTTATCAAACCAAAATTCAGCCAACAAAGGGAGTTTTATCATGAAACGAAATAATGGCTTTACTCTGGTGGAAATGCTTGTGGTGATCGCAATCATCGGACTGGTAGCGGCGCTGACGATACCGAACGTGCCAGGGATGGTCCGCTCGCATAAGATGAGTGCTGCACAGAATCTCATCAAAAGTGCTATGGGGCAGGCCCAGGCACATGCAGCCAAACACCAGAAATATGCCGGAATCCGATTTCAATTTGATCATGGCGACTGGGAAAATGGCAGGCAGTATTTAGTTTTGACCGAAAACGAAGCGGAGCCGGGATATTCCGGGCGATTTATCGCTGTTTCTAAAGCTAAACCCATTGCCCTACCCACGGGCATAGGGGTAATTTCAATGTCTGCGAGCGTAGAGTTATTCGACGCCAACGGCGAGCCTTACTTGGCATCCATACCTATAAATGACGAATACCTTGACGATGACATTACTCCATATAGCATGGACGGAGCAACGACATTCACCATTATTTTTTCGCCGACCGGTCAACTGATAACCAAATATATAGGGGTATTCCAAAAACCAGACGAAATCTATGGTACTACTGTTATAGAAGACAAAGTATTCGGAACCAAATTGCATTATGACAATTACCGTAGAGATGACGATTGCCCAGATGATTCGATTCCGCACATCACTGATTCTGCTACGTGGTGCTTGGCCGAAAGGAGCTCTACTGGTTTATATGTTTATCTGACGGAAACGATAAAAGAAGTTGACCCACTGAACCGATACACAGGATTTGTCAGTCAACACAAAAACAATGAATATATAAAACAATTATTGCTTAACATCTACACAGGTACGATTATTCGGGATTAACCCCCTCACCACCACCTCTTTTATCTGGCAGTGGCCCATGCCACCCGCCACATCCGGCGGCAATTCAATCGGATCACCCGTCTTAATATGATCATTAATTATCCCCCGCCCATATTTTAGCGACTCAACCCCCAGGCCCGGCGTCCATCCGCCCTGGGCCCTAATCCCGCCCAATTGCCCAGCCTCACCGAGACCGACCCTATACGTCGCAATCTGAAAAGCCCTTTTAACGTCACCATCGGTCAGCCCAGCCCCAAAAATCTCCTCACTGTACCCGTCCAGGTCCCTCTGGCTGACAATCCCCATAACCCTCAGCAACTCCCTGATCTTCGCCAGACAAGATATCCCATCGATCTGATTCATACCATCCACATTACCATTATCCCCTCTTAAACAAAAGCCCTTACCATTTTTTTTTTCCGTATCTAAAACATCTATACCTCTTTTGTCTAATATAAGAGGGTCCTCGGTTTTTGGCCGTTTGTCACTCGACTTCCGAGGGACTATCCCTCGACTTCCGAGAACCTGCCCCTCGATTTGCGAGAACCGGTCCTCGATTTTCGAGGACCTATCTTCCACCTCATCCCTCATCATCGGGCTATCCAATATCTGATAAGCATTTTTAACGCTCCGCCTACCCGCCCGATCACCAGATGCCTTCCGAATAAAGTTCAATTCGATCAGATCTCTTACCCCATGATACACCGTCGATGTTGAGACCTTCCCCAGCATAGCAAGCCGACCATCACTGATCTCAATCAGCTTTTTCGCCCCCGCCTGCCTGCGCAAGATGGTCAGCAGCCACATCGCCCTGGGCCCATTCCTGCCCAGCCGACGAAGTACCGCCCAATCCCCATCGGTAATAGCCACAAACGGTTGTCCGATCTTCCCAGCCATTCTCAGTTATCCCCCCCGATATCACTTGCAACAACAACCCGCCCCTCATATTCCCCGATCCTCCTGACCAGCTCATCGATCCGACCACTCAGCTCCAATATCATCCGCTCCTTACTGCGCCCCTCATCTTCCCCCTGGCTGACCAGCAACTCCAGCCTGCCCTTCTCCCCGGTCAATGTCACCAGTTCCACACCCAGCGCTTCTCGCCCCGCCACAGCCTCCCTCAGCCCCGCCTCCAACCGATCGGCCCGCTCACTGGCAGATATAACTTGCCGACCCATCCGATCGATCCTCAAGCCCGCAGCGGCCACCTGCCCCGCCCGCTCACTGCTCAGTGTCCGGGCCTCGGACAGATACCACCCCATCCCCCCCACTATCGCCACAGCAATCACCACCACCGCCGCCAACGACCGCACCCACCACCGGTACCGCCTACCCACCTCGATCTGCGCTTTGGGCCACAGCAGCTCCAACATAGCATCCTCATTGCGAGGCACAATCGCCATCACATCTTCACCACAATCCATTTGGTCTATCGGCGTTGGTACATTTGCCACAACCCTCCCCACTCTTTGCCGGCCCACATGGACTGTTTGGCCCAACTGTTCCAACGGCATATCCCGGTCGTCGATCACCAGATCCCCATATTTATCCGGCATAGCCGATCGCATCCACTGGGCCATCTTATCAATATCCACTAGTATCGCCCTGGATATCTCCCGATCCCTCACCGCCGCCTCCGGACACCTCATCAAGTAGTTCACCACCGTATTAGGGTGCACTTTCAACCTCACCGCCGCCTCTTCTTTTGTCACAATTGTCATAAAAACATCTCCAAATATTCCACTTGTCCCAAATATACTAAAACAAGTATCACAAACATTTTATATGTAACATTCCAAACAACCCGGATATGCCATTTGGAACAAACCAACTGGAACAACCAGCCCATCCATAACAGCCCAAATAGCCCACTTGTAACATTAATTATCGGCCGTTGGCCCCATTTCCCTTGAATCCAAACCCCGCCGGCAGCGGTGGGGGGTCAAATAAATCCGATCCATTTGATCCACCTGATCCGTCCGATCAATAAAATCCTACTTTTTTCCGATTTTTCTTAATTTTCTACTTGCTATTTGTCCGATATGTTGTATAGTTAAAGTAGAAGGACAAAACAAGAAACCCAAAAATAGGAGAACAAAACGATGAAAAAGACAGAACAACAAATTCAACAACTTACCGAAGAGTTTGTGGCTTGGCTGGATGAGGAGGAAGAGATCGGCTGCGGCGATACAGACATTGTCCGAACCGCCGAGCCAGCGCAGAACTTCGCCAAAAACTGCCGGGAATACAGAGCTATGCGGGAAGCGTCGATGGGGGATATGACTGTAACCATTATCGAAAGTAGCCAAAGATTCAAAGGTGAGCCACGCAAAGACCTGTATATTCTCGACGCCGCCGATTGCCGACTTGTTTATGCAAGTTGAAACCAAAACAAATCCAAGAAAGGAAACGAGACAATGACAATGACAATGACAAAACTAAAACCAATATCTTATCTAACCTTTTGCCGCAAATTCCAGAATGAGTACCAGCACTCAGACGGCCACTTTAGTCTCAGGCCGTCGGTGGCCAGAAAGATCGCGAAACGCCACGGCTACAAGATCGCTGACATGCACAATATAATTGATGACGCTAAGCGTTCCGGCCGCCTATAACCCCCACTGGCTTTTGTTTAAGAAAGAAAGATTATGCCAAAGCAGTTTGTCACCAGCCGCCAGGCCGTCCTGGACGAACTTACCCGTCGCAAAAAGGCAGGTCTAAAACCCGCCACAGTAAGCGCCCTGGCCACTGCCATGCACCAGGGCGGCCACATGGCCGCCAGCACCGTTCACTACTGGCTAAGCGGCAAAGGTCACATCAGCGACGATAAGCTAGATATAATCCTCGGTCATCTGGACCTAAAAATCAAACGATAGGCCCCCAACGTCCAATGATGGATATTTTCTTTCCTTAGCGCCTTTTCTTCCTTAGCGCCTTTGCGCCTTTGCGGGATAATCTTTCTTCTTTTTCTTCTCTTCCCTATTGCCTAATGCCTAATGCCTCCCCCTAATCATTCATCCACAATCTTAATATCCACCTGGGTCACCGCCGGCGGCCCCTGAGCATCCGCGACGATCGTCACCGTCTGTCCAGCCGTCTCATAATCGACCTCACTAACCGTCCGGTACGTCACCACCTTATATTCCACTTCCAGCCCGTGTGCATGCGCCTCGCTGCCCCAACGATAGTTGGGTGTCCCACCCTCATGGTACGCAACAGAATCAACATAATCCCATACAGCCCCATTTTTAATATATATTTTGAACCCGGTAGGAGTTGCCGGCTGATTCTCACTATCATACACCCACCTAAGCTCGATCTCGCCCGGCCCGTTCCATACACCGCGAGCCTTCAGCGACTGCGGTTCGTTACCAACATCGAAATGGATCGCACCACCCGCATCGACCACCACCTTATTAACAATCGAATAATCCCCCATCGTCCCACCCGGCGATACCCCACGCCTGCGATACTGCCAGCGTTCGATATCATCGTGTCCGTATGACCTGTCCGGCACCGTAAACGATTCACCTATATAAAGTGCCTCCCCTTTAATCACCACCATATCATCGAGCCACCCGGTCATCCCGCCGCCCGGGTTGATCACCACATCCGCTGCCAGGTCTGGCAATGCCGTCGCCACCGTCTGACTATCGACCAGCTCACCATCGAGGTACAACCGAATAACATTACTGCCATCCTTCGTTACAGCCGCAAGATGCCAGGTATCATCTTCAACATCCACCTGTATCCCGTCGCCGATATCACCAACCGGCCCGGCCCCGCCGTTGTTGAAGTTAAAAAACAGCATCTTACTCGGCAGATCTTCCTCATATTGAAACTGAATCCAGTTATCCGCATCATCGAACTGTCGATAAAAAAACGAATCGGCCGATCCAGGCGATCGGCGAAACCGCACCATGATCGTAAACTGACCGGTCCCGTAATAAAAATCATCGTGGTCCGCAATCGATAGCACACTATCACTATTTGTAAAATGCCCGCTAGTGGGCCCGAACTGCACCTGCCCATCGTCCAGCTCAAACGATCCAGCCACACTGATCTCATGGTCACTCTGACTATGATCACTCACTGCCAGGCCGCCATCGGCCCCGTTAAATGATAAATACAACTTACAGTTACTATCGCTTGCAACCGGCGCCAGCCCCTGCCCCTCGATCGAGACAGTATCTTCCCCTTCTTCAACCCACGCCACCGGATCTTCTTCCCACACCCCACCCTGCCCGCGATATACATAGTACCCTTCCACACCAGGCACATGCCCCTTGGCGCCATCCAGCGGCCCGCCAGTAAAGAACCCCCCCCCGAACATCCCGCCAGTCAACCCACTACCATCTGGTGCCTGTTGTTGTTGTGCCATCAATTAACCTCTATTGTCATTCCTGCGCAGGCAGGAATCCATCTTTCTTCATTTTCTTCTCTGCGTTCTCTGCGTTCTCTTGCGGTTAATATTCTTTATTTCTTCTCTTCTTCAATTCGGCAGTGGCCATTGCCACTCAGCTCGCTTGTTTAATCACGTATGTCACACTCGAAGGCGTCCCACCATCGGCAATCCCCGTCTCCAGCGTTATCTGCGTATCGCTATCAACCGACTCCACCACATACTCACCCGGATCATCGTTCGTGCCGGATATCACTTCCACGATATCGCCGACCTCTACCTGCGTTACCCCTGGCGTATCCCACGTAGCAGATCCATTCGTCATTATCGTCCCGGCCGCATTCCATGTTGTAGCGGTAACTGTCTCAGCCAGGCTCACCACATCCTTAAACCCACTATATATGTAGTGGCTGTTTGTATTATCTCTCACCTTCGTGCCAATCGGCGTCTCATTATTCGTATCATAGATCGTTATCAACCCATCGGCCTTCCCGGACGTAGTCCGGTTCTGATTAAATGTAATCATGTCCAACAGACTACTGGCCGAGACCCCCAATATCTCCAGCAAGTTCACATGAAACCCGGTCGGGTCCGCTTGCGACTGCGTTTCCCACTCATCCACCACCTCGGCAGCGGTAACCAGATCGGTATTGGTTGTGGTCGTATCGACCAGCACAACCCCCTGAATCTTATCGGTTGCAGGGTCATACCCATCGTCGGCAAAATCCGCCAGGTCAGTTGCCGACTGACTATCCGTCCCGATCGCCATCAGATCCACCTGCGCATATTTCCACGAAAACCCACCATCGTAGATATCCGCATCCGCCGGCGACCCGCCCGCCTGAACATATACGCGCACAACCGATGCGTTCGATTGTGCCTGCGCGAAATCCACCGTATAGATCCCGGTCCCGGTCTTTTCCGTTGCCTCCATGCCATAATCCGATAAGTCCCTGCTCGAAGTCCCCCAGCTCTCCCACGCCGGCCCACCGGCGTACCACACCAGAAAATCCGCTTTTCTCACCACAGTCACGAAGTAATCACCCCCACTTTCCCGCCCGAACGTTATCTCATCGCTGGCGTCCATGGGCGAGGCCACTACCGACAACACAAACAGCACAAACACCATCAATAAAATCTTAATCTTCTTCATCACAATCATCCTTCCAAAAAAATTTAATATTGGCTTTCACTTACTATCCGCCAGCCAAATTCTACATCTTTACCCGGATCGGCGTCAACAGAAATCGTAAATGTTGTGGTAGTTGCCGCACTTACCCAACAGTGTGTAGCGTTACCCATATCTTCTATAGGCCAAACGATTATATCCCTGTTAATTACCGGAATTATGTCAAGATCGTGAGTAATAACTATAGTGGTTTGACCATTAAGAATCTTATCTGGAGTTGTTGGAGCAGACCGCTGATAAGAACCACCATAATCAGCACCACACGCATTATCGGCAATGTACACGAAAAGAGAGTTTAATTTTGGGCTGCCAACGATCGGCTTCCCTGTAGCAATGATAAACCTGTTACCAGTAATCATCGAATGCTGCCAGACCTCATTTGCATCACAGTCCACACCGTTCCCATCACCCTGACAGAGAAAAATGTTGTTTTGTACGAGCACATAATAAGCGTCGTCAGCCTCTATCACAACGCCGTCCGCACCAGATGCACCAATAAAACTGTTACCCTGAATTATAATACGATACGGATCAATATTTGGAAAATTCATAGAGAATCCAGCCGTTTGATAAGCAGCAGCGTTCATATTGTTATTCTGGAAATGAACATCCCTGAGCCAGTATGTATCACCGTAAGCGTGAAAGACATACTTGGGATTATTGGCATGGTTATTACGTAGGATATTATCATGTATCGTCAATGGAGTTACATCAAAACCTAGACGATCTGTGTCTAACACAAAAGCCGAGTATGTGTTGTCAGTAGCGAAACTCGTGCCGAGAATATTGTCGTGAATATTCCAACCACCGCCACCTATTTCAATTAAATCCTTCCCGGTGCCACTGATATCAGTCATGGTATTATTCGATACAACTACGTTTCTGGCACCAGTGCTAACGGCCTCGCCCTCCTGGTAACCGCCGATCTTAATGAAATGGTCATTCAAAAGACCAAAACAGTTGGTGATCGTAACGCCCTCTATGCCCTCGCCAAGCCGAAACTCTATACCAGCACCTTCCATATGCTCAAAAACACACCGCTCTATCCTGTGGTTCCAATATTTACCCAACGATATACCATGACCTTGTATCTTCTCAAACCAAACATCGATAAACCGGATATCGATCTGACCGTCCCCAATGTGCTGGTAAATACCGTAAAGTTGATCGATCTCAACGTTAAGGCCGGTCATAAGACCGCCAGTTGAAGCGTTTCTGTCCAACGTAATAAATTGAGATGTGTTAGATACTATAGTATAATAACCCGGAGTGCAATCTGTTCCGCTGAGAGCCACCTGCCGACCTGTCAATACCATACCACCCAAAGCAGGAAAACCCATATTGATAACACTCGGACTAGCGTCCGTACCGGTTTTACTCGTGTACGTCCTATCCGGCTGTGTGCTCTGGTTGTTTTCATTGCCGTCAAGTTGGAAGTGTTGGAAAACACTAAGAGGGATCGTATTGCCCTCCGCTACAGCCGTAACGTCAATCATATTGCAGTCAGCACCATCAGCTAAACTAATTATCGTCGTGCCACCACTAATACCCTCGAAACGGAAACCACGGTCCAGAACGATCGGGCTGCTGATTACAAAAACACCCTCACTTAATTTGATCTGGCCGCCCACGTTCCCAGCACCGCCTCCGGTCATTTGCTGAATCGCAGCATTTATCTGGACTTGGTCATCTGTACCGTCGCACACAAAATCGGCCACTTTCCTTACACTCGCTGGAGCCGTATCCGATGCCACAAACATCGTAACAGCCCCCTTCGTTCCCCGCGGCATCGGAGAGCTATATTTCTCATCCCCACTGCACATCCCGCCCAGCATCAACAATACCATCGCCATCGACACAACAATTTTATTCCGTTTCATCATATTACTCCTTTCATGTCATCCATCTTTCTCAGTCATCCCCGACTCCGATCGGGGATCCATCCTTCTCTGCGTTCTCTGCGTTCTCTGTGGTAAAATCTTTCTTTATTTCTTCTTTTATCTGGCCGTGGCCCTTGCCACCTTCGTGCTCTTCGTGCCCTTCGTGGTAAATTCTTTATTCATTTGTGCCTCTGTGGTTATGTCAACCTCAAAACCAACTCACTTACCTCATAATCAAAGCTCTCCGAACTCATCCCCCCGGGCGCCAGCGGCACCATATCTATATACCCGCTCACTTCCGGCGAATCACCCACCTGCACATTATCCCACTTATCCCACACCTTCACCCCAAACCGCCACGTCCCTGGCTTATCCACATACACTACTATCTCCACAGTAGCTATCCCACCCGCGATCGGCGTCTGCGGCGTTATCAGCGCCTCCTTCCCACCAACCGGATTATCGAAATCAATCTCCCCATCCCCACCATTAGTACACACCCGCCCATAGTCACCAGAGTTAAACGTGGCAACCACCACCGGAGAACTAACAATCACTTTTTTTCGTATATATTCCATCTTCATTATCCAACCACAAAGATCACATAGAGCTCAGAGAAATTAATAAATATTTCTTATATTCTCATCCATCTTCTCTTCTATATCGTTAATCTCTTTCTCTGCGTTCTCTGCGCTCTCTCGCGGTTAATATTCTTTCTTCATTTTCTTCTTCAGCGTTCTCATCCACCTGGGCCCAATGCCCATTATCACAAGGCGTCGCCCAATATTTCGCTTTGCCTTTCAACAGTGGCCGGTTGTTTGGGTTGTTCAGATAACAACCGCACGTTTTTAATGCACATCGCATAACACCATCTTTAACGATCATTTGCTTATCCGGGCACCGGTCACATTTATACAACCTTGCCGCTTCATGTTCGTCTGTAACATAATATTCACCCGTCTTGACATAGTGCACAGCTATCTCTTTGAGATGCCGTTTCAAGTTTTCAGTGAGTTCAACTCCTTTCGGCAATTGATCGAGTAGTTTTTGACGCTCAACCTCCGCCTCTTTTTTCTGCTGCCTCGCTTTCTCGGCAACATCAGACAATTTAACCGTTCCGTTTTCGATACATTCCTTCGCCCATTCCAGCAAGTCTTTGTCTTTTGGCAATACCGGCAGATCAATTCCAAATCGCCTGAGCATCGCAAGCTGAGCAGGCACATGATTCGGCCAGCAACTACTGGCGCACCAACGCTCCGATATATATACCCCATTCGGGTCCGCCGTTATTGTCGCAAGCAAACATTTACTTCGACCACAATCATCGACATCAAAATATTTACAATCCATATCTTACACCAGATCAATTACGCATTGCCCGCCTACACCAGTCAAACTATCGAGAGACTCACCACATTCGTCCCTATTAAACAAGGTGTACGGAAATCCATCGCATTTATCGCAATCATCATTACCGTCCATGGTCACGTGTGGCGGAGCAGACGAGAACGCCAACCCTCCGCCAGCACCCGCACCGCAAGTCAACTGAAGTCCGCTACATATACTCCATCCAGCATGAATCCACGTAGCTATTGGGCTTTCGTCACAAACGCAACCGTCTATATCTTCTCTCCAACTACATGGAACGTTTGGCAAAAAAGGGTTATCGGCGTACCAAGGAATTATCCATGTTCCATTATAATCCTCCGCATCTAAGCATCCACCGCATCCGACAGGGGGGTTTTCTCCGCAATTAACTATACCTGAAAAAGTAAACTTTAGGAATACTGGCCCACCATGTTCGCATTCTTCACCGCAACAACATTCACCGTCGCCTTCTAACCAGTCTCCTTCACAGCACCCATCACCCACCTCAAACTCAAATTTCCCAGTCACCGAATTATAACACGCATAATGCTGAGTTTGGCACCCATCATAATCATGCGTTATCTTTACAACTCCATCCGAATAGCCCGTATCTTCCCACCATGTCGGCTCGGAGCTGGGAGTTTCTCCCGTATTATTATCTTGCAGGCTCTTATATGTTTTACCCTCATAACCAACCGAATCCCCATCCGAATAAGTAGTTCCTACATTCCATCCCCCCACCAGGCACCCGGTAATCGTAACCCCCTCACATCCGGACACTATATCCGAAAACTCAAACGTCCCATCTTCCAACAAACATCCATTTACCATATGCGCCATTACCTTAATCTTCTTTCTCTGCGCTCTCTTCTTTCTCTGCGCTCTCTGCGTTCTCTGTGGTTAATATTCTTTCTTTATTTCTTTATTTCTTCTCTGCGTTCTCTCGCGGTTAATATTCTTTCTTTATTTCTTTATTTCTTCTCTGCGTTCTCTCACGGTTAATATTCTTTCTTTATTTCTT
>SDBT01008162.1_pt1 | contig 17134 bp, 12 predicted proteins | sample 2277101 | NCBI WGS metagenome assembly SDBT01 (sample SAMN10404973, study PRJNA504765) | marine sediment metagenome | isolation source: marine sediment core GS10_PC15, 103 cmbsf | place: Arctic Ocean: Southern Knipovich Ridge | collected 2010
GCGCCATGGCGCACGCGCAGCCACGACCCGTTGAGAAATCCAGGCTAAATGGCTCTCGCTTCTCTGAGCTCATAACGGTAACTTGGGGCAATTCGGGTCCATCAAAGGAGGTAGCAATGCGCGTGTCTAGAGCAATTGCAGTGGGAGTTCTGGTGGTTGCCAGCCTCATGCCCGCGCCGCCGACGGCGGCGGTGGATTCGGCGCTGCCCGCGACCCGGGTTTCTGCCTCTCCCGAGAGCTCGGGCACGCCCGCTTCTGCCCAGTCCTACCCGACCGAATGGTCGGTGAACGGCAATGGCACCGTGGGCATGCTCCAGTACGAGGTCGACTTCGGCACTCAGGTCAACGGTCGCCTCTTTGGCGACACAGTGGCGGGCTTCCTGCAGGGCCGCCGTCTCGTACTTTTTCGCGAGGGGCGCAACGAGCAGGTTTGGGAGGGCTGGATCATGGATTCGCGTGGCCCGAACCGCCGTGACGGGAACTTCAGCGACGGCCTGATCATTGCTGGAACCTACACCGATGGCGTCGACACATACCCCTGGTACGGGGTCGAGCGGGGCAGCGCGTCCGCGGGCAGGGGTGGTCGAGCCGAACCCGTTAGCCAACCGCCACAAGGATTTCTCGATGCCGCCAGTTGCGATGGAATCCGTGGATGGGTCCGTTTCCCCGATGACACAAACCCTGTCGCGGTGAGGGTTTATGCTGATGGGCCCGCCGGCCGTGGTCGTGATCTCGGTACCGTGGTGGCCGACAGACTGCGCTCCGACCTGCCCTTCCGAGACAAGAATCATGGCTTCTCGATCGACATTCCGGATGCTCTGATGGACGGACGCCCGCACGCCATATACGTCTACGCCATCGACAGCCGCACCGGCGCCGAGACGCTCCTTGGGGGCTCACCGAAATCGATTCGATGCGGCGGTAGCGGTTGAGCCAAGCCTGAATCTCTCGTCGTGGTTCGTCGCGCCCGCAGCAGGAGCGTGGTGAGAAATGCAAGCTTGTCTGACGGAGGGCGGCGAGCATGGCTGATGGACCCTGGTACAGTGACGGGCTCCGGTTCACATGTACCCGCTGCGGCACCTGCTGCACCGGCGGCCCGGGCACCGTGCGCGTCACTGATCTGGAGATCCTCAAGCTGGCGCGCCGCCTCGCGCTCGCGGAGATTGAATTCCGCAGGTATTACACGTACCGCCTCGGCAGTGGCGACATGAGCCTGCGCGAGAAGAGCAATCTCGACTGCATCTTCTATGAGAAGGACAAGGGCTGCACAGTTTACGAGGATCGCCCTCGGCAGTGCCGTACCTGGCCGTTCTGGGGCAAGAACGTCGACTCACAACGCACCTGGAAGAAGTCGGCGCGCTGGTGCAAGGGGATGAACAATGGGCGCCTCCATCCATTGCACGTCATCGAGGCCCTGATCTCGAATGACGGGACCTCAGGTCCGGGCTAATCGGCCCAGGGCATAGAACGCTGGGGAGCGGCCTGTGGGAGCTGCCTGGGCTGCTGGACAGTCTCTATTCCGCTCGCATGGACACCATGGGATCGACCTTCGTCGCTTTTCGTGCCGGCAAGTAGCAGGCTATCGCCGCGACCAGCACCAGCCCCAGGGGAATCACCACGAACGTCAGGAGTCCCTCCGTCGTCACCTCGATCATGGTGACCTGTTGCTCGGCCGACCCGATGAAGCTCGACAGGGCCCGAGCCAAAGCAAAAGCGCCGACAAGACCGATCCCGACACCGATGGCCGTCAGCCGCATGCCGCCGGCCAGGACATGACGCAGCACGTCGGAACGTCGCGCTCCGAGAGCCATGCGTATGCTCATTTCGCGTGTATGCTGCGACACGAAGAACGCAATCACACCATAGATCCCGATCACCGCAAGCAGAATGGCACCCACAGTGATGCCCACGAGCGCATAAGAGAGGAAGATCTGCGGGCCCATGAAGTTGCTTACCACCGCTGGAAGCGTTCTGGTTTCCAGGATCGGCAGGTTCGGATCGACGCTCCACACGGCCTCACGGATTGCCGGAGCCATTTCGGCAGGATCACCGGTGGTGCGAGCGATAAGGCGGAAGTAGCTGACCCTCGCCTGCGACGAACAGAAGTAGATCTGGGACCGGGCGAGGTTGGTCATGTCCTGGTGCTGCGTATCCTCGACCACGCCGACAATCAGCACAGGATCTTCGATGTCGTCGACCTGGATCTCCGTCCCGACGGGATTTCCATCATCCCAGTAGCGACCGGCCATGGTCTCGTTGACGACCGCGACCCGAGGCGCCTCGGTGTTGTCGCTGTCCTCGAACGGCCTGCCCCGGATCAAACCGATTCCCATCGTTGCGAAATAGCGCGGTGACACCCAGAGCTCGAGGGCCGAGGGGATGTCGGAATCGCTCCCCGTCTCGTACCCGGGCACTGTGAATGCCGTTTTACTGTACTCGTGGTTCAGCGGCAGGTGGTTGGCGGTCGCAGCGTTGATCACTCCAGGGACCGCACCGACCTCTCGGGTGAGGGCACGGTGAAAGTCGATGACAGCCTGGCGCTCCCCGTATCGCTCCTGGCGCAGCGAGAACGTCATGGCCAGAGCGTTCTCGGCCTCGAACCCGAGATCCGCACCTTCCATTTCGCCGAGGCTCTGCAACATCAACGAGGTGCCGACCAGAAGAACCAGTGCCATGGCGATCTGACCGACCACCAGGAACCTCTGCAAACGTAAGCTGCCGCGCGTCGAGGTGACCGAGGCACTGCCCTCCTTGAGCGATTCGCTCAGCGATACGCGTGAGTTGCGCAGCGCCGGTACGAGACCGAAAACCACCGCGGTGATCGAAGTCACGCCCAGGGTGAAGAGTAAGGCGGGGCCGTCGACGGAGATCTTGCCAACGCGGTAAAGATCAGCGGGGATACCCTGATCCATGCCACTGACTGCCCAACGAGCGAATAGAACACCGACCGCACCACCGAGCATCGCCAGCAACAGACTCTCAGTGAGGAACTGGCGAATGAGCTGGCCCCGTGACGCGCCCATGGCCGTGCGGATGGCCACCTCGCGATTTCGGTGCAGGCCTCGGGCCAGCAGCAAGCTCGATACGTTGGCACTGGCGATCAGCAGCACGAAGGCCCCGGCAAGGCCGAAGATGACGCCGGCGATTCGGAAGATCTCGTCCGCGAAGTTGAGCGCCGCGCGGAGATCGTACAGGCGGACACTCATGTGCTCGTTGTCCACCGGGTATTCCAGTTCCAATCGCTGAGCGATTCCCTCGAGCTCGGTTTGGGTCTGTTCCCAAGTCACTCCGGGATTCAGTCGCCCGACAATCTCGACCAACGATCGATCGCGTGGATAGCGGCTTTCATCGAGCACGCGAGGGACCCACACTTGGCTCGTTGGCAGCGGGAAGACGAACTCGGGCCCCATCACGCCGATAATCGTGTGATCACGATCGCCGATCTCCAGCGCCCGCCCCAGGATCGTCGGGTCACGTCCGTATCGACGCTCCCAGAACCCATCGCTGATCACAACGACGTCGGCGTTGCCGCCGGGTTGATCCTCTCCGACCTGGAAGCCCCGACCGAGCTGCGGCGCCACGCCGAGGACATCGAAGACGTTCGCCGATACCCTGCCCGCCTCAACCGACTCGGGAACGTCACCCCCGGTGAGATCCACGGAGGTGTAGTTGAACGCCGCCATGTCCTCGAAGGTCTCGGACTGCTGGCGGTAGTCGAGAAAGTTGGGTATCGAATGTCGATCCGACTCCCATCCTTGCCTCAGATGAACGGCCCGAAGATTCACGAGACGGTCCGGTTCCTCAAACGGCAGAGGTCTCAGGAAATAGGCATTGATGAGGCTGAAGGTCGGTGTGACGTTGCCGATCCCCAGCGCCAGAGCCAGCACCGCCATGATGGTGAAGCCCGGCGATTTGATCATGTTGCGGACGGCATAGCGCACGTCCTTGGTCAATTGTGTGAACATCGAGACGACCTTTCCCTCTCCGCCGCTTCCACCCGCTCCCGCGGGAGCACCGCTGTGCCCCGAGGCGCCGGCAGTCCAACTCCGCCGGGCCTTCTGGGCGCGGGCCTTCATGAAATGGATTGGGAAGCTGAGAACCTGCCACCAGTACCAGAGCACGGAGCGCAGGTGGCCACGCTGACGCCTGCGGACCGTGAAGAGATCGGCCAAGAAATCGACCAGCTCGCCACGGTCGCTGCTCGGCAGGCTCAGGTGAAGCAGCCAGGTCGCCATGCGCGGCGGCGCCGCGATCGCATGACCGTTACTTGACGGTCCCGACGATCCACCGCTCGGCGGTCTCGGCGATCTGCTGCCAGATGGGTAGTTTGATTTCATCTTTCGTCGAGTTGGGGAGCTAGTCCTTCCCAGAGATCCAGCAGGGCGCGCCGCGATTCCTTCAATCGCTCCACGCCCTCTTCCTCGACCTTGAAGTAGCGGCGCTCGCGGCCACCGTTTTCGTCGGGCTCAACGAGCCGCGAGCTCACCAGCCCCCGCTTCTCCAATCGCCTCAGCGCGATGTAGACAGCAGCCGGTGCCACGGGTTTCCCCGTCTTCTCCTCCAATTCGAGGACAATCGGTACGCTGTAGGACTCCGCCCCGAGGCGCAGGATCGCCAACATGACCCTGTGCTCGAATTCCCCTAGCGCGTCGCGTGCCATGTTTCCTCCTTGGCTAACACTGCTAGTCATTCTATCTAAGGCTAGCATTGCTAGTCAAGGGCGGCGATGTGCGCCATTGCGGTTGCGCAGCCGCGATCCGTTGAGGATTCCGCGCTAGCCTGGACGTCTCAACGGGTACCAGGGTTGATCTTCTCCTGGTGTGGTCATAGAAGGGTTGGCAGGCATCGGAGCACGCACCCAAGCATCATCACAGTCAACTCAACGAAGCTGTGGCGAGACTGGGCCGTTCCATCTGTCCAGGTTGTGGTTGCGCGGCATGGTGGAACGGAACTACGGGCGCGTGGTCTGCACGAGCTCGACAGCAGGCCGCATTGCTGAGCCGGTCGCCAGCACCTACAATTACTCCAAGCATGGCTCGCCGGGGCTGATGCGGTCTGTTGCGCAGGACGGTGCCTGGACGCTGGCGTACTGTCAAGTTCGCCGCCCGAGCCTTTCGGTTGATGACTCCGCCAGCCAGAGAGCGGGTCTCAGGGAGGTCTTAGCGCGCTGCGAGAGGAGGGGCCGTGAGGCTTAGTTCGTCCCGATCATGTGCGCATGCGATCTGCACAGTCCTGTTGCCGATCGTCGTGGTCCTGGGGGGATGCTCCTCCGGACCAGCGAGCTTCGACGAGCTTCGTGACGACGGCGAGTACAACGTCCTGCTGGTCACGATCGACACGCTGCGTGCCGACCGCGTCGGTGCGTACGGGTTCAAGGGGGTCGACACATCGGTGATCGACGGGCTCGCCGAGCGCGGTGTGACGTTCGAGCGCGCGTACTCCCCCACACCATTGACACTTCCGGCGCACTCGTCGCTCATGAGCGGCACCTACCCGGGATTCCACGGTGTCCGCGATAACGCTGCGTTCGTGCTTCCCTCCGACCTCGACACGCTCGCGAAGGTCTTCTCGAGAACCGGTTACGATACTGCCGCCTTCGTCGGCGCCTTCGTGCTCGACTCCCGTTGGGGTCTGAGCGGCGGCTTCGATACCTACTTCGACGAGTTCACCCTTCCCAAAGAGGAAGTCATAGGTCTCGGGGCCGTGCAGCACGAGGCCGAGGAGGTCATCGACGAGGCGCTCGCCTGGCTGCGGGAGCCGCGCCCGGGCCATATCCCTCGCTCGTGAGGACGACTCGATCCGTTGAGAGGTCGCGACGTCCATGGTTGAATGCCGCCAGATTCCCCGTTCTCCCACTAGGCTTGGCCGATCAAGGAGTCCCGAGATGATGAAACGCATGTCCGTACGCCTCGACCTGATCTATGCCGTCCTCCTTGCGGGTCTCGCCGTGAGCCCCGTGCACCTGTCCGCCGTCACGGCGCAAGCTGCGGCCGAGGTCGGCGCTCCATCGGCCGAGACTGCCGAGTCGTCGACGCAACGCCGGGTCCTGACAATCGATGACCAGTTCCTCATCGAGAGGGTCGGTTCGCCGCGGATCAGCCCAGACGGCAAGCGCGTCGCCTACACCGTCGGCACGACTGACTACGACACCAACAGCTCGGAAACACGGATCTGGGTTGTCGATCGCGATGGCGGCGCGCCGATTCCGATGACCCGAAAGGGAAGCTCGGCGTCGAGCCCGCGATGGAGTTCGGACGGTCAACGCCTGTCGTTCCTGTCGGCGCGTAACGGTGGCAAGACGCAAGTGTGGGCGCTCGATCTCGCCAACGGTGGCGAGGCGGTGCAAATCACCGACGCCGAAGAAAATGTCTCCGGCTACGAGTGGGCACCGGACGGACGTCACCTGGTACTGGTCATCCACGACCCGGCGCCCGAGAAGAATCCGGCGGCCAAGACGAAGACCGGCGACGACATCGCCGAGCCTTGGGTCATCGACCGCCTGCAGTTCAAGCAGGACTACGTCGGTTATCTGGACCGGCGTCGCGATCACCTCTACACCTACGATCTGGACAGCGGAGAGACCGTCCAGATCACCTCGGGTGACTACGACGACTCGCGGCCAGTGTGGTCACCGGACGGCGAGACGATCGCTTTCGTCAGCAACCGCACCGCCGACGCCGACGACAACTTCGACACTGACATCTGGCTGGTTGACGCCGGCGTCACCGGCACGGCCGCCGACCCTGTGCAGGTGACCACGAACCCCGGCCCAGACCGCTCACCGGTGTGGAGCCCGGACGGCGCGCGCATTGCCTACCTCACCGATACCGACCCCGATCACGCGCCGTACGACGTTCCCAAGCTGGCCGTGATCGAGCCCGGCGGTCAGGCGATGATCCTCACCGAGGGCCTGGACCGCGGCGCCAGCGGCCCGATGTTCAGCGCCGACGGAAGCTCGATCTATTTCCAGGTCGCCGACAGCGGCGAGCGTCACCTCGCACTGGTCCCCACCGCGGGCGGCCAGGTGACGCGGATCATCGACGGGCCACGCAGCGTCAACGCCGTGACCGTCGCCGACGATGACACCATCGTCGCGCTCGTCAGCGAACCGCACGAGCCCGGCAACCTCTATCTTCGCGAGGACAGCGGCGATCTGCGCAAGCTCACCCGCAACAACGACGAGATGCTGGCCGGCATCGACCTAGCCGAGGTCGTGAATGTGCATTTCCCGAGCGCCGACGGGACCGAGATCGAGGGCTTCATCTTCAAGCCACTCGACTTCCAGGAGGGCGTGCGCTACCCCACCATCCTACGGATCCACGGCGGGCCGGTGTCGCAGTACACCTACGGCTGGAACTACGAGGCCCAGCTATTCGCCGCCAACGGCTACTTGGTCGTGACCACGAATCCGCGTGGCTCATCGGGCTACGGCAAGGCGTTCCAGATGGGGATCTGGCAGTCCTGGGGCGTTAAGGACACCCAGGACGTGATCGCCGGCGTCGACTACGCCATCGAGCTCGGCTGGGCTGATCCCGATCGATTGGGCGTGGGCGGGTGGTCCTACGGGGGGATCCTCACCAACTACGTCATCACCCAAACGCAGCGATTCAAAGCGGCCATCGCCGGTGCCTCCGGAGCACACTGGATCAGCAGCTACGGGCACGACGAATACCAGCGCTGGTACCGGCTGGAATTCGGGAACCCGTGGGAGCCCGAGGCCCGGGAGCTCTTCGAGGGGCTCTCGTCCTACAACGACGTGGACAAGATCACCACACCGACGATGTGGGTGGGCGGCAAGGAAGACTGGAACGTGCCGATCCTCCACTCCGAGATGATGTACCAGGCGGTCAAGAGCATGGGGAGGGAGGCGCTGCTCGTCGTCTACCCGAACATGCACCATGGCATCAGCCTGCCCTACTACCGCAAGGACCTACATCAGCGCTACCTGGCCTGGTACGACCAGCACCTCAAGCCGGAGATGGCTGCGACACGAGAGTAGCGACCGGGCTCGTGCACGCCGGGCGCCTCGACCGTCCGGTGAGAACGCGGGAGCCGAGACGCTGTCGCGTCCGTGGGTGAATGCTCTGGGTGTGCCGCCATCGACCCCAGCAAGCCACAGCGTCGTCACGGTGGAGTCGGTGTCCCGGTGTGCCTGGCTCACGACGTAGACGATGCTTTCGCCGGCAGGCGAGATCGCCGGCGCACCGACTGATTTGACCTCGTAATAGTCCTCGAGCGACAGCACTCGCGATTGGCTTGCCGCGGCGTAGTCATGTGCCACCTGAGGGAACACGATGGCAGCGGTCACCAACATGATTGCCCCCACTCCGCGGCCGAGTCGCGCGACTTTCCAGCTACGTTCTTCTCTACGCATGGCTCACTCCTCTCCCGTGGTCAAATCGCGGCGGACCGAGCTCACCGCGCGTCAATGCAGATCAAGCGTACTAACGAGTCAGAACACCAGAGGTGAGAACCGCAACCACATCACCAGTCTCGAGGGGAGCACGTTCCGCATCCTCCGCCCGTGACATCTCGTGACGCTCCAAGAAGGCAAGCAGACCGGCTGTTGCAGCCGGGATGGCATCTATTCCCTCACACTCCCGGAGCTCTCTCGCCGCCCCTTCCAGCTCACTATCTACAAAGGCCGTCGCAAAGCCTCCACTCTGCATTATGGCCGCAAAAGCAGGAGGCCCATCAAGCGCTTGCCAAGTTGCCAGTGGCGCCGCTGTTTCCGTCACGTGCATCTGCGTGCTCAAAATATCCGCGTAGGACTCGCGACCCAGCTCAATCGAGTGCACGATGGCATTCTGTCCGGCGACCGAACCCCCCACGATATGGGGCACCTCATCTGCTCTTTCCTCTCCCAAGCCTCGGACAAAGCCTCGGTATACCCCAGCGATTATGGTCCCATTCCCAACGGGCACAGCGACGTATCGCGGGACCTTGCCACCCAGGTCGGAGAGAATCTCTGCCGCAATCGCTTCATACCCACCAATGTGATCTTCAGCATGTTCCCCACCAGGATTGGCGTCGTACACCTTGTCTCCACAAATCGCTCGAGACTGAGCCACGGCAAACTCGTAGTCACCAGAAACGATCTCGACCTGAGCACCGAAAGATCGAATCTCCTCCACCGTTTCTGGTAGGTGAACTGCCTGAAGAAATACCCTCACCGGCAGCCCCGCCATTTGAGCCGCGTTCGCAACTGCCAACGCCATATTTCCGCAGCTCGCCAGGGTGATCAGGTCGCACTCCTGCAGCAGTGCATCATGAACAGCTGCGCGAGCCAAACGGTCCTTTGCCGATCCGCTGCCGTTGGCGCCCTCGAGCTTCAACCGCAGGTGTGGGAGACCTCTTGCACGGCTCAGACCCTCCGCCCTCACCATGGGCGTCGGACCAATTGCCTCATCGAAGACGGCAAGAAACTCGTCCGGAGAGAGGCGACCTTCAGGTGGGTTCATTCCTGTATCAGTCACGTGCGAGTCTCCCGTTCGAGCCCAATGGAGCGCAGGTTATTCTGCTCCGACGGCGCCGTCCAGTTGGCAGAATGCGAGCTCATGGGCCCCGTGGCGGTTGACACGACATCTTTGCACGGGTTTGCTCCCCTGCGTCAGCCCATCAAGCACTCAACATCGGCCCAAGTCGATCTCCGGAGGGTGTCATGTCACTCAGGCCGTTCATCAGCTCCAGTCTCACGACCACGGCATTCCGATTTGCGGGAACTGCGATGCTCGCTCTGTTGTTTGCCAGCTGCGCTACCGCGAGCGACCCCGTGCCGGTCGCTACGGCCGGCGGCGAGGTAGGCGCCGACAATGCCGCGATCGACGCCCTGTTTGCCGAGTTCGATCGACCCGGATCGCCGGGGTGTGGCTTGGCGGTGGCCCAGGACGGCGAGCTTGTCTATTCACGCGGGTACGGATACGCCAACCTCGATTACGACATTCCCAATACACCGGAGACGCTGTTCGACGTCGGCTCGGTCACCAAGCAGTTCAATGCCGCCTGCATCAGCATGCTGGCGCTCGAGGGCAAGCTGTCCCTCGACGATGACGTACGCGAGTGGCTTCCGGAGCTACCCGAGTACGAGCGTCCGATCACCATCCGCCACCTGCTCCATCACACCGGTGGACTGCGCGACTACTTGAACCTGTTCCCGCTCGCCGGGCGTGACGACTACTTCCCCATCTCGCTCGCTCAGATCCTGGCAATGATGTCGCGGCAACGCGCGCCGATCTTCCCGGCGGGCGAGCGGTACGCCTACAGCAACACGGGTTACATGCTACTGGCGCAAATCCTCGAGCGCGCCGGCGGTCAATCCCTGGGCGAGATGGCGCAGGAGCGCATCTTCGATCCGCTGGGGATGGACGGAAGCCACATGTACGAGGACGTTCAGGAGATCATCCCGCAGCGCGCGATCGGCTACGACCGCAACACCGACGGCGAGCTGCGTATCGTGCACAACTACAACTTCGACGTCCCCGGCGACGGCCAGCTGTACGCGACGATGCCCGATCTCTTGCGCTGGGACGCTTGGCTGCACGGCGAGCCCCCACCGGAGATCTACGAGCTCATGCTGACCGAGGGTCAGCTCGATAATGGCGACCCCGTCGGCTACGCGCTGGGCTTGGCCCTAGGCGAGTACCGCGGCCTGCGGACCGTCAGCCACAGCGGTGGCTCCTGGGGCTTTCTCACCCAACTCGTACGCTTTGTCGAGCCGAGGCTGTCGATCGCAGTCTCGTGCAACTCGGGCTACGCCCGGCCGAGGCAGATCCTTGAACAGGTCGCCGACCATTATCTGGCGGATCTACTCGACCCTCAGGTCGAGGACGACGACGCGGAGCCCGAAGAAGAGGAAACCTCCGACGCGGAACCCGAGCCGCTGCCCCTCACCTCCGGGCAAATGGCCGAGTTGGCCGGCGAATACTTCTCCGCCGAGCTCGACGCCACCTATCGTCTCGCGGTCGAGGAGAATCGTCTGGTGGTGCGCATCGAGCAGGACCCGCCGCTGGAGCTGACCCCAGAGGCCGAAGGAGGGTTGCAGTTCCAGGTCGGAGATCAGGCGCTCGGGGGTCGCCGATCGGCAACGCTACGAACGGTGCGCAACGCCGCTGGGCGTCTCACCGGTTTGACGCTAGACTCCGGCTCCGAGCGTGGAATCGTGTTCGAGCGGCGCTAGCCTGGACTCTGGAGAAGTCCAATCTAGTCCGACTTGGCGCGGAATCGGCGAACTTTGGCGCGGTTGCCGCAGACCTTCATGTCGCACCAGCGCCGGCGAAGATTTCGGCTTGTGTCCAAAAAGACCCACCGGCATCTGTCGTCGGGGCAGATCTTGACGCGGTCCAGCTCGTTGGACACGAGAAGCTCGGCCGCCGATCGAATGACCGGCCAGAGAGGGCGTTCCGGCTCCGACTCCTCACCGCTCCAGCCCCACCCGTACCGGTCTCCGTCCACCACGACCTGCGCCCGGCTCATCGCCTCGACGAGCTCCGAGTTCAGCCCCGCGAGGTCGTCGGTCGAGGGCCGTCTCTGCTCCGCCACCGCACTGAACACTCGACACATGAGGTGGGACAAATCGGCGGCTCGCTTCAGCGTCTTCGCGGCTTTCTTGGGGGTTCGCTCCGCGGCCGCTCGGAGCAGAACCGCCTCGGCCTCGCTTATCGTTCCTGCCCCAATGCTCCAGCCCAAAAGCGCGTCGAAATCGGCAGTGTCAATCCACTTGCGCAGACGTTTCTTCGCATTGGCGAAATCAAGGCACGGGAGGCCTCCGACGTAGATGAATTCATCGCCCATAGGGACAATCTTACACTAATCGCGGTAACCGCCACATCTACCTTTACAGGTTACGCCGGACAGGGTACTGTAACCAGTATAAGAATTGTAACTGGTTACGCGGTCAGATGAATGGACCCGAGGAGGCGCGCCGTGGAATACAACAGCCGGGTAGAAGTCGAAAGAGAGCTGACGGACCGGTGCTAGAGGTTGGCCCGGAATGGATGAAGCGTCGCGACAATCTCTGCTGAAAAGCCTGCACAAGGCATCCTTCGAGATCATCCCGATCAAGGGAATTGAGGAGAAGGTCCACCATATTCCGGCCGGGTCCGAGGTCGCCATCTCCTGCTCGCCGGAGAAAGGGGTCCAGGCGACCCTCGATCTCGCGCGCCATCTGAACGACCGGGGCCTCGAGCTCATCCCACACGTGGCGGCCCGCGGGGTAGCCAGCGAGGAGCATCTGGGTGACATTCTCGGCCAGCTGGACGAGCTCGGGATCGGTCGTCTGTTAGTCGTCGCCGGCGACAACGAAAAACCGCTAGGCTCTTTCGACTCTTCCCTGCAGCTCCTCGAGGCCATGTCGGCCATCGATCACGGCATCGCCCACATCGGGGTCGGAGCCTATCCGGAAGGCCACCCCCTGATCGACGACCCGACGCTGTTGAGCTTCCTCCAACGAAAGCAGCCCCATGCTGCCTTCATGGTTACCCAGATGTGCTTCGATCCAGCAGGCATCGCTTCGTGGCTCCGCACGATACGATACGAGGGTATCGATCTGCCCGTGAAGATCGGGATCCCCGGTGTCGGCGACCGAGCCAAGCTCTTTCGGATTGCTCTCAAGATAGGCGTCGGCCAGTCGGCGCGCTTCCTCAAGTCGAACCTCAAGCTGGTCGGCAAGATGGCTACCCCCCGGGGCTACAGCCCGGATGAGCTGGTGCTCGACCTCGGCCCGGCCATGGCCGACGCCACCCTCGGGATCTCGGCCCTCCACTTCTACACATTCAACCAGCTCGACACGACCGAGAAATGGCGCAGCAGTATGATCAAGGCTCTGGAGAGCCGATCGATCTGAACACAATCCTTGTCGGGAGAACAGGCCAATGTCTTTTCAAATAGCCGTCGCGCCCAATCTTCGCAAGTCACCATTCTTCGACGCCACGGTTGCAGACGGAGTCGTGTCTCTTTCCATCTACAACCACATGGTGACGCCTGCCCACTTTGGTGATCCGTTGAACGAGTATCACCAGTTGATCAACAACGTCGTCATGTGGGATGTCGCCATTGAGCGCCAGGTCGAGTTGGTAGGCCCGGACGCAGAGGCGTTGGCGCGCTATCTGACGCCTCGCAACGTCTCAGGAATCGAGGTTGGGCAGGGGAAGTACGTTCCCATCTGTAACCACGACGGCATCCTGATCAACGATCCCGTGTTGCAGAGACTCTCGGACGATTGCTTCTGGCTGTCGATCGCCGACAGCGACATCTTGTTGTGGGCAGGAGCGATCGCGGCCGAACGCGGACTCGCGGTACGCGTGACGGAGCCCGACGCATCGCCGCTGGGGGTACAGGGTCCGCGGGCCCCCGACGTGGTAGCTGACCTGTTTGGCGATTGGGTGCGCGACTTGAAGTACTTCTGGCACCGGCAAACCGAGCTCGACGGCATACCGATACTGCTCGCCCGCTCGGGCTGGTCGAAACAAGGTGGGTTCGAGCTGTATCTTCGAGACGGGACACGTGGCACGGAGTTGTGGAATCGGGTAAAGGACGCCGGTGCGCCCTATGGCATCATCCCGGCTGTGCCGAGCGACATCGAGAGGACCGAAAGTGGTCTCTTGTCATATGGGGCCGATGCCCGATTCGGAGCCAATCCGTTCGAGCTGGGCCTCGGCCATTTCGTCGATCTCGAGCGAGACGACGACTTCGTCGGCAAGGCCGCTCTAAAGAGAATCGTCGATGAGGGGATTCGGCGGCGGCGAGTCGGCTTCGTCCTATCCGGTGACAGGATCAGCGGGATCGAGCATCCGCATCGCGTCTATCTCGGCGAGGATGTCGTGGGAACCGTGACGGAGGCCATCTACTCTCCACGGTTGGAGATGAACATCGCGCTTGGCCTTCTCGGTTCCGACATCGCCGACGATCAGCAAGGACTCGAGGTGGACATCGGCGAGGTTCGTCGGCCGGCGAAGGTCTCTGCGTTGCCCTTTTGCTGAGCCTGACGCGTCTACCGCTGTTGCTTCGGCACCAGAACCGGCGTTGCCCCGCTGTCGCGCATCATGCGGTCCAGGTCGGCGACTTCGGAAGCGTAGAACGACTGCAGCTGCGCCAAAGCCTCTCTCAGCTCGGCGTGAAGCTCCTCGTAGCGGAGGCGCTGCCCCGTGGTCGGGCGGTGATTCGAGTCATCCACCTTTGAGTACAGGTACGCGACCTTGTTGTCGAAGCCGGGAACGAAGTTCTCGATGTCGTCGTAGCCCTCGATCTTCGGTTGCCACAGCCGCACCTCGAGCTCGTCCAAGCGCTCGGTGATCGATTTCGCCGTTGCCTCGATCTCGACCACATCGATGCCGGCCGCTCGCATGCTGTCGAGCCGGTCGCGGATCTGATCGCGCACCGACCAGAGGGTACGTATGGCGTCGAAAACCGCCTGCAGGTCGTCGCGCATGCGCAGCTCCATCTCCAGACGCTCCTCATGGTGTGCCTGCGGAGTGTCCATGCGCGGATCGCCGACGATGCGGAAGGTCGTCTCCTGGCTCCAGTCGCCCACCGACAGACGCGCCCGGTGCTCGCCGGGGATCGAGCGCGGCCCGTGAGTGAGTCCGTAGACCACCAGGCCGTCGGGGCGGTCGGTCGGCGCGTAGCGGGTGTTCCACAGGAAACGATTCATGCCGGCGTCGGTGGTCAGCCGGATCTGGCCGCGCGATGCGAAGTCGATGTCCCTGGGGTTCGGGTCCGGGTCTCGGTTGCTGTGGAAGGTGCGGATGAAATCGCCATTGGGACCGAGGATCTCGAGGGTCAGCGCGTCCTGATCCTCCGCGGCGTCCTCGGCAGCGGCTGTCGCCGCAGCGGCAACACCGGCCTCCAGCGCGTAGAAGATTTGCACCCCGTCCGGCGGGTTCTCGCCGCGTCGCTCCTCCGGCCCCGAACCTCCGCTGGTGAACGCCTGCACGGTCTCACGGGGAGGGAAGAGGTAGGCGGGTGCCGAGCCGTCGGCGAGCGTCGCGTGCGCCTCGCGTGCCCGGTGCAGCGGTGTCACGTCGTCGAGGATGTAGATGCCGCGTCCCTGGGTCGAGATCACCAGGTCGTCGCGATGTACCCGCATGTCGGTAATCGGGATCGGTGGCAGGTTGAGCTGCATCTTCTGCCAGTGCCCGCCGTCGTCGAACGACACGTAGAGACCGAACTCGGTGCCGGCGTATAGCAGCCCGCGTGCCACCGGGTCCTCGCGCACGATCCGCACCGGGGTATCCGCGGGGATGCCGTTGGTGCCCGTCGTGAGCCGCGTCCAGGTGGCGCCGAAGTCGCTGGTGGCGAACACGTAGGGCTGCCAGTCATCGAGCATGAAGGCCTTCACCGGCGCGAAGATGCGCCCGGGATCGTGAGCTGACAGTTCGATGTTGTTGACCGTCCCATACGCGGGCATACCCGGCGGAGTGATGTCGCTCCAGTTTTCTCCCGCATCCCGCGAGACCCACACCTTGCCGTCGTCGGTGCCCGCCCAGAGCAGGCCCTTCTCGTGGAACGATTCCTCGAATGCAAAGATCGTGTTGTAGATCTCGGCGCCGGTGTTCTCCCGCGTGATCGGCGCGCCGGAGTAGTCCTGGGTCTCGGGATCGTCGGTCGTCAGGTCGGGGCTGATCGCCTCCCAGCTGTGGCCGCCGTCTCGCGTCCGCACTACCTTCTGGGCCGCGTGATAGACGGTCGACTGGTCGTGCGGCGACATACGGACCGGCGCGTTCCAGTTGAACCGGTAGCGCAGCGCCGAGGCCGGCAGCCCGAACTCCATCTGCGGGTAGACCATGATCGCCTGCTGGTCGCCGGTCTCCAGATTCACGCGGCTGATCTCGCCGGCGTAGCAACCGGCGTAGACCTCCACTGGGTTGTCGGGATCGAAGGCGATGTGGGCCGACTCGCAGCCGCCGACCTGACGCCAGTACTCGTAGGGGGTCAGCCCACCCTGAAAACGGCTCGGTAGCCGGATGGTGGAATTATCCTGCTGCGATCCGTACACGTGGTAGGGGAACAGGTTGTCGACGAAGATGTTGTAGATCTCCGCCGTCGGCTGGTTCAGGTAGGTCGTCCAGGTATTCATCCGATCCAGCGTTACCTGCACGCCGCCGTCGTTACTGATCGCCAGGATGTCGGAGTCGTTCGGGTTGATCCACAAGTCGTGGTTGTCGCCGCCGAAGGTGCCGCCCTGCACCTCCTCGAAAGTGCGGCCGCCGTCGGTGGACACGAAGGCGTCCACGGCCAGCACGTAGACAGTGTCCTTGTCGGAGGGGTCGACGAAGATGTGGGTGTAGTACCAGGAGCGCTCATACAGCCTGCGGCCGACGTTGGTCTCTTGCAGGCGCCAGCTCTCGCCGGCGTCATCGGAGATATAGAGCCCGGATACCCCCGGCTCCGCCTCGACCAGCGCATACAGCTTGTCGGGATTCGACGCCGATAGCGCCAACCCGATCTTGCCCATCGTGGTCTCGGGCAGCCCGCCGGCGAGGCGCTCCCAAGTGTCGCCGCTATCGGTGCTCTTGTAGATGCCGTCGTCATCGCCGCCCGAGATGATCGTCCACGGCTTGCGCTCAACGGTCCACGCGGTGGCGTACAGGTTGCGCGGGTTCGACAGATCGAGCTCGAGCTCGTTTGCACCCGTGTCGTCGTCGAAGTAGAGGATCTTCTCCCAGTTCTCGCCCCCGTCGCGCGAGCGAAACACCCCGCGTGTCTCGCTGCGTCCGAACGGATTGCCGATCACCGCTACGTACACGAGGTCGGGATTGTCCGGATGCACTCGGATGCGCCCGATCTGCCCAGCGTCGCGCAACCCGATGTGGGTCCAGCTGCGGCCGGCGTCGGTGGAGCGATACATCCCTTTGCCAATCGACACGTTGTTGCGGATCGTTTTCTGACCCGTACCCACGTAGACGACGTAGGGGTCCGACGGCGCCACCGCGATTGCACCGATGGTGCTCACTTCGAAGTCGTCGTCGGAGACTACGTTCCATGTCTCGCCGGCATTGGTCGTCTTGAAGAGTCCGCCTGAGGCTCCCAGGTAGAACGTGTGGGGTTCACCGGGCACGCCCGCGACGGCTCCGGATCGCCCACCACGGTAAGGACCGAGGAAGCGGAAGCGCAGCGACTGATAGAGCGCAGGATCGAC
>SDBT01008163.1_pt1 | contig 17132 bp, 15 predicted proteins | sample 2277101 | NCBI WGS metagenome assembly SDBT01 (sample SAMN10404973, study PRJNA504765) | marine sediment metagenome | isolation source: marine sediment core GS10_PC15, 103 cmbsf | place: Arctic Ocean: Southern Knipovich Ridge | collected 2010
GTGGTGGAATAAATGGCTATAGCCCCACAGAAAATAGTAGGCGCTAACGACAAACAACTTATTGAAGGTGGTCTTGTAGATAGACTTCGTAAACACTTCAATCCTACCCAATCAGATGATGGATTTCGTGTAGGTTGGATGAAATTTAATAAGCATGATGAGAATGATCCTACCCAATATGGTGTCTATGTCTCCTGGTATAAACCTCGAGAACAATATAACCATTAAAAAAATACATGTAGGAAGTTATAAAAAAATTGAATTATATTACTTAAAGAATAATATATATAATACTAATCATGTACTACTATCTTTTCACTGATTGCGCACAATGTGGGAGAGGAATGCAAGGAGACCGCTTTTCCACTCAAAATGAACTCGATAACAAAATCAAAAATAAATTCTTTGATGTTCCAAATGAATACAAAAACAGTGAACTACCTGTTTACCATTTTGGCTCTCAATTGATACCAGATCAACTCTATTGTACCTACAAAACTTTGAATACATATGGACCAGATTCATATGGATGCTGCCATTACCATGTACTCAAATCTGATAAAATCAGTCAACTATCTGAATTTGATATGTATAGAATCGAAGTTGATCCATTAATGTATGATAAAATGTTTCCAAAAATTGATTCAGAACAAAATGAACCTAAACAATTTGAAAAACAAACAACTCAGGAATCATGGGGAGACACAAGTTCATGGGATGATTTGACTGGAGAAGCATGGTCTATGACACCAGAAACTTGGAATGCATGGAGTCAAGCAGCTGCATCTCAAGATTGGGATAATACTAACCAATCTTGGAATAAAAATTAATAAAAAATTGATTATAAATATTTAAAAAAATAAGATAACAAGTAGACCATGTACTACTATCTCATCAGTGATGATTCAAATCTGATTCCAACATCTCGTGATAAAATATTAGCTGAACGTTTTTCTACACAAGATGAACTTGATAATGAACTTAAATTAAACTCTGTTAACAGAGACTATAGAAATGAATTTTATGGATTTTACAAACTTCCTCTGTATAATCTTGGTTCTAAACTAATACCAAATCAACTCTATTGTACATATAAATATGCAAAGGATTATGATAATGATAAATATGGTTGTGATCATTTTTGTGTTCTAGCATCAGATGATCCTGGCGAATATTATGATTTGAATAGATATTATTTAATTGAAATGGATGAAACAACATCTGATAAAATGTACCTAAAAAATATTTGTGAAAATATCATGGACAAAATTAGACTAAAATATTGGGACACATCAAATGATAAAATAGCTTGGAGAAAAATTAAATCTACATCTATCTAAATATAATTATAAAATTTAATCATCACCAAATAAATCAAACATTGGCGCATCATCTGAGTCTGATGATGGTGGTGCTGGTTTCTTATCATCATTATTAGTAGTATTATTAGTAGTATTATTAGTAGTATTATTATTGGTAGTATTCTTCTTAGTATTTTTAGTATTAGATCGATTTTTAGTATTAACTGGAGCGGCTGAATAAAGGCCATTTTCGATAGTATGTTGTACCCAAGAATTCAAATACCAAATCAAAAATGGATTAACCATAAAATTTTTCTTCATTTCAGGAGAATATCTATTTCCATATTCATCTAATTTTTTATGCAATTCTTCTGGTGTTAGGTTTTTTACGTCCATTGTAATAATATTGTTATAAGATTAATTCTTTATATAAGTTATAATATAAAAAAATCTATATATAGAATAATTTATATATAGATTTATACTTGATGAATACAATTAAAAAAATTAAACAACTCCAAGGTGATAAATACGATAAAACAAATTCACATCAATTAATCGGTAATGCTTCTGAAAACGATATTGTCAAATTAGTTCCTAATCAAAAAATAGCATCTGTTTGTAAAATTAAAACTAAATCTTGGGAACATTTATTTGATAGTCAACTTAAAATAACTAATTTTACAACTGATAAATATGAATATACATATTTTACCGGCTATTTTAATGAAAATATATCTATCAAAGACCAATATGACAATATAATTGATTTAAAATTATCAGAAAATAATAGTAAAGATATTTTTGTAGCCAAAGTTAAAAAATCTAAACTTATATACATTAAAACCGTTCCTGGATTAAATATTGATAAAGCTTTTTCTATTATTGTCGATAACGCAGGTGATATTTATATATCCGGATATTTTACAGATTCTATTACTTTTGATACTATATATTTATCAACAGAAGGAAATAATCAAAACATCTTTGTAGCCAAATTAAATGGCAAAACACAAGAATGGATTTGGGCTAAAAGTGCTGGACACGAATATTATAACTCTAAATGTAAATGTATGTGTATTTATAATGATTATATATATGTATGTGGTTATTTTAATAAATATATCAAATTTGATACTATACCTATTCAAGAATTTAATACTTCTGGTATCAATATTTTTATAGCAAAAATGAATGCATATAATGGAGATTGGGAATGGATTACGACATCTGAAGGTGATGGTATTGTTAAACCTAAATATATGGAAATTAAGGATAAAAAGATTTATATTACAGGGTATTTAAAGGGTCATATAATATTTGGAGAAGAGCTAGATAATTTGTGTAAAAATATATTTATAACAGGATTAAATATTAAAGGAAATTGGATATTTGAGGAAACATTTCACGGAGAAGAGAGTTATGGTCAATCATTAAAGATAGATAAAGAAGGATATATTTATATAATTGGTAATTTTAAGGGTAAAATAGAGATAAATGATATAATTTTAGAATCTTATGATAAAAATAATAGTTTTATATTAAAATTAAATTATTTTGGTAATCTAATTTGGCTTAGACATCTCAAATCTAGTAAAAGTTTATGCTATGATATGCAACTTGATATTCAAAATTTTTTATATATAGTTGGTACATTTCAAAATGAAATGCAAATAGTAAATAATATGTATCAATGTAGTGGTCAAAAACCATTTATACTTAAAATTAGTAACAATGGTAACATTATTTTCTGCGATATTTGCGAATCTTATTTAACAAATATACAAATATATAATTTTAATGGATTCTATTTAGGTGGTTACGACATTGTTGACACATATACCTTGATTAAATATATACCAGATGATAGATTATTGAAATGTTTAGGAATAATTAGAACTCCAGGTTATTCACATAATAACGATAATGTAGATATTGAATTTAATGGAACTATTAGTCAAGGATATAAAAATTTAGAGGCAGGATTTGATTATTATATACAAGATGGTGGAAATTTAGATACTATTCCAAATGATTATTATTTTGGAACAGCATTAACTGAAAATAAATTATTACTCAAATTTTAGGTTTTATACTTCCGTTTTTATACTTCCGTATTTAATACTTTTATAATTCCACGTAATAACTCTTTCTTATATTTTTCACCACTCAATTCATATACATGAGCTTGATTTCTCATAAAATCATCTACATCATAATTATCAACTGTATTCATTTTAATATAACACATTTTTAAATTATGTGATAATATATCCATTATATCTCTACCATAATGATCTATAATCCATTTACCATTACACCAATATTCATAATGTCTTAAATTAATACTTCTGATTGGTTTAAGATTATCTCTCAAATAATATAATTTAAATAACATAACATCACCTAATATCCCGCCAACTTTAAGTGCCCCTTTAATTTTCTTTTCATCTACATCTAATGTTTCTCTTTTAATATCGATTAAAATTGGTAACTTACTTTTGTTAATATTACAAACTTCACTTCTCAAGAAATTAATTTCTTTCTTAACTTCATTCAATTCATAAACTATTCTATTCAAAACTATACTGTCCTCATACAATAGTTTCCTTTTTCGTCTTGGTTTCTTAGACTCTTCATCTATTATTTCTCCATTATTATCTATTGATTCTTCTATTGTTTGTTCTAATAGTTCATCTGATAGTTCTTCATCATTAGAAGAATTAATTATAGAATCACAATCATAATTAGTAGTAATTATAGGTGATTTTTTTATTTTAATTTTTACATTTTTACAATCATTATTATCAGAGTGTATAAGTTTCATATTAAATTAATAAGATAGTTTACAGTCATATTTTTTTCGATTTTTCTTTAATTTTTATTCCTTTCATATTATATAGTATGTCAAATAATAAAGATGATTCACCATATGTTATTGCATTAAATGAAATGATTAGATATTATAAAGATTATACATTAAATGGAAAAGAAGTTGAATATCAAAATGAATTCTCACCTCTATCCGGTTCTGAACCTGAATATGAACCTGAAAAATGGAATGTTGATGACATTAGATATAATCATAACTGTTATGCATATGTTTTAAATACTATTGCACCTAAAAGGAATGGTAAACCTCAACCTGGATATTTTTCTAATTTTCCACCTATAAAAGATAAAGATTATAATTGTATTGCATTCTATCAACGTTTGAAAAAAGATATTCCTGCTATGTATCTCGTATCTTTTGACGAAAAATGTAAAAGAGGTTTCTATAAAGGCTTTTTGGCTATTGATCCTAAGACTGAAAATTCAGACTATCATTTTTATCGAGAAGACAAGACCAGATTATGGTCACATAAACCAGGAAGATTAGAAGTTAGAGATTATGATGCTAGTGGAATTAAGATAAAGAATCCGGCAGAGACGGATAGAAAATACGAACATTTCAATTATTCTACACCATGTTTCTTTTTTTGTTTGAATAATAAATTATCAAGATCAAGATCAAGTTTAAAACATATGAGATATTTTTAAAATAATTTATAAATAAATTGATTAAAAATTAAGAGATAATTTTATAATATAAATAATATCAATATGTTAATGAGTGGATAGAGATATAAAATTTTTAGAAATTTAAAAAATATAATTATAAATTTTTATACGAAAAGTATTTAATAAATAAATATATAATAATATAATAATTATGGATAATACAATGAATAACAGTAATATTAAATATGAATCCATAGGTTTGTATAAATATTGTCCTATCCCTGTTGGTCAAGGTTCATTTTCATTAGTTTATAAAGGAGTACATATAAATACTGGAAAATCAGTAGCAATTAAGAAAATAAATTTAACAAAAAATATTACTGATAATCATATTAAATCTGAGATAGAAATTATGAAAAAATTAAAGCATAAAAATATTGTCCAATTATATGAAGATTTATATGATGAATATAATAATGTTTATTTAATTATGGAATACTGTAATGCTGGTAACCTTTCTTCTTTCTTAAATAAGAAACCGCTTAAAGAAAAATATGTTAAAAACTTCATGTCGCAGATAGCAGGAGCCACAAGATATTTGTTAAGTAACAACATCATCCATCGAGACATTAAACCACAGAATATAATGATGATAGATAAGAATAATATTAAGTTAACAGATTTTGGATTTGCTAAGATATTTAGTTCAGAGGAAGATAAAATGGCACAAACTATTTGTGGAAGTCCTATCTATATGGCTCCCGAGATTATTAAATGTAATCACTATGGTGTTGGTACTGATTTATGGTCTATAGGAATAATTTTATATGAAATGGTTGTTGGTAAACCTCCATATAGAGCTAGAACACATTTAGAGTTAATACATAAGATAGATACGGAGCCAATTTATGTTCCAATGGGATTATTTATATCGGAAGATTGTCGCAAACTTATTTTCAAATTATTGCAGAGAAATCCTGATAAACGTATAAGTTGGAATGAATTTTTTAATCATATATGGTTTAAAAAAGAATTTAAAGATGAATTTGAAGATGATATAGAAGATGAGTTGGAGGATGATAGTAAGATTAATTTATCAAAATTAATAATTGATTATGATTATTCAGCTGAGGAACCATCTAAACCGAAAGAGATTAGATCATCATCAGAAATAAGGATGCCAATAGATATGCCAATGAATATTCAGAAGTCGCAACCGATAGATATAAAGAGGGATGAAATGGTGGAAGAAGAGTTTGATTTTGATGATTCATATACGTCACCAATGTTTAATGCATCGATGGCATTTTCGCCGAATGAATATAATGGATATATGATAGTTGAACCCCCTGAGAATGCTGAAGAGAAAGATGAGAAAGATATAGGAACAGAGCGAGAAGTTAGTCAAAGTTTTATGGATTATATAGGTAATACTGTTAACTATTTTAAAACATACTATTGGTAAATTATTTTAATAATATCGGCATCTCTCCGCGAATTTATTTTTGAAAAAGTTATTACCATATATGGTCTTAATAAATGGCATAATATCGGCGCGCGGAGCTCTGGAGCTCTGGGCTTGGCCTGAGCGTTCCAGAATAGATTGTGCTATAGTATAAAATAATATGATTGAACATGGTAATCATATTATTTCTAAAATAATAAATAATAAAATCGAAATAATATATAAAAATATAAGAAACAAGTATATATATGAAGTGTGAACTAGAAGACTGTAAACATAAAGCAAATTTTATTATGGGTGATTGTAAATACTGTTCTAAAAAATTCTGTGATAGACATTATATAATGGAAATACATAATTGTGTAAAATTAACAGATCATATTGCTTCCAGAAGAGAGAAACATAAAGAATCAATTATGAATCAAAAGTGTATAGCTGATAAAATTATTCATTTATAGCACAAAATTATTTTCTTCCTCATTCTCATTATAATCAAAATTATTCTCCGAATTTTCATTATTCTCTTCTTCATCCTTGTTTCTATCATTTTTCCTATCATTTTTCCTATCATTTTTCCTATCATTGCGTCTATCATTGCGTCTATCATCTCTTCTATCATCTCTTCTATTAACTCTTGTATCATCTCTTCTATCATCTCGTCTATTAACTCTTGTATTATTTCTCTTAAAAGATGGAATCTTTGAACGTTGTTTTTCTAACTCTTTTTTCTTTTTTTCAACCAATAATTCCAAAATAATATCACGTTTCTGCATAAATTCTTGACGTCTTTTACTTTTAGGCGGTAATTTAGCGATGATTATGTCTACTTTCTCTATAATTGCCTTTTCTTTTGGCCCAAATTCTTGAATAACTTGTTCTAAATTACTTATTTCGGTATTAGCTGTAATATTTTTGACTTTATTATTAACTTTGTTATTAACTCTCTTATTAACTATGGATTCTATATCTTTATTAGTTAATTGATATCTTTCTTTCAATCCTCTAGTAAATTTTGTAATTATAACAACGGAATAATGATAATAACCAATCAATAATTCTAAAACTCTCTTACGTAATTCATAAAATTTTGTCTTTTCTGATTGAAATTTATCTAAAAAATTAATCACATTTAAAGAATATTGTTGACAAATATTTTTAGTAATGATAAATGATTTGATACCTTCTATATTTAATTGTTTTTTTAAATCATTTCCCTCTATTTTTGCAGATTTTCCTGTTTGACGCTTTATAACAGTAGATGGTGTATCACTGTCAAATTTTTCAAAACATCTCATATATTTATATAATACTTTTCTAATATCAGAATTAATTGTTGTATCATCTAAAATAGTTTTATAATTATTATTATCGCTTTGTGAAGGTAAATTCTTTAACTTTTCTGTCAATTCTCCTATAATTTTTTTAGTATTACTTTCTAGAGAATTTTGAGGTAATAATTTTCTTAATTGTGTTTCTGTATAAGACAACCCTGTCAATGGATCTGTAGCTCTCAATGGTGCCCCCTCTACACTAAACTCTATTTTAAAATCATTTTGTATACATTTACTCAAATCATCCACTATATCTTTCAAACTACTACTTATATTTACTTTCTCATATAATGCTATCTTCAATTTATCATTAGAATAATCCCACAAATTTCGATAATCTTCATATTCCTCAGTTTTAGCATTAGTCTTTACATAGACTTTAAATACCGTCTTAATATCTTTCATAACTCTTTCTACATCAGTCTCCTCCCTACGATCATTACGTTTATCATCTCTCCTATCATCCCCTCTTCCATCATCTCTTCTATTATTTCTTCTATCATCTCTTCTCCCTCTATTATCAGGTCTTCTATCATCTGGTTTATTCCTTCTATCATCTCTTCTATCATCTCTTCTGCCTCTATCATCTCGTCTCTTAAAATCTCTGCCACGAAATTGACCTCCTGTTAAACTACTACCTTTTCTTCTAGGTCTACCAAAACTCCTTTGCCCTTTTTTACCTTTTCTACCAAACCCAGGTCTACCAAATACATCTCTAATAGGTTTTTCTTTAACTTCTTTAAACGGGTTAGTCTTATATTTATTCAGACCATCTATACTTCTTAAAACTCTCAGATCTACCATCGGACTTAATAATGCTTTGACCAATGTTGAAAATATTTGCCAGTACTTAAAGGAATTATTCCAAGCATCAGGAGCGGCTAGATCAGGTGGTACATACAGACTCAAGTCTCCTTTACTATGATCCATAACAGCTTGTATTAATTCTCCCATATCGTGATATGGTTTATCTGGACCATCATCTTTAATTCTCTGGATCAAGCCTTCAGGATCAGGATTAGGATATGTAAAGTTAGTATTCAAACCAGCTAAACCGATATTACCTAACTCACGTCTTTTATAAATTCTCACCAATTTTTGATTGGCTTCCACACATTTTTCAGCGGTCTTCATATAAGTATTGACAACCTTACCTAAAATTTGTTTTTTCTCGACAGCATTTCTTTCTTGAGCAATATATGATATTAACTTAGTAGTACGTTCGGTATAGACATTATCTATTTTTTGTTTTAATTCAGGGGATAATGTTCTCGCAAACTCTTCTACTAATCTTTTCGTACTATTATCCATACAAGTATATTATTATATGATATTTTTTATCTATAATAATAATTATAAAATTTTATCTATATACCCAACATCTTGTTAGCAATTCTGTTTCTTGATGTTAATAATGCACACTTATAATAATCATCTCCACCAAATGTCATCTTACAATATAATACTATCTTCTCCTTTGTATACGAATTATCTGGCCATAAATATGGGGTATCCATCATATATGTGGACTTATTCGCAAATATATTAAATACCTTCCGTCTTAAATCCATCGCTCCCAATTTCTTCATCTCGTTAATATCACTCTTTATCATACTTCGCCACATTCTCGTATCTCTTATATCCCGCTCTCCATTTGTTACCATCACTGTACCTTGCGCTCTTATCCTTCTACTAATTGTCTTTCTATCTAATTTACTACCAGGTATAATATGATCAGTAACACTCGTTACTAAATATGACTCCTTAATCTTACCTTCTATAGCCGCATTGACTAAATCAAAAAGACCATGTTGATGTCCTAAATCTAAGACTGATATATCTACATAAGGAATATAAACCGTTAATCCATCTAATTTCTTCTTAACTTTCTCCCAATAATCTTTAGATTCAATTATTTTCCAATCTCTAGCTGTTAATGTAGTATTGATGTTACTTATATATTCATTTCTTCTATTTTTAATAGCTGGAGCAGTAGGAGTTAAAGTAGTATTAAAGACTCTAATATCTTTTTCAATAATACGTTCTAATAATTTATCCTTCAATCTATCATATTTATTAGATGCCTTTTCTGATAAATCTTGCAACAACTTATTATCCATCCTATCAAATACCTCGTGTAACTGTCCAAAAAATTCAGCTGGATATTTATTAGCATCCTGTCGCATCAATTGTTGGTAAACACCTAATGCTATTGTCTTATATGCATGAGACTTTAATTGATAATGTCCAAATTTAGTAAATGCTTGATCTCTAAGTTTCAAAATACGTTTTCCAATTGTAGCTAACTTATTGGGATTGTTTCTAATGGTAGCTTCTATCATATCTAATGATAAAAGATTATCTAATTCATAATTTCTTAATCTTTTATATTCATTGCCAACAAATTGAGTCGCAACTTTAGCTCTAATAGATTTAGATGTTGGATCAGTAATTTTACCAATATCTTTCAATCTATTTTCAACTTTGATACGAATATTACGTAAATCTTTAACATGCACACCTCTACGCATCTTATCTAAAATGGTATCTATATACTTGATATTGACATCCTTATTTTTTAATAATCTTTCAAAATAATCATGCACTATCTTCATAGATGTTTTACCAATAAACTCTTCTTGAATGAAACCACCAATGGCTAGAGGTTTCTTATCTACAATATCATTACGAGGTGCATAACCGATCATATTTACTAATTTTTCAATTTGAAATTCAAATGTACCAATTAAAGGATAAGTATTGGGAGTAAATTTATCTTTACCTTTAATCTTATTAAAACCACCTACTACACGAATAGCTATTCTACCGAGAGATGCTGGTTTAGCTTGTAAATCTAAAGTAGCTTTATCAATACCATATGCGGATATATCGCGATTATCGAGATTAAAATAGTGATTTAATGCATTATCGATTAATTTGTCGAAGATATTAATGTTAGATACAATATTTTTATGAATTTGTGAATATTTATTATTGTATTTTCTTTTCTGAAAGTTTCTAAATGTTTTGGCTACATCATGTAGAACTTGAATTGTATTAATCATTAAAAGATATATTACAACAATTAAAAATTCTTGTGCAATTCCTGTTTTTAAACCACCTTCTTTAGCAGTGGCAACTCCTATAGCTTCATCAATTTTACTTTGAATTGGTCCAGTATATGTTGATGAATCTATGAGAGTATCTTCAGTAATAGAGTTATCATATATGATGATAGTATTATCTACTGCTTTAGGAACTATAAATCCACGAAACGTCAGACTATTAAAGAATTCATCTCTATCTTTTTCTTCAATATATGGTTCATATAGTTTACGAAACATATTTTCAGTATCTATATCTGTTAAATTTAGATTACCTTTACCTTCGTTATCAAATAATACTATAGCAATAGTCATAATATCTTTCAATGTACCTATAGCATGTTTACTTAAATCTACATATTTCCATGACATACCACATGAAATGGAGTATTGGATATATTTTTTATGTTTCTTAAGTTTATTTTTTACTTCTTCACCTTCAATTTCAGGTAAAATTTCCATTATCTTCTCACCAAAATTTTGAATTGTACTCAAATTTTTAGGTATATCACCTATTTGATCTACATTTAAGAATGTAAATTTTTGTGTTTTAGATGAAAGATCTTTTAGGAAAGATGCATAATCACTAACATTTAAATGTTGTTCTAAAAGTTGAGATATATTTTCAGATTGATCTTCTAATCTATTTCTAAGATCGATAATTTCTTTAATGATTAGATCGGATTCTTCATCTCTAAGAATGGCTAATATTTTTTTTCTGTTAGCGTCATTCTTGTGTACATTATTAATAACATTAATGGGTGTTTCACCTAAAGCAGTAGCAATATTTTTGTTGATATTAAGGAGGACGGGTTTATATTTATTTAGAGTAATATTGGTAATAGCATTCATTACTTTAAAATTTGCGATTTTATTAGCTGACACGAATTCTTCATTAGATAAATAATTAAATGCGGCAGAACCATGTTGTTTATTATTATAACGCATAATATATAATAATAAGATATATTTTATTTATTACTTCATGATTTAACTAAAGTTTCTTAATTTTATTTATAAGTTTTTGGATATCTTTTTTATGTTTATGAGAATCGAGATATCTCAATAACTTAGTTTTGCCTATTTGACGTGTAATATATTTCAAATCTTTTTGAGACATTTTGCTTAATTGTTTATAACATTTAGATAAATTAATATGACCACCTGATTGATAATATTCTGGATTTAATTCTCTATCCTGTTTTTCTATAATTGGAACAAATTGAGGGGGTAATTGTAATGAAGGTATAGTTAATGTTTCTAAATATATGTTAGATTCTGTTTCTTGTAGTTTTTCAATATGTTTATTGATCTTTTTTAATGTAAATTGACATTCATTTGCAAGATATGCATAATATATGACTAAACTTTCTCTTAATTTCTTTATTATTTCTTCAAATTGTTTGGTAGAAACTTTTTCTGAAGAATCACAAGCAATAATTCTCTCACAAATAGCTTCTTGTCTGCAAGGTTTCAGAATATTAGTTCCAATATATGCTGCACATTTGTTTGAAACGTTAGTTGTAGCATTAATTTGTAATCTTCTACCACATTTTTCTTTTAATTTGTCTTTTAATTTTGAGTCATCATATTCATCTTTAGTTTGACATAGTTCATCTAATAATTGAGAGATAATCAATTGATTAAATTTATCTTTATCTTTGGATAATTGGTTATATAAAGATTTAATTAAAGCAGGGGAATAATATGATGGATCAGATATTTTTTCGATATTAATAGTGGAAGAAATGAGAGTTTGATACGTAATAGCGTATAAAAACCAATATTGATTTTCTAATTGAGTATAAGTTTTGGAACTAGGATCTAAATTTTTGAAAATAATTTCAGCTAATTCTCTGAATGAATTTGTAGTTTTGTCGGTGGACAGTGTTAATTTAGAATTGGGATTAGATGTTGATTTATTATTTTTGACCAATTGAGGATTAATTATTTTATTAGAATCAATAATAATAGTATTGAAGATAGATCCTAATTGTTTTTGTTCTTTATCTGATACATTGACAGCACTACTAAATGTTAGAGGTCTATTATTTAATTTAATGATAGTTTTGTTCTTAAAAAATTCATTTAATTTATTGATAAGATCAGTCATATATAATAAATCAATATTTTATTATATATTTTATTAATTTCTTTCTAAAAGTATTTGATAAATAAGGAACAAAATATAGGTGAAGTCTGATGTAGCAAAAATATATACTGGAGGTATATTAAATAATTAGCTATCAATGATTTATATGTAATACTTATTTAAGTACTTTTCAATAGGTGAAGTCATATGTTGCAAAAAATAGATGATTAATTATCTAAATCAGAAGCTATATATTGAAGCTATAATTATGCATACTTTTTGATGAGATGAAATTATAATACTTATTTAAGTATTTTTTGATAGGTGAAGAATTCCTATACTACGCATAGGAATTTTAAGGGGAGAGCCAGGTCTCTCCCTGAAGTCTGATGTAGCAAAAAAACAGATGATTAATTATCTAAATAAGAAGTGAAACTTATGATCTTTTATAGTCAAGCCATATATTGAAGCTATAATTATGCATACTTTATTCAATCAAGAACTATAATGTGCACATAATTAGCTTAACTATTTGGCGAAATGCTCGGCGCTATTTATTTTATAATTTCTCTTACTGATTATGGTCATAAACATTATAAAATAAATTTCGGGAGTGAGCTTGGCGGTAGCCATTGCGAACATAAGATATCAATTAGAGCAAAGCGATTAAAGCAAGAAGGTTTACAAGGAACTTCGACTCTAACGAGCCTTGTGCGACGTTCCTTGCTGTGATCTACGAACTCTTCTCTTAATAATCTTAGTCTTCTTCTTAGGTGATTTCTTGACATTACGTTTAATAGATCTTTTAACTGATCTCTTCTTACGTCTAACTATCTTCTTCTTCTGCTTAGCACCTCCTACTAATAATCCTTTCTCTTTGTCTCCTACTAAACGCTCAAAAGATGCATTAGTTTCCGTTCTTCTACCATAACGTTTGACAATACTAGTTAACAAATCTTTGACATATTCAATTGTCTTTAATCTCTTACAATATCTAACATCACCTCCCGCTCCTGGATAACAAACAATGGGACCAGCTTTTAAAATATCTTGCTTCTGCGCTTCATCTGTTACATAATTCGCAAATAACATTACCGCTTGCTTAACCTCATTATCCTTCAATATTAATCTATTATCCATACCATAATTCTTAAACAAATCATACCTATATTGCATCAATCTCTGTTTCTCCGACGTATCAACTATATTATTAATCGTTGGCGGTGGTGATGCTAGATACCAATCATTCGATTTAGTTGTTCCTATAATCGTTATACCTCTGAACTTTCTATCTTTAATGAATCTATCTACACCTCGTCCTGGTATCTGACGCTTCCAAGATGTTAAACCATCTATTCTAATACCATTCAAAATATTAAATAAACCATATGTAGCAAACTTATTACCAAATCTTCCTACCGTCTTGTAGATTACCCAGATTCCTATATCACGCTTCGGATAATTTAAATTACCCGGCTCTCTCGGCTCCACATTTACATCATCATCAGCTCTAATCTCTTCCACAAATTCTTGAATATCTGATATTCTTCTCAATTCTGATTGTGTTCTAAAATCTTCCTTGAAATTTGGTACCTTCGACTCACCTAATGTGATCATCTCTTTAACTGTATTCTCAAATTTCTTAGACACCTTATCCCTCCATTCTGCTGTTACACCTCTGTTACCTGGTTGTAATTTATCTATAACATTGTTTACTTTAGATGTCTCTTCCAATGGTACTATCAAATATGGACGTATTTTAGCATATTCTTCTTTAAATTTGGCTCTATCTTCAATTCTCATATCCTGAATATGATTAAATTGCTTCTCTAATGGTCCTACTCCTATACCTGAACCCTTTTCTATAATACTATCTATCTGTTCGTTTATCTTTTTTATCTGACGATCATATTCCTTATCTCTCTCAATAAATTTGTTATATTCTACATAAAACTTTTGAATAGATTCATTAAATACTCCCTTTACGCCTCTTAAACCTCTATCTACCTTATCTTCATCTTTTTCTATTAAACCTTTTGTTGCAAGAGAAAGAAATTGATCTACCTTGGCACGAGCTTCAGATTTATAATGTTCCAATTTTAATTCCCATTCTTCATTCGCTCTCTTTTCTACACCTTCAATATCAGATAAGAGTGTACGCTTACTCTTTAAATAATCATCTAATACAGATTTAAGATTCTTGATAGCTTCAGTATTTTGTTTTGCTTCTTGCACTAAACCAGATGTACATTTTCTTTGACCTGGTTCTTTATCTGGGAAATTATCTTGAATCAAATTATATTCAGAATCTAAACATTCACGTAAGAAATCATAATAATTAAATATTACTGTCTCTGTTCCTGATCTCTCTATCTTAATATTTAAAATTGATGAAACATCTAATGTAATTAGAGAACGACAATCTCCAGTACACCACGCTACAAATGATGGATCGTTATATCTATTCTCCGGTGCCTTCGACGAATCATATGAGGACATTTCTTTAAGTGGTTGACCAGGAGTATTAAGTTGACGAGTGACAATCATTTTGTTAACCATTTCAGTAAAAGCTTTTCTAAATTCTGTTGTAAATGCTAGAGTCAACGGTTGGCCATCACAATTCATAAACTTATCTGAATATTCATTATTAGTTGCTTGACGTGCAACAATACCAGTAGGTCTAATAGGTCTCGGTACATATGTAGTAGTACCAGGTCTAGCTTGTTTTCTCCATAATTGTGCCGAATATTGTGCTGGAGTACCATCACTTAATTGAATATTACCATATTTATTACCATAAATTGGAGATTGATCTTGATTGGCTGCAAACGCTTCTCTTTCTATTTCAGTTAAGAAATAATCTTTATTAGATGGATCACTATATTTAGACTGAAGTGGCATTTCAAATAATGATTCCCTCACTATCTTAATAGCACGACTTAATCTAAATTTAAATTTATCCTTCCAACGATTTAAATCGGCACCAGTAATTTGTGGTTGATAAGTATTACCTAATCTAAAATTAGATTGATTAAATATAATATCTGCGAATTTACCAATAATGGCATCTATTCCTGATTCACTTATGATAGTATCTGGTAACATATTGTTATTTTTAATATTACCTGATATATTACCACCAGTTACTCTATTACTTTCACGACATCTTAATAAACCTGGTGGATCAACATTAACATTACTACCAGTCAAATTATTAACATAACCACCAAAGTTACTCAATAAAATATTTTGAATAATGTCTCTATTATCTTTAATATCTTGTCCACTATTATTTGTAAATAAATCTGTCGCTTGTTTAGTTTGATCGTTATCACTAAAATCATTTAATCTACCCGGCAATTTACCATTCAAAACTGTAGTCTCTACTGAGATTATGTTATCAGATTTATATATTTTACTCGGGATATTTACATGATGACCTAAAACATATGTATTATACATTGTCTTAGCTGTACAATGCCAAATATTAGTATATTGATCTATTTGTGGTAAATTATCAGGAAACTTATTATTACTAATAACCGTTAATGAATGAGTTGCAGCTATACCAATATTCATATTGCCATCATACTCATTTATATCTAATAATGGAATAGAACCCCATGCACTAATATATCCACCTATACGATCTCTTTGTTGTTGACTACTATTTCCAACAACACCACTTCTTTGTTCATAATTTGTTAGTGTACCTAAATTCCAATCATTAGAATAAATCGTATTACCTGCATTTGAATAAACTATATCATACAAGAAACGATATCTATTACCACACCAGGCAGAAGCATTAGAAAATTGCTTATTATTTATATTAGTCTGATTTGTACCAGTCATTTCAAAATAATTAGTAATACCACCAGCACCTCTACAAGCATTGGAACTACCTATATTATTTTCTATATTTGTTGTAACCGCATTTTGAGTTTCTACACGAATATCATTTATGTCAACCAAATATACATTTTTTCCATTGATTTTATTATTACCATCAATATCAATTGAACCCAAGTATCTTTGTTGTGAGAAAAATGGCGTAAAAAATGCACCAGCTTCTCTCGTCTTAACTGCATCCGGACCTCCCGCAGGAAAAATTGTTCCACCTAATCAAATATCCTTAATCACTGGTAAAGTATAACCCGGATCTTGATCATCTGGTCCATGAATGGTACCATCTTTTCTAATAGAATATGCCTTAAGTTGATCCGGTTTACCTCTTTCGAATGGAATACCGTATTGTTTCAATTCTTTTAACTTTGCATTATTGAGATTCATCATATTATCTAATATACCAGCATCTTTAGTCCATTCTTCTGGTAA
>SDBT01008164.1_pt1 | contig 17130 bp, 16 predicted proteins | sample 2277101 | NCBI WGS metagenome assembly SDBT01 (sample SAMN10404973, study PRJNA504765) | marine sediment metagenome | isolation source: marine sediment core GS10_PC15, 103 cmbsf | place: Arctic Ocean: Southern Knipovich Ridge | collected 2010
GCCGCCGGCCAGAAAAGTGCTCGCCACCGCTGATATCCACGTCGGATTCGGAATACCTATCGGCGCCGTGATGGGACTGGACAGCGCCATAATGCCCGCCGCAGTCGGATACGATATAAATTGTGGAATGCGCCTCTTACGAACACCGTTTTCCAGAGGTGATATCGACGCCGATAAAATCGCTGCCTCTATCGCCCGCGACATCCCGCTCGGCGAAGGTAAAGCCAATTTGCAACTGGACAAAACCTGCATCGAAGCCGTCGTCAATAACGGAGTCGGCGCCGTACCCACACTCGCCGAAAGAACCAGCCACCGGGCATGGGAGGCCTTTGACCCCGATGAATTCGCAGAGGACCTAAAAAGAATCGAAGAAAATGGCCGACTGCCCTCCGACCTCGCCCCCGTACCGAATGCGGCTGTACAAAAAGGCTCCAATCAGCTCGGTACCCTCGGCGGCGGAAACCACTTCATCGAAATACAATATGTCCAGCAAATCTTTGACCCGGCTCTGGCTGAGCTATTCGGCCTGTTCAAAAACCAGATTGTTGTAATGATTCATTCCGGCTCACGTCGATTCGGTTATGAAATCGCCGACCAGTATATGAATATCGCCGCCAAAAGGCCCGAGATGACTGAGCGAAGAAAAATGCTCAGCTTTCTGCCGACCGACACAAACGCAGGCAAAAACTACATCGCCGCAATGGCCGCCGCCGCCAACTTCGCTTTCACGAATCGACACATTATGGCACTGCTTGTCAGACGCTGCTTTAACCAGATGTTTGGCCACACCCCCCTGAAGCTCGTTTACGATGTCGCTCACAATATGGCAAAGCTCGAAACACACCAGGACAATCGCCTCTGGGTACATCGAAAAGGTGCCACACGCGCCTTCGGGCCAAAACGCATGGCCGATACCTCTTTTGAAAAAACCGGCCAGCCGATAATTATCCCGGGCTCAATGGGTACCGCAAGCTTCTTACTTGTCGGCTCAGGCAATTCCGATGAATCTTTGTGTTCGGTCAACCACGGAGCAGGAAGAGTGATGAGTCGAACCGCCGCACGTGGAAAAACTCGAAGAGGAAAAATCATTACGCCGGCCTCCATTAGTGATGAGCAGTTCAAACGCAGTATGCAGGGTATAAAACTCATCACCAGCGATAAACGCAGAATAAAGGAAGAAGCACCGGACGCCTACAAAGACATTGAAGAGGTCGTACGAATCGTCATCGAGTGCGGATGGGCCAACGCCGTCGCTCGAATGGTGCCTTTAGCTGTCTTAAAGGGCTGAAATAATATTCAAACCTCTTTCTGTAAAAGCCTGTGACTAAATTCAAGATTTCTCTGTAAAAATATAACAAAAACAGTTAACATATCACCGCACATATTACCCGGGCCCTTTGCAAATCAACAGGCTGAGTAATTTTTGGAAGGTAACAAAATGACTTTAAGCGAAAAACTAAAAACTTTTGAATTTAAAGTTCCGCAGATTATCACTTTCCGATTTTTGAAAATCCGGCCCCTGAACGCAGCATCTTTAGTTTTCATAATTTTCCTGACTGTACTGATTTTTATTACCGGCTGCCCCCCCGTGGAGCCTGAACGTATCGAAACCCCCAGGACCGAGGCCCCCAAGGCCGAACCTGCTGAAGTCGAACCACCAGAGACCAAACCTCCGAAAGCTGAACCTGCTGAAGTCAAACCTCCAGAGACCGAACCTCCGAAGGCCGAACCTGCTGAAGTCAAACCTCCAGAAGCCGAACCTCCGAAAGATGAACCTGCTGAAGTCAAACCTTCAGAGACCGAACCTCCGAAAGCTGAACCCCCTCAAGTCGAACCCATATCCACTGTTTCTTTTCACGACAAATGTGCCGATATCTTAAACAACTTCGTTGACGATAACGGAATGGTCAACTATAAAACGCTCAGGCGAAGAAGACTAAAATTGAAGCACCTCCTGGATGAATTCGCAAAACTCGACCCCAATGTATATAACTCCTGGCACAAAGAGGACAAAATCGCCTTCTGGCTAAATGCCTACAACATAAAATTGCTCAAGATAATTGTCGACAATTATCCTATTAAAGGTTCACGATGGCTTAACCCTATCTGGGGCCTTAACAGCATCAGGCACATCAAAGGTATATGGAACAAATACAAATTTATTGTAATGGATGAGGAATTTACACTTGTAGAGGTTGAGCAGAGGTTCTTCCGCAGCCAGTTCGACGAACCACGGGTTTTTTTCGCCCTATCCGGCGCCTGCCTCTCCAGCCCACCCCTGCGCAGCGAGCCGTATTACGGGGACAAGCTCTCACACCAGTTGGACGACCAGGTTAAAAGATTCCTCTCCAGCCACCAGGCATTCAAAATAAATAGAGATAAGAAGGTAGTCTATCTTTCCGCCATACTTCAGCCAACCTGGCACGGCAGAGAGTTTATCAGTAAATACGGTACCGACAAAAAATTTAAAGACCAGCAGCCCGCCACCCGCGCCGTCTTGAATTTCATAACCAACTATATTTCCGAGCAGGATGTATATTTTCTCGAAATAGAAAACTATTCCGTCAAATATATAAATTATAATTGGACACTCAACGATGGCTCGTAGACTACGAACTAATAAAAAGGAAAAATCACAAATGGCAAAAAAATCCATCCACAGCAATCCTAATTGTGATACCAATAGCTACCTTTTCACCAGCGAGTCCGTAACAATGGGCCATCCCGACAAAGTCGCCGACCACATATCCGATGCAGTCCTTGACGCAATGCTCGCACAGGACACGAAAAGCAGGGTGGCCTGCGAAACACTGGTAACAACGGGCTTGGTCGTGGTCGCAGGCGAAATCACAACAAAAGCAGTTGTGCATATTCCCACGGTTGTCCGCGACACCATCAAAAAAATCGGATACACAGACCCCGCGATGGGCTTCGACTTTGAAAACTGCGCCGTAATGGTCACCCTCGATAAGCAAAGTCCCGACATCTCACAGGGCGTAACCAAAGGAACAGGCCTGCACAAGCAACAGGGAGCCGGCGACCAGGGCCTGATGTTCGGCTATGCCTGCAAAGAAACACCTGCACTTATGCCAATGCCTATTCAACTCGCACACGCTATGACAACGCGACTTGAAAAGATACGACAAAATAAAACGCTGCCCTGGCTCAGACCGGACGGTAAAAGTCAGGTAACAGTCGAATACGAAAACAGCAAACCAAAACGAATTCATACTGTAGTAGTATCCACCCAGCACGCACCTTCTATCGGCCATAGGCAATTGCGAAAACAAATTATCGAGAAAGTCATCCTCCACGTCCTGCCCAAACGCCTCGTTGACAAAAACACCATATTTCACATCAATCCGACAGGCCGATTCGTAATTGGAGGCCCAAAGGGAGATTGCGGACTTACCGGCAGAAAAATTATCGTCGACACCTACGGCGGAAGAGGCAGCCACGGCGGCGGCTGCTTCAGCGGAAAGGACCCCACAAAAGTCGACAGAACCGCAAGCTATATGGCTCGATACATCGCAAAAAATGTCGTCGCTGCCGGACTCACCGACGCCTGCGAACTACAATTGTCGTACGCCATCGGAATAGCCGAACCGGTCTCTGTACTGGTTGACACCGAAAGAACCGCAAAAATCAGCGAAAAAAAACTCAGCAAAATTATAAGAAAGCTTTTTCCCTTAACCCCCAGAGAAATGATTGCACGTCTGAAACTTGACCGCCCAATTTACGCAGAAACCTCTTATGGTGGGCACTTCGGACGAAACCTGCCAAACTTCACCTGGGAAAAAACAGATATGACAGCCAAACTCCGCAAAGCCGCCGGCTTATAGGGGCGGCCCTGACACTGCATAGCTGCCGCCGAGTGGCAAAAAAAACGCTGCAGCAACCAGAAAAATTCTGAAAATATCGTTTCTCTCATGGTTCTCTCATCTTTGTTTTGCTAATATGGTGTTCGGTAATGCCGAACATGGGCAAGGCCGGCCTATGTAGGACAGTCTGACCACGGTGGCAGGCTGCGAAACTTTTGGTACTTTTAATAGGAGATTCGAAATGAAACGGAAACATTTAAAGCTGATTGGTTCTATGATTCTTATTGGTGCGATGGTGTGCGTTCTTACATACGCAGGTAGGCACAGGGAGACTTCCCTTCCTGCTGCGGTGGAGGCTGCCATCAAGGCACTCTACCCACAGGCGGTGATTGAGGAGGTGCAAGTCGAACAGGAAGGGCTAAAAGTTTACGAGGTTGAATTAGAACAGAATAGGCAGGATGTTGAGGTCACGGTCGCACCGGATGGTACTATCGTTGAAGTCGAGACTGAGCTGGCTATGGAAGATCTCCCACCGGCAGTCGCCGCAGCGATTACTCAGGCAGCTGAAGGTGCCAGAATAAAAGAAGTCATTGAGGAAGTTACCTATGCGGTTGTCAAATTAGTGAAGCTGGATAGGCCCCAGACCAGCTACGAGGCGGAACTGATTAGGGACGGTAAGATAAGCGAAATTGAGGTTGCTGCAGATGGAACCATTTTGGAACAGGGTGACAACGGCGAGGACAACGATGATAAATGTGCTGAAGATGACGATGATGACGACGATGAAGACGATGAAGACGATGAAGATTAACGACAGAAAAAATAGTGACACATAAATTTATCTGAATTAAAATGGGCACCGCTGGTTGTAGACTCCTCTATGCCCGGCGGTGTTTTTTATTGTGGACACTCAAATGCGTCTATTGCTTATAGAAGACTATCAACCTTTGCAAAAATCCCTCACCAAAGGGCTGCGGGAGGCGGGTTTTGCCGTCGATGCCACCGGCGACGGGCAGGAGGGCCTGTGGTATGCCATGAGCAATGATTATGACGTGATTATTTTGGACCTGATGTTGCCGGGTATGGACGGCCTGAGAATTCTAAAAAAGCTCAGGGCTAAAGACCGACAGAACCCTGTGTTAATCCTGACGGCTAAAGACACTTTACAAGACCGCGTAACTGGTTTGGACCTCGGTGCCGACGATTACCTGGTAAAACCCTTTGAATTCAGCGAATTGCTTGCCCGACTTCGGGCGATAACGCGTCGCAGGTATCAGCACAAGCACCCTCGCATTCAAATAGAAGACCTGCGAATTGACCTGACGGAACAGCGGGTTTGGAGAGGTCGCCACGAACTTCAGCTTACGCCGCGCGAATATGCACTTTTAGAATATCTGGCCATGCGAGCAGGTCAAACGGTATCACGCGCAGATATATGGGAGCACCTCTACGAGTTTAGCTCGGCCGCCTCCAGTAATGTAGTGGACGTCTATATTGGTTATCTGCGAAAAAAAATAGAACGACCAGGCAAACCTGCTTTGATTCGTACTGTCCGGGGCCGTGGCTATACTTTAGGAGTACAGTTATGATGCCTTCACTCCGGACACGTTTGCTTATGGGTATAGTCGGCGGTATGGTGCTGCTGTTGATTGTCTTCAGCGTCATAATTTATATGGTAATTCGTCGCGCACTGATTGACCAGTTTGATGCATCACTGGCAGCCACTGCCCGGATATTGGCCGCATCCGTCGAACAGGATGATGAAAAGATTGAGTTGGAGCTCGATTTTGAAAAAATGCCCGAATTTCAAAGGACGCAGCGCCCGGCTTACTACCAACTCTGGAGCCAAGACGGTACTGTGGTGGCAAGGTCTCCTTCGCTGGGTACAGAGGATATATCGCGCCTTGACGCCTTGCTTGACGAACCGGTTTTTCGAGCATTACAAATGAAAACCGGCCAACCTGGACGGGCTGCCGCCTTAAAATTTAAACCGAGAATCGAGGACCTCGATGCTAACCAAATGCCGCCAGAACAACAGACTCTTACCCTCGTAGTGGCTCGAGATGCCGCCGATTTGCAATACAACTTGCAATTCCTACGCTGGCTTCTCTTAAGCGCCTCTCTCGGCACGGTTACTCTATCTTTACTTATTGCAGCCTTCGTCGTCCGACAGGGCCTTAGCCCGCTAATTTCACTTGCTGCCGAGATCGCCTCTATTAGTGAAAACAACCTGACAACTCGAATCGGCACTGAGCAAATGCCCGCAGAGGTGCTGCCGGTTAGAAAAAAACTCAATGATTTGTTAGCTCGCCTCGAAGACTCCTTTAATCGCGAACGCCGTTTTACCGCCGACGTCGCTCACGAATTGCGAACACCTCTGGCAGGAATACGGTCAATAATCGAGGTAACACTGACACGTCTCCGCAATGAAAATGAATACCAGGCGGCACTTTCCGATTGTCTGGCAATCTCAAAAAATATGCAGGCGACGGTGGACAACCTCTTGACGCTCGCACGAATCGATGCTCACCAGATGACCTTCCGCCGTGACCGAATTCTACTCGCCGAGTTGGTCAATTCCTCTTGGCGACCCTTTTCAGACAGAGCGCGTCAGCGCAGCATCGTTTTTGAGAATCGAATCCCTCCCGAAATGACCTGTGAATCGGATACCGACAGTTTATCTATAGTGCTCTCAAACCTTATGGACAATGCTGTCGAATATACCAATCAGGCCGGCCAAATCTGGACTACTGCTCGCCGAACCGATGTTTCCGTAGAATTCACTATCGCCAATACCGGCTGCCAGCTCAACAATGAGCAGGCCTCACAGGTATTTGACTGCTTCTGGCGAGGTGATTCATCACGCACCGACACAGGAGTCCACTGTGGTTTGGGACTGGCTTTGGTTCAAAAGCTCGTCGCAGCATTAGGCGGTTGCGCTAATGTTGAAGTACTGAACGGCGGAATATTTACGCTGCGACTGGCCATACCTGCCAGTTGAAAGCCAGGAACGGTCACCTATTTTACCTTCTCTATATAAGCACGACGCAATATGAACTCAATGCTTGAAGTGCCGCTTCCCTGTAAACACCATCGCAATGCCGTGCTTGTCGGCGGTGGCAATTACCTCATCGTCCTTTTGTGAGCCGCCAGGCTGAACGATTGCAGCCACACCAACCTTGGCGGCATTTTCAACATTATCCGGGAACGGAAAGAACGCATCAGAGGCCATCACGCAGCCCTTCGCATCATCCCCCGCGTGCTTGAATGCAATCAAACCGGACTCAACGCGATTCATCTGACCAGCACCAACGCCTAAAACCTTCCTGTTCTTGACTAACACAATCGTATTGCTCTTGGTATGCTTGGCAGCGAGCCAGGCGATTCTTAAATCCTCAAGCTGCTTCTCACTTGCCTTGGCCTTCGTCGGATACGTCAGCACATTCGGCTCCCAGCCAACCAAATCTCTCTTTTGCAAAAGTAATCCGCCGACAACACAGCGGGCATCGAACTCGCTCTCGTCAATTGCAGCCCGCTTGATTGGCCCGGTCTCCATCAGCCGGACCCTGCTGCCCCACGCCTTCAACGTTCTTATTATCTCAACTGCCTCCGGCTCAAATCTCGGCGCAATTATCACCTCAGCAAAAAACCCGCTCGCACCCCTCGCCTTGCCGAATCGACTGTAGGATTCCATAATCATACGCGCTAACTCAACGTCAACATCCCTGTTCAGTGCGATGATACTCCCGAATGCACTGACAACATCACCTTCGTAGGCCTTCCGATACGCCTCACGAATATCCTCATCAACTGCACACCCGCACGGATTGAGGTGCTTGACAACAACCGCCGCAGGCTCCGAAAATTCCTTAACTAATTCAAACGCCGCATTCGTATCAAGAATATTATTAAAACTGATTCCTGTGCCCCCCTCCAACAATCTGGCGCCGCTTACCGACGTCTCACCGCTCGACGCCAGCTTATAGAACGCTGCGCTTTGATGTGGATTTTCGCCGTAACGCAGATGTCTATCCCTGGCAAGCGAGATTGAAACCTTCTCCGGATACTCCAAACAGGCCCTGCCGTTAAGATATTTCGCGATAGCAGCATCATACGAGGCCGTCAGCCCAAACGCTATCCGTGCAAAATCGCTGCGAAGCTCCGTGCTCACAGCCCCGCCGTTGTTTTGCATCTGCTCGATTACCTTATCGTACTGCTCGGGGCTTGTAACAACCGTTACAAACTTATGGTTCTTCGCAGCCGAGCGAATCATACTCGGCCCCCCAATATCAATATTCTCTATCGCCTCCGCCAGCGTGCAGTCGGCCCCGGCAATCGTCTGTTCAAACGGATATAGATTCACGCAAACCAAATCAATTGGCTCAATATTATGCTCGGCCATTGCTGCTGTATGTTCGGCTTTGTCACGAAGTCCCAACAGACCTCCGTGAATCATCGGATGAAGTGTCTTTACTCTGCCGTTCATCATTTCCGGAAAACCGGTAACCGACTCAACACTAACAACATCAACCCCAGCCTCGCTTAGTTTCTTGGCCGTCCCGCCGGTGCTGATTATCTTAACACCCATTTCGCCGAGCTTCTTTGCAAAATCAACAACACCTCTTTTTTCCGACACACTTATCAGTGCTGTATTGACTTTTACATCCATTTAAACTCCCTTCCATCAAAAAATTCTACATTTTAATTCGCCTCTCACGGTACACAACAAACCGACACCATACTATGAACTACGAACTATTCAATTGGTTTTAAGCAGGCAATTCGCCCAGCTTTATCAGCAATATAGATTCTCGAATCCGTCACATTGGCCGCATATCTGGAAACACCCGAAAAATTAACCGAATACAACCGCTTTGCCTTCTCATTGTCCATCACCACCAGCGTACCTGCATCCGTTATCACATAAGCCTTTCCATCCACCTCCGCTAACAAATCAACGCCTCCCTCCACCTCCCACATAAACTTGCCGCTTCCACTCTCTATCGCTGTCAGACCTTTATCGCGAACGTACTGATAGACAACCCTCTGCGTCACTCGAGGCTCCCTGTCGAGCACCGCCGTCGTCTGGTACTTCCACGCAAGCCTTCCCGTCAGAACGTTGAGCTTATAAACATTCGTATCCTCACTGGCAAAAAACAGCGATTCCGCATCTCTTACAATCGACCCGGCAATTCCGCCGGCAGCATTAAATTGCCACAGCCGCCTCGGCCCATCCGCCGTAACACTAACCACGTCGCCCGAATCGGTGCCAAAGACAAAAAAACGCTCATCAGCAATAATCGAACTAATCATCGAATCGTCCTCTGCTGCAACCTCAAAAACCTCAACTTTGTCTTCGAAGCGCACAGCATGCACTCGCCTGTCGGACCCGGCCAGATAAAAATATGAGCTGTTGCGAACAACGGGACAAACAATACCGAAAGCCAGATGCTCGGCACTAATCTCTATGCCCGTTCCAGCATCAAGCTCAACCAGCTCGTTGCCGACAACAGAGAAAAGCTCATCCGCATAAAGTTCCAGCCCAACCACCGGAAAACCAGCCGGCGCAATAGACCTGCTGAATACAAAATTGCCCTTTGCACTGTTCAAGCAAACCATGTAATTCCGGTCCGAAAACGCATATACACGATTGCCAAGAACATACAACCGTTCTAAATTCTCCGACTTTTTCATCGGCAGCTCACCCCGCCAAAGTATTTCCAACCCGGCCTCTTCAACAAGCTCAGGCCAAACAAGCCAACGCGAAACAGACCTCTCCGAATATCCCTCTTGAGAAATGCAGCCCCCAACACCCCAAAAAACAAAAAAACTTACCAATAAAACCAATTTGTACCCTGACATCTTCAGCATTTTCATAAGCCTCACAAAACCTAAAAAAAACCTTTAACTTTTTCATCACTGCTCTATTCTTTTCGCCGACCTTTAACCACGCCGGCCCGATAGAAATTACAACCTCGCTTAATTTGCTCTTTCGTCCCCCGCCGAAGTCCCTTTCACACCTGCAAAAATATCCCCCCTTTATGGCAAATCAACATAATCACACAAATCAATATTATGCTCAGCTTCGAAATTCTGCATCTGCTCGATACGCTCGATATCCTCCTGTATTCGGCTGGCCAGCTTAAAAATATAAGGCTTACCAGCTAACCGGTTTCGCAGGTCATCGAGCATCGGCTCCCAACTCCGGTCGTACAATTCGGCCTTCAGAACAATCAGCATACGGTGCTCCTCGCTCAGGCCCGCGACAAAATCGCTCACAATTTTACTGACTGCCGTTTCGCCGCCTTTATCGCTGTTTTCGACCGCCTCAACCATTCACTAACACCTTGTCACGTTAGAAATCCACCTTCTTGTATCATATTGCCCCCTCATAGAATCTCTAACAACGCGCATTTCCGCTGTAATCTAAACAACAAACCCTAAAATTGCAACAACTTTTCCCAGATTAAGAGCCTATCCGAAAACCTGCTCTTATTGCGATTGGGAACCCCCCGCAAATGGGAACACTTTACAATCCTTGACATCTCTTGTTAAAACGATTAGGTTCATGCCCCTGATTGTTCATATAGTTTCAATATCAGTCGCGAGGAGTTTTTAAGGAGGTTGTAGTGGATTATAAAAAATTCATCGAAGAACAAATCGCTCACATCAAGCAGACCGTGGGCGAGGCAAAGGCCATTAACGCACTCAGTGGCGGCGTCGACAGTTCGCTCGTAACAGTACTCGGACACCGGGCACTCGGTAACCAGCTAAGAACCGTATTTGTTGATAACGACCTCATGCGAAAAGATGAACCACAGCGCGTTGTTAAGATTTTCGCAAAAATGGACATTCCCGTCGAATTGGTGGACGCTAAACAAGAGTTTCTTTCTGCGCTCACCGGCCTGACCGACCCGGAGAAAAAACGACAGGCCATCACCGATACGTTTTACTCAAAGGTCTTCAGCAGACTTGTAAAAGAATCAGACGCAACCTTTTTGCTGCACGGAACCATTCTCACAGACATCGAAGAAACCTTGGCCGGAATAAAACGCCAACACAATATCCTCACACAGCTCGGCATTGACACACAGGCCGATTACGGATACTCCGTAATCGAGCCGCTAAAGACCTTGCGAAAAGACGATGTGCGAGAAGTCACAAAGCTTCTGAACTTACCGGATGAAATATCCCAGCGCATCCCATTTCCAGGCCCAGCACTGGCAGCACGAATTGTAGGCGAAGTAACACCCGACAAACTCGAAACCGTCAGAACCGCTACCGAAATCGTCGAAGAAGAACTTGCCGATACCAACGCCTTTCAGTACCTCGCCGTACTGCTGAACGACCACGCAACAGGCATACGAAACAACAAACGTGAATTCGGACAAATCATTGTCGTCCGATGCATCGAGAGCATCGACGCACGAACCGCAACCGTTACAACTCTGCCCTGGGACAAGCTAAACCGAATTTGTCAGCGTATTACTCAGATAAAAGGAGTAAACCGTTGCCTTTATGATTTAACGCCAAAACCCCCGGCTACTATTGAATACATCTGATAACTAAAAAAAGAAAAAGGGGAGAGCTTTTTACGCTCTCCCTTTACTCATGTGGCTCTTTCCTTTTTATTTTTAGCTCTTGCTTACTTTGCCCGAATTTCGCTCTGCCTTGTGTTCGATATCGAAAGTGGGCCAATATAAGACTATGCTAAATACGACCGGGCAGGTCTTACAGAGCCAACTATTTTCTTTCAATAGAATGCATCGGCTGAGATTGTTACTATTCTTGAATCTTTTTCAGCACCCCGAATGACTCCAATAGAACGCTCTTCAAAACAGGCAAAATTGATAACAATTCAAAAACTTCTCACTCTTCCTCCGCTTACCCCAACTCCAGTTTTACCCCTTCAAGCCTTCCCCCCACACTCAGCAACTTCTCTCACTTAACCCCGATAACTAAAAGTTTTTTACTAAAACCTGAATTCATTAATAGATTAAAATTTTTTGAATATTTTTCTTTTTCAACCAAAAAATCCTTTTCCATCGTTGCGAGCAGCCACTCTCGTGCAAAATACCCCGGCAGTTACGGATTAGCCTTCCCTCGCACTAAATCATCATATTCCATCTCAAACCGCATCTTGTGTCGGGCCTCTTCCTCCGCCAGTGACAAAAGCACTTCATGCGACTCCTCATCGTTAACCATCGCTGCCAAATCGACATAAAGCCTGAACGCCGACTTCTCCTTCCTCATCGCCAGAAGAAGCAAATCCTCATAATCCATATAAAGCCAGCCCTCAACATCAACGATATAATCAGTGGCCTTAAAGTCACCTAACTTTTTCTCCTCCCCCGCCCTCTCCGCTTCTACCGACACCTTACCTCTCTTGACAACTTCCAGTTCCAGCTTCGCCTTGTGCTCCAGCTCCTCTCTGGCAAATTCTAAAATCAGCTCCGCCATCGCAGGATTCCCCACACGATTCGCAAGCACTGTATAGAGCTCGTTTGCCTCCACTTCTCTGCCAATCGCAAATTCCAGAATCTCATCAACCGTACCAAATTCCCCCATCTTTTGCCTCCCTTCAAATTAGCCCTTCATCACTCGACATTCGACATTCTTTATGGTCATCCCCGCGCAAGCGGGGACCCACTTCATCGTTCAACATTCGTTATTCGACATTCCCCATTCGACCAGACTACGAACACCACGGGGCATTTATTTATTCTTCTTTTCTTTTTTTAATTTCCGTTTTTCCTTTGGACTAAGCAGGGCCTTTTTCTGATGTTCCTTTTTGCCTTTATCTTTTTTCCCCTTATCGCCCATATCTGTTTCTCCTTACTTGAAAATAACTTGTATTTCTTAACCGGTCATTGGAACCTCTCTTGCCATCGTCGTCAACTTCCCTGTCTGCGCCGCTACCGCGACAGGCAGGCAAATCCCAATCCTAAATCCAAAATCGTAAATCGTCAATCGAAATTCGAAAATCTCCCCTCCCACTTCTTAATTCGTTTTCCTTATTCGACATTCCCTCCCGTTTAGCCCCCCCGTTTTTGCTTTCGCCTGCCCCCGCCCCTGCTCTTGCTTCGCAAGAAGCTGCTGGGGCGAGTCGGGGCGGCGGGCAAGAAAGCACAGGGGGGTTCTCTTTTGACAAGGCAATCTCAAACCAAATAATCAATAGTAAATAATAAATTGACTTTTACGGTCTATTCAGGTATTTTTTACCCCGTGAGATAAAACACCAAGGGGCGCAAATCTTCAGACAGACCGCAAATTAGTGCTGGTTGCTTGCCCCGAACGAAATAGGCTTCTGCCGAAATTTGGTGCGGGGTAAAGTGAAGATAGAAAGTTTTGTTTAGTAGCCGCATGCATGGAATTGAAAATCCGCCCTTGATGCGACATTGACTTTATCCAAATACGTAAATGTTATCTCCTGGTCCGCTCGAATAAGTTACACTCTCAAAAATCCCATTCCAACCACGCTTTTTGCTCTTGCTTGCGTGATTATTTTTTGAGGATGTTTCAGTTCTAGCTTTTCGCGCCCCTTTACTATTTTTCGCAGCATTTCTCCTTACCATTTTACCACCACCTTCTACAAGAACATTCTGATTATACAATTAATTAGTCTGTCTTACAATGATTAAATCAGTTAACCTTTGGAAAAACCCTAAAAAATGCTCTTGCAGTAAAACCGTTAAATGGATTAATTTCCACACCGTTCTTTATCAAAAACTCGGAAGTTCCCTTCACGGGATATGCTTCAACATACACATTTTTTTCGATTTCGGCATCTAAATATTAACCTTGCACAGTGGAAACAAGGGAAAGTGGTTACATAAAGCTTACTATCCTCGGCTGACAATCCATTAAGAGATAAAACTGCTCGTTCCTCCGCGTGTATTGCGGTGCATAACTCCATATTTCGATTAGGGTGTAACCATTCTTTGAAACTTCCTCCACATTCACAAGTCCACGGTTCCATCAGATTCTTGTGCTCTTTCCCACATGAAGGGCAATAAATATGCTTTCCTCGACCCTTTAATTTTGACGCCATCTCCTCATCTTTACAGCATACCTCCAATTCTAAACATGTAGGAACTCCAGGCGGATTTTCATTAAAGCCCATCGACACCGCAATTTCTTGTTTATCTCGCATGACAGTAATTACGGCTCCAACATGACGTTTAATGCAAGTTGAGGAATTAGATTGAGCGTAAGCCGAGGCCATTTGAACTTCCTCTGGATTTGGTGGGTATCATCACGACTACTGACCTCATGAAGCTCTTCTCCAGACTCGATAAAGTGGTACACCAACTATGCCTGGAATTGAAAAAAGGTGCACCATCGGTCGATATGGCTTCTGAAAGCTCGGCTAAGACCAAAATTTTATTCTCATGGTTTTTTCAAACGGTTCAAGAGATTATGACCGAACAGGTGATTTGTCTGGAGCCGCAGGACAACTTAGCAAGAGCGATCGAAGTCCTGCAGACAGAAAAATTCAGACACCTCCCTATAATGGATGAGCAGGGAAAACTTCTGGGGTTAGTCTCCGACAGGGACATTCTGCGGCATTTTCCCTTTGCCGGCAGGCGACCACTGTTACCACAAAAGAGATTTCGAGAGCACCTGTTTGCAACCGACTCACGGACCACAAGCTTCTTACTGCCGCTCGAGAGCATTATGTCGCGGAAGGTGTTGCATATTTTGCCCAGCAGCAGCGTCTCCGAGGCTGCGCATCTTCTGTGCAAAAAGATAAGCTGCCTTCCGGTGGTTGATGAGCAGGAAAAGTTTCGCGGAATAGTTACTGTAACCGACCTGATGCGAGCGTTGCTTGCCACCTATGAGCCAGCCTAGAAAGCCGGCCTAATCACAAGTGAAAGCGGCATCTGCTAACTTCCAGGCTATAAAACCTCTATCAAAGGCCTTAGCCTGCTGAATTGCCCGAACTCAAGCTAAAAGGTATCTGTGGAAGGGTTAGGATCAAGCAATTTTAACGTAAATCATAGCGAAAAAGCCCGACTTTTTGAGGGTGGTAGGGCCTATAGCGGCAAATTAGCGTATAGCCGGTAGAGCAAGCGAATCTCTGGTGCGAACGGGATGACAATGCCTCTTGTGTCGCGCGCATGTACGAGGTGCGAATTTCAGTTCTGAGATTTGGAATTTTAGATTGGGTAAGGGTTTTTGTTAGTAGCTTGCGATTCTTTGGGCCTTTCGCAATCGCCGGCGGTTCTTTTCCGAGGGCTTTTCATAAAAGGCATTGCGCTTCATATCCCTGATTAAACCCTCTTTTTCACACAGCTTCTTAAAGCGCTTCATCATCTGCTGAACCGATTCGCCTGTACGCGATTTGACTTTTAACATAAAAATAAAGACCCTTTCTGCGCTCAAAAAATTACAAACAATGAAAGAACAACATTGTATCATTAGTTCGTCAAAAAAGCTGAAGGTCATTACTCTAATCCGGATTTTATACTTTATCAAGTCAAAAAAACTCTACACACGGTTTTTGGCACAAAAGTGAGGATATTGGGCTGGAAAAGGGGGTATCGGTTTAAAAAATTGGCAAATTCGGCGAATATTGGGGTTTTATTGAGAAGAATGGGCAAATATGCTAAAATAGAGGGGCAGTTACTTGCCTCCGCAGGCACAAGTTTGGAGGTGCGTTTTAATTGGAGAAATTGCGCCAGACGCTGAAGGTCAGAAAAGAGCGGGCGATATTGGTGGCCGCGATGTTGACCCGACAGGGCGACTATGACGATTTCGCCGAACTTACCGCCCTGGCCGAAAGTGCCGGTGCGGTTGTCGTGGATAGATTCGGGCAGAAGATTCGCACAATAAATCCCGCCACATATGTAGGTAAAGGCAAGGCCATCCAGCTCGCCGCAAGAGTCAGGCGGTTCAAAGCAGATGTTGTGATATTTGATAACGACCTGTCACCGGGCCAGATTCGTGAGCTTGAAGAGATTATCAAAGTCAAGGTGCTGGACCGCGGCGAATTGATTTTAGACATATTTGCCACAAGAGCGAAGACAAAACAGGCCAAGCTGCAGGTGGAGCTGGCCCAGTTGGAATACACATATCCACGATTGATCAGGATGTGGTCGCACCTGGACAGTGTAGTTGGGGCAGGCGGCGGGACCGCCGCTGGTACTGTCGGCGGTATAGGAACCAGAGGGCCGGGCGAACAGCAGCTGGAAATCGACCGTCGACTGGTCAGCAAACGAATCACAGAGCTTAAACGCGAACTTACAAATATCGATAAGCGCAGGATTCGCGAGATTAACGGGCGCAAAGGACTGTTCAAAATCTGCCTGGTCGGCTATACCAATGCAGGCAAGAGCACCCTCTTAAACACCCTTACCGATGCGGGAGTAATAGTTGAAGACAGGCTCTTTGCGACGCTGGATACGCGGACAAGAAGATGGACGCCGGACAGGGGAACTGAGGTGCTTCTGAGTGACACCGTTGGTTTTATAAAAAGTCTACCTCATCAACTGGTTGCCTCGTTCAAGGCAACGCTGGAAGAGGCTATCAATTCTGACCTGCTTTTGCATATAGTGGACGTGTCGAGTCCGGACGCACTGAAGCAAATTGAGTCTGTCAATAGGGTTTTGGCGGAGATTGGCTGTGGCGAAAGGCCGATTTTGATAATATTTAACAAAATTGATATTATCGAAAAAGGACCCGTTTCGCGACGTAATGCAAAATGGGAGCCCGCAAAAATCGGCGAACTTGAGATGCTGCAAACACTGTTTCCCGATGCGCTGTGTATATCCGCTAAGACCGGTCTGGGCTTAGAATGGCTGAGCGAGGCGGTCTCGGCAAGATACAGGGGCGCTGAACTTCTGCTGCGCGTCAGCAGCAACCAATCAAACGGCAAAGTCCAGAGCTTTCTGCGGGCGTACGGGACAATCATTCAAGAGCAATATTGCGATGACTCTGTTCTGATTGACGCCAGACTCGGCCGAAACCAGTTAGCAGACCTAAAACGCCTCCACCCCGACAAACTGGAAATTGTCCAAAGCTGATTGAGTTCATAGTTCATAGTTCGTAGTTCATAGTTCGTAGAAAAATTGGGTTTGATTGGGTTTGAATTGGCTTTGTTTTTATTGGCATTGTTCATAGTTATTTGTTCGTTGTTCATTGTTATAACAGTATTTACGTTCATTTGAGTATCCAGCAAATTGGCTTTGATTGGGTTTGAATTGGGTTTGTTTTTATTGGCATTGTTCATAGTTATTTGTTCGTTGTTCATTGTTATAACAGTATTTACGTTCATTTGGGCTTTCGGCAAATTGGGTTTGTTTTGCAG
>SDBT01008165.1_pt1 | contig 17129 bp, 13 predicted proteins | sample 2277101 | NCBI WGS metagenome assembly SDBT01 (sample SAMN10404973, study PRJNA504765) | marine sediment metagenome | isolation source: marine sediment core GS10_PC15, 103 cmbsf | place: Arctic Ocean: Southern Knipovich Ridge | collected 2010
CTATAAGAACAAGCTTGAATTATAATAGAGGTTGATTCTATATTAGGATCAGGCTCTGTTTCATATTTCACTGCCTGGATGAATTCTGTTTGAGGAAAATGTGCGTGGACAGCATGGCCAAGAGAAATTCCTGAATTCTGAATTGCCAAAACATGGGTCGGGTTTGTAAGTCGAAAGATGTGGCTAATGATTTTTGCCGCTTGGGCCTCAGCAACTGTATCAATATAACCATCTTTATTTGCCCACCTTAAGACTATATAATCAGAAATATTTGGATGAAATTCTGCTGTTTCTATTGCTCTCTGCCTTAAACTCCGCCAGTTTGCAAGAAGATCAGGAGGGAATTGAACTTCTTTTATTTGTCTTAATGCTTCAGTAAATGCCATAATTTCATCATCTTAAACTTAATGATTTCAAAGAATTGCTGTTGCTTCATCTCCTGAAATATCTTGACTAAGCATATTTGAAGAAAAATATTTAAAAATTAATTTATCATATCTGCTGGTTAATTGAAAAGTTTTTATAGCAAATTTCTTTCTTTGGTTAAAAGATAAATCTTTTTTCTGTCTTAGTTTTTTAATTACTTAAGAATAGTCATCAATACTGCAAAGAGGAATAACTGATTGAAAATTAATTTTTCTCAAAATTCTGGCAGATATTTTCGAAAACCTATTTTTTCTAATTTTTTGGCTTTTTTAAGCACTTCTATTTTTATTTTGTTTTTATACTGAATCAGTTTCTGTTGCAGTTTTTCGTCGACAGTAGCCAAAATCGCCACCGCCAATAATCCCGCATTTTGGGCATTGTCGATGGCTACGGTGGCCACTGGTACACCTCTGGGCATTTGCACAATTGAATAAAGCGAATCTATCCCCGCTAAAGTAGAAGTTTTGATGGGTACGCCAATAACTGGCAAAGGGCTAATGGCGGCAACCATGCCGGGTAAATGAGCGGCGCCGCCAGCGCCGGCAATAATTACTTTAATACCTTTTAAATGCGCTTTTTTAGCATAATCAAACATTCTTTGCGGTGTCCGGTGAGCAGAAATAATGGTTAACTCATAAACGATTTTAAATTGATCAAGGATTTTCGCGGCTTCTTGCATGGTGGGCAAATCAGAATCGCTACCCATAATAATGGCGACTAGCGGTTTTTTGTTCATTTTTTTGTCTTTAATGTTTTTTAAATATCAATATATTCTCTGGCTTTTCTGGCTTTAGTATAAGCTTTATTCAGACTTTCATCAACCACGGTAATATGGCCCATTTTTCTTTCTGGTCTGGTTTCAGTTTTACCATAAATGTGAACACTTACTCCTGGAATGGCCAAGGCTTTCGCCAAGCCTTTTAATTCTGGCAAACCTTGCCTTTGTCCCAAGATATTGACCATCACTGCGGCGGGTACTTTCATTTTTGTTGAACCTAAAGGCAAACCGCTGACCGCTCTCACATGCTGTTCAAACTGAGAAACAACACAAGCTTCAATCGTATAATGGCCGCTATTATGAACTCTAGGAGAGATCTCATTAAGCCAGATTTTATCGTCAGGAGTTTTAAACATCTCAATGCCAAAAACTCCCGCCCCTTTTAATAACTTCATTGTTTTAATTGCTAAACGAGTCGCTCTTTTCCTTGCTAAGGAAGAAATTTGCGCTGGTGCTAAAACATAGTGACAGATATTATTTTTTTGGATTGTTTCCACTACTGGATAAGTTGAAATTGCTCCTTTATTGCTTCGAGCAACCATAATGGCTAACTCTTTATCAAAGTGGATAAACTTTTCTGCATAAAGCCTATTGTTTTTTAATTTATGCCAGGCTTTGTTAATATCTTTTTCTTTTTTTATTTCTGCATTTCCCCGACCATCATAAGAATCCAATCTTGACTTTAACATCAAAGGAAGCTTAAGCTTTTTTACCGCTTTTTTTAAATCTTTAAAATTTGCTACCGGTATATATTGAGGATGGGGGACTTTTGCTTTGTCAAATAGTTGTTTTTGTTTTAATTTATCTTGAAACAAACGCCAGGATTTACCAGAAGGGTTAATCCTGCATTTAACTTTTTTTTGTAAATCATCAAGAAATTCTCCTCTTGTATTTTCAATTTCAAAAGTCAGGAAGTCTGACTGCTGAGCGACTTTAACAATTTCTTTTTCATTATTAAAATCAGCAATAATTTGTTTATCAGCCACTTGGCCAGCCGGAGATTGAGGCGTGGGGTCAAGAATAGTGACAAAAAAGCCCATTTTTTTCGCTTCTTGGGCCATCATCTTGCCCAACTGCCCGCCGCCAATAATTCCTAGACGAAAATTATTATTTTTTTCGTTAGCTAAACTATTTTTAATTCTTTTAGCTATTGGTTTCTTTCCGGGAATAAATTTTTTTTTGGTAATCATCTCATAAAGTTGCCTGTATCTACGGCTGACTTTATGACGGTAATAATCCGGCATTTTTGGTATTTTACCATCGCCGCGATAATTTCGCTTCGCATACCAAAGTCTAAAAAATTCTTTGTCAAAATTTTCCGGCTCTAAACCTTTTTTCAGTCTCTCTTTATAAGTTTTATCAATCCAAAAGCGGGAAGAATCCGGCGTATGGACCTCGTCAATTAAAGTCAATTGACCATGATGATCGCCAAATTCATATTTAGTATCCACTAAAATCAAACCGCCTTTTTTAGCTATGCTTGTGCCTCTTTTAAACAAAGCCAAAGCCGCTTGCTCCATCTCCAAATAAACTTTTTCAGGCACAATCTTTCTTTTTAAAATTTCTTTTTTGGAAATTTTTTCATCATGGCCACCTGGACCAGTGCCTCTGGTGGTAGGAGTAATAATTGGTTCTGGTAATTTTTGGTTTTTCTTTAAACCATCAGGGAATTTTAAACCATAAATTGTTCTTTTTCCCTGAGAATAGTTGTACCAAAGTGAAGTAATGGTGACGCCGGTAATATAGCCGCGAACCACTATTTCAATTGGATAAGGCTTGCAATCTTTAACAATCACCACATTGGGGTCAGGAATAGAAATCATGTGGTTGGAAACAATGTCTTTGGTTTTTTTAAACCAAAAAGCAGACAATTGATTTAAAACCTGGCCTTTGTGGGAAATACAACCTAAAATCCGATCAAAAGAAGAAATCCGATCAGTGGTAATCAAAATTCTTTGATTGTTTTTAATATAAAAGTCCCTGACTTTGCCTTGATGCTTTTTCCCAAAACCAGAAAGATTAATTGTTTTTAAAATGTTCATTTATTCTCCTTTCTAAAATCAATAAATCCTAAATCTGCTAATACTTTTGTAATATACCAAACTACACGAAGACTGCTTTTCCATCAACATACAGCCCTACGCCAACTGGCAAAATCTTAACTTGCTGCGGGTCGTACTCAAAACTAAACTTTTCTTCCGGAGGCTTTTTGAGCTTTCTTAATGAACCTTTGACTGCCTCCAACATAACTTCACTCCCTTTCTAACTTAAATCTCTTACCTTTAATAAGCTTATGTAGTAAAGATTGTTAACCTTTCTGCTAAACCAATATAATTTTCCGGTTTGATTTTTTTTAATTCTTTTTTAACTTTTAGAGAAACTTTTAGATTGTCAATAAATTGATGAAGTTGAGCTAAAGTTACTTTTTTACCCCTGGTTAGTTTTTTTAAAGCCTCATAAGGCATTTTAACACCTTCTCTGCGTAAAATTATTTGCATTGCTTCGGCAATAACTTCTGGATGATTTTCTAAATCAGCTTTCACAACGCCCTTATTTGCTTCAATTTTACTTAATCCCTTTAGAGTATTTTTAAAAGCTAAAATGCTGTGGCCAAATGCTACACCGTGAGTTCTGGTAACTGTCGAATCGGATAGGTCTCTTTGCAGTCTCGAAATAGTCAACTTGTTTGCCAAGTGATTGAGTAAACTATTAGCGACTCCTAAATTTCCCTCACTGTTTTCAAAATCAATTGGATTAACTTTATGCGGCATTGTTGATGAGCCGACTTCGTCTTCCTTTAGCTTTTGTTTTAGATAATCAAAAGAAATGTAAGTCCACATATCACGATCAAGACCAATAAGAATATTGTTAATTCTAGTCATTACTTGGAAAGTTTCAGCAAGTGTATCGTAATTTTCTATCTGTGTGGTAATAAGATTAGGTTTTAATCCCAGTGATTTTATAAAGTTTTGTGAAAATTTAATCCAGTTAATTTTCGGGAAAGCAATCAAATGAGCATTGTAATTACCAACGGCGCCATTTAACTTTCCAGTTAATTGCGGAAAAGTTTTGATTTGTTTATTCAAGCGCGAAACAAATACAGCAAATTCTTTACCTAAAGTAGTTGGTGAAGCAGGTTGCCCATGAGTTCGAGACAGCATGGAAATATTTTTATATTTTTTTGCCAAAGAGCTAATTTGTTTAATTAAAGTGCCTAACGTTGGAAAATATTGCTGAAGCAAACAATCTTGAATCATTAGAGAAAAGGCAATATTGTTTACATCCCAGGTGGTTAGTCCAAAATGAACAAACTCGGTTAAATCCTTAAGGGTTGTTTTAGCAATTTTTTCTTTGATTAAATACTCTACTGACTTTAAATCGTGGTTAATTTTTTTCTCAATTGCTTTAACTTTCCCTGCATCGCGGATGGTAAAATCTTCGTAGATTGAGATTAGTAACTTTTTTTCTTTTGCTTTTAATTTTCTGATAGCTTTAATTTTTGCTAATTCAATTAAATAAAGTGCTTCAATTTTTACTCTGTATTTAATCAAAGCATATTCAGAAAAATAATCACTTAATTCTTCTAAGTTTTTTCGATAGCGTCCGTCAATTGGTGAAATAGCTGTTAAAGGTTTGAAATCCATAACTATGCTCTTAATTTTAAACTTTCTCCTTTATAAATAATATTCAAAGGCTCAATAATAACTTGCCTTGGGCCTTTTTCAACTATACCTAAAACATAAGCTTTTATACCAGTTTTTTTTGAAATTGACAATGTTTCTTTAACATCCTTTTTTGAAACATAAACTGCAAACCCTGCTCCCATGTTTAAACTGCTGTATGCCTCGCTAGTTTCAACAGGCCCTTTTTCGACCATGAATCGCAAAACTGAAGGAACGGGTGGAGTTTTATTAATTCTATAGGTAAATGCTTTTGGGTGCCGCATTATTTTTCGCCAGCCATGACCAGTAATATTGGAAATATAATGAATATCTACACCTTTATCAAACAAGTTTTGAATCAGACGTGAATAAATAATAGTAGGAGCAAGTAAAGCTTCTCCATACATTTTTCCTTTAGAAATTTTAGTGGCATAACCATTAGCTAACTTGTCAGCTATTTTTCTTGCCAAGGTTAATCCATTAGCATGAATGCCGCTGCTTTTAAAAACAATAATAACATCACCTGTTTTTAATTTTTTTCCTAATGTCAGTCGCTTTTTTGGTTTAATAACTCCCACACACGAAGCGGCTAAATCTATAGCGCCTGGATAAACTACTCCTTTTAATGCCGGGGTTTCTCCGCCCGCCCAGACTGCGCCACTTAAATCACAGGCCTTTTTCCAACCCTTTACTAAATCAATTAATCTTCTTTTATCATCAAACCACTCTGAGTTTCCTGCCGCCCAATAAGCATGGATACTAATGGGCCGAGCGCCAACAGTAATGACGTCATTGACTGCCATGGCAATAGTATCCTGGGCAATAAGGTTATAATATGTCTTGCCTGTTGTTTTCCTCATCACGTCAGCCACCAATGCTTTTGTTCCTAAACATTCAGTAATCGAAGCAAGATAAAAACTACCACAATCAACTACATAAGCTGATTCACCTCGACTGGCTTTAACTTCCTTAAAACCAGTATTTTTCAAATTCCTGGAGGTTTTTTTGGCTGTTTTTTGAGCTAAAACCTTTAAAGGATCAATTTTTGAATAATCAACAAAATCAGAGTATTTCATAAATTATTTTCAAAATATCTCACTCCGTTTTTGAATATTTGTAATCCTGGACCGCATTGAGGAAGTTTTTTTCCTTCTCTAATGCATTTTTCTTTTAACCATGTCCAATGAGGCAAATGATGGAAAAAAATAGCTCTTTCTGGATGAGGCATGAGACCTAGGATTTTTCCTGTTTCATCAGTAATGCCAGCAATATTTTCCAAAGAACCATTAGGATTAAATTCCAGGTTCTGATGCTGACAAATTTCACCTTTAACATATTGAATGGCAATCATGTTTTTTTTCTTTAATTTTGCCATTAATTCATCCTTAACATAAAATTTTCCTTCACCATGAGCAATTGGACAACTTAGAGTTTTAATCCCTTTTAACCAAGGGCTGCCATTATTCACTTTTAAATCTACCCACCTGACAAGGTAGCGGGCAAAAGTATTATGAACCAAGGCTCCAGGCAATAAATCTAAATGGGTTAAAATCTGAAAACCATTGCAAATACCAATAATTAATTTATCTTTTTTGATAAACTTGTTTAATTCTGCTAAAAGACGAGTCTTTATTTTGTTGGCATAAGCCCGGCCTGAGCCAGTATCATCACCATAGGAAAATCCTCCGGGAATAGCCAAAATTTGATATTGCTTAAGTTTTTTTGGCTCAGCAATTAAATCATTGATGTGAACTATGTCTGCTTTACTGCCGGCTAGATTAAAAGCAAAAGCAGTTTCTTCTTCACAGTTTAATCCGTACCCTGAAAGGATGAGAGTTTTAATATTAGTCATCTTTGATATCTCACGTTTAATAATCCTTAAAAGTTTGGTGATAAGCCTGATAAGCTTTTAACAAATTAATCTTAACCAATTTAACTTTATTTTCACCAGTAATAATTATTGTTGGTTTTTTTATAACTTTTCCTATTAGAGCTTTGGGAATGTGTTTTGTCAGAGACTCAAACATGGTTTTGTTTTGAGGAGTAATGGTAATTAATATTCTCCCCTGACTTTCTGAAAATAAAGCATGATCATTTTGACTAACTGATCCTGGAATTGCTTTTAAACAAATGTCAGCTCCTAGCATACCGGCAATGCAGGTTTTTGCTATTGCTGCTGCCAATCCTCCTCGCCCGACACTAATGGTTGAGGCAATCAAATCTTTTTGGATACATTGATATAAACTCGAATAAAGTTGTCTGTTTTGATAAGCGTTTACTCTGGGAAGGTTAATTCCCATCACCGGTTGTTCTTTTTTTTGAGCCAGAAGACGATAATATTCTGAACCTGTTAACTCATCATGGGTTTCACCCAAAAGATAAATCAAATCGCCTGAAACTTTAAGATCAAGTGAAACCACTTTACTAGCGTCATTAATTACTCCCAAAGACGAAATTAACAAAGTTGGCGGCACAGAAATTTTTAGCTGATTTCCTTGCTCATCAAAGCCTTTAAAATCATTAAACATACTGTCTTTCCCTGAAATAAAAGGCGTTTCATAAATCAATGCATAATCATGACATGCTTTAACTGCTTGCTTTAACTGCCAAAGACGTTCTGGTTCATTTGAACTGCACCAGCAAAAATTATCAAGCAGGGCCAAATAATCTATATTTGCTCCTACAGCGACCGCATTTCTGATCGCCGTATCAATGGCGCAGGCGGCCATGTGATAAGTGTCAAAATCACTGAAATTGGGACATATTCCTTGAGAAATAACAACAGCCTTTGGAGAATCTAACAAAGGCTTGATAACTGTTGTTTCAGTATTAACTCTGCCTTTCCCTTGTAAAGGCTTAAGTACTGAGCCGCCCTGAACTTCATGGTCATACTGAGTAGATAAAAATTCAAAACCTGCTACATTTGGACGAGCTAAAAGCTGTAAAATAATACTCTTATAATCAGATGGCTCTGGAAAAACATAATTTATGCTCGTTGTCCTTATTCTTTTAGTCTGCATTGGCCTAACAGGCAAACCATTATGCAAAAATTCCATTTCAATATCCATCACTGTTTGTTGGTTGTAAGCAACGACACATTTACCGGAATCGTTAAATGTGCCAATAATCGCTGCTTCAACTCCATGTTTGTCCATCAGTTTTTTAAATTTAGACCACTTCTTTGGGGGAACTGCTAAAGTCATCCTCTCCTGAGATTCAGAAATCCAAGTCTGCCATGGAGAAAGTCCAGGATATTTTAAAGGCACTTTATCCAATTGCACTTCACATCCGCCGCATTCTTTAGCCATTTCCGCCACTGAGCAGGAAAGCCCGCCAGCGCCATTATCAGTAATACTACTATATAGGCCCAAATCGCGAGCTTCTTTAACAAGAGCGTCACTTAACTTTTTTTGGGTTATTGGATCGCCTATCTGGACCGCACCGGCCGGACTAGCGGCATCCATTGCTTCAGAGGAAAAAGTGGCCCCATGAATTCCATCTAATCCAACCCTACCACCAATCATTACTATATGATCACCTGGACAAGCTCTTTTCTTATAAGTTTCTTTTTGATCAATTTTTTTAGGAATCAGTCCCACTGTTCCCACAAAAACCAAGGGTTTGCCCCGATAACGACGATCAAAAAATAAAAAACCCTGAGGAGTAGGAATACCTGAACAATTACCGCCTACATTAACTCCTTCAATCACCCCATCCATAATCCGTCTGGCTGAAAGCATTTTTTGGGTAAAATCAGGCCCTTTGTAAAGGACAGTTTCGTCATCAGGTTCGGCAAGACAAAAACCATAGCGATTAATGATTGGTTTTGCTCCCATTCCAAATCCGATCGTATCCCGATTAACGCCGACAATGCCGGTAATAGATCCCCCAAAAGGATCAAGAGCTGAGGGGCTATTATGAGTTTCTACTTTATCAGTAATGAGATAATTTTCATCAAATTCAATCGCTCCTGAGTTATCAGTGAAAACTGAAACACAAAAATCCTTATCCTTCGAGAATCGTCTTTTTTTCTTTCTGATCTTTTCTGTGGCGCCTTTAATGTAAGTTTTAAATAAACCATCTTTTATTTCATCAATTGTGTCAGTAAAAATAGTGTGTTTGCAATGCTCTGACCAGGTTTGAGCAATAGTTTCCAGTTCTATATCTGTTGGGTTTCGGCCAATTTTCTTAAAATATGCCTGAATTGCCTTCATGTAGGTTAAATCAAGGGCTAAAGGACCTCTGCTATTACCATCATTATCAGGGATGCCTTTTTTACCCATTGTTTCAAGTTCTTGATCAGAAACATTTAAATCCACCCAGGTAACGCTGGGAAAAGATTTTAACTTTACTTGTGGTACCACCACCTCCATTCCGCCTTCTGACAAAAATTGAGGCGCGCTTTTGATACGGACTGTCTTAATCAAAGGATTATAAAGAGTCTTCGCAATCTCTTGCACTTCTTTCTCTTTAAACCTGCCTTTAACCAGTAATAATTTTGAACTATAAACATTTTCACTCTTGTCAAATTTAACTCCAAGTAAATCTTTAATCGCTTCCTTTGTTGTCGCCGCAATGTTATCAGTTACCCCCGGCAAGTATCCTATTTCTATTGCCCAGCTAAAGTCAGCTGATAAATAAGGTTTATCAATAAAAGCATTTTGGCTCTGGGGATCAGCCAGCATTGAAGCAATAGACCCAAGCTGTTGTAAATCAAGTAATTTATCAATGGTATAAACATCCACTACCCAAGCGGAATTGACTTTATTAAAGCCTAATGATTTCAATTTGTTAAGCGCCATTTGCGCCCTAGCATCTTTAATCGCACTTGCTATTTCGATTCTGTGCGGTTTAGCCAACAATTTTGTTGTCTTTCTACCAATATCTTTCCTATAGTGCATATCTTTAAAATAGACGCCTTGTTTGCCTATCTTGGTATACACCTTATTAAACGCCTGAACAATATCATTTCCATAAGCTGTCACTCCTAAAACTCGACCACTATTGGTTAATATTTGACCATTCCCTGCCTTTGTTCCCGCATGGAAAACTTGAATATCTTGGTCTTTCTTTGAATTTAAACCATAAATTATCTTTCCTTTTTTATAAGATCCGGGATAACCTTTAGAGGCTAAAACAACGCAATCAGCTGCTCCTTTGTGGAAAGTAATATGATGACTATTGAGTTTTCCCTCAATACAAGAAAGCAAAATCGGAAGCAAATCTGACTTAAGCAGCATCATTTGCGGTTGAGTCTCCGGATCGCCAAATCTAACATTAAATTCCAACACCTTCGGTCCATCACTTATTATCATCAACCCCGCGTAAAGCATGCCTTTGAAAGGATGTCCTTCTTGTCTCATGCCATCAATTGCAGGCTGAAGAATTGTGTTTTTAATCTCATCAATTAAGGTCGAATTAATAAATGGTACAGGAACATAGGCTCCCATGCCGCCAGTGTTTGGACCTTGATCACTATCATAAACAGGCTTGTGATCCTGAGCAGGGAGAAGAGGGACTACAGTTTTCCCGTCTGAAAACGCAATTAAGGAAACTTCTTCTCCTAAAATCCGCTCTTGGATCACGACTGTATCTCCTGACTCTTTAAATTCCTTATCTACCATAATCCGCTTTACTGCTTTAATTGCTTCCTCTTGTGAATCTGGAAGTAACACTCCCTTTCCACCTGCTAAACCACTAGCTTTTATTACTAATTTATGCCACGGAGACGATTTGATAAACTTTTTGGCTTTTTGAGAATCAGAGAAAATTTTAAACTCTGGGCAAGGAATATTATGACGATTCATAAACCTATTTGCCCAAGCTTTGCTGGACTCAAGTCTGGCCGCCTTTTGAGAGGGACCAAATATCTTTAAGCCCTTTTTGGAAAAAATGTCTACAATTCCTTTAGCTAATGGAATTTCTGGACCAACAACAGTTAAATCAATCTTTTCTTTTAAAACAAAGTCAAGAAGAGAATTTAAATTATCAACAGAAATATCAATATTTTTACCAATTTGAGTTGTACCAGCATTACCAGGAGCAATAAAAATCTGTTTTGCCTTTTTAGACTGACTTATTTTCCAAGCTAAGGCATGTTCTCGACCGCCAGAACCAATAATTAAAATTTTCATTTTCTGTGTTTTTGATATCTTTTATCTAAAATATTAACAATATTATTTTTTACTTTTAATTTATCCTCACAAAAAATCTTCACTGATAAAGGCAAAATAAGACGTTCTCTTTTCTTTAATCGGCTATAAAAAGAATCAACTGAATCATTAGGTTTGATTTTTTCTTCTGCACGCATAATTACCGGCCCCCAATCAACTTCTTTAGTAACAAAATGAGTGGTCGAACCAGAAATAGTAATGCCTGCTTTTAAAACAGCTTGAATAGCTCCATCAGCCATTTCTCCTTCAAGTGATTTGGCAAGCGTTCCATCAGAAAGCCTTAGCCTGCCGCCCAACTTATCAGAAATCAAACCTGGATGGAGATTAATTACTTGATAAGGAAAATGTTTTAAAAATGCCGGCGGCAAGATAATCATCCATCCCGCCAAAACCACTAAATCGACCTTGAATTTTTCTTTTAATTCCTGAGCCAGTTTGGCCGCATAATTATTTCTGGCTTGATTATTTTTAAATTGAGTAAAGGGCCTGATCAAATCAGGAATTTTATTTTTCCTCGCTCTGACTAAACCATAAGCGTCTTTTTGATCGCTCACCACCACCATAATTTCTCCTTTAATCTTGCTTTGTTTAATCTGATCAATTAAAGCCTGTAAATTACTGCCGCTGCCTTTATTAGAAATAAGAACGGCGATTTTTTTCATACCGGATAATCTCCGTTAAAACAACCGGTGCATAAACCTATATTAATTTCCCCCATCGCTTGTTTTAGGCCTTTTAAAGAAAGATAGCCTAAAGAATCAGCCCCTAAATTTTGCTTAATCGCTTTAATGTCTTTATTCCGAGCCACCAGCTCTTTATATCTTTTGACATCAACGCCCAAGTAACAGATGTTTTTAAAAGGCGGGCTGGCAATTCTTAAATGGACTTTAACTGCCCCCGCTTTTCTCAGTATTTTGACTAACTGACGAATCGTTGTCCCTCTCACAATAGAGTCATCAACCACTACCACTCTTTTATTTTTAAAAATTTGACTTAAGGGATTAAATTTTATCCTCACTCCCAAATCTCTGATTCTTTTGTCTGGCTGGATAAAAGTCCTGCCGATGTACCGGTTTTTCATTAACCTTTCTTGAAAAGGAATTTGGCGGTAACAATAACAAAGCTCTCTTGAAGAGCGCTTTGTTTTTTTAATTTTAAAATTAATACTAAAAGTGTATCCATATTGTTTTTTAATTTAACAGCTTAATCAAAACAGATATTTTAATTTTTGTCAATATCTGTAAAACGTTTAACCTTATTAACTAAATAATAAAATAGCTATTTTCCTATACCAGCAACTATTATTCCTATTTTTATAACCACCTATAAAGCTAAATGCTCCGCCCCCTCTTTCCTTAATTTTCTATTTTTTTTAAGTAAATTTCTAAATTCTCTTGGGTAATTTTTAAGTTTGGGTTTAACTCTAATGCTTCTTGGAATCCCTTAATCGCTTCTGATAATTTGTCTTCTAAAGCCAAAGTGTGGCCATAATCATTGTGAGCAATGGCATTATCAAGATCTATCTCAACAGCAGTTTTAAAATAATCCTGAGCTTTTTTCATCTGATTTTGTTTTAAGTAAGCCACGCCCAAATTAATATGGCTGTCAACATAGGCAGCTGATTCATGCGAAGACAATTCCAGGGATTTTTTAAAACTTTGGCTCTAGCATCCCTGGTTTTGGTCCTAATTTGGATTTGATTTACTGATTGGTTTGAATTTGGCATACTAGCCACGTTATTTACTATTACTTTTATTTTATCGCTCTTGCTTTTCTTTAACTATACCTTTTTATTTTTTATTCAAAACGGTTCTTGCGCATCGTACCATCATATACCATCCCTACTGGTGGAGTTCCGGAAATGCAAAAATAACATCCCCCTGACTGTTCAAGAGCAGTTCCTTTCTCCACTCTGGAAATAATAGATACATAGTCTTCAGCCTGCTGAAAGTGAACTCGAAATCGCCCCCCTAGACCTGGATCTCCATTAACCAACCAACTGGCTAACTTTTGCTCAAAGTCAACCGGATTTTGGGCTTGCAGCTGGTTATAAATTAACTCTTGAGGGTTTTGAAAATCAATCCCCCAGTAACAATTATCTTTTATTGGTGGAATACCCACCAGCAACTCTATTTCTTCTGCGCCTAAAGCAAATAAAACTAAAATTAAGCTACGCATAGTATTGCCCCTTACCACGGAATCATCCACTAGAATTATTTTTGAGCCGCGAATTTGTTCTGGTATAAAAAAATACTTTTCATAAGCTGCCTGCAGTCTTTGATCAAGTGGATAGGGCTGAATAAAAGTTCTGCCTTTATAAGAATTAACATGAATTGCTTCTTTTAAGGGTTTACCGGCGGCTTGAGCTACCCCTTGAGAATATGAACTGCCCGACCTCGGCACGGATACTACAATCTCCCCTGTTGGCTTAACTCTTTCTGCCAAACAATAACCTAATTTTTCTCTAATCGTATGGTTTCTTAATTCTCCTTGGATATCTGGCATGGCCATGGAAGCAGCGTGGGCAAAATAAGCAGTTTCAAAACTACACCGGGCCGGCAGTACTTTGTCTACTCTCGGATCTGTCCATAATGTCTCTATCTGCTTCTGTCCAATCCGCACTAACGACCCTCGAGGCAATTCTTGGACAAAGCCAGCTCTCATTTTTTCTAAACCAACTGATTCTGAAGCTACTACCGAACCTCTAAAACCACTGTCATCTTCTAGTCGACCCCACAAGCAAGGCCGCATCTGCCAAGGATCAGAAGCTACGTAAAGCTGGTTATCAGCTAAAAAAAGAAAAACATATGATCCTTCCAATCTTTCTAAAACTTGTATCGCTCTATCAACAAAAATTTCCCCTTTGGCCTGAGCTATGGCTTTACCTACCATAAAACTATCACTCGTCGGCTCGTTGGGTGAAATTTCTACCTCGAGTGTAGTTGTAATATTTCCATTGTGAGCTAAAGCAAATTCTTTAAAAGTAAAAGGCTGGGTATTTACAATATTTGACCTGCCAGTAACTGAATAGCGGGTATGACCTATGGCCCGGTTTGCCGGGGGCAGCTGTAATAAAGATGATGAAGGCAAAGCTTCTGTTAATAAACCTAAACCTGTTTCTAAGATTATTTGGGTTCCTGTGTCAGCAGCAATACCAGCAGCTTCTTGACCTCGATGCTGTAAAGCGCTAAGACCGCTGCTTGCCAAACCATAGATAGCCATTGTAGACTCTTTAAGAACTATCCCAACCAAGGCACATTCATGACCAATTTTTTCTGTTTCTGGAGCGTTTCCTTGTGGTGGCGAAAATTCAGGATTAACCATAATTAACGGACAGGAGATTATAAAATTAATTGTACCTTTTGTTTGCAAAATTTACAATGATCTTCAATTAATCCTAATACTTCCGGCTGCCAAGCTGATCTTTTAATCAATAATTTGCCGCATTGAGGGCAAAAAGTGTCGCCAATGCTAAAAAGCTTTTCGGTAAAATCTTTGGCTGGGGCCCAAACATAAATATGTTTCAACCCGGCCTGACGGCCGATTTCATAGGCCATTTTTAAGGTTTTCATGGAAGTATCTGGTAATTTTTGGAAATCTTTGTCGGGCGCTAAACTGGGATCAAACCTAGATAAATGCCAGGGTATTTCCGCTCCCAGATCTTTTTTAATCCAACTAGCAATAGCTTTTAATTCTTTTGGAGAATCATTAATAGTAGGAATAATTAAGGTGGTTAATTCCGTAAAAATCTTATATTTTCCCACCACCAACTGAGTTATTTTTAAAATTTCTCCAAAAAAAGCCCCTTGTTTTTGATAGGTCTTTGGATAAAAACCTTTAATATCAATGTTGCAAGCGTCAATCACTGGAGCTAGATAATTAAGACACTCCTTTGACCAAGAACCATTGGTGACCATGACTGTATACAAACCTTTGGTTTTGGCTAATTTAGCGCAGTCAAAAACATACTCTGGCCAAATCGCAGGTTCGTTATAAGTAAAAGCAATACCAGGAATATTTTTTTGCAAAGCTAGGTTAACAACTTGCTGAGGCAAAACAAAATTTTCTTCTAATTTTAACTTTTCACTTTTAACTTTTAACTCCTGTAGCAAATCTGCTGCCGGCTGGCCCCAGGAACAATGACTGTTAAGACACTGTTTACAGTGGTAGTTGCAGCCATAAGAGCCCAGGGATAAAACTTGAGTACCAGGATAAAAATGATACATGGGCTTTTTCTCGATCGGATCAATCTGAATGCCGTTTAAAATCCCATAAGTTAAACTGTATAACTGCCCCTGTTGATTATATCTAGCCTGGCAATGGCCTGTTTGACCAGGGTCAATGGTACAATAGCGTTGACAAGCAAAACACTTAAGTTTTTTACCCTTGAGTTTCTTAAATAGTTTAAGCTGAGCTTTTTTCATTTATCTATTAATCTACTAATACAAGTTATTTTAACTTAATACAAGTTATTTTAACTGTTTTAGTCTTTGCTCATATTTTTTAAGTATTCTCTCTGCTCTGTGACCAGGGTGAAAAAAAGCAAAATGCTGACTTACATTTTCATTAGTTTTCTTTGATTTCATATATTTAACTTGTAATTGATAAATAAATTTCTCTAGTCTATTAATTAATTGAGTCATTAGAAAATGGTAATTAAAGGTTTTCTTGTTTTTGTCCTTAATTGCCCAATTACCCAATTGTCCAGTTGTTATACTATTTGGTAAATAATCTCTCACCCACAAATTGGCAGTTAAGAATTTTTCATAAGTATTATTTCTATCTAAGATTGGCTGGATTTGGGCTATTTCATGAGCAGTAAAAAGATTTCTTTTGTTTACGGTCAAAGTTAAAGCAGTTTCATCCAAAAACATATTCAGACAAATCTTGTCTTTGAAAGTTGCGACACCCGGTCTTCTTCTTTGACCCAATATTTCCAGTAAAATGACGAGCTTTAACTTGGTTAACCAAAGCCGGTTACAACTGGTAATAATCAAAAGGTCAATATCGTCATTTCGATCAGCGTTGCTCATGGCTAAGGTACCCGTGACAGCTATCATTTTAATTTCAGGAATTAATCTTAAAATTCCTGCCATTTTTCTGGTTTTTTGCAATTTTACTTGACTATATTTTTCTTTTTTTTGCCTCAGGGAAACAATTTTGCTTCTACGGGGAAGAAAATAAAAACCATCTTTTTTAAAAATCTTCTTTTTTGCTAATAAGACATCCAAACCATTTTTGATTTTTACATTGTCATTTTGATTTTTGCCTGCCCGCATATGCGAAGCTTCTGCAGGCGGGATATTTGATATTTGATATTTGCGAATTTCATTCGCATTAAGAGGATAATCAAACAAATCATGATAAATCAAAGTGGCTAAAACCGCCTCTGTCAATTGTTTCATTTGACCCCATATTGGTTGAGGACCTGACTGACTCCTTGAGCTGCAGTAGCTAAACTAGCGGTTACCCCCTCGCCAGCTAAAACCGCATTAACCGCATCTGCAAAATACTTAATCATTTTGTCATTAATGCCATTGTCATAAGTCTGAGAACATAAATACCAGCTTTGGCCAAAATTAGCTTGTTTAATGACGGCGCCGGCAATAGGATCGTCTTCCAGCTGAGAGGCTAAATCTATCCTAGGATAAGGTTCACCAAAGCTTCTCGTTTGGCTGGCCTGATTATAAAACTTAACTAAAGTTTCTTTGGAACTCAAATATTGCAAAAACTCCCAAGCAGCCCCACTATTGACGCTATTAGCAGAAACTCCCTCTGCCCAAAAAGTAGCCCAAGCAATCGGTTTTTGCGGATCAAGCTGGGGCATAGGCGCGGTTTTAAATTCCAGCTGGGGATTGATTTGTTTAATTTCATGGGCGCGCCAGGATGGAGCAAAAATCATGGCCACTTTCTCCTGGGCAAAAGCATAAACAGAAGGCGGTAAACTATCATCCCAAACTGCTTCTTTTTGACTGAAAAAAGTGTAAAAGATTAGGGCGTCTTCAGCCAAATCTCCGGTCGGATTTTTCAGATCAACTCCATTTTGCAGCATCATTAAACCCAAAATATCAGCAAAGTGTTCAATATTGC
>SDBT01008166.1_pt1 | contig 17128 bp, 13 predicted proteins | sample 2277101 | NCBI WGS metagenome assembly SDBT01 (sample SAMN10404973, study PRJNA504765) | marine sediment metagenome | isolation source: marine sediment core GS10_PC15, 103 cmbsf | place: Arctic Ocean: Southern Knipovich Ridge | collected 2010
CGCCGAGTAGGTTGCTTTTCCGGTGAATGCCATGGAGTTCTCCTCGTTGGTTCAGTTAAGAGTTCTGTGCTTGCCTTCGCAGGTGCAGGTAGGCGGCCAGATCTCGCGCGTTGCCGGTGCTGGCGGCCTTGGAGGCCGCTCGGGCCAGGCCCGCGCTTGCCCCGGGCGCCGGAAGCCGCTGAGAGGCGGTCTTGCCGGGAAGGGCGGCCAGCGGAGCTGCCAGGAAAGGCTTGTCCTGAAGCAGCGCGTCCACCGCCTGGGCGAGTTGCTCGCCGTCGATCTCGCCGGCCAAGTCGATGCGTTTCTCCAGCAGCGTCATGGCCGCATCGATATCGATTACCCCGGCGCCGTGGAATCTGCGCTCGGCGCTGATTCGGGCGCGGTCGGATTCGAGCTGATGCTGCATCTCGTCCCGCTGGGCCTCGGCCGTGGCCAGTTGCTCCAGACGCTCGGCCATCTGCGCCTGCACTTCGTTGAGCTGCTGCTCGATCTGTTGGAGCCGGGTCTCCGCCTGTTGTGCCCGCCGGCGATACTTGATGGCCTCGCCGACCGGGACGAGTTTGCCCGTTCCTTCCGGGATGGCCGGCTCGGCGATCGACACTTCGGCGGCGCCGGCGGCGTGCACGGCGGATTCCTCGTTGCCGGTCGAGGCGGGCGGACTCTGCTGGGTTGGCTCCACGGTCTGTTCAGACATGTGGCGTTTCCTTTGTGTTATCCGGTGGTCTTGCCGTGTTCGTGGCCGAGGGTGTCGCGGTCGTATCCGAGTTCGGCCAATACGCGCTCGCCGGGCACCCCCAGGTCGAGCTTGACCCGGGCATTGGCGAGGCGCTGGGATTCGTCCTCGGGCAGCGGGCTGGGCCAATGAATCTCCAGCCGGCGGTCGGCCGGTTCGGTCCGCAGCGCGCCGGCCTGGTCCAGCAGGGCCAAGGCCCTCTCGGCGATCTCGACCAGGGCCCGGCCGTAGGTGATGCGCTTCCGTTCGGTGCGGCTGAGCAGCCCGCTGAACAGGACCTTCAGGGCCGTGGCGCTGGTGAGGTTGCCGACCCGGCCGCAAATGATGCCGGCCGCCAGTGGCGTGACCCCCGAGATCTTGTCCATCGCCTGACGGACCTGCTCGATGTGGACGTCCTCGCTGGGGGAGCCGGCGTCGTGGCCGAACTCCTGCACGGAGGCGTTGAGGTTCGGGGTGGACCACATCTGGCCCGGGCCGACGGGTCGCTCCAGGAAATCGTCGATGCCCTTGGCCAGGTACATCTTGAAGGACTGGTAAGTCACCCGGCTGGCGCGATCGCTCAGACGGGTATTGAGTTCGTCCTGCAGCGGCAGCAGCGGCTCGACATCGCTGATCCCGTCGTAGCTGCCGGGCAGGGACAGGTTCTGGAGGTGAACAACGGGCGGCCGACCGGCGGGGTTGGGGCCTTCGGCGACGAGGACGCGATCCTCGTAACGCTGCCACCACTGGTGCCCGAGTATCTCCACCACTTCAACCGTCTTGGGGCCGACGTCGCGTCGGCCGGCCCATCCGAAGCTCAAGAACGACCGCTCGGTCCGATCCAACTGCGATGTCTGCTTGCGGAAGGTCTGAACCCAGTACCGGACGAAGCGGAAATCGTTTTCGTCCAGGATGGGATGAACCCGGGACGCCTCGATGATCTCCAGGGCGATCTTCCCGGCCAGCGCGACGGCGCGGGAAACATCCAGCTCGGAAGGCGTGCCCGGCAGGCGGGACTCCCCCTTGGGGGAGGGTTTGGAGCCCGCGCCTGCCGGCCGGGAGGAAGGTGAGGGGTAAGCAAGTCTCGCGGCTGCCTGCCAGTCGGCCGGCAGGCGAAGGACGACATCTGCGAAGCCGTACACGCTGCCCAGCAGTGCCAACTCCTGGAAGAACCTCTGCCCGCCGTTGGCCTCGAACAGGGCCTTGATCACGGACTCGACGGCCTCGGCCGTGGCCGGATCGGCCGCCAGCGAACGGATGCTGATCGGCTTGCCGAAGAGGAACTCGACCATCGTCTGGACACGCCAGGCGATGTCGTTTTCGATCACCACTTCCTTGCGGGCTAGGTCGGTCACCTGCTCGGCCCCGATGCCGAATCGGCTCACGCCCGTGATGCGTGCGGGCAGGCCGATTTCCTGGCTCTGGAAGTAGGGGCGGCTGTTGGCATTGAGACTTGCCGATGCGATCCCGGCGGCCGGGCTCATCGGGTTGCGGAAGTAATCCCACAGCCGGGAGAAGTGCACGAATGTGTCCACCGCTTCCTGCTCGACAAGATAGACGAGGTAGTCTTCGTCGAGTGTCGAATCGTTGAAGTTTCCCAGATCAAAGCTCATCAGGTCTCTCCTCACCCTTTCCGACCGCGCCACGCTGTGCGCGCGCAAGCGTGTTGCCAAGGGGGCGTCGGCCGGCGGCAAGTCCTTGGGGCCGTTGGGGAGAATTAATTTTGCATTTCCGCGGGGGACGCCCGGAGCGGCCCGGCCGTGCGCGCGCGAACGTGTCGGCTTGGGCCGGGGGCCCCGGCTCGGCCGGTTCGGCGCGGCGTTGGCTGATGACAAGGACGCGTCAAGCTGATAAACTCGCCCATGCCATGAGCGACAGACACCAGCAGTACGAGAGCCCCCTGGCCGATCGCTGGGCGAGCCCGGAGATGCTTGGCCTGTTCAGCTCGCAGCGAAAGTTCTCAACTTGGCGGCGGCTATGGCTGGCGCTGGCCCAGGCGCAGCAGAAGCTGGGGCTGGACATCACCGATCGGCAGTTGAAGGAGATGGCCGACCACATCGACGATATCGATTTCGAGGCGGCCGCCCGTTACGAGAAGAAGTTCCGCCACGACGTCATGGCCCATATCCACGCATTCGGCGACGTGGCCCCCTCCGCCAAACCGATCATTCACCTGGGCGCGACCAGCCAGTTCGTCGGCTGCAACAGCGACCTGCTGTTGATGCGCGAGGCCCTGGAGATGATCGCCGGCTACCTGGCCAACATCATCGACGCCCTCGGGCGGCTGGCCCGGAAGTACCGCGACCTGCCCTGCCTGGGGTTCACGCACTACCAGGCCGCCCAGTTGACCACGGTCGGAAAGCGGGCGACGCTCTGGTGCAATGAATTCCTCATGGACCTGGAGGAGGTGGAGCATCGCTTGAGCAGCCTGGCGATGCGGAGCGTGAAGGGGACGACCGGGACGCAGGCGAGCTTCCTGGCCTTGTTCGACGGGGACTCGAAGAAGGTGCAGGCGCTCGAGCGGATGGTGGCCGAGGAAATGGGCTTCGATCGGGTCATTCCCGTGACGGGCCAGACCTACAGCCGGAAGGTGGACGCCCAGGTGGCCGCGGCCCTGGCCGGCATCGGCGCGACCGTTCACAAGTTCTGCAATGACATCCGGCTGTTGTCGAACCTCAAGGAAGTGGACGAGCCGTTCGAGAAGGCCCAGGTCGGCTCCAGCGCGATGCCCTACAAGCGCAACCCCATGCGGTGCGAACGGGCCACGGGCCTGGCGCGGTTCCTGATGGACGTGGCGGCCAGCCCGCTGCACACGGCCGCGGAGCAGTGGTTCGAGCGGACCTTGGACGATTCGTCCAACAAGCGAATGGCCATGCCCGAGACCTTCCTGGTGACCGACAGCATTCTGAGGATCGTGCTGAACGTGGTGGAGGGCCTGGTTGTGTACGAGGGCTCTATTGCAGCCCGGGTGGCGTCGGAGCTTCCCTTCATGGCCGCAGAGAACGTCCTGATGGCCGCCGTGAAAGCGGGCGGGGACCGGCAGGACCTCCACGAGCGAATCCGTAAACATGCCCTGTCGGCGGGCGAGCAGGTGAAGGTCCATGGCCGGGCGAACGACCTGATCGCGCGGATCGAGGCGGACGAAGCCTTCGCCGGCGTGGACGTGAAGGCGGCGGTGGACCCATCGGCCTTTGTGGGGCGGGCGTCTGAGCAGGTGGATGAGTTCCTCAGCGCGTGTGTCGAGCCGGTCCGGCGCCGGTATGCCGATCGGCTGGGCGGCTCGGCGGAGTTGAAGGTCTGATGAGCGCCGATTCGCAACAGCCGGTCGTGCCGATGATACAGGACGAAGGGGTCCATCGCGTCATCCGTCGGATGCGGATCATCCAGGCACTGTTGATCCTCGGTCTGTCCGTGCTGATTCTTATAGCGGCTGTGGGTGTGTTGACCGGCCTGAAACGATCATCGATTGGCTTGGGCGTGTTCATATTCCCGGCGATCTGGGCGCTCGTGGCCTTGGTGGTGGGCTTGAGTCTGGTGGGCGTGTTCGCCAAGCGTGCCAAGCGCACGGAGGCCTTCGAGGCGGCGGGCAGGCTGTACGGCACGGGTTGCAGCACCGCGGGGGGGATCAATCTGGCGGCCGGGTGCTTCACCGTCAGCGCCCTGTTCCGCAACGGCGCCGACGAGGGCCTGTGGGTGCCTGCGGTCCTGCTGCTGGTGATCAACGCGCTGGGTGTGATTCTGGCGGTACCGGCCATCAAACAACTCCGGCGGCTGTTCTACACCCCATCGCTTCCGGTCGCTCGGGTCTGACGGCCCGCGGCGGACAGTTGTTTCACCAACCGGACGAACGTATCCCCGCGCTGCTGGTAATTGGTGAATTGATCGTAGCTGGCGCAGGCTGGGGACAGCAGCACCACGTCGCCGGGCTGGGCTATCTTGCAGGCGGCCGCCACGGCTGCGGGGAACTGCCCGGCCCGGATCACCTCGGGTGCGTCGCCGCGGCGGTCGGCCTCGACGTCCCGGGCAATCGCTTCACCCGTCTGGCCCGTGGCGACGACCCCCTTGGCCCCCTCGGCCAAGGCCGCGCACATCTGGGCGAACTCCACGTGCTTGTCGTATCCGCCGACGATGACAATGGCGCTGCGGCAGGGGAAGCTCCCCAGGGCGACGATGGTCCCCGTCGGTGTCGTGCACTTGGAGTCATTGAAGTAGCGGATGCCATTGCGCTGCTCGACGAGTTGGAGCCGATGCGGCAGCCCGGCGAACTCCGCGAGCGCCCCGGCGGCCGCGTCGCGCGTGACCCCGAATTGCCGGGCGGCAGCCCACGCCGCCTGGGCGTTGGCCTGGTTGTGGGAGCCGGACAATGCCAGCTCGAACGGTTCGTCGGCCGCGCTGAACAGCTCCACCCGCCCGGCCGCTTCCGAGGACCAGGCGGCCACCTGGGCGTCGTCTCGATTGAGAATCAACACATCGTCGCGGCATTGGAAGCGGAAGATGTTCTTCTTCGCGTCAGCGTATTCGGCCATGGCCCCGTGACGGTCGAGATGATTCGGCTGGAGATTGGTCACGACCGCCACGTGCGGGCCCGCGCCCAGCAGGGGCAGATAGCTCAGTTGGAAGCTGGACAACTCCAGGGCGACCACGTGATCCGGCTCGATGCCGCCCAACTCCGCCAGCAGGCTGACGCCGATGTTGCCGCCCAGGTGAGCCGTCCGGACTCGCGACAGTACCGCCGCGGCCATTGCGGTTGTGGTGGACTTGCCGACGCTGCCGGTAATGCCCACCACCGGCGCTCGGCAACGGGCGAGGAACAGGTTGATCTCGGTGGTGATCTCCACGCCGGCGTCGCGCGCGGCTTGGAGGTAGGGCGAGTCGAACGGAACGGCCGGGTTGACCACGAGCAGATCGGCGTGGAGAAAGTCCTGCTCGTCGTGCCCGCCGAGATGCTCCGTCAGATCGAGCCCGCCCAGTTGAGCCAGAGAGTCCTGCAACTTCTCGGCCGGCGCCTGGTCGGTGACGGTGACGCGCGCCCCCTGTCCGGCCAGCCAGCGAGTGACCCCCACGCCCCCGCCGAATCGGCCCAGACCCATCACGGTGACGCGGCGGCCCGACCAGTTATCGTTGCGAATGTGCGCCATGGTGCTCGTATGCGCGGCCCGGGGACGTCAGGGTGCCAGCGAACGGATCGGTCCGAGGCCCAGTACGGTCGCCGCGGACATGTCGTAACTGCTCGCCAGCTCATGGATCTCCTGCTTGCTCACGGCCAGGATCTTCTCGACGTGTTCGGCCAAAGGCACGTACTGGCCTCGGTAGACCCAATCGAACCCCACGGCGGTCAGGCGTCCCATGGGCAGCTCGCCCTTGAGCGTGACCGAACAGGCCGTCTTGTTCTTGGCGGCTTCCACCTCCGCGTCGGTCGGGCCTTCTTCGGCGAAGCGAGCAAATTCCTCGCGGGCAATCTCAAGCGCCTGGGTGGCCCGATCCGGATCGGACGATATGAACGTCAGAAACGCTCCGGTCCCGTCCAGTTCGCTGTAGTGGACCGACGCCTCCTCGGCAATGGCCGGCTCGACCAGGGCGTAGAACAGCCGGCTGCCGGTCGCGTCGCCGAGAATCGTCGCGAACATCCCCGCGGTGTACCGGCGGGAATCCTGGGCGCTGGGGGCTCGCGACATCAAGCCGATGTGCTGGCGCAGCAGCTTCTCATCCGCGATCACGTTGGACGTCTGCGTGCCGGCCGAGTCGGGGGTATCACGCGACACTTCGTGGGGCTCCCAGTGGTCGCAGACTTCCTTCGCCTTGGCGACGAAGGTGTCCCAGTCCAGCTTCCCCACGCCGATCAACGTCACGTTCGAAGGGCTGTAGCGGCGATCGAAGTACGTCAGCATGTTCTTGCGCTTGAGGGCCTTGATCGACTCGACGGTGCCGAGGATGGAGTTTCCCAGGGGGTGCTGGCCGAAATGGTCGGCCATGAGCTTCTCGTAAAGGCGGAACTGGGGGCGGTCTTCGTAAAGGGCGATCTCCTCCAGGATCACGCCCTTCTCGGTCTGGAAGTCCTCGTCCCGCAGGGCCGGCCGCATCATGTCCCCCAGCAGGTCGACCGCCCGGGCCTGGAATTCCGGCAGGACGGCGGCGTAGTAGACGGTGTTCTCTTCGGAGGTGAAGGCGTTGTAAATCGCGCCCATCTCGTCGAACTCGCGGTTGATGTCGAAGGGGCTGCGCCGCTGGGTGCCCTTGAACATCATGTGCTCGAGAAAATGGCTGACCCCGGCGATGTCGGCGGATTCATCCCGGCTGCCGGTGCGGACGAAGAAGCCCGTCGCCATGGAGGCGGCCGTGTCGGAGATCTCGCCCAGGATCGTCAGGCCGTTCGAGAGTTCAACTTGCTTGAACTGCATGGGTATCTCCGGCGCTGAGCGACTACGTCAGCCCTTCCGTGTTCAGTTTTTCCGGCCCGATGGTCAGTACGGTGAAGTCCTCGGCGGGGAAGGCCCTGACGTATTCCAGCACGTCCGCGGCCGTGACGGCGTCCACCGCGGAGGCGATCTCCTCCAGGCTCCGCAGCCGGCCGAGGTGATAGTAGTCCCCGGCCAGGGCCTCGGCCCGGACGGCGGTGGATTCGCCCTGCATGATCAAGGCGCTCTTGAGCTGGGTCTTGGCCCGGGCGAGTTCTTCGGCAGTGACTCCCTCTCCCAGGCGGCGGAGTTCGCCAACGGTCACGTCGAGGGTCTCTTGGGCCTTCTCGGGTGTCGTGCCGGCATAGACGAAAACCCCGGCATGCCCCTTGAGACAGTGGTATCGGGCCATGACCGCGTAAACCAGGGCCCGCTTCTCCCGCACCTCGGTGAACAACCGGGCGCCCATGCCCCCGCTGAGGACCATGCCGGCCACCCGGGCGGCGTAGTAGCGATCGTCGTCGGCGTTGGCGGCGGCGTAGGCCAGGGTGATCTGGACTTGCGCGGTGGGCTTGACAATATGGGCGATGCCGCGGTCGGGAGCCTCGAGGTTGACCGGCGGCAGCTCAGGAGCCTGCCAGTCGCCGAAGTGCTCTTCGACCAGCTCGACGAGTTGTGGCCATTCGAACTTGCCGGCCGCCGCCAGGATCGTGCCGTGGGGGGTGAAGCACGCTTGCAGATGTCCCCGCACGCTCTCGGACTTCATGGCGGCCAGGGAGTCCTTCGTTCCCAGCGGATTGGCGCCCAGCGGGGCCGGGTAGAACTTCTCCCGGATCCGGACGTTGCACATTTGCATGGGCTCGTCCTCCAGGGCGTCGAGGGCCTGGGAGACGAGATCGCGGCAGGCGTCGAAGGCGTCCTCGACCAGTTGGGGCCTGCGGATGATGTCGGCGTGAATCCCCAGCACCTGCGGCAGGTTCCGGCCCAACTGCGAGGCGGATAGCGCCAGGTGCTCGGTGCGGGCCTCCTGGTGGTGCTGGCAGCCCAGCGCGTCGAGGGCATCGTGAAGTTGGCGGCTGTCGCGGTCGCCGGCGCCGCGGGGCAGCCAGTGGGCGGCCACGGATGCCGCGCCGGCCTGCCCGGGCGGGTCGCGGAATGCCCCCACCGGCAGCGCGATCGTCATCGCCGCGGAGGAAACCTGCTCCATCCGCTGGGCCACGAGTGTCAGTCCGTTGTCCAACTCGTGCGTGTAAAGTTCTTCGGCCAACTCCGTTCACCTTCCTTCTGGGCCTGCGGTGTCCGCGGATGTTGTGTCATTCTATTGGCATATGGTCCTGAGACAATACCCGAAACGTCTTTGGCCCGAGAAAGACCTCGGATAACATGGGACTCGGTTGATACCCTTGCAGGAGGTATGTTCGATGTGGTGCAAGCCTTACGGCCGGACAGGTAAGCAGATATCCGTTGTCAGCTTCGGGGGGATGCGGTTCAAGAACCCCGACGATACGGAAAGCGGCGCCGAACTGGTGCTGCATGCCCACGAAAAGGGCATCAACTATTTCGATACCGCGCCGGGCTACTTCGGCGGCAAGAGCGAGAAGATCATGGGGGCGGCCTTTCGGCAGCTCCCGCGGGATTCCTTCTACTGCTCGACCAAGTGCATGTCGGCCGATGGGCCCGAGCTGCGCGAAAGCCTGGAAACGTCGCTGGAGCGGATGGCGGTGGACCGCATCGACTTCTTCCACATCTGGTGCGTCGTCCGGCCTGAGCAATGGCAGGAGCGGAGGGACGGCGGGGCCATTGCCGCCGCCCTGAAGGCCAAGGAGGAGGGGCTGGTCTCGCATATGGCGGTGTCCGTGCATCTGAACGGGCCGGACACCTGCCAGATCCTCCAGGAGGATTTTCTGGAGGGGGTCACGCTGCCCTACAACGCGCTGAACTTTCCCTTCCGGTCCGAAGCGCTGGAATGCGCAGCGGCCCGGGAGTTGGGCGTGGTCACGATGAACCCACTGGGCGGAGGCCTGATCGCCAAGAACCCCGAACGGATGGAGTTCCTCAAGGGCCCGCGCGATCGCAGTGCGGTCGAAGCGGCCATCCGGTTCAACATCTCGCACCCGGCCGTCACCAGCGCGCTGGTCGGGTTCAGCATCCCTCAGCACGTGGACGAGGCCGTTGCGGCTGTGGAGGACTTTCAGGCCCACGACGCCGAGCACGTCGAGAACGTCAAGAGACAGGTCCGCGAATCCTTCGACGGGTTCTGCACCATGTGCGGCTACTGCCTGCCCTGCCCGGCGGATGTGGAGATCTCCAGGTTGATGGAGGCCTACGATCACCGGATCCTCATGGGCAGCGACGATCACGTTCGGGGCCGGCTGAAATGGCATTGGGGCCTGGCGCCGGATGCGGCGGCCGCGTGCCTGGATTGCGGTGAGTGCGAGCAGCGGTGCACGCAGCACCTGGAGATTCGCGAGCGCCTCAAGGAGATCGCGTCGCTGGCCCAGTAGCGGCCGGAAGCGTTGTCGGAAGCGGCTTGCCCAGGCTGCGGAGGACGCAGCGCCACAGCCGCTCCAGCGGAAGCTCGAGGGTGACGCGCGTTGCGCCTTCCTCGGTAACGGTCTCCACCTCCCGGGCGGCTTGCAGCAGGGCCAGCATGCCGGTGCGCAGCTGCACATCGTCGTCGGCCAGTTCCCCGACACTGACATCCTCGGCGACGGGGAGCTTGGCCAGTTGGGCATGGAGGGCGACCCGTGCATCCCGGGCGGCGCGATCGGTCGGACGGGCGGGAGCCGGACTGGTGGTCGTCGGCGACGGCTTGACCGCGAGTGTGCGCCGGGCGGTCTCGCCCAGCCAATCCGGCGCCGCGGACGCAGCCGCCAGGGCGGCCCGCACGTGGGGGAGTGGCCGGGTGAACTGGTCCTCCGCCGCCGGGGCGATGCCGATGCGGGTAATCTGCGCATCGCCCGCGGTGACAATGAGCCGCTCCAGCAGGTGGAGTTCGTCGGCCGGAAGCTCGCGCGAGTGCAGCCAGCTCTTGAGGGAGGCGTAGACCAGCCGCGGCGATACCGCCTGGCGAACCGTCACCACCGGAACGTCAGGGTAGTAGTACGCGCCTTCGACTCGGGCACCGCGAAGGAACCTGCGGAAATCCTCCGTCCGGGCGCCATGCTCCTCGGCGAAGGGCCCGAGGGATCTCTCGCCGATCGGCAGCTTGCGAATTGGTTCAACGAGCCGTCGGGAAGCGTCCCCGCGGGCCCGCGCTTCGGCGCGGACGCGGCCGGTCTCGGTGACGTGGTCGAGCCAGAACTTCCTGGTCTTGGCATCGCTGCGTGAGAAGAAATCAGCCGAGGGCCCGCGAGGAATGAACGAGCCGGTCAGCAAGTCGGCGCCCCCAGCCCAGCCGGCCTGGCGAAGGGGCTTGTCTGGGGCCAGGCCGCCTATCTCATCGAACGCCACATCGCGGAAACGTCGGCCCTGGTCGTGATAGTCCCGAATCTCCTCCAGGACGGCAAGGACGGAACGGACCGGTAACTCGTAAGGGATCTCGAACGTTCCGCCTTCGGGCCGGGGCTGTCCGGCCGGGCGCAACTCGGCCAGCAGCAGGACATGCAGAGCATTCTCGAGGCCGGGGGATTCCTGCAGGAACTCGGCCACCGTCGCGTCGCCCACCGCCATCTTCTTGATGCGCTGGGTGAGCTTGATGGCGGCGTCGGCCCGGGCCATTCGTTGGTCCCATTCGTCCGGGACGGCCGGGAGAGTCGCCGGGGCGGAGGCAGGGGGCGCCGGCTTGGTCGTGGTTGGCCGGGACGTCGCCGGCGAAGAAGTCGTGGCCGGCTGGGTGTCGGCAGGGGGAGCCTGGGCGGCCGCCCAGCATGTGACCGCCAGGGCCATTACCGCCGCAATTCGCAATGTCCGAGACCCGACCATGAGCGACTCCGTCTGAAGATCATCCTCCCGCCCGGCAGTCCGGCCGTCAAGTTCAAACCAACTGAGGCGGCGGGCGGGTCGGGCGCGGTACAATTCGGACGATGGAGCGCGGGGCTCCAGTACGGACACGGGAGGCATTGGGGCGCATGCGGCGGATCACAGTCAGGCTGGCATTTGCGGCGGCGCTGCTGAGCGTCATGGGCGCGGGCCTGTTGGCCGTGCGGCGACCCGGGACGAATCTTCCGGGCGGGAAGGGGCCGACCGTGAAAGAGCTGCAATCGGCCATGGCGAAGCTTCGCCCGCTGCACACCAAGCTGGGCAAACCCCGTCCGGGGGACTGGCTGGCTCGCTTCTCCGAGTCCGGTCAGACCTTCGCCCAGTACTTGCGCTGCCGGCCGGTGATCCCGAAAGCCCAACGCCGGGTCATCTACTTCCAGCCCCTCGGCGAGTTTACCCCGGCCCAGCGCAAAGTGGTGACGCTCACGGCCGAATACGTGGGGCACCACTTCAACCTGCCGGTGAAGATCAACAAGGACCTGCCGCTGACGGTGATCCCCGCCAAGGCCCGTCGAACGCATCCGACCTGGGGAGACAAGCAGATCCTGACCGGCTACGTGCTGGAGGAGGTCCTTCGCCCGCGGCTGCCCAAAGACGCCTTCGGTATGATCGCCCTGACCACCTCGGACCTGTGGCCGGGCGAGGGGTGGAACTTCGTCTTCGGGCAGGCGTCACTGCGACAGCGCGTAGGCGTCTGGTCGATTCACCGGTTCGGCGACCCGGACAAGGACAAGAAGGGATTCCGGCAGGTGCTGGTGCGGACTATCAAGACGTCCACGCACGAGTTGGGCCACATGTTCTCGATGCTCCACTGCACCGCGTACGAGTGCGACATGTGCGGCAGCAACAGCTTGTCCGAGTCGGACCGCCGTCCGTTGGCGCTGTGCCCGGAGTGCATGGCCAAGGTCTGCTGGGCGACCGGGGCGGCGCCCGTGGATCGGTATCGGAACCTGGCGTCCTTCTGCAGGAGGCATGACCTGACGGCCCCGGCCGAGACGTTCGAGAAGTCCCTCCGGGCGCTCGGAGCGGCGCCGACGACGAGCCGCGCCGCCAAGTGACCTTCCCGGCGGCGATTTCCGCCAAGACCAAGGCGCGGGAGTGCCCCTGCGGTACAATGGCGCCTGATGGCAAGAGCGTCTTCGAAATCCAAGGCGAAGTCTCCCTCCTCGGCCAAGCCGTTCCACCTGTTCGCCTACGGCACGCTGACCCAGCCGATGGTCTTCCGGGCCGTGCTGGGCTGTCGGATGGTCCATCGGGCGTCTGAAGCCGACGGAAAGAGCACCTTTCTCTCCCGCGAGGGGGTGCTGGCGGGCTACAAGAAGATATCCCCGGACAACACGTATCTCTACGCGGTGCCCGACCCGCAGGGACGGATTCACGGCAGCGTGATCGGGCCGCTGCCGGGAGAATGCCTGGCGGCCCTGCAACGCTACGAGGGTAAGAACTACCGCCGAAGAAGGCTGATGGTGCAGACCGCTGACGGGCCGGTCCGGGCCGTGACCTTCGTGGGCAATCTCGGCGAGCTGCAGCATTCCTTCGGGTACGAGTTCCACGATCATCTCAAGCAGGAAGTGCTCCTGCGCGGCAAGATCGAAACGGCGCTGCTGGCGTCGGAGAGCCGCCGGCTGAGGACGGATGACGAGGCCACCCGCCGGGCGCTGAGCGAGCTGCACGGCCCCACGATCCGCGACCTGGTCCGCCGCCACTTCGACGCCGGCGGGATCAGCAACTACGCCATCCGTCAGGCTATCCAGGACAGCCCGCTTCCCGAGTTCGGCGACCTGCTCGATGAACACGAGGCCAGGAAGTTGGTCCCGCATTACCTGACTTTGCTCGTGCGGCAGGTGCTGTTCAACCAGATCGAGGATCGCATTCGCGATGAGTTCCGGTTCGACCTGGACCGGATGCGGATTTCGGAGAAGTTCTACGAGCGGACGATCTCCGCGCTGGCGACGCTGCGCATGCTCAACAGTCAGGGGCCGCTGCTGGCCCTGGTGGAGGGCGACGTGCTGACGGACGTGCCGTTCGGATCCCACCGCCTGATCGACTATGTATGCTGGGCGGTGGTTGCGGCCGAGGCCATCTACGATCCAACCTTGGCCCGCAGCGGGATCGACTACATCCGCAACCACATGGGCGGCGGGACGATCCCGCTGGGCACCGAGCTGGAGTTCTCGAACATCGGCCACGACGTGATTCTGGACCCGGCCGGTCGGCGACGCCGCGACCCGAAGTACGACGGGTTCCTGTACTTCCGGGATTTCGCCCTGGACACGTTGACATGGAAGCTCGGCGGGCACGTGGACGATCATTACGTCAAGAGTTCCGAGCGCCGCCGGCGGGGGTTCTTCGAGCTGGCCTTCGGCTCGCTTTCGGTGGAGGAGGAAATCTCCAAGCCCATCACCGACGACCCCTGGCTGCTCAACCAGGTCATTCACGAAACGATGAAGTTCTACGACATTTCCCCTCACAGCTTGCACATTTCACTGCAACTGCGTTCGGCCCGGCCCCCGGAGCAGGACCGGGCGCTGCCGCTGGGGGTGATGAAGTGCCTGTTCGCCCTGGCGGGGGATCTTCGGCGGGACAAGGACGGCCGATTGCGCCTGGCCCGAATCGCCGGCCAGGAGATCATCCGCAAAGAGCCGGACATGCACATGCTCTTCAGTCAGATCGCCCGGCGCCGCAGCACCAACGAGCAGGACTACGGTCCGGTCAGCCGGGGCCGATGGGTCCAGCAGTTCAAGTTCCTTCGGCTGAGTCCGTCGATCAACTTCGAGCCGATCATCATGGCGCTGAAGGGCCTGCAGATCCACTACAGGCCGGGGAGCTTCATGACCTCCGGCCAGTACCAGGGAAAGGGCAAGCTGAAAGAGCTCTTTGATCAGCTCGTTCACTGGGGGCACTCTCCCGGGCAACTCAGTCGCGCGGAGATCGAAGAGTTCATCTCGGGGGTCCGCGATGGCCTGATGAAGGAGCATCGGGGACGGCCCGCCCACAGCAAGGCCTATATCGCTTACTGCCTTTCTCACCTTCGGTCCGCCCTGGCGGACTTCAACGCGGCGCTCAGCGGTCGGCCGGGCCGGCCGCAACGTAAGCGCAAACAGTAACCCTCCGAGATACAGTCGCAATCAGGGCCGGAGAAGATCGCTTAGGGTGCACCTTCTCCCTGCGCTTTGGCCGGAAGCTCCTCCTTGCGCAGGAGATGATCGGCGTAGATCCTGTGGATGGGTTCGGCCCCCTCCAAGGTCTTCAGGAAGCGGGCGTGCTCCATGGCCTTGGTGTGCTGGTCCATGCAGGAGCGTATGAACGCTGCCAGGAAGACCAGGGAGGGATCTGCCTGGTCCTCTTGCTGAGTCAGGCGGCGCTCGAGTTCATCGATCCGAATCCCCACGACGCGCTGGCCGAGCAGCCTGGTCACGTCCACGCATACGGTCGTGTCGGACAGTTTCGGCATGAGCCTCAGGGCCAGCCCGGCGTTGTAAGCGGCCGACAACTGCTCGCCGGCGGCGAACATCGCCAGCGCGCGTCCCATGGCGGCGAGCGGGTTCTGGGGGTTATACACTCGGGCGATGGCGTAATGCCCTTCGGCTTCATAGTACCGTCCCTGCGTCAGGGAGTGTTCCGCCTTGCGCATGCGCTGGTTGAACAGGTCGTCGTGCTTTCCGGCCAGGCTGTGGATCCAGACCTGTCCGGGGCGCCGCTCGACTTGAGGGAGTCCGGCCTCAGCCAAGGCCCGCTGCCTGGGGGTCTGCTCGGGCGGCGGCTCTTCCCCGGGCGCCGGCTGGGGCTCGGGTTCGGGCTGGAACGCCGCCAACTGGGCCTCCCGCAGACGCAACAGCACGTCGATGTAGACGTCCTGCCCGGCCGGGGGCAATGCCGGCGCCGGCGCGGGTTGTCGCTGCGGCGCCTGCTCGGCCGGAATGCCGGAAGGCCTCTCGAGGCCCGGGATCATGCCCTCGACCTGCGATTTCACTCGGCCGGTCGCGGAGAGGTCCCCGGCCCGCGGCGCCTCCTCGGCGGGTTCGTCCGGCGGGCGAATGATCCCGAACAGCGGGCTCGATTCCGGACGGAACGCGGCGGTGTCCGACAACTTCAATTCCTTGGGCAGCTTCACCAAAGTTCGCTTCTCTGCCGGGACGTCCGGGGCCACCAGGGGGATGATCCTGAGCTTCTCGCCGGAGTCCAGGCGGATGGGCTTGATGGGTTCGATCGCGGCATCGTACAGCCTCTTCGCGGCCGACGCGGGCACGAACGAGTGCCGGGGCAGGTCCGTGCCGGGTATGTTCTCCCGGCGGGTGATCCCGAAGGTCGTCAAGGCGGTCTGGGTGCGGGAGAGGTACGGTTCCGGCCGGTAGGCCCTTATCGCCCCGGTCGGCTCGAGTCCCGCCGAACTGCGAATAAACTGGTCCTGTCCGGCGGAGGGCAATTCCAGGCGAATCTGGTTGGCGCCGAAGTACCCCACATCCCCGCGGAAGCCAAAGCCGCCGGCCACCTGCCGGGTGACGTACAGGTTGCCGTCGAACGCGCGATCGGCCTTGCGGACGCTGTTGACGCGTCCGGTCTGAACGTTGAAGTTGGCGTCCAAGGCCCGCCCGTATTGGGTCTGTACCACCTGCCCGCCAGCCAGAGACGATAGCACCCCCACAGCCAACGCTATTCGAAGGCACATTTTCATCGCCGTCGCTCCTTCGGACCCGCGGCCTGCACCGACGTTCAAGCCGGCCTGCAGACCTTCCAAACCATTCTATTCCCCACAATCAAGATCGGCTCGTCGGGCCCAGCGGATGAGATATAAAGTCCGCCCCGGTCGAGCCGTAAGCAAATCCCGCCGTCAGCGAATACGAGAGTCGCTCTGCCACATGTCCGCATTTGCCCCGAGAATCGACTTGGTCGGCTGGGTGATATCCCCCAGCCGGGCCGCCAAGTCATCCGGTAGCGTCAGGTTGCCGGCGGCGGCGTTGCGCCGGGCCTGATCGGCGTTGCGGGCGCCGGCAATCACGCTGGCGACGCCCTCCTGCCGCAGCAGCCAGGCCAGGCACATGGCGCCCATGTCCATCCCGGCGGCCCGCGCCAGCGCGGCGATTTCGGCCACGGCGGCAAAAGCCTCCCCCTCGGCCCCGGCTTGGCCGTGGCGGGTCCCGGGCCGGCGGTGGCTGAAGATCCGCGTTCGGGCGCGACCGGCGGGCACGTCGTCGGCGCAGGCGAACTTGCCCGTCAACAGTCCCTGCATCAGCGGGCCGTAGCAGGTTACCGGCACGCCGGCGGCCCGGCAGGCGGGCAGGATGTCGTACTCGGCCGCCCGGAACAGCAGATTGTAGGCAAGCTGGTTGGCTGCGGGCTCGGCCAGGGGGAGGATCTCGGCCAGGTCAGCCGCGCCGAAATTCGACACCGCCAGGTGCCGAACCTTGCCTGACTCGATCAGCCCCTCGATGGCGCGGACGGTCTGGTCGAACGGTACCGTCCGGCTGGGCCAGTGGATGTGGTAGATGTCCAGGTAGTCCGTGCCCAGGTTGGCCAGGCTGCCTTCGCAGGCTTTCACCACGTCCGCGGCGGCCACGTGCTCGGAGGCGACTTTGCTGGCGATGACGACTCGGTCGCGGTCCGCACCGATCGCCTCGCGCAGGAGCCGCTCGCTGGCCCCGTCGCCGTACAGCTCGGCCGTGTCCATGAAGTTCACGCCCGCCTCGATGGACGCACGGATGGCGGCGAGGGCGTCGGCCTTGTCCTGCGGGCCCCAGGTGGCGTCGCCCACGATGGCCCAGCAGCCCAGGCAGACCGTGGAGACCTCCAACTGCCCGCCTGCGATCCTGCGGTATTCCATGGCCGTATCTTGCCGCCCCCGGGTCGGCTCGTCAACCGCCCGTGCCGCTTGGCAATGCCCCCGCACCCGCCTATACTCGCTGGTGCCCTGGGCGGGTTGCGGGCATCAAAGGGCCGGGAAACGCATGACCAGACGCACGCGCAAACGAATCCTGATCGCAGCCCTGCTGGTCGTTATTGCTGCGGCCGCGGAGGTCTCCTGGCGTGCTTGCAGGTCGAC
>SDBT01008167.1_pt1 | contig 17127 bp, 55 predicted proteins | sample 2277101 | NCBI WGS metagenome assembly SDBT01 (sample SAMN10404973, study PRJNA504765) | marine sediment metagenome | isolation source: marine sediment core GS10_PC15, 103 cmbsf | place: Arctic Ocean: Southern Knipovich Ridge | collected 2010
CCTTTTTTATATAGAATATCCAATTCCTAATAATATAATTAAAAAGATAAGTATTACTATTCTATTTAGTTCTTGTTTTTTAGTGAAACGTAGTTTCATGGGTTAAGTACTGCTTCATCTAGTTGATCTTTACCTACATATAAGTCTAAATAACATTTTCCCATAATTACTCTAATAAAATAACCTATTTCTTCTCCCCTAAAATAAGTATTAGTTAATTCAATTTCTACTGTTGAGTCTCCAATATCAACTGAGTCTAAACCTAATTGTTTAGCTAATCGTTTCTCTGTGTATTCTTTTAGAAATTTATGCATTTGTACCATTTCTGCTTGTGCATTAGGTACTATTGTATTATTCCATGTTTTCATTTTCTTTCCTTTCTTATCTTAATTATTATCTTCTTAATATCATTGAAACGTAGTTTCATGACGCTAGTATTACTAATGCTATTATAGGAATACAAGCTATTAGAAAAAGTATAAGTCGTATTGGTCTTTCAAAATGTAGTTTTAGAGGGGTATCAACTATACTTATTTCATGTAATCGTATAAGAAAATTATTAGATTTTTCCATTAACTTCTTATATCTAATCTTACTATTAATTTCTGTAGCCAATATAGTCTTCCACCATAAGATTGTAGATAGAATAGTCTTTTAGATCCTAGTATATTGTTGAAACGTAGTTTCATTCTTCTACTTTCTCTTCAAAAATGTGTGCCATATCCTGCGCTGTAATTTTTATAACTCTACTATATCGTTCATTATTAAACTTTCTTATTAAACCTTTTATTATTATTATATCTTCTTCTGTGAAAGCATTTACTAAAGCTAATTCTAATACCCAGCTAATATGTATATATTCTTCTTCTGTAAAATGTAGTTTCATTCGTTAGCTCCATGATCCCAAGATAACGTATCTACTAATTCAGCCGCTTCTTTTACATTTCTATATACTTGTATAAAAGCCCAACCCCACCAACGCTTTTCTTTCACAAACCAAACACCATCAGCTATTTCTTCTATTTTAAATCGTCTTTTCATTTTCTACCTTGTTTTTCAATAGCTTCTATAACTTGAACTCTATCTGGTTTTTCTTGATAATCTGCAAATTTTTTATTACATCTTGTACATTTACCTGTGTATACCCAATAACCTTCAATACTTTTAAAAGTTACTCTTTTATTATCGTGAAATCCTAGTTTACATAGTAGTTTCATTCGTTTAATCTCTTATACGCCTCATCTAACTCATTTACTTTTTTACTCTGTATTATATCTGAGTATTTAGTTACAAACGCTATACATCTAGTATCATTGAATCCATTATTTGGTAAATCAATACAGGTACGTAGTGCATCAGTTAACCATTCTGGGACTTCTTCATTTGTTATAATAGGTAAGTTTGTAAGATTAGTACTTTGTACTTCTTTTTCTTCTTGTATTTCTGGACCTAATAACCCTACGGCTACTATAATAGCTACGGCTATTCCTGATGCCATTAGTCCATATTCTATTGCTTGCATTATTTATTCCTTTGTTTCATGCTCCTATTGATGCTGCAATTTCTTCATACACAGCTACTCGTCTATTAATACCTGATAAATGTTTTCCCCACGATATAGCTTCCTCTTGTGTTTCAAAAGCATAAGTACAACAATGTGCATCTATATTACCTGTATCTGTAAATTCCTGAACAATGAATTTATGTTGGAATAAGTTATCTTCATCTTCTTTTTCAAGTAGTAATTCCCACTGTTTCATTACGTAATACCGATAGTAACATTAGTAAATAACCATATCACTATATCAATTACTTTCCATAAAGCTAAGGGAACTGCTACCCATAAAGCTATATACATAAATTTTAGTGCTTGACCAAGCCCATAGAACATATTACTGTCCATTATTAAACTTCCTTATTAAGCTCAGTTTCATCGGTAGTACTCGTCTGTTGTCTTATTTTTTGCCATATTTCTCTCCACACTATACTACTTCCTTGTGAATAAATCATGTATAGTTTCATCGGGGATTAACTGCTCCTCCTTCAAAAAAGATAAGATCTGAATCTTTATATTCCATATATGTATAATCTCTTGCTACTTTAATAGCTTTTTCTCGTTTCATACCACTTTTCATAGCTAAATCTAAAATTTTAGCTAATGCTTGTCGTTGAGTAATTATCCCACTGATATACTGCTTTCTTGTTATAGTAATTTTTCTTCTAGTATCGTTATTCATTTTAATCTATTCCCCAAGATCCAGGTGCCCATAAACCTACTCTCCACAAAGTTTCTTCATCTCCTGAACTTAAAAACCTGTGTTCGCAATAGTCTAATCCTCTTCTTAATATTTCAGGTGATTTTTCTGGAAGATAAGCTAATATTTGTCTGCATTTAGTACACCATTTAATAGTAGTACCTGGATAATCTTCTAGTAAATCTGTAACACGAGATGTTAAACCATATCTAGTATTTACTATTTTAGGTGGCGGAGGTGGGGGCTTACTAGGTGATAGTAACTCGAAAAAATCATGTAGTTTCATTAACATGTACTTCCTAAACAAGATTCTTTCTCTTTAAAAAGAATTATACACATAGCTCTTGGAAATTGATATAGACCCCGATTACCTATAATATATAAATAATGATCATCTGCTTTTATACTTTTTAGATTATCTTCATATTTATAGTAAAAGTTCCATTTATGATTAGTATCACACCATACTTCTTTAACATTATTCAATTTTTTAGCATATATACTTTCCTGGGCTAATGCAGGAGTAGTAAATAGTAATAAGATTGGTAATAAGAAACGTAGTTTCATTTATCTTCCTTTAAGTTATCCTCTACTACGAATTTCTCAATTCTACTATTACCTTCTTCTACTGACATAACCATACTTATTGCTCCCCAACCTTCTCTAGACCCATACTCATAAGTTCCAAAATATCCGTTCAATAAACCTAAAATACCAGATCTTTGTGAGCCCATTACTGCTGCTTTAGTAGGTTGCTCTCCTTCATACCTAATAGTTCCAGAACTTGTGCATTGTACTGTTGGATGATTTAATAATTCATCGTTAACTTTTATACGAGTATTAAATAACTCCCACATAAACTCTTCATCTATTTTTAGAATAGTATTTAAAAACTCTACTATTTCGTGTACATCTTCTCTAATCATTTTCTTTCCTTTCGTAATTTCATGGCATTATTATCGTTACTATTACTAAAACTGCGCATGCTAGCATTAATATAATAATTCACATTCGTGCTTCTTGATCTTTTGAAATATATCGTTTCATGGATTAACACCTAGTAGTTTATCTAGCTTACTATCTATAATTCTCTGATTATCCAGAATTCTCTCACATATATTATATAACATTCTATTTTCATATCTTGTTATACCACAATCAACATTAACCTTTTCTCTTCTTATCTTATTCTGCCTAAACCTCTTAGTAATGTTACATCTAGTACATTCTAGAGTTACCGGACTCTCCCAAAGGTCTTCCCACTCTTCTTCTGAAAAAGCCCCTTCTACTTCCCAATTATGTTTTCCAAGCTGACATAGTAGTTCTCCGAAACGTAGTTTCATGAGACCTGTAAACATTCTTTAGCCCATCTAATTGGAGTATGTGTTTTTTCATATACTGCTACTAACTCATGTAAAGGCCACATTTTTGATGTTTTAAAAGAATGTAACCACCTACTAAAAATACCCCAGTCTTCTTCGTGCATAATAGGCAAGCCTATTTCATCGCCATAAGGATTATCAGTCCCTCTAACGTCAATTCTTCCACCACACCATCTTTGTTGTGGTGCTGCATTTTTATGCGGAATACCTCGTTCCTCATACCATATTAGAGAAACTGGTCTCATCCAATTTGTACTATAACTTATCATTTGGTCACTTCTTGTACTCTTTCTATAAAAGCTCCTAAAGCCTCTTTAGATGTTTCTGCTTCTAGGTATTTATGAACCATTTCTGGATAGTCATCTGATTTATATAATTGAATCTGTAAATCAGCAAATATTCTACCATAAGAACATGATACTTCTACTAATTCTTCTATTAAATTTATAGCTTTTTGGTCTTTAGTTATTAAATCTATGTTCATTTGCTTGTAAATATTACTTCCAAGTCATTATTTATAAAGAAAGTACTTGTAATTTTCCAGTCCTTAGGATCTATACCACGTTCTCTCATTATATGTGCTACTACTATTCCTTGTATTTCTTCGCTATTATAAAGGTAAATTTTTTGTTCTTCCATAGTCTTGCTCTGTTCTTTTACTTGTCTATCAATATATCCTATCACACCGTCAGCATGACATAATATATGTCTAGCTATTTCTTCTCTTATATGCCCTTTAAGTCTAAATTCAGACCTCATAGCTTTAAGGTACCCAATTTGTTCGTCATCTAGTTTTATAATGTATTTCATCTTAATGCAAACTTATCTTTCCAAGTATCTCTAGCAGAATCCTTTATAACTGACTCTGCTTCTTCTACTAATTTTTTAAAAGTGTTATTATCTTCATAAGCAGGATTTTTATAGTGTAAGACCACTGCCAGCGCTTCTATTAGTTTCATAACGTAATAATGCTACTTACTACAATTGATATAATAATGCTTATTGCTATAGCCCACCCTATTGCTAATGTAATTTTCATCCATGGATCCATTAGGACAACCGGAGTCGTTGGTTCCGATATTTTAGGTCTCATAAATTAACTCCGTCTCTATCAGTCATTAGTGTTACTCCTGGCACGTATTTGTAAAGTTCTAAAAGAGTATAAAATCTTATTACTCTTAGCCTGTATTCTTCTTTAATGTCATTATTTTCTACTTCTGCGAAATGTAGTTTCATTCACCTAACTTAATCTCAGATGCAGGTGTGTGTCCATGTTCTTCTACTTCTACTAAATCTTGTTTTTCTTCTCTTACTGACATACATGGTACCGCAGGGCTTATATCAATATCAATATGAATACCATCTTCTTCTACTTCAAACCAAGTACCCTTATTACTAATACGTACTCTATGAGGAGTTACCCAATCTATAGCAGTAGCATACTCATTATCTGCTGGAGGAAAATAACATGTTACAGTATATATATCCCTTCCTACCTTTAAATCATCAACAGTATGGGACAATGCTGTTATTGGGTATAGTAATAAAATTAGTAATGAGAAATGTAGTTTCATTCTGTACCATCCGCAAAATTCCAATTATAAGGCTCTATCTTATTTAGAAATTCATAAATTTTAGCTAAGTGCCAACCTTTATAGGTGCAAGCATTATACCCTTGTTCATTTTTTACTACTACTCTAGCTACCGCTCCTATTGTTACTAAATAATCTCTAGATGCTTTACTTAGTACATTTCCATCATGAGAGGGTCCATTTTTTCTACAACCTAATAAAGTCTCATAGTCAATCTGTGGCATTTGTATCGCTAGTTCTATTAATTCTAAATCAAAGATTAGATCTTCTTTGTCTTTTAAATCAAATCTACCTACCACATCTTGTAATTTTGTCATTCTTCCATCTCTCTTTCTACAATAGCTAACCATGTTTTAACAATTTCTATTCGAGTATCATGATCACATTCTTCCCAGGCTTGTCTAAAACCTCGTCTATCTGTTAAATCATCTACAATCCTGAATACTACTTTTTCTGCGAAACGTATTTTCATTTTGGTTGTGAGTGTTGACATTCAGTAGACAACACATACTTTCCATCTGCTAATTTAATAATAGTTACCCACGGATCTTCCTTATCATCTCTTACTATAATACCTTCTATAATATTATCACTATCGTAATGAAAAAGTACATCTACTGTTTTATATAACCAATCTCCTTGTCTTGGAAATTTATCTATTGTAATATTAGATTTACAACCCATTTTCTTTCCTATCTACTAGCGGTATAGCTAGTGTTATTATCTTAGGTTCTACCCGTTTCTTCTTCTTACTATTTTTATACAATGATATTACTAACATAATTATAATTATTATTTCAACAAGTATATATAATTCCATTATATTTCCTGTATCATAAATCTTTTATCTTTGTGGCAATGTACTGTTAATGTTTCTCCTGGAAACACTGTATGTACAAATCCTCCTATAAATTTATTCTCTACTCTATCAAAGTTTTCTACTCCAATATTTCTAGTCTCATCTTCATTTTTAATTGTTATTGTAATAGTCATTTTTCTTCCTTAACTGGTTTTCTGTTAGTACCTTCTGGTATTAATACACTAACCTTAAAATTAATACTAAAACTTATTCTTTGACCTTCCATACGGAAAGGGTTTACAGTGTGTAAAAGATGATGAGGAAACAGATAAAATATACCTACTGGTGGATCCGTTTCAAATATACATTCTAACCAATCTTGAGGAGTACCATGAATAAAATCTACACTTCCATCTTTTTGGTCTATTCTATCTTTCCACCCATCTGGTAATTGTAATATTCCTATACTACTCAAATTACAACCAGAGTGTTTATGCACTGGGTTATAATCACCAGCTTCCATTATATTAAACCAACCTTTGTCAATATAACATTCATCTATTTTTAACATAGGTGCTGTTTTTTCTGCATATTCAAAGATACAATCTTTAAAGAAACTACCATAGGCACTTAATAGTCCTACTGTCATTTCTTGTTCTACTCTTACTCTACCTGCCAAATTCTGTGAAAAATCTGGTCCTGATTCTTCTTTAGCTTCTACTAAATAATCTATAACTAATTGTTCTGGTAGATCGTATAGTCCTATTATTGGTCCGAATGCCTTTAAATAATTGCTCATATCTTCATTACTTCTCCATCAGAAAAATGTAATTCTGTTTGATAAATTCCTGCATGACCATGTACCATCAATAAATCATCCAAATTTTCCCATACACTGGTAGACTTATATTGAGTAAGCCATCTAATAGCTATTGATCCATCAGAAAAAACAATCCCTTCATATTGTGGCATATTAGGTTCATTATAGTTATGTGGATCATCTTTTTGTGGTGGGTTTCTTCTAAATGCTGTAAATGTTCTCATTTTATATACTTCCTTGTATATTCTGGATTTACTAAAGTTCTCACAAATTTACTACTAATAGTATCATCTGTTTGATATAACTCTTCAAATAACACTAGTAATTCTTCTTGTGTACCTTTAAATCTCTTAAATTTTCTTGTCCAAAAAGGAACTAACTGACCTATAGGTGCTGTTTGTAATCCTCTTAATATTGTTTCTAATGGATTTTTACTCATGATAAATTATAAGTTATTGCTTTCCAATTAGGTATTACTGGTTCTCCTACAATCTCAGTTGCTAATCTTCTAGCTTCTTTAACAAATCTATTACCTTCACATTCCATATCTGCTCTACACATACTACAAATAGGTTGGTAATTCTTTTCTTTGCACATGTCTCTAGCCATTAATAGTGCTAATTCTTCGTGTTTAGTCATTCTACAGTATTCCAATAATCTTCTATCTCTACTAACTTAATATTACCCTTTTTACTAGATCCTGCTATTTCTTTTTTACCAGATTCCATTGTAAAAGTATGTTTACCATCTTCATCAAAATCATAAGAATAATACCAACCTGTTTCATCATCTGCCCATATTACACCAGGTATTATCCCTTTTGTATCTAAGTCAATACATTTATGATACTTAGCTGCTGCATGTTTATGTATACTTAAATACATTATTTATAATCTTCCTTTCGTGGAATAATAGCACTTTTAAAAGCTTGCTCTAAAGTATCTCCTTGTCCATACCCGCTACAAAATACTGAAGGATTATCTTTATGCCATACTTGACATACCCAAACAACAACATCATTTATTAAGTATACTTTAGAAACTTTAGCTTTATCTATTCCATTTTCTTCCATTAATTGTTCTATATTCATACTATAAAAAATAAGTAACCCATTAGTAAGGATAACATAACTATCCCACCGATTACATCCTTTGTTTTTTCACTTTGTTTATTCCAAAACGCTATAATCTTAATAACCAATTTGCTAAATGCCCTAAGCTAAACGCTCCGATTACTATCATAAATATAAAACCTGTTAATTTAAATAGTATCTTCGTCATGTTCGCGTTCAGTTACTATCGTATACCTAACTCCATTAATAGTACAAGAAGGTTCTTTTTTATTTTCTGCTTCAGAAAAAATATCCCAAGCTTGCCAAGTTCCACCCATTTCTATGCAAGTAGTGAAAAACATAGTCCTGGTAACCGCGAATATAGCTAGTAAAATTCCTGCAAGAATAATTATTGCTGCTATTACTTTCATTGTAACCTCTCATACGCGTCATCAATTATTCTATCTATAGCTGATTGACTTTTTAGTTGTTTTTGCCTTATTTGTTCATCTAATATATTACCGAATCTACCCATAATAACCTCACATTTTGCACTACTTTCATTATTTATAGACCATAGCTCCCAACAAATACCAAAGGCTTGGTCTAGCCAATCAGGCATAACTGTAGGATCTATTACTACTTTTATTGTTGGCTTTTCTGGTTGTGTCAATATTTCTGGTACTATTTCTAATCCCATATCTAATACTTCTACTTCTGCAGGAATTATAGGAGTTTCTTCTTTAGGTATCATAAATACAATACTTACAATAACTATAATTACTAAAGTAAATATTCCTAAAGCTTTAGCTGCATCATTACGCATACCCATTATTATCTCATTACTCCTATAATAGCCGGTGAAAATATCCAATAAGACATAATAAAAGTGAATAGAAATAATAATTTTATCATCTATATTTCCTTTAATGCTCTTAAATGCCATTGCTTAGGAAGAACTAAAATCAGTTTTTGTCTTATTTCCCGAGCATATTCTTCTTTAATCTGATTTATTACACTCTGAGGAACATAACTCCTATAAGCACAAACACTGCAACTAACCTCAAACATTATTCAAATTTTCCGCTCCATCTATTTATATCTCTTTCTAATTGATCAATTTTTTTATCAATACGATCTAAATATACTTGGTGGTCACCCCAATCATTTTCATATATAATAGTTTCCCAACTATTTTTAGCTTCTTCTGACATTCTTTCTAACTCTTTGATCATTCTTTCTTCTTTTATTTTCTGACTTTTACGTTCTAACCACCAGTTTGTAAATTGTTTCTTTAATCTAAGAAGAATGTCACTTTCATTAGCTACCATATTATATCCATTTTTACTTCTCTAGTTAAAGAGGTAACTAATGTTACTATACAACCGCACTCACACTCTTCTGTCTGTCCTTCTAATGCTAAAGCAATTATCATAGGAACAGTGCCTTTTGGAACATAAAACCTATCCAAATTACAGTGGCCTGCTTTAGATTGAAATTCAATTTCTTCACTACAATCAGGACAAGTAACTAAAACCCTGTCAAACATTCCCATTATTTAAACTCACAATGATCTTGAGTTTGTTGAAACCATGATCCCTCTATCCATTTTCCTTTCTCAGAAATACAAGTAACTTCCGGCCAACTATTTACAACCATAAGAGTACTTAAAATTATTGCTATTGCAATACAGGTACCTGTTGTGTTACTCATTATATTCTTTTACTATCCCATCTCTTACCCCATTCCAAAACTTGGAAACATACTTTTCATTATACATCTTTAACACATCGTCATAATGTTCCCAAGCAAACTCTCTCCACCAACCAGAAGTAATACTAGTACATACTTTCTCTAAAGCAATTAGAAAACTTCTTTTTGGTGCAGTATCAGGATAAGGAATTTGAGAACGTTCTAATGCAAGAACATAGCTTTCTTCTAAAACAGAGTTTAATTGAAGTTTATAATCCATATTATCAAACATAGCTTTACTTACTTTAACTTCTCCACTTTTGAAATAAGTATAAGCTGGAAATTCTTGGTGTTTCATAGCTTTATGGATACTGTCGTGATCATATACATAATCAATTCCATCACCTTTAAAGAAATCACCTTTTTTTACATTAAGACTAGGATGACCATAGTCATAAGTTTCTAACTCACGACGTCTAAACCAATCTAACATATGAAATTGTATTTCAGCTCCGGCATCCCGCATTAGTTGAATATCCTGCATAGTTTTACGAAAATGAGGAGAATTTCTAAGATAGCGATGAGATAATTTTAAAGTATATAATTGAATTAAAGTAGCATATCCAGGTCTAAAATATCTTCCATCATGAGATAAATTTAAAAACTCTTCTGCTAAAGAACCTGGCCACGCTATTTCAGCTTCTACGATAGTATCTCCTTTTCTAAAAAGATACTTTTTACCCTTAGCAAAAGGACGAGCTTCTTTTAGCCCCCCGACAATTGTATTAACATAATCAGATACTTCATCATAAGTACCAATTATATCAATATCCCGAGGAATACGATTTATATCAATATGCTGTTTTAAAGCTTCAGAACCTACTATTAACAATTACTGTTTTCCCAACTACCGTATTCAAGACTACGATCTTCTGAACATCCATAAGAATAGTCCCAATCTCTCCAACCTTTACCAAAATAAGTATTACGCATACCATCTCCTGTATTAAAATGAAACATCATACCAGTAGCATCAGCAATTTTTTGTGCTTCAGAAATATGTTCTTCCGCTTCTTTAATATGCTTATCTATTTTAATAGATGCATCTTGCTTATCTACTATCATTCTATCATAGATTTCACCAAAAGCTAAACATAATTCTCGTTGTTCTTCTATTGTAAAAGCAGATTCCATTTCTTCTTGTATATCAGAAATTCTACTTTCAATAAATTCTGTTCTATCTAACATTAGCAATCATCCGAACTAGATTTCCAATTACCAAGATAAATTCCTTCTTCACATTCCATAGTAGAAGAATTCCAATAATCTTCTCCTTCACATATTGCAGTAGAAGAGTCCCAATCACGGAAGTTAGTTCCATAATAAGTTCCACCCATACCCTGTTCTACACCAAAATAGAAACATAGTCCTTGTTCATCTGCTAGTTGTTTAGCTTCACCAAGAGCTCGGTTAGCTTCCTCTACTTTTAGAGCTATTTTTGCCGCAGCTTCTTCTTTAGATTCTAAAGGAGCTATTATTTCATCATAAATAACACCAAAATACTTCCATAAGTTATCTCTTTGAGAGTTACCTATTCTACCACCTCTATCAGAAACTTCGTTTTCTGCTTCGTCTATTTTTAACTCAATATATTCGTCTTTATTCATCTTCTATTCCTAATTCTTCTTCTATTATTTCTTTCCAAACTACACTTATTACATGTCTACCATTTATTAATCCTAGTAACTCTCCATTTTTATCTAATAAAATAAAGCTAACCTTAGTAATAATATTGTCAGCAACTAAAGCTGGTTTAGTAGTTTTTATATAATGATAGTAATATTTATTATCTATCGTTTGTATTGTAAATATATACATTTACAGCCTACTCAATATTTCTGATGCTAATGCGATCTTAGGATCTAAAGCCTGTGCCCATAATAAAGGAGACATTAGATTAGCCACTATTTGTGTAGCAGACGCAAGCATTCCTATAACTAATAAAAACCCAGAAGTAGCTAACAACCCTCCCCAAGGATCTGCATATTTTTCTTTTTTACCTTTAGAATGAATTCCTTTAGTAACTAGTGCCATTATTATAGTTATTACTATAATACCAACCCCCATTATTAAAGTAGACATAGCTTCTAATTGATAAATTCTGCCTGCTAACTCAACTGCTTCAGGAGCTTGAGTTACTACTAATTCTTGTAATCTGTCGAGTATTCCCGCTATTACCTTATCTGTTTCTTCCATTTTTATCTTTCATTTCTTTTAATTTCTCTCTGTTCGTAAACTTGTTCCCAATATATCTTTTTACCTTCAGATACTCCCATTACCGGAAGTGCTGGAGCAAATGTAAAACTAATAATAAATAGTGTTACGATAAGAGGTTCTACTGTCACTGTCCTGTTTCTTTACTCTTTGATATTAGAAACTTTTCAAATATTAAAGCAACTTCTACTACTGCATCAGCACCCACACCCGCACTTGGTCCATGTTTATTACTCTTTATATGTTCTAATGCTAATTTTAACGCTTCTATTTTTACTTCGTTTACGTTCATTTTAAACACCTTACCCAGTTTGTCATTTCTGTTCCTTCAGGTAACATACTTACTGGAAGCACATACCTATAATCTTCTGTGTATAATTCTACATCTGCAAACCATAAACCTATATCTTTAATAGGTTCATATTCGCAAGGAACTATTATAGTCTTTACCCAACAGGTTACTTTTCTGAAAGTTTCTGCACACTGTTCTGTATTAAATACTGCTAACGGCCCACAATCTTTTGGGGGATAAACTTTTGTATTAATAGGATATTCTACTATCCATTCTTTAAAAATTCTAGGTATATAAGCGGAAGTTCTATTCAATCTTAATACTTTCCAACCTTGTTTCATTATTTTACTTTCGATAATTGTTCTTCTATTTTTAACCCACTAGAACATATATCACAAAAATGCATTTCAATAATAGCAGTTGCTACTGGGCCACCAGCAGCCGCTCCTCGGGAAGGACCCCGTAAAACTAATTCACCTGTTAATTCCCATAAAAATCTTTTATCATTTGATAATTCTATATGGCAACAATTACATTTATAAACAGTTTCTTTCATCGTTTTCTACTATTTCTACGTTTTTGTTTCTTTTTTTCTTCGTTCCAAAAGTAATAAACTACTACAATTAATACTGCACCTGTTGCTATTACACCTACTACTGCTATCATTTCTTTTCCTTTAATTTATAGTATCTTTCCTTTAGTTCTTTTAATACTCCACCATATAACCAAGGTATTACTATTGTACTATACATATCAGATTTTACCCCATACTTATTTGTTTTAGCAAGACCACTTTCTGCTATAATAACTTTTCTTATCTTTCCTCTTTCTAATAGAGTATAACTAATAATATCAGTATCATCTTTTATTACACTATCAATCCAAATTATTTTATATTGAAGACTATGAATAAATTTAAATCCGTTTAAATTTACTTCTGTTTCATTACTTATAGTAGTAATACTATCTTTAGATGGTTTGAATATTCCTGGAGGTGGTGGCCTATCAGTAATTGGTTTCTTCTTTTTATCCTGTCGTTTTGTCCACCAATCTCCTAAATTAAATTCTTTACTCATCTTGTTTAATTAATTCCAATATATCTATTGCTTTTTCCAGAGCAAATTTCATTTGCGCTTGGTTATTATCAAAAAAAGCTTCTGGGTTAATAATCTTGGCTATTTCAACTAGCATAATCCGTCTAGACTTTCACATTCTATGTTTGTTTTATCTGGCATAATCTTTTCTTCTACTATTATATTATTTCTTTCTTCTACTAGTTTGTTAAGTATTTCTTTTAACTCTGATTTAGCATCTATTATTTCTAATTCTTCTTCTATAACATGACGTGTTTTATCAAGAACATTTACTACTATCTCTTTTTCTACAAAAACTGATACTCCTAGAAAGACAACAAAAGCTATCCAAAATCGACCTGTAGTGAAGTAGGCTATAATAGCTGCAATAAAAGCTATGGATATCATTTTGCTAATTCCTTTAGCATTTCTTCTCTTATTTCTTCAAATCTATTCGCAACAAATTTTTCGTCACTAGCTCTGTCAAAAGATAAATAACATTCAGCCTGTATCCATGCCCAATCGAAATCAGGATAATGGTTAGTGGCATCTGCTGTACAAGCTATTGATGTAGGATACCTTGTACCGGGGTCAAATGCTGACCCCGATACTGTGGCAGTTATATCGGTATTAATAATGTAAATTATTAAAAACCATTTAAACATATTAAGCAGTTAACTCACTTGTTGCTTCTGGTTTTACAGCTGCATAAGGAAGTGACCCTGCTGCTTCTATATTATCTAATAGTCCTTCAAGAGGAGTACCCTTTACAAGTTGTCGCATAGTACCTGTCAAAGACTTATCTCTTACAATAGCCAAAGGAGCTAAGTATTTAGCCATTTGTTCCATTGTAGTTGTATGAGACAAAGTAGTTAGCGCGGCTATTAATTGAGGAGCAATAGACTCTGCTCTAGAAACATCAGCTTGTGCCTCTGCTACTAATTGATCAATTTGACGTATTAGATTTTCATCTGCAATCTTACTTTGCAATTCCTTATCTAATATATCTGCTGCTCTATCAACATCTCTAACTATTGCACGTCTAGCATGTATATCTAACTCAATAACATCTTCTGCTTTTTGAGCTTCTGCTTTCCTAGTTATTTCTAATAGAGCAAATCGACCCTTACCAGTTGCTGTAATAGCTAACTCACCATCTATTTGTCGTTTGGCTTCTTCTTGACCTATAATTAACAGTAACTTTCTTTCTTCTCTTTCAAGCTTAATCGTATTAACAAGCTCTTCCTGTCTAGAAGTTTCAAGTAAATCAGCAATTTCATGATCCTTAATAGTAACAGAAATCACTTCTAAGTCATAGATTTCCATATCGTTTTCGTTAAATACATGACACGGACGATCTTCACCCTCGACTTTTACTCCAAGCACTAAATCTCTCAAAAACTCAGTAGCCCCAGTATAAAAGTCCTGCACATTTATTTGACGAACATGATTTCCAATTAAGGAGCGCATATGATCACACATATAGTGAACATAATTATCAACATTAAACCATTTATCACTATCTCCAGCAAATCTAACTAGATATTTTAGTTCTAAAGTAACATCAACTAAGTCTTTAGTTTTTAGACCTAATAAGTCACTAATAGGATTAGACATAACCCTAAGATATACTGTATCAAAAGTATGACTTCTTTGTTTTGGCTTACCAGTACTAAGAGAAGTTTTCTCAAGTCCTTCGTCATATTCTAGAAGAACTGTTTGAGGCCCTTGAACTACTCTGCGCTCTCCTACTTTATTAACTACTTGTACTGCATATCCTGTATACACATTAATAGTAATAGCACCATCATATTTCGTATCTAAAGTGACTGTACGAGGTGGTGTATAAGAAGTACTACGATGCATTTCATCAGTAAAGCTTCTTTTCTTAGTTCTACTAGAAGGGCCAGCACCGCTAGCACTTAGAAGCATAGTATCGCCTCTTGTAGAACGATAAGCAGAATCTTCTACATATCCTGTTTCTTCTTGTGTATCAGTTAAACCTTTATTATAATTTAAAGCTTCTACATTACCTGGGTAGTATAAATTACAAAGTGATTCATCAAGTACTCTACGTACAATTACGTGAGTTCGTGGATCAGGAAGTAACATTGCAGGACCCTTAACCAAATCAATTTCACCAGTTAATCTACTTAACCGATATCGAGCTTCACCTTTTGGTATGGCTATAGCATAATGAATTTCTTGCCCACCATACTTAATTAGCGCATGTTCCTGACGTGGGTAGTATATTGCTTGTTCTTTACCTGTAATAAATAATTCTTGACCAGCAGTAAAGTTTTGACCATGTTCTTCATAATCAGCAATTACTTTGATATATACTCCAGAAGCTATATTTAACTCAAAAGCTCTTTGTTTATTACTATTACTAGAATTAGTAACAAACTTTTCTGTAGGTTCTGGAAAAACTACTTCCGGTCCTTTAACATATCTTTTATTACCATTTTCCGCTAATAGAATACAATAATCTAAACGCTCTAGAGTAATTGCTTCTCTAATATAGTTTCCACCTTCTGCAAGAACTTCTATTCCTGTTGGGGGAATAAAGAAACTAACATCTGTTCCTTTAACCGTAAACAACTTACCAATAGATAAATCATCAGCGGAAATACCTAATGGATTAGAAGTTTCTGTTTCAGGAGTATCATCTTCTTTTTGTACTTGTTTAACAACAGCACTACCCCAATTTGCTTTAGCATCTGTTTCATTATACACTCTAACTAACAAGTATTGGTTAGAACGTAAAAGGTGCCCAGGAACAACTTCTGCTATTTGTCCAGGCCACAGAGGGAATGTTACCGGCCCCTCAATATTTTCTTTACTTCCAATTTGTAAAGCAGCACTACCTGTTTCTGCTTTTCCTATTCCAGGATGTACCTGATTAATATTTCCAGGATTTGTTAAAACAACATATTCACCTGTTTCAGCTACAATATTACTTTGAATAGCTTTATTAATATCACATTTTTCAAAACGTCCAGTATCATTATTAAATACTACAGGACTATCTGTTTGCGAGAGACTAGCTTTATGAGGACCACTATAAATAGTAACTTGACCCTTAGTTTCATCCAATATAAATGCAAATACACCAGGAGGAAGAACTAAATCTCCTTCTCTTGCAATTCTTTCTTCTATCATATTTTTTCCTTTCTATGATGAGGATTATTTTATTGATACATCCTCTGCATCATTATTTCCTTTGATAATCTTTAACGCACCATTATCTTATATTTTTTGCAGATATTCAGCTAAAAGTTGAACTGCTTCTGTTCTATCCATAGTAATAGGGTGGTTTCCTTTACTTATTAATCTATCCGCAGTTTCTTGTGCCCAACTACCTACCATGATACTTTAATCAAGAATAAATCTATATGCCTTAAATCTATTTCCTGCTCTAACAACCACATTTCAAATTGTAAACCATAATCAATTATAAAGTTATCCATAGTTCCTTCATAATTATTATTTTGTTGTTGATCACGCCAATAACCATATATTTCACCTATAGTTAAATGCCAATTATCTCCGTAATCACCATTATTAAATTCACTAAACACTTTTATATAAGTGTCATTATGAATATAGTGTTCAAAACGTTCTTTAAACATATCTTCAGGAATATCCTGAAAATCCATTACTAATACGTTACTATAGTATTTCATACTACTATCATTTCTGTCATGCTATTATCAATGTTTTTTACTGTAAATATTCTATTAGTTGCTTTATCGTTTTCTGCAGCAGCTATTAAAGCTTTTTTTATGTCACTATGCTCATTCCAGTTTGTAATAAAATCCTGTGCTCCAGAACCTATAGCAATAGCACAATCTTCAAAAACAGTAGTTTCATATAAACTAGTTCGTTCCATTTTAT
>SDBT01008168.1_pt1 | contig 17125 bp, 10 predicted proteins | sample 2277101 | NCBI WGS metagenome assembly SDBT01 (sample SAMN10404973, study PRJNA504765) | marine sediment metagenome | isolation source: marine sediment core GS10_PC15, 103 cmbsf | place: Arctic Ocean: Southern Knipovich Ridge | collected 2010
CCCGCATTTCTCATCACGCTTCTGCTGCGGCCGCGTAGAGGCCCGCGCATACTTCGTTGCGCTTGATTCGAGTGCTCGACGTGCTGCACGAGCACGCCTCCGCGCTCGAACCTGCGCGCGCCTCGTCTACGCGGGCCTCTACGCACCCTCGCGACGAAGCGTGATGAGAAATGCGGGCTAGAACCAGAAGAGGTACGTGAACTTCACGATCACGGCCTGGTCGAAGGTGGTCAGGCTGCTGAACGTCGGCGCGGTCCATGTTTGGTTGTAGACGACGAATAGGTCCGCCCCCGGCCGGTAGATCCAGTTGAAGCGCGTGTTCAGCGACATGAGCTCGGCATCGTCGTTGTACTGCCAGAAGGTGTTGATTGACACGTTCGGGCTCAGAGACACGCGGATCCGCTGCTGAAAGACGTTGGTGGTGAAGGCGCCGGCCGGCAGGTCGATGTCGTTGTGGTTCCACTCGGTCTCGGCAGTGAAATATGGGCTGGGACGAATCGTGAAGCTCGCCCGGTAGGACTTCTGATAGCCGTCGTAGAAGTCGCCCCAGCGGATCCAGGTATCGCCCGAGACCACCCGGCTGCTGTTGGTGCGGAAGAAGATCGACCAGTGGTAGAAGTCATAATCGCCGGGGTCGATGAAGATGTCGTCCTGGATCTCGAAAGGCTCGAATAGGCGCTCGAAGTTCGGATTGATCGAAAACGAGACGAACTCTTCGCTGTTGGTCGTGAAGCCGAGCAGGCGAATGCTTCCGCTGTAGGTTTCGAGTGTCCCGTCGGTCAGCGTGTAGAAATCGGTTCGAGCCTCGAAGCTCAGACTGCGAATTCCCGGGATATTCGGCCGCGGCTCCCAGGTGACCTGTGGGTTGTAGCGCTTAATCCCCTCGCGCAGCAGGAATCCGACCTCCGGATTGTAGTTCTCACGGATGTCGGTGTAGCTGACCGACCACCTCCATCTCGGCCCTTGCCAGCCGACGTTCGCGCCCATCGCCCAGTTGTCACTATCGCCGCCCGGGTCCTCGCTCATGGTCCAGTAACCGCCAATGGTCATTTCCTGCCGGGGCCTGATGTCGGCATCCACACCGACAACGCGGTTGTAGTCGTCGCTGCCAGCCTGCCGGTTGGTGAAAATGGCGCCGATGCTGGACCGCTCGCCGATGTTCCTTTTCACCCTGGCCACCGTCCAGTTGGTGGAGGGGACGAAGGTCAGCTCATCATCATCGTCGATGATCGTTTCTTCGCCGGTATGGGAGTTGAGAACGCCGATGTTCCACTTGCCGGCGATCCTGCCGGTAACACGAGCGCCGGCGAGCAGCGGAATCTCGGAACCATCCGCAATGCCGATGCGGCGAGAGTGGAAGACTTTCAGCAGCGGTGGTCGGAACCCCCCACCTCCGCTCGCCGGTCCGAATTCGAAAATGCCGGCGTTTTCGAGGAAGAACTCTCGCTTCTCGGGAAAAAACAGGGCGAAGCGCGTCAGGTTGACGCGTTGCTCGTCGGCCTCGACCTGGGCGAAATCGGTGTTGACCGTGAGGTCGAAAGTCAGGCTGTCGGTGAGGCCCCAGCGCAGCAGGTCGATGCCCGCTTTGCCGTCGCCGTCGTAGGTGCCGACATCGCTGGTAACTCCCCGCGTAACCTGGCCCGAACCATAGGGCTTGATGCGCAAGTTGAGGCCAGGGTCGCTTGTCACGATGTTGGTGAGCTGGCCGGCCAGCGAAACACGGAACAGATCGGCATCGAGCCCGATCGGCGACCAGAAGACCTCTTCATTCTTGCGACGTATCGATCGGCGGACGTTCAGGCCCCAGGTGTCGAGCTCGGGATTGAAGCGCAGGGTGCTGAAGGGAATGGCGATCTCAGCCACCCAACCCTCATCGTTGACGCGGGAAGCCGAGTTCCAGACACCGTCCCAATCGAAATTGGTATTACGACCCTCGTCGGTGATGAGCGCATCGATGCGAGCTCCGAGTGGATTGGTCTCGATGAAGTAGGCGTTACGCTGGTCCAAAAACGTGTCGAAGACGATGCCGATCGCGTCGTCAGAATTGAGGCGGCTGGTGCGACCGAATCCTGGACCACCGCCACCGGCGCCGTCGCGCTGCATGTCGGTGGCAATGATCCCCGACGGGTCGGAATCCAGGGCTCGGATGCCGATATAGAGCGTGTCCTTGGTATATACGACCCTGACCTCGGTAGCCTCGCTGGCAGGATCTCCCGGAGAGGGCTCGCGCTGGGTGAAATCGGTGGCGGCAGGGGCCTGCTGCCAGATCGCCTCGTCGAGCCGTCCATCCAGCGTGATTTCCTCCTCGGTCGGCAGCGCTTGCACGTGGGGGAGCTCGCCACTTTCCGCGGCCTGCCTCCCCGAAAGCAGGTCGGGCTGGCCCGGCTGGCCGGCCGGATGCAAAGTCGATTCCTGATCCTGCCGCTGGGCGGTGACGAGCTGCTGGGCCTGCGGGGGCTGCGCGGCCATCGCCGGGCGCAGGGCGCCGACGAACACGACGAGGAGGATGAGGACTGACCCTGGACGCAATTTGGACACTATGACTCGAAAGCTGAGGTGCGTTGGGGTCAGGGGGAGACCAGCCCGTGCGGCTGGCTGACCTTGGAGAGCAGAGCGAAGCGTATCATTTTTCAACGCCCGGGAAAGCCCCTCTGTAGCTCCGGAATGTCCAGGACGGTAGCCGCTTCGATAGTAGCCGCTGCGACAGCTATCTGCCGTGGCGGGGAACGTAGACCTGGGTTCCCGCCTCCATCGAATCGATCTGGTGAATCAGATCGTCGAGGTCGTCGATGTTCTCCACGAAGTCGATCTCGCTGGTGTTGATCACAAGGAGCGGCGTTTCCTTGTAGTGGTAGAAGTAGTGCGCGTAGGCTTGATTCACCTCATCGAGATAGTCGTAGGAGATCTTCTTCTCTGAGGCGCGGTTACGCCGCTTGACGCGTTGCATCAATACATCGGTAGTGCTCTGCAGGTACACGAGCATATCGGGTGTCGGCACCTGAGGCGCCAACAAACCCCACAGGCGTTCGTACAACATCAGCTCGCTGTCGGTAAGATTCAGATGGGCGAAGATGCGGTCCTTCTGGAACGTGTGATCGGCGAGCGTGAGCTGCTGGAACAAATCGGCCTGCGCCGCCTCCGTCAGAAGCCTGTAGCGCGAGAGCAGGTAGAAGAGCTGGGCCTGGAACGCCGCTCCCGGCTCCTCGCTATAGAAGGACTCGAGAAACGGATTCGAGACATCCTCGAAGATACGAGCCGCCCCCAGCCGTTCGGTCAGCAAGGCGACCAGGCTGGTCTTGCCCACCCCGATCGGACCCTCGAAGGCGACGTAATTCCAGCGCATCACGTATCTCCAAGAGCCGGGCGCGGAGCCGGACGCAGAGCAGGGCGAAGAGCCGCGTCGAGATCCGGGGGTGGGGTCATGTACCAAACTCCCTTGCCATTCGGCAGTCGCTCGAGCAACTCTGACATTGTTGCCTTCTCGACTGGGTGCACTAGGCGGGGAGCGATCTCGGTCATTGGCAGTAGCACGAATCGTCGCACATGGAGGCGGGGGTGAGGTACCTGAACTTCCGGTTCTTCAATCACCTCGTCACCATACAGTAGAACGTCGATATCGAGGGTGCGTGACTCCGTGGCCTGTGACAGCCGAACGCGGCCAAGCCGTGCCTCGATCTCCAGGCACCTGCGCAACAACTCACCGGCCTCCGGCGGACCTTCGAGACGGGCGACACAGTTCACGTACCAGGGATGGTGGCCGTCGTCCTCCTCAGAGGCGATTTCGGGCTCCGTGAGATAGAGCGAGGACACGGCGCTCACTTCGAGGCCACTGTCGCGCAAAGCTTCCAGGCCGGCACGCAGGAATGCCGTGCGATTGCCACGGTTGGATCCGAGTCCTACGTATCCTTGACGAGCCATGGTTGCCGCGTGGGAGTCTCCTGGTCTGGGCGGTGAGCTAGCCTGGATTTCTCGACGGGTCGCGGCTGCGCGTGCGCGATGGAGCGCGATGACTGCGTTGCGCTTGATTCGAGTGCTCGACGTACTGCGCGAGCACGCCTCCGCGCTCGAACCTGCGCGCGCCTTGTCCTCGCGGCCCTCACGCCCGCTCGCTTCACGACCCGTTGAGAAATCCAGGCTAGTTCAGTATCCCACGTCGAGGGGCGGGGGTAACGTCTAGCCCGGGCTAGGCGCCGCGCCCCAGGAGCCTTTCTGCCCCTGGTATACTGCCAATCGCGCCGCGCTGGCGTTTCTTTTTCAGACTCACTCCGTTTTTCACCGCGAATGGTGCCGTCGTGAAGGATCTCCTGCAGAAAATCGAGGATCGCTCCCTGCACGTGGGAGTGATAGGGCTCGGGTACGTGGGTTTGCCCGTGGCAGTCGCCTTCGCCGAGGCAGGCTTTCATGTTACCGGTCTGGACGTCGACAGCGAGAAGGTCGCGCGCGTTCTGGCGGGCGAGTCCTATATTGGTGACATCGACAGCTCGAAGCTGGCCGCAGTCATCGAATCGGGACGACTCACCGCCACCGACAACAGCGATATTCTCGCCGAGCTCGATGCGGTGATCGTCTGCGTGCCCACCCCCTTGAGCAAGACGAAAGACCCGGACATGACCTACGTGCTGGCCGCCGCAGACCAGATTGCCGCGCGCTTCCACCCGGGCATGCTCATCCTCATGGAGAGCACCACGTATCCGGGCACAACCGACGAAATCCTGCTGCCACGATTGAGCGACAACGGCGGCAAGGTGGGCGAAGACTTCTTCCTCGCGTACTCTCCAGAGCGGATCGATCCCGGCAACGCTCACTACTCCTTGGGTAATACGCCGAAGATCGTCGGAGGGTACTCCGAGGCCTGCGGCAAGGTGGCCGCTGCCCTCTACGGCACGATCGTGGACGACGTGCACGTGGTGTCTACGTGTCGGGCCGCCGAGATGGTGAAGTTGCTGGAAAACACGTTCCGCGCGGTCAATATCGCGCTGGTCAATGAAGTGGCGATGATGTGTGACCGGCTCGACATCAACACCTGGGAGGTAATCGAGGCTGCTGCCACCAAGCCGTTCGGATTCATGCCCTTTTTCCCTGGGCCGGGCCTCGGTGGACACTGCATTCCCGTGGATCCCAGGTATCTGACCTGGAAGTTGCGCACCCTCGACTACCAGGCGCGGCTGGTGGAGCTCGCCGCCGACATCAACTCCGCCATGCCGCAGCACATTGTGAGCATGGTGACGGACGGCCTGAACGAGCGCCAGCTCAGCGTCAAGGAGGCTAGAATCCTGATCGTCGGGGTGGCCTACAAGCGGGACGTCGATGACATCCGGGAGTCGCCGGCCTTGGACATCATGCGGTTGCTGATGGCCAGGGGAGCACACATCGACTACAGCGACTCCTATGTACCTGAAATCACCAGCGGCTTCGACGAGCCTCTGAAGTCGGTGGGGGGCCTGCCCGATGTTTGCAGGAACTACGATTGCGTGGTGGTCTGCACCGACCATTCGGACATCGACTGGACTGGCGTCATCGATTCCTCGCCCCTCCTGATCGATACGCGCAATGTCACGCGCGGCAGGAACGACTCGCACATCATCCGGCTGTAGCTTCCTGAGCTCCAATGTCCTGAGTCAGAAGATGAGCGATATCGAGAAGGTCGTCACCGTTAACCGGAAGGCGCGGTACGACTACGAGATCATGGAGAGGTTCGAGGCGGGCATCGTCCTGCAGGGCTCCGAAGTCAAAGCTCTGCGTGCGGGACGTGCCAACCTGAAGGACTCGTACGCCGCCATCGAGGGCACCGAGATCTTCCTGCACAACTGCCACATCGGCCCCTATCCACCCGCCGGGCCTGACAACCAGCACGAGCCCGAACGTTCGCGAAAGCTCCTTCTGCATCGCCGCGAGATCGAGCGCCTGCGGGGCAAGACCCGGGAGCGCGGCTTCACGCTGGTGCCCCTGTGCATCTACTTCCGGGGTGGCCGCGCCAAGATCGAGCTCGCCTTGGGCCGTGGCAAGCGCTCCTACGATAAGCGGGATGCGAAGCGGCGCGAGGCGGCCGAGAGAGACATCGAGCAAGAGCTGCGCCGGCGCCGGTAGGCCCGGTAGCCCGCATCCTTCGATGAATCCCGGCTATCGCCTCGCGCTCAGCTCGATGCAGAGCTCCAGGGCGGCGATCATGGCTTCGGGGTCGGCGACGCCCTGGCCGGCGATGCCGTAGGCGACGCCGTGGTCGGGGGACGTGCGGGGGTAGGGTAGGCCGAAGGTAACGTTGACGCTGACCCCCGGGGCACGCTTGGCGATCAACGTGCCCTGGTCGTGATACATGCAAAGCACCACATCGAGGTCGGGCTCGCGGAAGATGCTGTCGGCGGCATACGGCCCAAAGACCTGAATGCTCTCCGCCCGTGCCGCGCCCATGGCGGGCAGCAATTCACGCTCCTCCTCGCCGCCGAAGATCCCTCCCTCACCGGCGTGAGGGTTCAGCCCGGCTACACCGATGCGAGGCCGCACGCCGAACCACCGCGACCAGCCGGCGTCGAGATTCCGCAGTTTATCGAGGATGCGCGGGTGCCTCACGGCGACGAGTGCCGTGGCGATCGGCAGGTGAGTGGTCAGCAATGCGACTGCCGGCCGCGGCCCGAAAAACAACATCAACGGATTGTCGGCCGCGGCCCTCTCGGCAAGATACTCGGTGTGGCCGACAAAGGCCGGCTCCCCGGCCGCGATGATCTTCTTGCTGACCGGCGCGGTGACCAGACCATCGAGACTCCCGCTGGTGGCCAGGTCAGCGCCGGCACGGATACAGGCGAGAGCTGCTGCACCGTCGGTTGCACGCGGCCGGCCGGCGGCGAGGCCCGGCTCTACCGCAGCGCAGGAGAGAACGAACGGCCCATCTTCGCCCGCCACGAGCCGCTTTCTCGCCTCATCGCAATCACTGACCAAGGTCAGGGCGAGATCTACATCCAGGCCGTTGCCCACAGTCTGCAGAAACGACGGATCGCCGAGCACGAGGGTCGAAGCTGCCGCTTGGGGTCGCTCGCTGAGGGCCTTCAGGAGGATCTCAGGACCGATCCCGGCGGGGTCGCCCATCGTGCATCCGACCAGGAGGCGCTCCTCGGAGTCGCCAACCCCCCGTCTCGCCTTCTCCCGCTCACTCATCCTCTGGCCGCCTCGCCGTTCAGGGCGCCACCGGTTTCGATGAGTGCCTGCTCGATGACGAGGCGGACATTCGGTTGTACGGGGCCATGCAAGCGATCATCGGCACGCTGCACGGCATCGAGAGCTTCGAGGATGCCGTCGGGGCTCATTTCGCTCGCCCAGTCCTGCCAATCGGAGCAGCGATCAGCGTTCACCAGGAGGCCGCGGTCGCCGCCCGAACACAGCACCAGCAAATCCCTGAGGATGTCCCGCAGCGTCGCCATCGAGGAGGCGGCCTGGTCGACTTTCCTGTCTCCTGCTCCGGCCGCCAGCAAGATCTCGGCGGAGGCGAGCAGCGCGGCTCCACCCTGCATGGCATCCCGGAGCGCATCCTCCGCCACAGTACGTCTCTCGAGGTGGGCGTCGAGGTCGAGATCGAGAGCGCGGCCAACACTGCCGGACACCAACGTCGCCCGCAGGCGCGCCTCATCGCTGGCAATGTCGTGGACCTCCTCGAGGTGCCGCTGTAGCACCTCTGGCGCAAGAGGCCGGAATCGTAGAGGTTGGCAGCGCGACCGCACCGTGGAAAAGAGCTTTTCGGGAGCCGGAGTAACGAGAACGAGAACCGACGAAGGTGGCGGCTCCTCGAGCGTCTTCAGCAAAGCATGTTGTGAGTTGGGGGTAAGCCGATGAGCATCGTCTACAACCACGACTCGGCGCTTTCCCTCGTAGGGTTTGAACCCGATCTTCTCGATGATCCGCTTTCGGACTCGCTTGATCTTGATCTTTCTACCCGCGCTGTCCGGTACCATCCAAGTAAGGTCCGGGTGCAGGCCTCGGGCCATCTTGCGGCACGACACGCATGTTCCACAGGCATCCTTGAACCCACCGGCCGAGCAATTCAACGCCTGGGCGAGGATGCCTGCGCACGTCGCCTTGCCGACGCCCACGGGCCCGTGAAAGAGCAGGGCATGGGGCAGACGGTTGTCGTCCAACGCCCTGCGCAGGGCCTCAATCACGCTGTCTTGCGCGACGAGCGCGTCAAAGCCGTGCCCGTTCGGCTGCGGTGGGGCCGGACCTCCCGCCCCGGCAACTGCCGCCTCGCGTGCCCTGATTTCGGATTTGGTCGGCTTCTTTACCACAGATAAGTCAGGATCTCGGCGCGTTCGCGCAGCTCGACAATCCACTCGTCGACGCGCCGATTGACCTCCTCCTCTCGCAAGATTGCCGTGATCAGATCCGACACGCTCTCCATCGCCGGCAACGGCTCGCCCAGTCTCTGCATCTCCTCGGCCAGGGTTTCCTCGTAGTACCCGGTTATCCGTTGCTGAGAGATGTCCACATACTCTCGGAAGCGCGTCTCCACGTAGCTTTCCACAATCAGCTGACGCTCGAGCGCACGGCGCAGCGTCGCGGTCGTGAAGCTCCATCGCTGCATCTCGGAATCGAATTCCTGCCGAGTTGGATACGACGCGGCGAGCTCCTGAAACTCGATTGAAATGGCGCTGCTGGTGACGTTCACCTGAGGGAAGCGGCGCACGTACTGGAAGACCAGCAAGCTGTCGATGAGACAATCGAGAGTTTCCATCTTGCGCCTCTCGCGGTCTACTCCTTCGATCGAGCTCGTCAGGTCGCAACCTCCAGCCATGCCTGCAACACGGTTCGACTCATAGACGCTGAGGGCTCGCTGAAGCTGGCCGAGGGTAACGACCTCACCGTTGACCACGGCTACGATACGGTCGATTACCTGCCCCTTCTCATCGTTCTCGTGCGCCTGCGCAGGCAGAGCGTAGAGCATCGCTGAGGCGACCACTAGCAAGGCCAGCAGTGCCCACCATCCAGCGCGCGCCGCCGCAATCCGCCGCGAGACCGCGATGAGCCGCGCCGCCGCGATCCGCCGAAACGCTCGGGATCGGGGCCGGCGCCACCAACGCGATGTCGTTTGCGCACACATCAGAATGTCTGTCCCACGGAAATGTAGAATCTCGATCCGTCCTCGCCTGCCCGGCGGTCGAGAAAATGTCCCCAATCGAGTCGGACCGGGCCGACCGGTGTGTTGTAGCGAACTCCTATGCCTGCGATCTTACGAATCTCAGAGCCACTCACGGTGCTGAAGTCCGTGAATACGTTGCCGACGTCGAAAAAGATCACACCGCCGAGGTTGCCACGCACAGGGAAGCGAAGCTCCAGGTTGCCGACCAAGAGCACGTTGCCACCGATCGGATTCCCGTTCTCGTCGGTCGGCCCCGCCTCGTTGAACTTGAAAGCTCTCAAAGTCGACTGACCTCCCGAGAAGAGACGCTCCGCCAGCGGCAGTGTGGTGTCGCCCGCGAACGGAATTGCCCAGCCGGCGCGTGCCGCGGTCGCGAAGACGATGCCGTGTCCCATGTCCCGGTACCAATAGAAGCGCCCGAACAGGCGAAGGAAATCGCTCTCGCTGCCGAGAGCCTCGCCCGCGAGCTCCACCTCGGCCGTGCTGAAGGTGCCGCTCCTCGGGTTGATCGGGTCGGGTCGGCTGTCGCGAACGAGCGAATAGCTGACGCTACCGATGATCACGGACTGGTCCTGCGGGTCGAGCTCGGCGGGGTCGATCTCGACGTCGAATGTCCTGACGCGACGAAAGGCGTAGCGTGCCAAGCCGCTGAGGATCTCACTGTGCCGTTTGCGGACGGAGAACGAGCCGCCGTAGCGCTCCACGTTGAAGCCCGGTTCGGCGACGCTCTCGAAAAAGCCCACCGCCGATGCTTCCAGACGGCGCCCCAAGAAGTACGGCTCGGTGAAGATCAAACGGCCCCGCTGCTCGCGAAACGAAGCCCTCACGGCGAGGATGCCCTGGCGGTTCTTGCCCCAGAGATTCTCCCTGCTGACGAGCAGCAGGCCCCGTGGCCCTTCCTCGCTGCCGTATCCAACGCCCCATGACAGGCGGGTGCTCGGTCCCTCCTCGACACGCACGACAATGGTCTGTTCCGTATCCAGCGAATCGGGCTGTGCCGGCTGGATATCGACGCGCGTGAAGATCCCGAGCCGATAGAGCCGGCTCTGGCTCTCGGCGACGCCCTCGAAGGTGAACGGCGAGCCGGGCACGATCGCGAGCTCCCTACGGATCACCTCATCGCTTGTCACCTGGTTTCCCGCGATGAGAATCCTGCCAACGCGAACGCGATCGCCCGGATACATCGTGAACGAAACGCCAACCGTGCCGGCCTCTGCATGGGATTCCAGCGCTGGAGTCACTTGGCCGCGCGGATAGCCGGCGTTGGCAAGCTGGATACGCAGAAGGCCCTCATCCTCCTGCAGGGTCCTTTCATTGAAAGGAGAGCCCACCTGCAGTTGGAGCTGGGCGGCCCAGGCCTCCGGGTCGATGCCCGCCGGCGGGCTCCCCGGCCGAACCTCGAGACGCAGATCGGAAACCAGCACCTGTTCTCGCTCATCGATGCGCATCGTCAACAGCAACCCGCCCAATTCGGAATCGAGGCGCACGGGTGCGTCCTCGATGCTGGCGTCGAGGAAACCCTGGCGGCGATAAAGCGCCAGCACCGCCCGCTGGTCTCGGCGCCACTGGTCGGTGGAGTACCTCTTCCTGCCGAACATGCCGCTCGGCTGGCTTCCGACGGCAGCCAAGAGAACCTCAGAGGGGATGTGCTCGTTGCCCTCCAGCTCGACAGCCTTCACGCTGGCCTTGCGCGCCCGGACGACACTGAACGTGACCTTCACGTTGCGGCCCTCTTCATCGCGCTCGCGCTGGTAGCTGACGAGCGGCCGCCAGTAGCCGTCCTCCTGCAGGCTCTCGATCACCCGTTGGCGCGCTTGCTTGAGAACCCAGTCGGCGACGCTGATTTCCTGCCAGAAAGGCAACAGTTCCCGCTGGTCCTTGTCCGACATGTCGAGGCCGCGAATCTCGAGATCGACGCGCGGGCCCGCCTCGACCTGAATGGTGATGTCGACTCTATTGGCTGTTTGGTCGATGCCCTGCGCGCTGATGAACGCGGTGGCGTGAAAGAAGTTGTTCTCGGCGAGGTAGGCGAGCAGGTCCGAGAGACCAACCTCCAGATCCGCGTTTCTGAAGATCCCGCCCTCCACCATCTTGAGCTGCTGGCGCACCTCGGCCTGCGAGACACCGAGCTCGCCGCGGACCTCGAGGCGGCTCAGCCGCGTGGGTGCGCCGGGGACGAGGTGAAAAATAATGTCGGCCGCTTCCCCATGCGGACTGAACACGAGCTCGGGATCGACCTGGGCTGCCTGGTAACCATGATCCGAGAGCTCGAGCTGGACGCGTTCGGCTTGGCTGTTGACGAGGTCACGGGAAACCCGGTCGCCTGGTCGGAGACGCGTGACGTCACGCAGGGGGCCCGTGCCGATTGGGCTATCGCCCTCGAACAGAACCTCGCGAACGCGTGCGGCCGGCAGGACCACGAAAGTAATGTGCAAGCCATCAGCATCTTCCAGGGCACGAACCTGGACGTCGGAAACGTTGCCGAGGGCGTAGATGTTCTGGAGGCTGCTGCGAACCTCATCGATGTCGTACGGCGATCCGACGCGCACCGTCACAGCCTGCAGTGCCACTTCCCGCATGCGCTCGAGGGGGACATCTACGGATACCGACAACACGAGGCGGTTGTCGTAGGAAATGAAGCTCTCCCCATCAGAGGCATTGCGGCCATCTTCCTGGGCAACGGCAGCGGGGGCATCGACCAGGAGCAGGACGCAGACGACCAGCAGAGCGCGCCAGGCGAACGCTGCGACCAGCCCGAGCTTGTCTGCAGCTCGCGACTGCGCGAGGGCATTGGCGGACGCGAATTGTGAGATGGCTGTGCTCATCATCGGATCCGGTGGTCGAATCGCACATCGATGCCGTAGGAGCCGTCTTCCTCGCGGCTACCGACGACCCGCATGTTCCTTCCCCAGCGGTACTCGACCGTGACAATCTGCGTCTGACTCGACCCCAGTACGGTGGAGTAGGTGACCAGGATGTCAGGAGTGATCTGCTGGCCCAGTGTCACGCGGGCGGTGGGATCGGACTCCGCTCCGTACAGCGTTGGCTCGATGCGAAATCGGTCGAGGCCGAAGACTCGGTGAGCGCCACGTTCCATCTGGCCCATGTACTGCGCGGTGAGGAAAGAAGACGCCTGCAGCCCGACATTTCCCAGCGTTGGCCCGTTCGTATCTCCGTCAGGTGCTTCTCCCAGGGCGAGAAGGCGGAAAAGCTCGAGGTCCGAAAGGGGTGGCGACGAGCTGTAGGAGAACTGCATACCTCGTTCCAGGGATCCCGACAGATTCAAGATCACCGAGTACTGGCGGACCACCGTCTCGGCACGCACATCAAAGGTGGGCTCAGTGCGGATCGGGTTCTGGAACTCGATGGCTCCCTGCAGAATGCGAAAGACATTGTCACGAAAGCGCACATCACCTTCGAGTACCAGCGCGTGCCCGAGGATCACCGGGTCCTGGAGTGTGCCGAGAAGCTCGAGGTCGGCCCGCAGCTCCAGGTCGGCGATATTGTTGTCGACACGCAAGTTCTGAGGCGCGTCGATCTGCACGTCGAGCTGTACCGAGCGCAGGAAGGGATCGTCAGCGGCTGACGGAGCCCGAACGGAGCCCAGGACGGGCTCACCGGGTATCCATTGCTTGCGGTACTCGCCCTGGACGACCGATATGACGCCTGACAGGAGTGATCTCTCCACGGTCCCCTCGTGGACGATGTCGGCCGACATCGTCACCCTGACTCCGTTCTCGATGCGCAGGAGCACTTCTTCGGCGAGCATCGTGAAACGGAAGCTCTGCGGGCGGCTATCGCGAAGCTGGATCTCGCCGGTACCGCCCAGGTTGCCGCCGCCCAACAGGCCGTTCCATCCCTCGATTTGCACCCGGCGATCGTTCAGCTCCAGGCGCGCCGTTATCGCCTCGATCGGTTGGTTCAGGAAGGGCAAGCTAAGGAGACCGCTCGACAGATCGGCATGGCCCGAGTAGAGCAAGTCGGGCGGTTGTCCCGAGATGTTCAAGTCGATGTCGGCTTGCCCCGCCAATCCCCACGTCTCGATCAACGTGTTGAGCGGATCGAGTATCACGTCACCCTGCACGTCCAGGTCCAGACTGAAGGGGCTGAGCGCGAGAGAGCCGCTCACGTTGACATCCGTGCCGCCACCGCGAATCCGCACAGGATTAGCAAGAACGAGTCGGCCCTCGTCCAAAGAGAGGATCCCCGGTGCTGTGGCGCGCAGCACGAGATCCTTCAACTCCAGGGACAGCTCGCCGACCTCCATTCCGCCGCCGTAGGAGCGCCAGTCGAGCCCCCGACCTCGAACTGCCGCAGAGAGGGAGACTGTCCCGCCCGTAACGAGTTGGTTGATCTCCCCGAACTTCTCCAGGAGGGGCTCCAGGGGTAGCTCTTCAACGGCGAAGTCCAAGGCAATCGGGTCGCTGGTGTCATCTCCCCGTAGGGCCGCGATCGGCAGAATCCCTTCGATCGTGAAGTCTCGACCGGCGACACTGCCGCGGACTCCAGCCAGCTCCATACGCCGCCGGTCAAAAAAAACCGACCCTTGCAGCTCGTCGAGCGTATAAGGCCAGCCCGGCGCACCGAACGTGGCTCCGTCGAGATCGACTCGCCCATCGATTACGGCCTCGCCGAAAGTACCGCTAGCACTGAGCTCCACCCTGGCGTAGCCGCCGGCAACCAGGTTTGGCTCGAACAGACGCAAAACTGCCAGCGCAACCTGTCCATCGATCTCCCCCTCCAGCCAGCGCCGATTCTCGAGGTCGATAACTCCGCGAGCCGTCATCTCGCCATCTTCGCTGACGAGTCGCGGCACCTCGGCGGTAAGCACGTTGTTGTCGAGGCGGAGGCGGAGGGGTTCAGGAGACGTGACCACATCTTCGCCGAGGCCCATTCTCAGGTCATTCAGTGTGGCGTCGATATTCCACGCCTCGGGAGCCTCGAGGTCACCGCTGCCGCGCAAATCGAGCGAGCCTGCCAGTTCCATGTCTTCAGGAAGCTGCAGCCCCTGTGCTGCCAGCAGGGCCCGCGCCCAGCCCACCTCGCCAGCCAGGTGAACGGCCGCAACCCGGGGTGCGGTTACCGCGAGGCTCAGCGATGCGGCCCAGCCGCTGGGCGGAACCGATGGCAATGGGGGGGCTTCCCCGGCTGGGGTTAGCCTGCTCGGGGTCGGTGGGGCAGAGGTCGCGTCGGGATCCGCGTAGCCGCGCGCCAGGAAATTGGCCACGCCGTCTTTCAAACGTGCGGCGGTGAATACCGATCCGAGCGGCATCTCGTAGGCCAACGCATCCTGCCAGCGCAGCGTCGCCGTGGCGTTTGGCAGGGTTGAAGACCCCTCAACCTGGGCCGCGAAATCCAGACGGCCGCCAAGCGTCGCGTCGACACCGGCCAAGGCCGCCAGGAATCCTGCATCGACGTTGCTGGCATCGAGTTGCGCCGTGATCGTGTCCCCCGGTTGTTGCCAGGTTCCGGTGATAGCGATCGAGCCCGCTTCCCCGTCGAGAAGGAGCTGATCGGCGAACCATGCGCTTTCCTCCAGTCGAATCCTGCCCTCGGCGTGGAACGGTCCGATTCCATTGAGCCCTACCTCTTCGGCACTAACCACGACCTCGCCCGTGGGCGGCTCACCGTAGTTTCCGGCCATCTGGGCAGAGCCCGTAGCGGCCCCGACGATGCTCAGCGGGGCCCGCCGCGGTGGAAGCCGCAGCTCCAGTGGGTAGTCGAAGAGGCTGAGCTGGAAATCGTAATCGCGGTCGGCCGTCACAACCTCCTCGCCGATCCTGATACTCGCCCTGCCCTCGGCCCGTCCTGTTCCTCGAGTTACCAGCAAATCCTCGATCTCGAGAAGTGATCCCGACAAGCGCACGCTGCCACGCACGTCACCAATCGGGTTGTCGCGGACGCTCAGGTCCGTGGTGGTGAGGCGACCGTCCAGCTCGAGGCGGTCACGCTCGCCGCTGATCGTGACGTCGAAGCTCCCGTGGCCAGTGAGTCCGAGCGGCATAGGAGTTGGCTGTTCGCCGCGGCGCCGGCGCACCTGGGTGAAGAAGCTGTCGAGCGTGCGTAGATCACTGCTCTCCAGGGCCAATCGTATCGACACTGGGCCGTCCAGATCGACCAACCCATCGAAGCTCACCACGGTTCGTGGCAGGTGGGCGCGGGCGGCGTCAACGCTCAGCACGCCGTCGGTCAGTTGGTAGGACGCATGCGTCGTCAGCGGAAGGGGAAGGGACGGAACGGGGACAGGCTCTCCCGCTTGTGACCGCGGGAGGCGTGGCAGAGCCGACGCAGCAACCGCCGCTAGCGAGTCCGTCGGCACTTCGAGGTCGATCGTGCCCGAACCCGATAAACTCTCGATCCACGGTTGCCGCCAGCTGAGCGACCCCTCAGCAGAAGCCACCCCCGCGAATCGCAACCCCTCGAGAATCTCCCACCGGGTGAGAGTGGCAAGGTTGATGTCGCGGGCCGTGTACTCGACCTGCCACTCGTTCGGGTCGGCCGCGTAGTCGATATTTGCGGAGCCCTCGATGACGCCACCGAAAACACTGACGCTGAGGTCGTGGACCGAGAGGCGACGCTCGCCCAGTCGAATGTCGGCATTCAGGGAGTTGACAGGCAGCCCCCCGATGCGGATCTGCTCGCCTTGCACGGTACCGGCTGCCGCAATGCCACCTTCCTCCTCGCTCCAGCGAATACTGCCCATAAGAGTGAGGCTGCCTTCGTGCTCGTCCGAGCCCGGCAAATTCAAAATCCGATCCAGGTCCGCGACATCCACACCGGCGCTCACCTGAAAGCCCAGCGAGCTCCACATCTGCACGCTTCCGGTTCCCTGCAACCGGCTGTTGCCGGCCACGACCATGAGCCGGTCGATGAGGAGCTGATCTTCCCCCAGAGTGAAGTCGAACACCCCGGTTAGCGGCTCGACTCGTATGGGCTCTTCGGTCAGCCCCCCGACCGTAACGAAACCGGCGCCAATCCGGAGACGGCCGCGCGTCGGCCCGAGGTCAGTGCCAGGCAACTGCGGCGGTGTGCTCATGCTGGCTTCGACGTTCGAGAGTTGGGCATTTACCGCGGTCTCGCGGTGATTGATCTCGACTCGCCCCCCGCTCACGCCGAGCTCGCGAATTTGAACATCGAAGCGACTGCCTCGATCACCCTCCCTCCCCCCGGGCGCGTTGGTCGTCCCATCGGGGAAGATCTCCAGGAAGGCAAAGGGATTCGTCAGTTCCAGCGACTGGATCGAAAACTGCCGTGACAGCAGGGCCCAAGGCCGCAGCGTCAGATCGACCGCGTCGATGTGAAGGAAGAGGGGGGCGTCTGGTGAGGGGCCCTCGATATCGAGGTCGGCGAGCCTGAGGTGGAATGGCACCAAGTCGACGTCGAGGGAACCGATGCGTACCGTGCGATCGAGCTCTGTGCTAGCGGCCTCCTCGATCCAAGTACGGATCTTCCTGGCCCCCGCCTCGCTCTCCAGCCAAACCCAGGCTCCCGCCAAACACGCCAGGCCGACAGAAAAGAACGCCAGGAAAAGCCAGGTGATCCAGCGACGCAGCGGACGGCGGTTGCGGCGGGGAGGTTTCTTAGTCTCGAGGGGGGTCTCGAGGGGGGCCTCAGTGTTGCTCATTCGATCGTTGCCAGCAGGGCACCGCCCTCGACACCGTCACCTTCGGCGACCGCCACCGAGACGACGGTGCCGGCACGCGGTGCACGTAACTCGTTCTCCATCTTCATCGCCTCGACCACGATGACCCCTTCACCCCGTTCGACGGTGCTGCCCTCCTCCTTGAGGATTCGGGTGACGCGGCCGGGTATCGGGGCGACGATTCGGGCTGTCCCGTCCACGGCCTCGACGCTCTGGCCTGCTCGGCGCCGTCGCGCGTCGGCAGCCCTGACCCGGAAGGTGCGATTCAGCAGATGTACGGTCAGGTGGTCGTCGTTTTCCTCGATGAAGACCTCGTAAGAGCTCCTGTCCACCAGGAGGGAGTAGATCCCGGGCTCGGGCTG
>SDBT01008169.1_pt1 | contig 17121 bp, 10 predicted proteins | sample 2277101 | NCBI WGS metagenome assembly SDBT01 (sample SAMN10404973, study PRJNA504765) | marine sediment metagenome | isolation source: marine sediment core GS10_PC15, 103 cmbsf | place: Arctic Ocean: Southern Knipovich Ridge | collected 2010
GAAGTGCATCTCTATCTTTACCATCCCCTCTCCCCTGCAAGCGTCACACCTGCCCCCGCGAACGTTGAAACTGAATCTCCCCGCTTTATACCCCCTGACCTTTGCCTGGGGGGTGCTGGCAAATAGGGTCCGGATGCCGTCAAAAAGCTTGGTGTAGGTCGCCGCGTTGGACCGTGGGGTCCTTCCTATCGGCGATTGGTCGATGCTCACCACCTTATCTATCTGCTCAGCCCCCTCCAGGCCGACGTGACGACCCGGTGGAACCCTGGACGACGACAGCTTTCTCTTCAGCGCTCGGTACAGTATCTCTTTCACCAGGGTACTCTTCCCCGATCCGCTCACCCCGGTGACGCAGGTAAAAGTGCCAAGCGGGAATCCAACGTCTATCTGCTTGAGGTTGTGCTCCTCGGCTCCCCTGACGATAACGCTTTTCCCGACAGGCCTTCTAATGGGAGGGACCGGTATCTCCAACTCCCCCGCCAGGTAACGGCCGGTTATGGAGTTCCTGCATGCTATCAGGTCATCGATCGAACCGGTAGCAACTATCTTTCCCCCATGGATACCGGCCCCGGGGCCGATATCCACCAGGTGGTCCGCCGCCTTTATCGTGTCCTCATCATGCTCTACCACTATCACGGTGTTACCCGCGTCCCGCAACCTGCCCAGGGTCGTCAGCAACCGCTTGTTGTCCCTCTTGTGGAGGCCGACGCTTGGCTCGTCCAAGATGTACACCACCCCCACCAGTCCCGAGCCGATCTGGGTCGCCAACCGTATCCTCTGGGACTCACCCCCGGCAAGGGTATTCGCGTATCGTGACAGGGTGAGGTAATCAAGGCCCACGTCCTGGAGAAAATGGATCCTCCCCAGCAGTTCCTTTATCAGCCTGGAGGCGATACTCCTCTGCCTCTCGTCCAGTTCGAATCCCTTGATCGCCTCCGCCGCCTTCCCGATGGTGAGTGCGCACAGTTCCGCGATGGAAACCCCCCCCACCGTCACCGCCAGGCTTTCCGGCCGCAGCCTGTTACCCCCACAATCAGGGCATGGCTTCACGCTCATGAAAGTTCCGATGCGGTGCCTTGAGTACTCCGACTCAGTTTCCCGGTACCTTCGCTCAAGGGTCGGTATGACACCCTCGTACCGGGTGTAGAACGTCCTCTTCCTGTTTCGCCGGTCCAGGTGCGTTACCCGCACCTCCTCTTCCCCCGACCCGAAGAGGACCAGTTTCTTCACGTCCTCATGGAGGCTGTCGAACGGATCGGTGAGTCTGAAGTGGTACGAATCGGCCAGCGCTTCCAGTGTCGCGTAGAAGTACGTCTGGGTAGCCGCTTCCCATGGGGCAATAGCACCCTCCAGGAGAGTACGGCTTCCGTCGGGGACCACCAGATCCGGATCGATCTCCTGACGGTAGCCCAACCCGTCGCACCCCTTACAGGCGCCGTACGGGCTGTTGAACGAGAACATCCGGGGAGACATCTCGGGCAGGCTCACCGAGCACTGAACGCAGGCGAACTCCTGGGAGAAGACCTCTCTCACCCCGCTCTCTTCCTGTACCGCCACCATCCCCTCACCAAGGTGGAGCGCCGCCTCCACCGACTCGGCAACACGGGTCCTGGAACCGTCCTTGATCACCAGGCGGTCAACAACCGCGAGGATCTCGTGCTTCCTGTTCTTTTCCAGACTGATGTCCTCTGAGAGGTCCCGGACTTCTCCGTTCACCATGACCCGCACGTAGCCCCTCTGCCGCAGACCCTCGAGCACCGCGACGTGTTCGCCCTTCCTGCCCATTACCAGCGGAGCCAGCAGAAGGATCCGCTTTCCTTCCTCGAGTGACAGTATCCTGTCGGTTATCTGCTGGGGTGTTTGCCGGGATACGATGCGTCCGCACTTGTGGCAGTGAGGGACACCCACCCGGGCGTAGAGCACCCGGAGGTAGTCGTATATCTCGGTGACAGTCCCCACGGTGGACCTGGGGTTGGTAGTCCCCCCTTTCTGGTCTATTGATATCGCCGGCGACAGTCCCTCGATGAGATCCACGTCAGGTTTGTCGAGTTGCCCAAGGAACTGCCTGGCATAGGAGGAAAGTGACTCCACGTACCGGCGCTGGCCTTCCGCGTATATGGTGTCGAACGCCAGCGAGGACTTCCCCGAGCCGCTAATGCCTGTCATTACCGTCATCTTGTTACGGGGGATGTCCAGTCTTACATTTTTCAGGTTGTGCTCTCTTGCCCCGCGTATCCTGATAAAGCCATCGCTCACGACGGCATCAACTCCTCACTAATCCTCTCTATCTCATCCTTGAGCCGGGACGCCTCCTCGAAGCGAAGCTCCTCGGCCAGCACCCTCATCTCCTCCTCCAGGTTGAGCAGCATCCTCTCCAGTTCACGCCTCGGAAGGCCGCGGGCCTTTTCAAGCAGTTTCGTCTCCCTGGACCCACCGGCATCGTTCGCGACCTCCAGGATATCGCGCACGTCTTTCTGTATCGTCTCCGGGGTTATCCCGTGCTCCCGGTTGAACTCGAGCTGAATGCTCCTTCGCCGCCGCGTTTCACGGATCGCGCCCTCCATCGCTTCGGAGTACTGCTGAGCGTACAGCAGAACCTTGCCACTCGCGTTCCTGCTGGCCCTCCCCATCGTCTGCACCAGGGACCTCTCGCTGCGGAGGAAGCCCTGCTTGTCCGCGTCCAGGATCGCCACCAGGGAAACCTCCGGGAGGTCCAGCCCCTCGCGGAGCAGGTTTATTCCCACCAGCACGTCGAACTCCCCCGCCCGCAGGGCTTTCAGTATCTTCACCCTTTCGATGGTACCTATCTCGGAGTGGAGATACCTGGTGCGCACCCCCATCTCCACCAGGTACTCCGAGAGGCTCTCGGACATCCTCTTGGTGAGTGTAGTTACCAGCACCCGCTCATCGCGCTGGACTCTCTCCCGTATCTCGGCTATAAGATCATCTATCTGTCCTTCGGCATCCCTTACCTCCACCTCAGGATCCACCAGCCCGGTGGGCCTTATCACCTGCTGGACCACCCTCGTGCTCCTGTCCATCTCCCAGTCGGCCGGCGTTGCGCTCACGAAAACCACCGACCCCACCTTCTCGAAAAACTCCTCCCGTGTCAGGGGACGGTTGTCCAGAGCGGAGGGCAGCCTGAAACCGTGCTCAACCAGCGTCTCTTTGCGCGACCTGTCACCGTTATGCATCCCGGCGAGCTGGGGAACGGTTATGTGAGACTCGTCAATGAACGTGAGAAACCCAGGACCGAAGAAATCAATGAGGGTGTGCGGCGGCTCGCCCCCCTGCCGGCCCGAGAGATAGCGGCTGTAGTTCTCTATCCCCTGGCAGTACCCCACCGCGGATATCATCTCCAGGTCGTAGCGGGTGCGCGACCCCAGACGCTGGGCCTCCAGCAGCTTCCCCTGTGCCTTCAACACGCCCACGCGCTCCTCCAGCTCCTCCTCTATCGCCTCGACCGCCCCCATGAGCTTGTCCGTGGGTGTCAGAAAGTGGGTCGCCGGCCATATCACCACGCGCTCCAGCGCCCCCCGGATCTCGCCGGTGAGTGGGTCCAGCTCGGTTATCCTCTCCACCAGGTCGTCAAACATCTCTATCCGTATCATCCACTCGGTGTATGCCGGGAAAACGTCGATTACGTCCCCCCGCGCCCTGAATGCCCCCCGCTGGGGAGCGTAATCGTTTCGCTTGTAGTGGACGTCCACCAGTTTCTCCAGCAGTGCCTCCCGCTCGTACTCCTTTCCCGCCTCGACCATCACCATCCTGTTCAAGTACTCGTCTGGTGAGCCCAGGCCGAAGATGCACGACACTGATGCCACAATTATGACGTCATCCCTGGAGAGAAGCGCGCTGGTGGCACCGTGCCTCAACCTGTCTATCTCGTCGTTAATGGAGGAGTCCTTCTCGATGTAGGTGTCGGTGCTGGGCATGTAGGCCTCCGGTTGATAGTAGTCGTAGTAGCTCACGAAGTACTCCACCGCGTTCTCCGGGAAGAAATCCCTGAACTCCGAGTAGAGCTGAGCGGCCAGCGTCTTGTTGGGGGCCAGCACCAGGGTAGACATCCCCAGGCGCTCTATCACCTTGGCCATAGTGAACGTTTTACCGGACCCGGTGACCCCCAGCAGGACCTGGTATCGCTCGCCGTTCCGCACTCCTTCCACCAACCGCTCAATGGCCCCCGGCTGGTCCCCCTGCGGGCTGAAAATAGTATGCGTCTTGAGATCGGGCAACGCTATTACCCCCGTAGGATATTAACCAAAGGGGACCTGTGCTTGACACAAAACCGCTTGTTCCTGATTGTAGCCTAAGTGCCACGTTGAATAAATACGGTTGCGCACCGAGAGCGTCGAAGCGCCGACGGAGTGGACGGGAGCGGCGTTCGAATGCCGGCTTATTTTATCCAGCGGGGCACTAAACCACCCCGAGAGTACAATCCGTAGAGACACACATGAACCGCCTCAATGAGTCCTTGTTCGAGTTGATGTGTTACGATAACTGCCTGAAGAGGTGTCGGGTAATAAAAAAGGATGGTACCGTCATACTTGTCCAGTAAGGAGTGATTCAATTGTTATGCCGGAATTGTGGCAAGCCGATTGATCCTGCAGGCAGTTTCTGCATATCCTGCGGTACGACGGTCAACGGTGGCGAACCACCGGTGCCACGGGAGCAACCCCAAACCATTGCCAGGCCCGGGAAGGGCGGCTTCTTTTCCACCCCCGGTGGAATCGTGACCCTGGTGGTTATTGCCCTGCTGTTAGTGGGCGGAATTGTTTTGGGAGTCATGCTTGCCACTGGTGGAGGCGGCCAGCAGGAAATAGTCCAGGCCTGGGAGGAGTTCTGTGGCGTTACCGAGGATATCGATGGGGAACTTGACCAGGTGAGCGACCTCTCCAAAGCGTCCTCCGACGACATTGAGGATTTCCAGGATACCATAGAGGAGAGCCGGAATAAGCTGGACGCAATCCTGAAGGGCCTGTCCTCCGGTGATTCCGTTTCGAGCCGCAAGAACCTCAAGAGCGCCATCGAAAATTACGACGACTACCTGAAGAAACTTGACGACTTCTATGACGACTACCTCCAGGACCCGAGCGATAAGAACCTGACTTCAACGCTTGAAGACCTCGAGGAACTCGCCTCGGAAGTAGAAAGCGATCTCAAAGGTTTCCTGAAGGACAATGACCTGACGAGCGCGAAGAAGTGCGAGCTTTCAGTGCTCGAACTTCCCTCGAAGTACTTAAAGCAGCTTGCCGTGGTAAAGGACACCACCAACAAGGACGTGAAAGAGGTCGACCGGGCGGATTCCGAGATGAATGACGTTGCCGCCGCTCAAGCGGTCCTGGAGGAGATGCTCCCCATGTACGCTGAGGGTGGCTGGCAGTCCATAATGGGGTACATGACTCCCGAGATGTACCAGGCTTATCAGAACGCGCCGATCCCCTGGGACCAGGTCAGTTACGTGGTGACAGGCACGAGAATCCTCAACTGCACGGTTGTCGACAAGAACACCATCCTTTTTACCGTCGAGGAGACTCAGGACGACTTTGGCGACGTATTCACCGCAAACTCAGAGTGGGAGATGGTGAGATCCGGCAACACCTGGCTGTTCAACAACCAGTGGTACTCGGACGGCTCATCGTTATGGTAGTGGTTTGACCACCCCTAGCATTAATGCTAGCTTTGGAGGCGATATGTCAGAAGACAGGAACTGCTGGGAAATAAAGAAGTGCTCTGCGGCCCAGTACCTCAACTGCAAGGCATACACTGAGGGCAAGAAGTGCTGGGAAGTATCCAATCCACGCGGCTCTAGGAGCATGTTGCTATGCCTGCAGATGGGCTGTCCGGTCTATGAGTTATTCATGGACGAGATAGACCACGATATCGAGTACCGGCTCAGGATGATGTTCCCGTTCCTTTCCAGCATCACAGCGGAGCAATCGTCCCCTCAGGAGTGACCCGATCGGGCCCCCAGGATCTCGTTCCAGACCCTGTCTACCGTTTCCTTGAGTTCTTCGATGCTCCCGTTGTTCTCGATCACAATATCCGCTGAATCGATCCGCTCACGGTCCGTGATCTGGGAAGCAACGCGTCCGCGCGCGTCCTCTTCGCACATCCCCCTCTTACCGGTAAGGCGCCTGATCCTCGTCTTCTCTTCTGCTGTCACCACGACTAGAAGATCGAACATCCCCGATGCCCCGATATCGACTATCAACGCCGCGTCGACAACCACAACCGGCACGTCCCCGGGCCCCAGGCTTTCACCATACTCCCGCACCCGGCTTACGATCTCGGCGAAGATTGCCGGGTGGGTAATGCTGTTTAGCAGTTGTCGCCTGGACTCGTTTCCGAAGACCTTCTCCGCCAGCGCCGGTCGGTCTATTCCGCCCTCGGCTCCCAGTATCCCCCGGCCGAACTCGCCGACCAACCGTCTAAAGACTTCGGTTCCGGGAACTGTCACCTCACGGGCAACCTGATCGGCGTCCACAACCATCGCCCCGAGCGCCACCAGCCGGGATGTGACCTCCGTCTTCCCGGAGGCTATCCCTCCGGTCAGCCCAACTATGAGAAGGCCGTCGGCGGCAGGCCCCCATATTGCCGAGTTACCCACTGCCCGTTTTATGGCTGATTGCCCTTTTTCTTCATATCGGCAAGTACCGACTCCAGTGAGCCGTCCTCCGCCACAGGCTTCTCCGGCGTTTCCTCCTCACCGATTTCCGGGGATTCAGTCGTAACTTCCCCGTCAGGAGTCTCCCCAGCTTCCTCTTGCTTCTCTTTCTCCATCGAGGTCTCTTCCTCCGTGACGACTACGGCAGCCTCTGTCACGATTTCCGAGGTCTCCCGCGCTGCCGGTGGTTCCTCTTTCTCCGCCTCGGTTGCCTCCTCGTACGCTGGTGACGCTACCTGGGACTCGATACGGTCCACCTCGGCCACTATTTCCGCCGCTTCAGACACTATCTCGGTGAGCACCGGCTTTTTCTCGGCTTTCTCCTCAGGGGCCTTGCCCGACAACCGCTCCTCGAACTCCTCTGCCTCCACCAGTTCAGGTTCGGGCTCTGGCTCAGGCTCACCGTCTTGCTCGATGACAGGCTCGATGCCAGGCTCGATGTCAGGCTCGTGCTCGGGTTCGGCCTGGTACTCCTGGTACCCCTCCTCACCGGGCCCGGTCAGCTGCTTTATGCTCAGACTGATCCTCCTGCGGCTCAGGTCTATGTCGATTATCTTGGCGTCGATCTCTTCACCAACAGACAGTATCTCCTCCGGGAACTCTATGTGCTCCCAGGCCAACTCGGAGATGTGAACCAGCCCCTCTACGCCGGGGGCGATTTCCACGAACGCCCCAAACGGAACCAGCTTCGTGACCTTGCCCTGTACTGTGGATCCCGCCGGCTTCTCATTGCTGAGCTTCTTCCATGGGTCTTCCTGTGCCTTCTTGAGCGAGAGTGATACGCGCTCCCTCTCCAGGTCCACGTCAAGGATCTCCACATCCACTTCGTCGCCGGCGGCAAGTACCTCCGAGGGATGATCAACGTGGCTCCAGGAGAGCTCCGAGATGTGAATTAGCCCATCTACTCCGCCAAGGTCCACGAAAGCCCCGAAGTTCACGATGCTACTGACGCTCCCCTTGTGTTTCGTTCCCTTCTCCAATTGCTCGAGGAACTCTTTCCTCTCGGTCGATTTCTGCACCTCGAGGTACGCCCTTCGAGACAAAACCACGTTGTTTCGGTTCTTATCGAGCTCGATTACCTTGGCCTCGAGCGTCTGGCCGATGAACTGGTTCAGATCCTTAACCCTCCTCAGGTCAACAAGAGACGCCGGAAGGAACCCGCGCAGGCCTATGTCGAGTATGAGCCCGCCCTTGACGACCTCGATTACCTCTCCGTCGACTACGCCGCCCTCCTCCTTGACGCTCTCGATCTTGTTCCAGGCCTGCTCGTACTGGGCCCTCTTCTTGGACAGTATCAGCCGCCCCTCTTTATCCTCTTTCTGTAGTACCAGGGCCTCCAGCCGGTCACCTGTTGACACGAGATCCGATGTCTTGGCGTCGTAGCGGATGGAAAGCTCACGCGCCGGGATTACGCCCTCTGACTTGTACCCGATATCCAGCAGAACCTCTTCCTTGTCCACCTTTACAACTAAACCACTGACGATATCACCTTCGTTGAATAGCTTCATAGTGCCGTCGTAGTCCGGAACTATCTGGCTTTCCTCAGGATCCAATCCCAACCCAGCCAGTGATTCTCGCGCCCCTTTCCCAGTCAGCGGGTCTTCCTCTTCCTCGTCCTCTTCCACCTGCCCAATGTCCTCTTCGGTCTCCGTCTCGTCTTCCATCATGGTTTTCCTTCCCTCTCGTCGACACCTGCATTGTTATGAATAGCACATACGTAATATCGCCGCAAGTTACCGCCCGGCCGGCCCGCGGCACAACTTCTACTTGGCCTGTCCCCAGTTATCGAACATGCCGGCCTCCACCTTCAAGGCAACTCGCAGGTCGAGGACCCCAGCCATTAGTCTAACCACCAGAGTACTCAGTTCGTCACCCTCGCCGGGAGCCACGTCAAAGACGAGCTCATCGTGTATCTGCATGATCATTCGGCTCTGGTACCCACCCTCCCCCATGGCCGAGGCAACATCGTTCATGGCCTTCTTGATGATATCTGCAGCGGTCCCCTGTATAGGCGTGTTGACCGCCAACCTCTCCCCCAGTTCCCTGATGTGCCGCTTCGGGCTTCCCAGTTCGGGTATGAGCCTTCGCCTCCCCAGAAGCGTTTCCGCATATCCCTTCTCCTCCGCTTCGGCTATGCACCTCTCTCTGTACTCCCGTACACCATCGTACCTTATGAAATAAGCCTGGATGTACTCCGTCGCCCGCTCCACCGATATCCCCATCCGGGACGACAGCCCGTACCGGCCCATGCCATAGATTATCCCGAAGTTCACCACCTTGGCCTTCCGCCTCATGTCGTCGGTGACGTCCCCCTCCTCTACTCCAAAGATCTCCGCGGCGGTCTGCCGGTGAATATCGGCCCCTGAAGTAAACGCGCCGATCATCCGCTTGTCTCCCGACATGTGGGCAAGGACCCTCAGCTCTATTTGTGAATAGTCGGCCACGAGCATTTTCCATCCCGGTCTTCCGGGTACAAACGCCTTCCTGATCCGCCTGCCGTCATCCGTTCTCACCGGAATGTTCTGCAGGTTTGGTTTGCTCGAGGATATCCTCCCGGTTGAGGTGGCGGTCTGGTTGAATGAGCAGTGTATCCTTCCGCTCTCAGGACACACTAGACGTGGCAACGCATCGTAGTAAGTGGACTTGAGCTTGGCATTCTCCCTGTAGGCAATCACCTTCCCGGCTATTTCCCACTCGTCCTCCAGTGACCTCAGTACCATGGAGTCGGTGGAGTACCCGGTCTTGGTCTTCCTGACCGGAGGAATACCCATCTCCTCGAAAAGAACGCGCCCAAGCTGCCTTGTGGAACTTACGTTGAACTCATGCCCGGCCAGCCGGTGTATCTCCTCCTCCAGTTCCACCATTGCAAGGCCTGCCTCATCAGCGAGCCTCTCCACCGCTTCGCTGTCCAGGGCCACACCGGTTTCCTCCATGCCCTTGAGCACCGGGATGAGCGGCATCTCGATGTCGCGGAAGAGTTTCGCCATCCCCAGATCGGTGATATCCATTTCGATGACTCGCTTCAGGTTGAAGATACGGGCCGCCTCTGTCGCAAGGCGTAGACGGTCCTCACCTTCGTCGAGGGCCAGCAACGATTCCTGCTCACGCACCCGAACCGACTCCCCATCCACCAGGACCGTGGCACCAACGTTTCTCTCCCAGATGTCCTCGAGAGCATACTTCCCCAGGGAGGGGTTCTTCAGGTAGGCGGCCACCTCGGTGTCGAAAGCCACTCCGCGTACCGTCATGTTCTGCTTGTCCAGCGCCTCCAGCGCCTCCTTGGCACCGTGGAACCATTTCTCTATCTTCAGCGAGCGCAAGACGTCGCCGACTACATCCATCGTGGGTTCGTCACCGGCCCCGGCGGCCACCAGTACCGCGCTTCCGGTTGCTATCGCTATCCCCTCCAGCCGAAGGTCACAGTAACCCTCCCCTGAGAGCGAGATGGCCACCGCTACCTCCCCGGCCTCTCGCGCGCCAAGCAGGAACTCCTCCAGCGACTTCCGGTCGCCTGGATCCACCGCAGTGTACGACAGTTCTTCGCCCGAACCTCTAACATTGGAACGCGATTCCTCCCCGTACATCATGGCGAACCTCCGGGCAAGCCTCTTGAACTGGAGCGATGACAGGTACTCGATCACCTCATCCACATCCCAGGTCCCCAGTTCCACTTCGCCCACATCGAGCCGGACCGGCACTGCCTTCTCGATGATGGCCAGCCGCCTGGCCAGAAACGCCTGCTCCCGGTTCTCCTCGAGGGACAGCTTCCTCTTAGGGCCGGTTATCTCTTCCAGGTGGTCGTAGAGGTTCTCCAACGACCCGTACTTCCCGATAAGCACAGACGCGCCCTTTAGCCCAATGCCAGGGACCCCGGGGATGTTGTCTGAGGAGTCGCCCTTGAGCCCGGTGATCTCCGGCAGTTTCTCGGGCGGGACCCCGTACTCCTCCTGAACCGCGTCCCGGTCGTACTCCCGGGTCTCGGTTATCCCCTTCCCGGTCATCAGCACGGTCACCCCGTCTCGCACCAGTTGAAGCGTGTCCCTGTCACCGGTAACGATTATCGCCTCATCACCGCGACCGGCTACTTCATCCGCCAGGGTCCCCAGAACGTCATCCGCCTCGTGCCCCTTCGCCTTTACGGCCGGTATCCTCATGTGCTCCAGCAGTTCCTCGATCATCGAAATCTGGGTTCCAAGCTCATCCGGCATGGGCGGGCGGTGCGCCTTGTACTCCGGGTACTCATGTGTCCGCTTCAAGTCCTTGCGAGAGATGTCGAACGCTACTATCAAGGCATCCGGCTTCTTCTCGTCAATCACCTTTAACAGCATGCTGGTGAATCCGAAGACCGCATTGGTCGGCTGCCCGTCCGAGGTAGTCATCGTTTCGGGAAGGGCGTAGAAAGCCCTGTAGGCAAGGCTATGCCCATCAATCAACAGCACTCTCCTTTGTCCAGACATCTTTGCCTCCACCTGGAATCGTTCCGATATCCACGCAGGCTCATCGTAACTGCGTGGTGCACCCCGCTACTTGCTATAATATCCTTTAGTGCTTCGTTCCGTAAATACGGTTAAGCACCTAGAGCGTCGAAGCGCCGCTTAGGCAAGGCGCGCGACTGAGGGAGTGGATGCAGCGGCGTTCGAATGCTATCGTATTTATGGAGCGAGGTTCTCAAAGGCTTTGCCGAAGTGGCGGAATGGTAGACGCGCTGGTCTCAAAAACCAGTGGGGTAAAACCCCGTGCCGGTTCGACTCCGGCCTTCGGCACCAACGTATTTATCCAGCGGTGCACTTAGGCCGGTTTCACCGGCTTCAGTATGTAGATGATGACAAGCCCTATGACCGGAACCAAGAACCCGACCAGAAACCATGCCTGCATGCTCCTGCCCTTGCCGGCGGCGACCGCCCCGGCCCATGTTCCCATGATAATTGCGAGAACCAGCGCACCAAACATAACTATCGTCCACCTGGTGGACACCTCAAATAACCCTGCGATTATCTCCATGTTCTCCCACCTCCAAGCAAAACGCTTCCCTGCATATCAGATAATAACAGACATACTCCATTACCGTTATCCACCGCATGCGGGTACGTTTTCTTCGTTGGCAGGAACCTAGAGCCACAGGCCGGTGGTAGCGCGCTTCTCCCCCAGCCATCCCATCAGGGCGCCCAGCGGAAGGAAAAGCCCGAAGATAAACAGGAGGCTACCCTTATCCACCGCCATCGAGAACGTGAAATGGCTGGACATCATCCATCCGAATACCGCGTAGTACAGCGGCCTCATTACAAACGCCCACAGCCCAACGGTAATGATGCCCAGTGCCCACCCGTACTCCTCCATACGGTAGCCGGGAACGAACCCACAGACCGCCACCGGTATGAGAAGCGCCACTAGAGTCCATATCTGAGCCATGGTCAGGTTGCCGCTGACAGCGGCGCTGACCCCGATGAAGCCGAACGTCAACTCGAGCATTATCGACAAGCCCGCCGCTAACAGTGATACGCACAGGCACCCCCACAGCGCCTTGTTCCACGGGAATGCCCTTTCACCCACATGATAGGCATCTCCGCCCGCGTAACTGTAGTCGATGTACTCCGGCTCAACCACTACCGGGTCCGGCTGTGCGGCTCCCGACCATGCTCCGTACTCCCCTATATCCACCGGTGCCGCGTTCGGAGCCTGCAGTACCTCGGGGTGGTTGTCGACAGGCGCGCCGCCGGCCGTCTCCGCCCCCTCCCGGAAACTCGAGGGGTACTGCTGCATGTACCCTTCGTCCTGCTGGATGGCACTCGGGTACTCCAGGTTCTCAAAACCGATGCAATCCAGGCACAGGTTACAGTACTGCGAGTTGTCAGGGTTCTCGGCCCCGCACCTGGGGCATATCATTACCACAACGGCTCACCTCGCATCTCCTGCAGTAAAGGCTAATTACACAGTTAACCCCTCTACAAGGATTAACGTTTCTCAAGAAGATATTTCTTACCTGGTTTAAGTAACCCTTTATCGGCTATAGTCTACGAGATTCCCCGCTATGTACTCCTCGTAACCCTTGAGGTCCAGCAGGCCGTGTCCGCTCAGGTTGAACAGCAGGGACTTGCTCTCTCCGCTCTCGCGGCACTTCAGGGCCTCGTCAATCGTGCACTTGACCGCGTGGGCGGTCTCAGGGGCTATGATGAGTCCCTCCGTGCGGGCGAATACCATCGCGGCTTCGAAGATCTCACTCTGGGGATAAGCCACCGCCTCCATGTACCCCTCATTCACCAGCAGCGACAGCAGCGGCGCGTCACCGTGGTACCGAAGACCCCCGGCGTGTATGGGTGACGGGATGAACTTGTGGCCCAGGGTGTACATCTTCAGCAGCGGGGTTGTCCCTGCCTGGTCGCCGAAGTCGTACTCGTACTTCCCCTTGGTCAATGTGGGGCAGGAAACCGGCTCCACCGCGATTGCGCGAACTTTCTTTCCCTCAAACTTGTCTTTCATGAACGGGAACGCCAGGCCCGAGAAGTTGCTGCCGCCCCCCACGCATCCGATTACAACGTCCGGGTACTCGTCTATCTTCTCCATCTGCGCCTTCGCCTCCAGGCCCACTACGGTCTGGTGCAACAGAACGTGGTTAAGCACACTACCCAGCGTGTACTTGGTGTTGTCGCTGGTCATGCAGGCTTCCACCGCCTCGCTGATAGCGAGCCCCAGGCTCCCAGGGCAGTCAGGGTCCTCCGCCAGCATCGCCCTTCCGGCCTCGGTCCTGTCGCTGGGACTGGCGAACACGTTCGCCCCCCAGACCTCCATCATAGTGCGCCGGTACGGCTTCTGCTGGTAGCTTATCTTTACCATGTACACATCGAGATCAATCCCGAACAGCTTGCAACCGAGCGCCAGCGCGCTTCCCCACTGGCCTGCGCCGGTCTCAGTGGTCAGATGCCCGATTCCCTGCGCCTTGTTGTAGTACGCCTGTGGTATGGCCGTATTCGGTTTGTGACTGCCCGCCGGGCTGAGGCTCTCGTTCTTGTAAAATATCTTGGCCGGAGTGTCCAGCTCTTTCTCCAGGCGGTAAGCCCTGTGCAACGGGCTGGGGCGGTACAGTTTGTACACGTCCATTACCTGCTCCGGAATCTCGATGTATCGCTCCTGGCTGACCTCCTGCTTAACCAGTTCTTCAGCAAACAGGGGCAAGAGATCATCCGCGGTACACGGCTCTTTCGTTGCCGGGTGTATCGGCGGCGGGGGGGGCACCGGCAGGTCCGCCACTATGTTGTACCACGCATCCGGTATCTCGTTCTCGTCCAAGACAACCCTGTACGGATCTTTCTTGCTTCCCATCTGACCTCTCCTTTCAATCGGCCTGTCTCCATCTCAACAAAAAACCCCTGTCCGCGACCCGGGGTTTTCTAATAACTCCGCGGCTCCTCCCTTGAGTCCCACCACCAACTTCTACTACCGGCCTTCTACCTCTACTCTGATAGCGTTGAGATACTACGACATCCTCCCCTATTGCACAACCCGCCACCAGGTGGGGTCAGCGCCTTCAAGCGGTGGCTTAAGATCATACGTTACGGCTAGAAGGCCTGACTCCTCAAGTTAGACAAACGGCTCTCACACAAGGTACGCCATTGGTGCCTGTCACCTTTCGCAAGTACTTGACGTCTAAACTACTAGCGTTTGGTGCTTTTCACCATCTTGTGTTTTGCCGGAAGGGGCGGGACCCCTCCCAAGCTCTTTGCATGATGGTATGGTTGTGGCTACAATCGATTTGGGAATGGAGGTGAACATGCGCCCGAGAGTCGGTCTATTTACCGCCGGAATTACAGTTGCGCTGACATTTGCGCTGCTGTTGTCCTGCCATATGCCGGGAGATGGGAACGCCGCGGCGGGAATCGGTCCGTCAGTTACAAGGGGTATCAACCAGGCCGAGGGCGTTAGGTCATCTCCCTGCGCCGCCGATATAGACGGAGACGGCAAGGAGGAGATACTTTGCGGTGACGGCGATTTCCTGCGTTGTCTGAACAGCGACGGCTCCCAGAGATGGGCGTTCGATGCCGGTGAATGGGTCGGCTCGAGCCCCGCCGCCTGGGATGTTGACGGTGACGGATATATGGAGATATTCGTCGGCAGCGGGGATATGGAGGTCTCCGTCGGCAACAATAACGGCCACCTGTGGGGACTTGACCACCGGGGCAGGCAACTCACCGATTGGGGATGGCCCAAGAAACCGTATGAGGGCTCCAGCGTGGGCGTGGCGGTCGGCGTCTTCTCCTCGCCGTCGATCGGGGACATCGACGGTGACGGGGACATGGAGATCGTGACCGGAAGCTGGCGGCACATGATATGGGCATGGCATTACCAGGGTCCGCTGGTGTCCGGTTACCCGGTGGATGTGAGGGACTCGATATGGAGCAGCCCCGCCATCGGGGACGTCAACGGGGACGGCCTGAACGAGGTCGTCATAGGCGCCGACTGCTCTGGCTGGATGTACCCCAAGGGAGGCCTGGTCTACGTGTTGAACGGCGTTGGGCAAAGCCTGCCGGGCTGGCCGAAGTGGACGCCCCAGGTAGAGTGGTCATCTCCCGCGCTTGCCGACCTCGACGGTGACGGCTACCTGGATATCATAATCGGCTCCGGGCACTTCTGGAAAAACGTGGATGGCCGGCACGTCTACGCCTGGGATTACCAGGGCAACCCCCTTCCGGGGTGGCCGATGGACACCAGTGGATACGTGTTCTCCTCGCCGGCGGTGGGGGACGTCAACGGTGACGGGGAGCTAGAGATAGTGGCCCTGGACCTGGACCAGTTCAGTTATACGTTCTCTTCGGAGGGTACTCTCCTGGATAAGCAGACCCAGGGTGGATGCGACTTCGCGTCCCCAGCCCTGGGGGACGTTGACGGCGACGGTGAGGTGGATATCTGGTATGACGAACACAACGCACCTGCGCTGGGCGACTTCGATGACGACGGCAAGGTCGAGATCGCCTACAACTGCTATGTCTCCCAGAGGACCGCCACCTACCACCCGGACAAGTTCCCCTGGCCGATGTTCAGGCGCGACTCCCGGAATACCGGCTGCTACGGGACCTCCGACCCAGAGTATCGATCCGTATTCTACTTCGCCGAGGGGTACACCGCGGATAGCTTCCAGGAGTACCTGTGCATCGGTAACAGCAACCCGACTAAAGCCACCGCGGAACTCCTGTTCATGTTCGCGGATGGCGCTCCACAGAGCGAGACGCTACCCGTCCCGGCAAGCAGCAGGTTAACGGTCAACGTCAATGAGATTGTGGGGTCAGGCCGTGAGGTTTCAGTTCGCGTGCGCTCCAGGAGCGCGAACCTGGTGGCCGAGCGCCCCATGTACTTCAACTACGGCGGCGTGTGGACGGGGGGGCACGATGTTGTCGGGGCCACCGCCACCTCAAACCGGTGGTACTTCGCCGAGGGGACGACCCTCCCCGGCTTCGAGGAGTACATAACGGTTCAAAACCCGCAGAACACCACCGCCAACCTGACGTTCACATACATGCCCGAGGGCCAGAACAGTATCTCGCTCACCGAGATCGTGGAGGCCAACAGCCGGGCCACGTTCAAGGCCTCGGACCACGTAGGGGCGGACAGGAACATCAGCCTCCTGGTGGAATCGGACGAGTTCATCGTGGCGGAGCGCGTCATGTACTTCAACTACCGCGGTATGTGGAGCGGGGGGCACTGCGTTGTCGGGTCCACCTCCCCGGCCAAAGAGTGGTACTTCGCGGAAGGCACCACCAGGGAAGGGTTCGACGAGTGGCTCTGCATCCAGAACCCCAACACTGAGCCGATAACGGTGAACGCCCTGTTCACGGTTGGGGAGGGCCAGGGGGATGCGGTGGCCATGTCCTACCCCATCTCAGACAGGCGTCGGCAAACCATATCGGTCAACGACGTGATTGGACCGGGAAAGGATGTCTCCGTCAAGCTGACCTCGGATTACGCGTTCATCGCCGAGCGCCCCATGTACTTCAACTACAAGGATAAATGGCCCGGGGGTCACAACGTGCTCGGCTCCAGCATGCCCAAGACCACCTGGATGTTCGCCGAGGGGACGACCCTCCCCGGCTTCGAGGAGTGGCTCTGCATCCAGAACCCGCACGACAGCACCGCCAACGTCGATATCACTTACCTTCCAGAGTCGGGCGAACCGGTAACGAGATCCCACCTGGTCGCCCCAGGGTCCCGGAAAACCGTCAACGTGAACGCCGACGCCGGCCCGGGGCTCTCCATCTCGGCTACGGTCACCTCCGACTTGCCGGTCGTCTGCGAGCGCCCCATGTACTTCAACTACAAGGATAAATGGCCCGGCGGCCATGACGTTGTCGGTTTATGAGAGCCTTCGTCCTTAAACGCCTTCAAAGGCTACCGCTATCTCCCCCACCACCTGTGCCACCGTCTTCTCGGTAGTGTCTATCAACAGCGCCCCGGCCGGAACCGCCAGG
>SDBT01008170.1_pt1 | contig 17119 bp, 21 predicted proteins | sample 2277101 | NCBI WGS metagenome assembly SDBT01 (sample SAMN10404973, study PRJNA504765) | marine sediment metagenome | isolation source: marine sediment core GS10_PC15, 103 cmbsf | place: Arctic Ocean: Southern Knipovich Ridge | collected 2010
AGAAACGGTGGGTGAGGTGAAAGAGCGATTGCAGCTTCACGTAGTTAGCGGGAACGCCTCACCTCCAGCCCCTCTGAAAGCGCGTGCCGCGTGAGTTGCCACCAGGAACCGCGTAACTACTGCCCTTACAATCTTGTGCGGGCCGCCGTCGCGGCTAGTGGACCAGTCCCCAACAGGCTGTATCTCCGTCATCAGCTCCAGCTTGCCGACGATCTCCACCAGATCCTCCTGATGGATGTTCGTAACCTTGGCCACGGAGATCCACATGGCCGGATCCGACGCTGGACAGCCCATGATTACTTGAAACGGCTTCTTATTGTAGCACGATTAGTCAAATCACACAAAATCTCTATCCCTGCGACTGAGGCAGCTTCGTTCATCACTAGGCGCCCGTGGCAAAATCGCCTACCTGAGCACCCGCGATAACCCGCAGCAGATCCTGGGGTGTCACTTCCAATCCCGCGTCGGGGCGGCCGGAGCTGATGATCACTTTCTCCTCATCGCCCCCCTACTTGGCGGCCTTCTGCCGCTGACGATATGCCTTGATCCACCGCGAGCCCCATTCGTCGCGCCCCATCAAGAGGTCGGCCGCCAGGATCGCTGTGGCTACCTGCTCGTGCAGCGGGTTGACGATGGGACAGGTCAGGCCGGCGTGGATGGTCATGACGATGAAGGCAGCGTTAATGGCATCGCGATCGGGCATGCCAAAGGAGATGTTGCTCACCCCCATGGTGATGTTGACCCCGAACTCTGCGACGATCATCTCGATGGCGTCCAGGGCGATTTTCCCGGCGCGGTGATCCGCCCCCAGCGTCAGCGCCAGCGGGTCAATCACCACGTCCTCAGCCGGTATGCCCAGCTTGCCCGCGCGCTCGATGATCTTCCTGGCCACCGCAAACCGGGCCTCCGCCGTGGGAGGGATGCCATCGTCGTCCATGCACAGGCCGATGACAGCCGCGCCGTACTCCTTGACCAGCGGCAGCACGCTCACCAGCCGCGCCTCCTCGCCGTTGACTGAGTTGATCAGCGCCTTGCCGTCGTAGACCTTCAACCCTGCTTCCAGGGCCTCCGCGTCGGCGGTGTCAATGCACAGCGGCACATCGGCGACCTCGCGGACGGCCTGGATGGCCTGGACGAGCAGGGCTGGCTCGTCAGCGCCGGGGACGCCGACGTTAACGTCTAGGATCTTGGCTCCCGCCTCGACCTGGGCCACAGCGTCTCGCCGCACGATGTCGAAGTTACCCTCCTGCAGCGATGCCGCCAGCTTCTTGCGCCCTGTGGGATTGATCCGCTCGCCGATGATGACGCAAGGTCGGTCACGGCTGATGAGCACCTCCTTTGCTTTAGATGTGACAACAGTTGTAAGATTATCTGCCATTTTGCCTCCTCAATGTTTGATAACGATTAGGTTGTTGCCACTTCTGGGCCACAGGTTAGTCTCGGATCGGTGGTAAACCACTCAGCGTTATGCGTCGTACCCAGGCCACATTCATTCTTTCTGCTACATCAGTCGCTGTACTAGATAGCTGCTCAGCCTATCGAGGTCTGGGAACAGAGTTGCTTCGTTGAATCCAAGCATCTCCAAAATCTCAAGGAGGACAGGCTTGGCATCTGCCGGAATCTCGAGCTTCGAGACGAAGCTTTCGCTCTCGGGTAGTTGGTTAATCGCTGTCGGAGCACCATGCACTGTGAAAGTTGAGGCTTGAATCAATTGTCGCAGGTCGAAGTGATCTGTGAGAACAGCGAGGATCTTGGACGCTTTTGTCTCCTGTGCAGCAGCTCGGCTGAAAGCACCGGCAAATACCCGGTCAACTAGCGCGTTGGGCATCGGTTGAATTGCATTCTCACCCATTTGTGACTCATTCAGCTTTCCTGGTGCCAGTACCCACACAGCACCGGGGGAAGAATAGAACTGGTGATCGTAACAGGCAAAGAAGAGCGCGACGAGCGGCGATTCGGTCCAGTCAAGGAGGCGCGTCGGGAGACCATAATGCTGAGCAAGAAGAAGCCAGGAGGACCAGTCGTCTCTACCAGGTGCGTCTGGGTGTCTCACGCGTGCTCTGCTCTTGAACTTGAGAGCGAGATTCTGCTCCTGATGAGTGTACCCACGGGCTATGCGCGGTACTAAGTTCCAGTCTGCGTTGGCCTGCCCCCGCCACCAGAGCTGGCGCCGAGTAAACATCGGCAACGTTTCCACGACTTCTTGGAGGAACGTTTCTAAATCGTACCGCTTCGTTTCTTCCATTTCGCGCTTTCTTCAGAGTGCGTACAGCGCTTGACTCGCGAGTAACCCACCGCAGGTGCAACCAAGCGCCGCTGCGCCTATCTCTGTAACGCAATCACACCTGCTATGACCAACCCACCCCCAATGATCTGCGGCCAGGTCAGCGATTCGCCCAGGAAGAGAGCGGCCCACAGCGTGGCCATCACCGGCTCAATGGTGAGTGATGGAATGAACTATCCCTTTCGGGTTAGCGATAATACAGTATCTCCCAATTGATCTGGGCTGGTTTGAAAGTGTTCGAACTCCTGTATGTTCTTGTTGGTTATTCCAATCTGATACTCAATGCCACCTCTGTGCTGATGGCTCAAGTAGTCGTTTCTCCTGGCATCCTCGTTTGACACAACCCAGTAGATTATTCGGTCAACCCATACGCCTACGAAGATGAAGACATCGCAGGCATCGAGTTTCAACTGCTGGAAGTTCATCCAGAACGGATCATCACTCCCATATCTCAACGCTTTGGAGACAATGCTGCCTCGTTTCTTGGTGTGTATTGCTCGCGAGGACTTGACTTCAACCTTTACTCCCTCGATCCAAAGATCATATTCCCCATCATATTCTGGATCGAGTGACTTGTCTGGTTTCCGAAATCTGGGATCCAAGTCCATGATATGCTTCTCACCCCAGATTTGACCAAAAACCCGTGGGGCCAAACCGAACAGGTCCAGGTAGCGATTAGCAGAGACATAGTTGTCTCGCAGTTTCTCGTAATCCTCGAAGGATATCACTTCTCTATCCCTGAGAAACATCAGGATGAACTCGTACTCACTGAACGGGAAAACGGATACCAATCCCTGGAGACGGGCCTGCAAAACCTCACGCTCTTCTGGTTCAAGAGAAGAACTGAGTTGCTCCAGGTATTGTCGTAGTTCACGAAGATCCATCATTGATTGCTCCCAACTTCAGTCTGCCCTCTCATCTATCTCGGGAAACGGAGTGTGCCACTGCCACCCCGTTTTTCCAGTTTTTCGATAGTTTTCCAATCTTCGGATCGTTATTTCCACAAAGATCGGATCAATGTCAAAAGTGTATACTCTTCGCCCCAATCTTTCCCCCGAAATCAGCGTTGTGCCTGAATGGGCAAAGAAATCGGTGACTAAATCACCCTCTGTGCTACCAGACTCGATAATCCTCTCTATAGCCTTGATAGGCTTCTGAGCATAGCAACCAGGAACATTTTCTTCCATTCGATAGAAAACCTGCTGAATGTCAAACCAGACGTTGCCTGGTCGTATCGTGTCGGACTTGCTTCTTTCAAGGTTTTCTGTCAGTTTGCCATTGATTTTCTTGTAATACCCTTTCACGACTTTGGGAATATCCGTATACACAACAGAGAAGTTGGGGTTACCCCGCACATAGTATAAAAGTTCCTGTCGCACCCACATCCAGTTCTTCTGAGTTCCATAACCTCTTTGGTTCCTCATAGTGATAAGGTTTCGTGGTGTCAGTTGTTCGAAATCGCGCATCATTATCATAAAGTCCGGTAGCGGCTGAAAATTGTCCTTGTAATCCGTTCCCATCCAGACATAGAAGTGAGCATCGGACGCCATCACTGCTATAGCATTGCTCACCCACTTTCTCGAGAAATCCAGATAAGCTTCTAAGCTTGTCTTTGACAAGTTCCGTGTATTTGCATTCCCTACCTTAACGTTGTAGGGTGGATCGTTTATCACTAGAGGCGTTCTCTCGCCCTCTATTATGCTTTTGACATCATTGAGGTTCGTAGCATCGAGAACACCCACTCTATGCCCGCTAACAGGATCTTCCCAGATTTCTCCATAACTAAGCCTGCACAGAGGCAATATTCTCTCCCTCGTCTGCTGGTCGAGGTCTAGTCTCTTGACTTGTTCACGAGTTTGCCCAGCAGACCTTTGAGGTCTGGTCTTTTCAACGCCTGTGTTTACAAATAGTGAAAGCTGTTGGTCCATTCTTGTCCCCCTAAGAATGAAAATGCGGTGTCTCAAGTTGCACCGTTATTATACACTGAATCCAGGTCGGCGGGCAGCAGGCTAACTCGTGAGCAACCCTCCCCAGGAGTAGACAAAAGCGTCCGTGCGCCTATCTCTGCAACGCCCCCCCCGCTATCACCAACTCACCCCCAACGATCTGGGGCCAAGTCAGCGATTCGCCCAGGAATATGACTGCCCACAGCGTGGCCATCACCGGCTCGATGGTGGCCAAATCTGTACCTCATTTCTTCAGCTCATCGGCGATGGCTGCGGCCCAGGAGGTGATGGCATCCCAATCGCGGAAGTCGCCGACCGGCGACTTGAGTGCCTTGATGATCAGCTTCTCGGCCAGGTTGAGTTTCTTCATGTCCATCAGGCCATGGAAGAAGACGGCGAATCACATCGCGCTTAAACAGGTGAACGTGATGGATGGCCGTCGTCGTCACAAAGTAGAGGTGCGAGGGATCGTAGTCGGGCTTCCATCTAGACATGTCAATCCTCCCATGGATACTTTACAGGCGGACTAGGGTCCGCCTGGAGCAAGATAAGTTGCGCTCTCGCCGGATGCTAGTCCGGCGAGAGCAATAGACAACACAAATCACTAGCCCCCCCCTCTAATGAACGAATAGGCCAGCCATGCCGCCCCTGCTCCCAGGGCAATAAGCAAGATGCCAACCAGCCAGAGGTGGCCCAAACCCTCAGGGCCACGGGAGATCGGCAACGCCACTGGGGTAGCAGCCGGCGCTGGCGTACCTGAAGGCAGGCTCAAGGCGGTCGGGGTTACGGTTAGCGTCGGTGGCTGGGGGATGGCCGCAGGAACCATGGGCGTCAAGGTCAGGGGACTGGTTAGCGACGGTGTCCTGAGCGGCTCGACCGAGGCTTCGACGGTGAGCGTCGCTTCGCTTTCTGGCGAATCGCTCGTCGGAGTCGTGTCGAGGGGTGGCGTAGGCGAAAGGGTTACGGTGGCGACTTTTGTCGCTGTCGCAGTGCTCGTGGGAGAGCTGATCTCCGTGGTGGCAGGTGTACTGGTGGGGAGGCTCATTCCCATTGGCGTCCGCGTTGGGGTTACTGATGAGGTCGAGGTTGGTGTGCTCGTCGGCCTCGGGGGGCTGGTGGCCGTTGGCAAAAGGGGGTAGGATGTTGGGAGGCTGGTGGCCGTCGGCAAAGGGGGATAGGATGTTGGGAGGCTGGTGGCCGTTGGCAGAGTAGGTGGTGTAGCGGTAGCCATCGCCGTTGGGGTCCTCGTGGCCGTGGGCGGCGGAGTGAGTGTGGCCGTGGCAGTTGCGGTGGCTGGCGTCATGGCCGTCCAGGTGGCCGTTGGGGTAGCCGTCGGCTGGGTCCCCGGAGTGGCCGAGATGGGGCCGTGGTCCTCGGGGGAACCATCAGTGGCTATGCTCTGCAGCTTATAGTAATAAGTAATGCCGTTGATCACATCGCTGTCGGTGCGAGAGTAGCGAGTTCCCATCACAGAACCCATCGCCTCGCTGGGTATGAGCGAGTCGTTGAGCTTGGTGTAGTCGCCCATCTCGCTCGTGCTGCGCCAGAGGTTGAAACCGATGTTCTTCACCTCACTGGCCGTCTCCCACTCCAGGAGAACCTGGCCATCGCCGCCCGCAGCAGTGAACGAAGCCAGAGTCACGGCGGCCAGTGCATGGCTCACATCGAGCAGGGTGATCACGGCTATCAGAATCAAGATTGTGCGACTTCTCTTCATGGCCTCTTACCTCTTACTCAAACACGATCTCTTGTCGGTCATCCAGCTAACCTGACCAGCCACCGAGAGGGAGCGGAGATAATCCTGGCCACCAAAGGCGTCCACCGAGTCCTCCTGTTCCCTTCGACCCTTCGGCTACGCTCAGGACAGGCTGTAAGCGGAGCGACCTCAGGACATCGCCCGATGATGACCATCTTCACCCGGCGATCCGCTCGGAAGGCGGCCACCTGCAGGACCGCGAGGACGCCGAGCAGGCGGTTCATTGCCCTCCACTTTCCACCCTCCAGGTCAATCGTTCGATCCCCTCTCTTTATCGCCACCACCTTCCCCAAAAGCTGCTCCTCCCTCCAGGGCCGATCGGGATTGAGGGCAGCGTCGCCTTTAGTCACCAGGAGAGTCGTGCCTCCGTGCCTGCGCCTGGCCAGCAGGCGGTGGGTATGAAAAGCGCCGTCCACTGTGTAGAGGACGATGTCGCCCCGGCGCAATCTGTCCGCGCCAGCTTGCTCGACCACGATCTCGTCCCCAGCCGCGATGAGGGGGGACATGCTCTCGCTGATAACGCGGAAGCGAAAGAGGGTGCCTTGAGCCATCTCCTCTCGTATCAGATCGCTGACGACGTTTTGCTGGGATGCAAGCATGGTATTCTCTCAGTAATCCTTCACGACGATCGGCAGGTAGACTTCATACGTTAGAGAGTCGGCCATCTCAAACTCCACAGAAGCCCAGAAGGACTTGGTGGAATCAAAGGCCAGGTAGGTGTAAGTGCCTGCAGGCCAGTTTCCCGTCCAGTTATGCTTGCGGATGAACCCCCCGGACGAATCGGCCCAAAAGTGGTTAAGCTCGTGCGGGGCCCGGCTCGGATCAGCGAACCAGTCCTCCATCAGGCCATTGGGGGTGAAATGAGAGCCAATGAATGTGAACCAGTCTCCAATCAGTGCTTTGCTTGGAGAGACGATGATCACTGGCTCCGACGTGGGGGTGGGTGAAGGTGTCGGCGTCACCGTCGGCGTCACCGTCGGCGTCGCAGTCACCGTAGGTGTCGCCGTGGGCGTACCGGTGGGAGCGCCCGTCGCCGTCGCCGTTGAGCTCGGTGTCGCCGTGGGCGTGCCGGTGGCGGTGGGTGTGTTAACCGGTGTGGCCGTAGATGTAGCCGTCGGTGTATCGGTGGGAGTCTGAGTTGGCGTGTTTGTGGGTGTGCTGGTCGGCGTGATCGTTGGCGTGGCGGTCGGCGTCGAGGTGGATGTAGGCGTAGGTATAGTTGTGCACTCGAATGTCCCATCTTCCCAGGTAGCTGGAATTTCATTCTCCCACTCATCAAGTAATTTGGTCGCCATCGGTCCGCCCTCAACAAAATCCAAGTCAGTTGTACACTCTTGCTCGGATACACAATGGATAGTGAGGATGCCGATCAGATAGATGCCCGTCCTTGAACCTGGTCCTGAAAATGTAATCCACTCCTCACCAGGGGTATCCGAATCCCATGTCGCCTGGGGGAAATCAATAGTATTTGGTACCCAATCCATTACCTCAGCGCATGTTGAGCCGTATGTGAGCTTTATCTGACCGCCCTGGAAGTTGGTTGCGTCGACCCAGATCTCAACATCTGTGGTATTACAATATGGCGTGCTACTGTGTTGAGGACTAAGGCGACCCCGCCCCGGTGCTGGCGTGGATGTAGCCGTTGGGGTGTTGGTTGGAGTCTGGGTGGGCGCATCGGTGGGGGTCGCGGTCGGCGTGGGGGTAGACGTCGCTGTAGGGGTCGAGGTAGGAGTGGAGGTCGGCGCGGACCCCACCACGAACGTGCCATCTTCCACGGTGGCCTCCTGAGGATTGCCGCCTATGTCCAGCACCTGAACGTTCTGCAAATCGAGGTAGCTCTCCCCTGCGCCCTGGGCAGTGAGGCTGATGACGGCAAGCTCTCCCGTCCCGTCTGGCCCCGGCGGAGTGGTGCCCATGGTGTATGCCGCGAACTTAACCTTGTTTACTTCTTTGTACTCGGGGCCGAGGGGGGTTACGCCCCGGCCGGTGCTCCCCAGGAAGTCGCCCAGGGTCACGTTGGTCACCGTGACGACGCTGGCGACGAAGAGCAGATCGAACTGGAAGGCGCCCAGGTCGCTGGCATTATCAATCATCACCGAGACGGTGAAGCTCTCGCCCACCGTCACCGTTGATTGGACGGGCTCTATGCGCACCGTGGGGTCCTGCTGGGCCGTTGCCCCCCTCTCCCCCCAATCTTGGGGGGCTGGGGGGGAGGAAAGCGAAGGCACGGCCATCACCAGCGCGGGCAGGAGGGTGATGGCCAGGAAGATGATGAGCCAAGACTTGAGGACTTCGGCGAGCCCTTCGGCAGGCTCAGGGCAAGGCTCAGTCGAGCCGTCTGCCTTTTCCAGCTTATCCCGGAGCCCATCAAATTTCGCCCACCGTAAGCGGAGCGACGGCCTCATCTTTTACCATTCTTTCATTACCAGGGGCAGGTAGACGGCGAATCCCGCTCGGATCACCCCGTCCTCAACAGTGGTCGTTTTGGGCTCGGCGTTGGTGTCCACCACCAGGACGTCCTGCAGATCGAGGGGACTTTGGCCGGAGCCCTGAGCGGTGAGGGTGACGGTGGCCAGCACACCTGTCCCGCTGGGGCCTGGCGCGCTGCCGACGGTCACCACTCCTAAACTGACCGTCCCTGCCTGGTTGTCTATGGTGGGGCCGACGGCAGGGATGACTGTCCGCCCCGTGCTGCCTGGGAAATCGCCCACCGTCACACTGTCCACTGTCACCGTCGTGGGAACGAAGAGCAGCGTGAACTCGAAGCCGCCCAAATCGTCGGCCTGGTCAATCATCACCGAGACAGTGAAAGTCTGGCCCGCTCTCACCACCGACTCGGCGGGTTCTATGCGCACCGTGGGGTTCTGCCGGGCCTCTGCCCCCCTCTCCCCCCAAGGCCTGCCCTGAGCAAAGTCGAAGGGTTGGGGGGTTGGGGGGGCAAGCGAAGGCGCGGCCACCGCCAGCGTAGGCAGGAGGGAGAGGGCAAAGAGAATGATGAGGCAGGACACAAAAGATTTCACCGTCTTCATCGTTTACCAGCCTTTCAGCACCAGAGGCAAGTAGATTTTTTGGATAGACGAGGTTGGCGTGGCGGTCGGAGTTGCCGTGGTAGCGGTAGCCGTAGGCGTGCTAGTCGGCGTTTGGGTCTGAGACTCGGTCATCTCAAACTCCACGGAGGTCTCGGACTCTCTCGCGACGTCGTTAGCGATGTAGCTGTAAATGCCAGCAGGCCGGAACGCCTCCCATATATGCAGGCGGGAGAATTCCCCAGACGAATCGGCATGGAAGGAGCCAAGGGAATGGCGCACTTGATCTGGGTCAGCGAACCACTCCTCGATTAGGCCATCGGGCGTGAAGTGAGAGCCGAAGAACGTGAACAACTCTCCAACTGGCGCACTAATTGGGTAGACGACGATCCCTGGCTCTGGCGTTGTCGTTGTGGTAGCTGTGCCCGTCGGGGTAGGGGTAGCGATCCCAGTGGGCGTAGTGGTCGCGGTAGGCGTAGTCGTCGGCGTGGGCGCGCCACCTGCCACCACCATGCCGTCCTCGACGGTGGATGTCTACGAGTGACCTTCCGTGTCTACTATCAACACCCTCTCCAGGTTCAGAGGGCTGCTGCCTACGCCCTGGGCGGTGAGGGTGATGAGGGCCAGATCGCCTGTCCCATCAGGGCCTGGATCGCTGCCGAAGGTCACCACTCCGAAAGTGACCTTTCCCGCCTGGTTATCTATGGTGGGGCCGGCGGGAACGATCATCCGCCCTGTGCTGCCCGGGAAATCGCCCAGGGTCACGCTGTCCACCGTCACCGTCGTGGTGATGAAGAACAGATCGAACTCAAAGCTGTTCAGGCTGCTGGCCTCGTCAATCATCACCATCACGGTGAAAGTCTCGCTCGCATCTACAACCGACTGAGCGGGGTCTATTCGCACGGTGGGATTTTGCAAAGTGGCATTTTGCGCCTCAACTGAGGCCAGGGGCGTGCTCCCGTCGAGGGGGGCAAACAGCGAGATGAACGCTATCCAGGCCAGGAGAAGGGCGGCCAGCAGGGGAACGGGGTTAAGGCGCTCCACAAGTATTTCCCCACTGGGCGGCTACCCGCATGATGTCTACCACCGTGATCTCGCCGTCATTGTCCAGGTCGTACTTGCGGTCATAGTCCTCGTCGCCCCATTCGCTAGCCCAGCGGATGGCCACCTGCGTGATGTCCACCACCGTGATCTGGCGATCCTTGTCGAAGTCCGCCGCATCGCACGCTGGCAGATTCAGCTTCATGAACGGGTCGCCGAAGAGGACGTAGGTGTCCATGAGGTCTAAGTTGCTACCCGTATCATAGAGATTGAGCTTACCCAGGTACGTCGCCTGTCCGATCTCACTGATGGTGTCGCTGAATACAGCGGTGAAGAAGCCCTTGCTAAGATAGTCATGACCAGAGGCAAGACCGAGCCCCGTAGCCGACCAACTGGTGATAGCGCCTCCTCCCGATGCGCGGACGATGCTTTCGCCCAAAGAGGAGGCGTCAAAGCCTGGGGGGCTAGGTTCGATGAAGTACCCTTCCAGGCAGGTCATTGGCAGCATCATCGGCAGCCGCTCGGTGTTGGTGAGCGCAGCGATGGAGCTAATCTGGAACAGTTTCTCAGAGGCCCAGAACTGGTTTGAGGCATGTCCTATGTAGTTGGCCAGCAACCGGCCTTCATTGAGAGCGTCGATGACAGCGGTTCTGACCCCATCAACGGTGGGGTGTGTGATCTTGTAGTATACCTTTTGCGCCGTGTATGAAGAAGGAAGGTAATTATCGGCGATGTCATCGGAGAGATAATCGAAGTCGCCAGCACCATCTTGGTTATCGGCCACGAAGAGAATATTCTTGTTCCAGCCGCCGCTAGAAGAATTCTGTTCATAGTTAAGGATATTGTCCACCATCGTGCTGGCCTGGGCACTGGTCTGGACAGGCAGGCGTCCAATGTGCATATCCGGCAGAATGTCGTCCCCGCTGAACAAGACGTACCGATTTTCAGCCGCTACCTCGCCGATCCAGGGATCTACATCGGCCAGATAGGGCGGGACGTAGTTGGGCTCGCCCCGGCCAAAGTTGTCTTTGAAGTCGTAGTTTCCGTCCCCCACTAAGAGGACATAACTGGGCGCTGGTGCCACCCAATTGGCGTAGGCGTAGGCTAGGAAGTCCTTTATGGCCCTTGGGTCGAAAACGCCGTAGCTGAACTCATCGTACACATCTTGCACGTCAACCACTATGGTGCGCGGGCCTTGCGCGGCGCGGCGGTTGGCTAAGGGGAGCACATCGGTGTAGAAATCGCTATGGGTGATGATGATGTAATCAGCCCCATTGCTCTCCAACTGCAGGTCCGAAGGCGCATCTTGCTCAATACTCACAGGACTCAAGCGTTGGGCCGTGGTTAGGGCCAGGTATTCCGTCCTATCAGTTATGGTATCCTCAAACTTGAGAGTGTAACTTGAGGTGATTTCTCCCGTTATGCTAATAGGGGTGGCGGGGTCGGTGATGTCGAAAACCTCGATGTCGTTGGTGGTGAAGTCATCAACGTGGTACTCCCACGTGCCCGCTTCATCCCCAGCGAAGAAAAGGCTGTCTCCCTCAGCCGTGTAGGTATCGTGATAGTCAATTTCGAACCAGTTGACCAACACGATGTCCAGGGTGATACCAAGGTCCAGAGGGCACTCGACGGAGATGGTATTGGTGCCCTCGATGAGGTAGGATTGGGGCACGCTCTCCTCGAAAGTGTACTCCGCCTGGGGAGGCCAGGTGGCATCATCTACCAAGTGCCCGTTGAGATAGACCCGTGTGTGATGCTGGGGAGTAGCACTGTGCCCTTTGAGGAGGCCGCGCACGGTAGCACTGAGAGGCGCGGTGGCGATGTGCTGCAGTGTGGTGGTGTAGCTGGCCGAAGCGGGCGAGCCAGCGGCGTAGATGTAGTTCCAGTACCAGCGGTCGTCCTCCGGCCCGCTGGGATGGGAAGACTGGTAGTTGTGGTCCTCTTCTACACGGCGCGTGGTCTGGAAGGAGGAGGGAACGGGGGCCGTCCCGCCAGGTGTTCCGTCCTGCTCCACCATCCGCCGTCCGTCGGCCCCGCCCCAGGTCAGCCAGTAGACGTTGACGTCGGTGTACTTGGTGTCCATCTTCTGACCATAGAAGAGGAAGTAGTCGCCGGAACCAAAGCTCCCTTCCGGATCGTCCACATAGATAGCTGCTTCGCTACCCTCGGTGAACAGCTTGAGGGTGGACGAATATACTCCCGACGGGAATCCCTCAGTGCTAAGATCGTCATAGGTAACCTTGTAGATTCCATCCTCGTTGACGGCAATCTTCCAACTGAGTTGAGAAGCGGGAGGGTTCTCCCCTTGGATGCCCACCGAGCTAAGAGTGGCTCTACTCCTCCACCCCTTAGCCAATTCGTAGTTGAGTAAGCTATTCCGGATTACCCCTTCGAACGGGCCGCCGATTTCCCCAGTGCCCACTGCTGACGTAGCTTTGCCCTCATTATAAACGAATCGCAGTTCCACCTTCATCCTCTTATGGAATCTCAACTGTTGACTGACTGGGTTATACTGCAAGGGATGTAGCTGCAACTGCACGAAGCGCTGGTCACGGATGTAACCGGAAGAAGTCACTTCGACTAGATCGGTAGGCCGGAAAGCATTGGTGGAGTACACGTCCTCGTCTTTGGCAAAGACGTACTCGATGCCCTTGGAGCTAAGGCTATAAGGCTCCTGCAAAGATTCGAGGCCATAGGGGTCTTCCCGGATAACCACCTTGGGAACAGGATACACATTGTAGCGCTCAGTGGCAACCGAGGAGTCGGTCTCTAAAACTCGCACCTCAAACTTGGCCCCAGGAGGCACACCGAGCATCACGCCCTCAATGGGCAATTGAGGTTGACCTACTTCGGAGGTCTCTCCATAGCTGTCAATGCTGAGAGAGTGATAAACTACTCCATCAATCTTCTTCTCTTGGACCTGATAGGCTGGCGTGTAAAGCTCCAAGACGATACTCTCCTCGTCGGATTTGATGAGATTAAGGCCTTGGCCGGCCTGGGCCGAAGATGTCTTCGTATCGCGAGTAGGCGAAGCATCGACGGCAATGGTTGGAGCAGACCACAGCAGCGAAAGTCCAAACATCACACAGAGCACGACGGCTCTTCTACTTATTATCCCCATTTCCTGGACCTTCCTTCCAGATTGTAAACTACACCGCTAGCAACTGGCTCCCGCTATCATCAGTCACATATCGCTCGCTTAAGTCTCCCCAGGGTCGCATAGATCCGAGGGCTGAGAGGAAAGACCTTGGCATAGAAAAGACTCGTCAACCTACCTACCCCGCTATCCAGGCGTAACCTTCGCTGGCGCCCTTCGATGACCACTACTTTGCCCAACACCTGGTCAGCACAAATCCGTTGATCTACACTCAGCATAGAATCGCCCTTGGTGAGCAGCACAACTGCCTCTTCTGCGTATTTCTTGACTACTCGGTGGACGACTGTTTTCCCTCCCAAGGTATGGTAGAGGATCACATCGCCCACCCTCACTTCCCAGCCACTAGCCGGTGCAACTTCAAGAATGTCGCCATCCTTGATGAAAGGCCGCATGCAGTAGCCCCGGGCTTGGAAGCGAAGGCGGCTTCCTTGGCTTAGTATTCGGTTGCACAACTCCGAGAAATCGGCTGCTTCGCAGCTCAGCACATCTGTCAACCTAATCTCCTGATGAAATCCACCGCACTTTGATCAGGGACAAAGCCCAATTCGTAGCACGGTATCTCCTTGGTGACCCGGTGGCATAAACCCAACGTGTACTGCATTCCTTGTCTGTCCCAAAGAGGGGGGAAAGACCGGGTCAAGAGCATGGCGCCAGCTTGCGCGCCTCTTTGGGGGACGGCGAAATTCTCTGCACCATGCCGTAGGAAGAAGATTTTGCTAATGGGCACGCCCTCAGGAGAAACGACATCGAAGGCGCCGTGCCAGGGAGTGCCGTACATCCACAAGTGTCCCTCCTTCTCCCGGATCACAATACGGTCGTCGTTGAGAACTAGGGCTTGATCCTTCCAAAGCCGTGCGATGGTAGACTTGCCATGTGTGGAGTTGCCAGCAAACAAATATCCCCGCTCGCCGTCAATGATCCCACAGGCATGAATCAACATCCCTCTCCCCTGGGCCAACAGACAGATCATCAGGACCTCAGACAGCGGAAAGGCCAAGGGATTGGGCAGAGAGCCAGGCAGTCCTGCAAAGGGGATAGGCCATCTATTGTAAGTATCGCCGTCGCAGAAGTCCTCACGAAAAACGGCTGTCTGATATACGAAGGGGTATGCCGGGCCGCCCTTCAGCCTGAAGATTCTTGTGCCCGCATTTCGATAGAGGCTCCACAGCATCCCCGAATCGAAGAGCAAGTCCTCACCTCGAAAGGTCACAGCAGGGAGCTCCCCATAATGAGCACGGATGGTTACCTCGGGCTCTCTCATGCACAAGAACTGCCCATAGGACTCCTCTAGGTAGATATCAGCTAGTGGATACTCACTGGTAAGAGCGAAAACGCTCCCCGCTACCTGTATGCTTACTCGATTTTGCGGATTCATTGGGCTACCCTAGGTTCCTGGTACGTTGCACTGGCCCGGTAACTGGGTCGCGCAAGTCACGGTGGGGGTCAATTCTGTTGATACCTTGCAAACCCCCAGCACGGCCTCTTGAATCATCAGCTTGACTTGATTCACTTGGGGCTTCTGATAGAGTTTGTGCCTTTTTGCTGTATCCTGCTTTTCCATGAGTTGTTCCTCCTTTTCCTAAAGATTGGTTTTGGTAAGGGTCGTTGATTCAATTGATAACAACTGATCGCCTCTTGTGCAGCCTGAGGCGCTTCATACGCAAGTGAGCTATCTGACAGAGATAATCCACTGGAATCTCCGGATCACCATACTCCAACTCAGCCCAGCCAGGGCATTGCCCACAGAGAGAGAGCAGCTCGCAGTTCTGGCACTTCACCTTCTGGGTTCTCTTCAATTGCCGCATCTCGGCGATAGGACCATACCATCCTTCTCTGAAAGTACCTCGACGAAGATCGTAGTTGGGAGTGCGAGAGAGTATACATCCGGTCAGATAGCCATAGGAATCGACATGAAAGCTCCCTAGCCCCGCGCCACAATAGTAAAGGTCATCAGGGCTGCATGGCGGCCCCCAGAACCTTTCGCAAAAGTCTTGCCAACTCTTTGAGCGCTTCTCATCGGCCAGATCAAGCTCGACCACCTCCTGAGGCGTCAGCCTAAGATCAGCAAATCTCTCTGACCCATCCAGCCGCCCATTGAGCATTGCATCGTATCGGAACTCCACCCCCAGCCCTTCCGCATAATTCTTCATATCCAAAAGCTCGTGCTTGTTCAGGGTCATCACCATCGCCTTCAGCTTAAGAGGGATCTTTTGCTCCAGAAGGAGGTTGATGCCCCGCATGCAGCGCTCGTAGGAGCCAGGAGCACGGGTAACCCGCTCGTAGGTTTCCCCTGTCCGCCCGTAGAGGGTGATCTCCACGTTGAAAGGTCGCCACTCAGCCAGGTAGTCGGCGATGCGAGGGGTGATGAGAGTGCCGTTGGTGAAGATGGTGATGAGCATTCCCTCCTTCTTAGCATGAGTGTAGATGTCCAGGAAATCCGGACGGATGAAGGGCTCACCCCCCGTGAGTAACAGCCAGAGACAACCCTCGTCAACAACCTGATCGATGATATCGCAAATCTCCTTGTATGTCAGCTCCTTCGCTTTGGCCTCTCTGTCGTTGGCCGGCAGGTTTATGTAGCAGTGGACACAATTCAGGTTGCACCGGGCAGTGACCTCCATGCTCCCGTTGATAGGGATTCGCTTGGCCACCACCTTCTCGTGCAAGCGCTTGCTAAACTCGCCATAGCTCAGTTCAGGTATGTGAGGGCACTCCATCCTAAACCCTCCTCACTCCGCCTATCTCTTCCAACTGCTGGACAAACTCTACAAGGTCCGCTTCCGCTACATCCGGGCTTACTTCATACTCCTCCACAATGGCGTCTCTTATCTCCTTAACCCTCCTTTGGCCGTCAATCAGCTCCCAGATACGGGCCCCAACTTCGTCCAAAGTATAGATGCTCTCCAGGTCAGCCACGTGCTGGCGAATCGGCACCAAAATCGCTTCGCCGGCAATGTTCCGATGCACAATCGAAGGATCTTTCTCGTAGCGCCTTTCCAGATAATCCATAGATCGTCCTCCCATTGTATCATCCCCAGGTTAACATCAGGTAACAGAGGGGTTAAAAACTGGTTGAAGAAAACGGCGCAACTGATTTGAGCGGATAAGCGGATATGCCGCAGCATCCCGACCAAGTACTAGCCCTGTCCCAAGCCACTCCCATTTGCTCCATGTTTTTTGGAGAGCAGTGGAATCAAACAGCGCAGGGCTTTGTTCACCGTCTCTGAGTCAGGGAAGTACTCCCGCACATCTGGCTCTAAAAACACCGCGCCATCTTCCAACTGGAAGTGTTGCACGATCGTTGTACCATCGGCTTTGTGAACCTTCACCGTGTGACCTGCACGATAGGCTTTGTAATACTTGCCGCGTACACCGCCCTTCATGCTTTTGAAATCATATTCAGGGTGCATGTCATAGTTCTCTGCACTCGCTTGTTTGGCAGTTTCCTTGGCCTTTTCTTCACCCCATTCAAAGGTCAATTCCATCTTGCACCATCACATAAGTATCTCACCATGGTCCTCTCCCTCTCGCGGAGATCTCTCTATAGCCTAAGCAATCTCCTCGCCACAGCAATCCCACCAAATGCTATAACCGCACCTGCCAGCGCCAGCCACTGCCAGCGGAAGAAGGTGGGTTGGGAAGTGGGCGAGCGAGCGGCGAAGGAGGAGAGGGTGACGGCGGTGGGCTTTTGAGTGTTGTTTTCCTGACCTTCTGTGGGGCTTGTCTCTTCGTACCAATCACTCTTGCTATTACTGTCGGCGTGTACCGGCGTACCAGGATCAAGATACCTAGTACCTTTTCAGTATGATTATGATGCATGTCATTGCGAGGAGCGGAGCGACGAAGCAATCCCCGCTTGTGCCAAGCAATCGGTTTCTCACGAGAACGTGGGGATTGCTTCGCTGCGCT
>SDBT01008171.1_pt1 | contig 17118 bp, 30 predicted proteins | sample 2277101 | NCBI WGS metagenome assembly SDBT01 (sample SAMN10404973, study PRJNA504765) | marine sediment metagenome | isolation source: marine sediment core GS10_PC15, 103 cmbsf | place: Arctic Ocean: Southern Knipovich Ridge | collected 2010
CGGCGCTCTTTCTGCCCGACCGCCCGACGTCTTCGGTCGTCGCCTTTCCGATCATCGAATTATTATTGGTTGGGTGTAAAATTCTTAAAAAGACTTTGCCGTGTTTTTCGTAATCCCATTGAAGGGGTAAAATCCAATGGGGTAGCCTTTGAAGCATATAACGAAATTTTCCAAACAAGGAAGACATTGTCCCGTCGTCGACCTCGCCTTGGGTCATGGAAAGGACCATCCCTTCGAATGACTCCGCGAATAAAAATTGGTGAAGGTAAACGCCCAAATAAATCCAAGTCGCGCCCTGCTTCCTGGACTTCTCACAAAGCGACGGCTTGCCGTTTTCAATCTCCCAAAGAATTTTTTTAACAAATTTGGCTTGGAAGGGCCTTAAAATAAAAGGGAAATTATAGGGCTTTTCCTGGGGGTTGTATGTCCAAAGGAAAAAATTAAAAAAGAAAACAATATCGGTTTTGGCGCGGTCGTATAACTGCTTTTGTAGTGAGGTGCTTTCTTCCGCGTCTAAAGTTAGGCCGATTCTTTCTTTAATTATTTCCTGACATACCGCCCGAAACCGTGTAGTTATGGAATCTTTCAAGTCGTTTGGCGGGGTCTTTTTCATTTTTAATTTCTTCCTTGGTGATCCTAAAATCAATTTGCCCGGTGACCTTTACTTCGGACTTGGCGGCCCAATCGGCGACCATTTGAATAAAATATTTATACCCAATCGCCGGGGCTTCGTCGTCCGTCAAAAGACGGTTCGCCATTTTTTCCAAGACCTTTGTTACCAATGGTTTTAAATGGTCCTGGACCTTCACCCAATCAAAAGTTTTCATGTGGCGGCTAATCGTATCCAATGCGAAGCCGGTTCCTTTTGCGGTTTCTCGTTGGGTTGGGAACCGGTCTTCCTTTTCATAAAATTTCATGTAGTAATCAAGGATACGAATATTATTCGCCATCCAATCCGATTTCTTTCCGGGATTCTTAGCCGGTCCCTGCTTCTTGGGTTTGCTCTTATTTTTCGACATATTCTTTTAATTTAATCTTTTTTTTCAAGTTTGTAAATTTTGCGTCCTATTTTTATCGCCCCGCATTTACAAGCGTCAATGTGCATTTCTTTCCATGTTCCAGATAAAACGTCGGTTGCTGTTATTGCTTCCCAATGGTCCCATTTGTGCCTATGTTTTTTCTTACGCTTTGCCCTTAATTTTTCCATTTCCTTTTTAAATTCCGGGCTATCCTTTTCCCACTGTTTCACCGAATCCTTAAAATTCGATCCAATGTGTTTATTTTTTCCCATTCAACCCCCTTGTTCTTTAACAAACGTTTCGGCCCAATGGCTTGTCATGGCGGCCTTTATCGCATGGAATACGGAGGCGGACAAAACGACGTGTTGGGTCGTTTGCTTTTCGCTATCCAAGGCTATAAAAGTCTGGTGCCCGATTCTCATTTGCTCCAATTTTTTCATTTCAAACCTCTTTAAAAACGCCCGGCAATTTTTTCAACCGCGCGACATTAGAAAATTCAACCATCCTAAATCCCGGCTGGTTCGGGTGGCAAAGGTGGCAAGCGTAAACGACGCCCGACCATTCGCCCTTAAACCGATAAACCTTCCGGGTAATGAAAACAGAAACCGGGACCAAGTGACGGTCACAAATAAAATTTAGTTCCATACCATTCCTTCCTGTCCTGTCCCATACCTTCCCATACCCTACCATTCCTTACCCTACCTTCTCCAAAAATTTCCCGTCCGGCCCCTTTTTCTGTTTTTTCTTCCTGCGAATATTCATAAACTTCCGCGCCATCGGCCAACCGTTCCCGACGTCCTGGACGGTTATAGACCCGCCCCTGGTTCCCCTTTCAAAAAAAATCAATGGAGGTTCTGAATTTCTCCGCGCCCTTAAAACTTCATAATTCCCTTTCGTGGGTTCTATCTCGTATCCCTCCCCAATCAAAAATGTTTTGAAAGCGGGAAGGTGGTTGACGTGTAAAAATCCGCGCAAGGCCATTTCAACCCTCCGATTCCAATAATTGTTTATTACAAAAATTGCAGTCGGTTTTAAGGGGGCCGTAAACCCGGCGACAACGGGGACACTCCCAACCGATGCTATAAATTAATTTCGCCTGGTCCGGCAAGGTCATTCCATCGGACACCTCGCTCCATTTCGGACAACTGGTTTTATGGCCGCCTTTGTCGGTATCGACTTTACAAAAATCACAAATCATTTTTGACCGTCCCCGATAAATGGATAAGAAATAACCGTCCAAATTGGCGGTGACGTTTGCCCGAAAATAACGCCGACCCAAACTCGACCGGTAAATAAAAATTTAATTCTATCCCAAAAAGTTCCTTGCCAACAAGAAATTGTCATTTCTCCATTATTATAAACGCGAAGCGACCCGCATTCCTTTTCAGTCATTGTCGGCGGCCGCGTTAAAGTTTTGTTAGCTAATTTAAAGTCACATGGTTTCACTTTTCACCCTTTCAATTTTAAATCAGTCTGTCCGGCCGCTTCGGCTTTCCGTTTTTTAATCCCGGCCCACCGGTGCGGCGCGTCGTAACTGTTATGACATTTTTGGCACCAAAATTTTAAATTATCGTCGTCGCAATTCCGGGGGTCGTGGTCAAGATGGGCGGTTGTGCAAACGATTTTTATAATTTTAAATTGAACCGGATAATTTCCCCAAGTCGCCGTCGAATTAAACTTTCCGTCTTCGTCCCGATAACCAATAGCGTGATTTTTAACCCCGCAACCTTCGCACTTATTACCGGCGCGTTTTTTAATCCGTTCCCGAATTTCATCCCAGTTATTCGGGTAAAGTTTTTTGTTTTGTGGTCTAATTGGCATTTTGTTTCTTCCATTTTATAATCCGTAACAATTCACCGAACGGAACGCCGGCTCTTTTTTCTTCGGCTCGTTTCCAATTTTGAAAATCACCCTGGCAACATTTTTTAAATTTCAATTTTGACTCACAAGGGCAAGGCGCGTTTTCCCTATACCGATCAAGGGTTTGGATTCCTTCCGGGGACAACTTGCCAAAAGGAATTTTAGTTAAGGCGCTCATTTACTGCCCTTCGCTGTAATGGGCCGGTAAATCGTATTGGTTTTGGTGCAATTTTTCGCATCGTTGGCAAAAATAATCCTTAAATTTGGATTGGTGGTTTTCGTGCCCGTCGACGAATAAATATTTATGCCCAAATAAAAAACAGATTAATTTTTTAAGTATCATTTTTCCCGCCTTTAATAAGGGCGTTTAATTCGGTTTCGTGTTCGTCCTTCGCTTCCAGTTCGTCGGCTATGTACTGGACAAAATCCAACTCAAAAACACCTGTCGGCCGGGTTGCGGAGTCGTTGTTTTCCTTTTCCCAAAACTCGATTAATTTTTTTAAATATTCACTTAGCACCATCGACCGCCTCCTTAACTTTTTTTTTAATTCTTTCTGCATAATCCGGGAAAACCTCCATTCCTATTTCCCCGACCGCCTGAAAAAGTGACTCAACTAATTCAACCACTTGCATATTGTTTTTTTGTTGTTGGGCGTTAATTTTGTTTTGGGCTTTGATAAATTCTTTTACTTCCGGGTCCATTATTTTCCTTTCCCCAAAAATGCGTAAAAATCGCCGTCGACCTTCCCGGCGAATAACCAATCGTTTCGAAACATTCGGTTAAGCCAACTAGAATAACCTTTGACCCATTCCGGGGAACCAAGTTCGGGCGTGGTAATTTCGACCGGGGCTTCAAAAATTCTATATTGAGACTGTCTGGAACCCGGCTTTTTGTTGTTTGCCGGAATATTTGGTTTATTGGACATTGGCGTTTTCCTTTCGTTTATTTAATGATATAAAAAGTGTGTGTGTGTGTCAAATAAAATCATTTATCCGCGACTTTTTCTTCCCGTAGCTTGTAGGATTCGAACCAGGTTCCTTTAAAAAACTTCTTAATATGGGTTTTTATTTTCGCTAATTCCTTTTTGGTTTTGTAAATCCCCATTTTGTGTGAAACCGTTTTCGTGCCTTTCCCGTCTTTGATTATAACGTCGGCGATTATTCTAGTTTTCATTAAATACCTTTCCTTCTTAATGCGTCGTCGCCGTCCCGCGCGTGGGGAAGCGGCCGAAACTGGTTAATAAAAAAGCCCCAAACAAAAAACATAACCACAATAAAAACAGAAAGGACGAAAATAATTAGGGACGTGACCGAAACGATTTTCAGGACATTCCAAAGGGTCAAATAAACATCGTACATTAAAAACCGCCTTCGTCTTGCGTCGGCGTGGCCGGGGTCTGCGGGGTCGGCGGGGCTGTTTGATCCGTGAAAGTATACCCGGCCAATCCCCCGACGGTAATAACGTCTTTTTTATCATTTGCCAACCAAATAAAATTCGCCTTTGATTGGGCTAAAAAATCAACTACGAATTTTTTGTCGTCGATTTCCCCTTGGGTCCATTGGTTGACCAGGACTTCGACCAGGTTAAGGCATCTTTTTACCCCGGCCGCGTCGCAGTATTCGGCGTCCCTTAATTTTATTATTTGCGCGTCCACTTTATTCCTTTCGTTATTGTGAATTTTAAAATTTTTGGCTTGTATCCGTTTTCAACGTGTTCAACATACGCCGTGGTTTCATCAAGATAAATATTTGCCCGAATGATTTTTTTGTTTTTAAGGCTTGACAATACCTGAGAATCTATATAAAAAGTAAAGCGCGGTCGAAAGACCTTCCAGAATAAAAAGCGCAATTAAAACCCCCGCGATTTCGTCGGGGATTCCCCGCGTTTTTTTCTTGATAATTTCTTCTTTATCCACTTAAAAATTTTGGTTAAGGGTGGAAAAATTAACAGCGAATTGGGTTCGTAAAAATCCCCTATCTGGGTATTAAAACAATGATTGCAATTATCACAAAATAAAACTTCTTGGGTCATTTCTAACCAATAATGTTCACAACTTTCCAAGGGCGTAAACGTCGGGGGTTGGTGCTTCCAATCGGCGGAATATAAAAAAGGTCGTTTTCTTTTCATCGGAAAAAGTCCATTTGGTTTGGCATTGGAGAGCCCCATTTATTCCGAATGCGCCTAGCTTGGCCCCATTTTATAGCCGCTTGGGTTTCCAGTTTTTCCGCCCTCTTTAATTCGTTTTCTCTGGTTCCAATATCAAAAGGAACCGTCCGGCCGGTTACTGAATATCCATTATGCCGGGTGGCCCCGATTAACTTTGTTCCCGTCACCTTAATAAGTCCCATTTTTTCCAGTTCCCCAAACCGCCCGGAAATTGAATTGATTTTACCGACGGATTCCGCCGTTTCGGTTATGGTCGTCTCCGGATTCATGGAAATATGACTAAAAACTTTTAATCGCAATTTCGAAAGGACGCCGTTTTCTTCAATTTTTCTGTATGCTTCGACACTGGTTAACTTCATGGCGCCGCCTATTGGGGTAACGGTTGGCCGCAAGTGGGACAAGTTCGGGGGCCTGGGATGTTTACGGGTTCGGGCGCGGGGATACTGACTTCGACGGTTCCCCCGGCCGGTGCGCTTTCTTCGGCTATTCCAATCGGGGCGGGTTCCTGGGGGTCTTCCCCTTCGACCGGTAATTCTGGGGGGGGCGCGATTTTTCCGTATATTTTTTTATGGTTCTCCCGGTGCGTCGCTTCTTGGGCGTCCTGGTCTTCCCGGTCCTGTTTTTCTTTTTCCAACCGTTCAGCGTCTTCCTTGGCCGCCTTGGCGTCCCTTTCGGCCTGGTCTGCCCGTTCCTTCGCTTCCCTAGCATCCTTGGCGTTCTTATCGGATTCGGCTTTTAAAGCGGCTTCCTTTTTCTTCCGTAAAATTTCCTTACCCCGTTCGATTTGCTCCCGGTCGGCTTTTTCCTCAGCGATTTTTTCTTCCCGTTCCTTGGCCTCTTTTTTCAATTTCTCGTTTTCAAGGCGTTGGGCTTCGGCCAATTTATCCGCTTCGGCCTTGTCTTCGGCGGCTTTTTTTTCGGCGGCAATCCGGTCCTTTTCTTCCTTCTCCGCTTTGTCCTTTAAAAAGGCGTCGTATTCCGCTTTTTCTTCGGCTTCCCGCCGTAGTTTTACAAAATTTTCCTGCTCCCCTAAATATTTTTCGATTGGGGAAATGGCTTCGGTTAAAATTTTGGCTAATTTATTAACGGTCTTTTGCTCGATTATAATATGGGCATTTAACCGCTTCCGGGTCTTATCAATGCCGGTCCTTTTATCCCTCATAATGAGACGCCCCTTTCGGGCTTCGGCCATTTCTTCCACCTGGTCATCGTTTGTGACTTTAAGGGCTTCGGCTTTTTCCTTCCATTCCCCGGCCGCGTCGAAAAACTCTTTAAATTGTAAGGAAATATCGTCGGTTCTTACTGTGGGTAATCCGCTTTCGTCTAATATTTGGGTTAATTCTTGTTGGCGTTCCTGGGACATTTCGCGTTCCTTTCGGTTAAGTTTCTTTTAATCTAAATATTGTGTGTGTGTGTGTCAACAAAAAATGGGCGGCCGGTCATTCCTAGGAAATGAGTATACCCCGGCCGCCCTTCTTTTTGTGGGTTTAATCTTCGAAAAAATCGCGCTGTTTTTCGTGTTCCTCTATGTTCTGTTTTTCGTAAATTTTGGCGGTGTCCATTCGACGGGAATATTTTTTCCCATCGACCCAATTATATTCGACCTCGACTTTAACGTCGCGGACTTCCTCCCCATCCCGTACAATATTGGAAAGGGTTAAATGTTCGGTGTCCAACTGCGACAATTTGGATTTAAAGTCGTCCATTATTTTCTTTTTCTCGGATTCGACCCGGCTTGTTTTTTGAATATTAAAAGCCAATTCCCGCGCCCGTTCCATAAATTCCTTGTCGGTTAATTGGCAAGTGAGGGGGAAAATCTTTTTCTTGATCCGGGTTTTGGACATTAATTTTTTTGATTCGGCGGCCGACCGCTTCTTAAAAATGTAACGGTTTGCCGCGTCCCTTAGATACTTTAGTTTTGCATCGCCGTTTAATTTTTCCCCGACCCGTGTTTCCTGTTTTTCAAGTTCGCCTAATACGAATTGTTGGGCTTCTTTTTCAATGGACTTTAAAAATTTTGCGACCCCGTCTTCTTTTTTACCTGGCATTTTAAAACCTTTCGTTTAAGTTAATCCCACCAAATCGCTTTTACTTCGATTCGTGGGCTTTTTCGATTAATAAATTTTCGGACGACGTATTCGGTTAACGGGTTTTGAAAATCGAAACAGTCCCCGACTTGGTCGTCGTCTTTAAAAACGATACCCGACATTCCGTCGAAAATTGGTTTGTCATAATTATTTACGTCGCGCCGTCGCTTGTCTGGGAAAAAGTAATCAATGAAAACAGAAACCGGCTTTTCGGTCATTTGGTAATCAAGATCATTCATGGCCTTTCGGGCCTTAATCTGAATTTCCTTTTTGAAAGCCGTGTATTTTTTATCCCTAAAAAAAGCCTTCGACCCCTTCCCTTTGGTTGGGTTGAAAGAATGATTTATCGAAATCGGGTTTTGATTTACAATAAATTTTAAAACCTTTTGGGTCGGGGTCGTGGCTTTGATTTTATTTGCCTTTCTTGGCCGCTTTTTTCAGGGCTTCCAAGTCTTCGGCTGTTTTCAGTAATGCTTTTTTTGTGGCCCCCAATTCCCTTTCGTTTTCTTCGGCCGTCGCTTTAAATGCCGCCATTTCTTCCCGGACTTTTTCGGCGGTGTCGTTTGCGGTTTGGACCTGGCCTTTCAGGGTTTCCGATTCGCTTTCGGCGGCTTTTAAATTGGCTTCCAGTTCACCGATTTTGGATTGCAATTCAGCGCCTTTACCACCTTCGACTTTTTTCAAGGGCTTAACCTTGACGGATTTCGAAACCGTGACGTCGGCCGACGCTGGTTTTAATACCAGGCTTGCCGCGTCGCCGACAATCGAATGGGTGGAAGGTACTTCGAAATAATACCCCCTCATAGGGATTTTTTTAAGTGCCATTTTAAAGGCTCCTTTGGTTAGGTTGGTTAGGTTGTTGGGTTTTTGCCCTTTAGAATATTGTTAATATCGTTGTTAATTTGAATTACATCGGCGGTAAGGTCGGCGGCTTCGTGTGGCTCGATACCTAATTTGTCACAAATAACCTTTTCAAAATATAAAACCGCTTCCAATTCCCGGTCGTGTTTGATGGCTTCTTTTAAAGTATCGAATGCCGTTCCGTCGTTCGCCTCATAAACATTTTTTCTTTTTGCCATTATAGGGCCCTTTCGTTTAGGTGAAAAATAATTAATCTTCGCCCGGTTCGCGTTTGTTTGTGGGCGGGTTTTTAAATTTATTCCATTGAGTGTCAAAATAACCAAGGATTTTAAAGACGGTGTCTTCGTCTTTGTCGGTGCTGGTCTTTTTCGTTTTGTCGTAGACGGTCAAGGAAAATTTTTCCAAAAACGTTTCGGTCCTTTTGACCGTCAAATCGTTTAGGGATTCAACCTGGAAAAACGAATGTAAAAAATTATTTATTTCGTCCTTTTCCGGGTGAAGGTCCAAAGTTTTTACAAGGGTATTGACGACCGCCCAAAGGGCCTTTCTCTTTTGCTCCCCGTATTTATTTTGTTTTAGGGTTTCATTCTCCCAAGATTTCCCGTCGCCCTGCTTCGCGGCCGGTTTTTGGGTTTTATTTTTATTCTGGTTTTGGTAGGCGTTTGGATTTTTCGGGTCGTCTTCCCCGTCCTGGGTAAAAAGATCCGAAATACCCGCGAACCTCAAAGTAAAATCTACTTGGGCGCGTTTTTCTGCCATCTTAATACATTGATTTATCCCCCATTTTTTTTCATTCGCTTGGGGTCCAATCTCGACGGCCCCGCGACCCTCCCCGACCATCTTCTCGCCTCGATACCCTTTACACAAATAACAAATGGCGTGCTTCCCGGCCGCGACTACCATTTTATAGGTTTGTTCGTCTTCCTCAAATGTAAGGCGAATATTTAAAAGGTTATTGATTTTTTCCGAGCCTGGTTTTAACAGACTTTTTTTATCTGAGCCCGGATAGCCTGGGCCGAAGTCCGTTCCATCGACCAGGTTTCGGCCTATGTAATCCAAAACCAATGCCCGGACGTCTTCTTGATTTTTCAAAAGAGCCTTAACCGCTTGCGGGTTGGCGGCCGGTAAATTTTCCGGGATTGTTTGAGGGAGGTTTTCGGCGGGAACCGCTTCGGCCGTTACGACTTCGGCGTCGGCGATTTCCTTTTCTTTTTTCTTGTGGAATAACAGGTCGGTAACATTATCCAGTAATGTATTCCCTGGGTTTTTGGCGGTTGATTTGGTCATGGCGTTCCTTTCATTTAAGTTTAACCCAAGATAGATATTGTGTGTGTGTGTGTCAAGGCTAGGCGTTTTTCTGGGCTAAATATTCGTCTTCCTTTTTCTTATTGAAAACGTAATTTTCGACAAATTCCGGGTCGTATTTATTAAACTCGAAAACATCGGTTTCGGTTTCCGTCCAAAATTCCGCCAAGCGTTCGTCGCCTTTCATGGCTCCCTTTTTAAACCAATTCGTCGACAAAAGCCGACGCAAGGGAACGGCCATCCCTCCAAAAAACTCGATAATCTTGTCGGGCTCACAAGCAAAAATCTTTTTCTTTTTAATGCGACAAGAAAGGTTCGGCCCAATATCCCATTTTATCGTCGTGTCAAGGGCGATTAAATCTTGAACCAATGCCTTTTTTCTTTCTTTCAGGTCGGCCGCCTGGGTGTCTATTTCTAGAATTTCCCGGATATTGCCTTTAATGTCGTCGGCGTCTTCGGGGTTTTGACAAGTTAATTTTTCGGTAAACGTTTTTTGTTCTGACATTTCATTTTCCTTTCGTTAAAAATCCTAAATCAATATTAAGATTTTGGTTTTGGTTTTTGAAAACCCGGACTAAATCGTGTGGGTTAGCCAATGAAGCTCGGGAGGCAAGTACTGTATTTATCTTTGGATTATTTAATTCGTAATGCCATTGATTTTTTCGGGTTTCCGCGTAGGTCATAAAGAAGGGCGGCAAGGTTGGCCCAATGTTTAGAATGGGAACAAATACCGCCCCGCGTTCTGGACTGACACAAAGGATTTGTAATTCGTTGGGGGCTTCCGGCTTGGTGCTATCCTGGGGCCGGAAAACCCCAACGGCGAATAAAGCAAATTCCTTTTTGCTCATTAATTTGGATTTACTTTTTTGGATTTCAAGGCTTTCAAACCCGCCTTGTAAATCTTTTCGTTTGTGATCTTCGGATAAGAGCGTTTGACGGCCGCTATATCCTTCCTGACCGTGTCTTCGACTGCGAATCGAACGTTTAACATTTAATTTCCTTTCGGTTGAATTGTTTTCCATAATTTAAACCCTTGTGTGTGTGAGTGTCAATTAAAATCATCCCCATTGATCGGCCATCGCCTTAGCAATCGCCGGCCAAAAAAGCGATCTGACTTTTGCGCTGCGCGACGATCCAGTATAAAAAGTTCTTTTTTTTCCTCTTTCCCACGTAGGGCCCACTGGTTTAACAGAAGATTTGGGGCCAAATAAATCATCTTGAATTTTGTACTGTAATTTAGGCAAGTTTTTCAGCCATAACCAAGTCGTTTTTATCTGATTATCCCCAAAATAATACGGTTGGATTTCTTGGGAAAATTTAGCGATAACTGGAGAAGCGCAACTCCTGGGATTTTCCAAACATATTTTTTCGATTGGGGCTTCCCAAAGGTCAGCAAAAAATTTTAGTGCTTCAAGGCGTTTGAAGCTTCGACCCGGTTCATTCCAAGCGCGCGTCCCCGCATAACTGATATAATTACAAGGGGGATGGCCTATGAGCATGTCCCAACCATCCCCAAGAACATCCAATACGCTTCCTTGATAATGGGGGCCCGGTGACTCCGTGGGAAGTAAATCACATGACATAACATCGTGTCCGCAGCGCAAAAAGGCATCCCGTACAATCCCCGAATATTCACAAGCAATTAAAACCTTCACTTTATCCTTTCGTTAAGCTTCCCCTTATTATACTTTGTGTGTGTGTGTGTGTCAAGGCGGGGGCATAAAAAAAGCCGCCCCCCGGTGAAGGGAAGCGGCCAAGGGCTTGTTGAATGGAAATTCGGCTTTATTTATGAATAGTCTTTTTCTTTGGCCTTGTTGACGTTCAATGCGATAAACTCAATTATACGGTAAACCTGGCCCCACCTGGACCGCCTGGTCGGGGTCTTAGACATAGCAGTAAAAAATGAAGCGGCCGCGTGGGTGATCCCGGCCGCCGCGATAATGGCCAAATCCGTTGTGTGATTATTTAAAAATTCCATGATCTAAACTCCTAAATTAATAATGTGTATTTTGATTTCCTTTTCACCTTTTAACAGCCCCATAAATTCATTGAAGGCGACTTTTGACATTAGGACGGCCGCGTCTTTTCCGGCGCGTTCGATCCGTTCCCCTAATAATATACACCCGCGAATGTGTCGGGCTTTGTTCCCGATATGGACCTGGACGTTTCCCCGTCCTGGGACGTCGCGCAATTCAAAAACGGCATACCCGCGCTTAGGGGACTTCCTACGGAACGCGGTATAGATCCCGGCCGGGATACAAGAAATGTTCCTTTTATTTTGCTTCCAAGGCAATTCGTAGGTGTTACAAATCGGGAAAAAATCCACTTCGCAAATACCGAAGACGCCTTCGTTTGTGAATGAGCATCGTTTAATTAAAACCTGTCGCATTTTTTAAGAATCAATACCTTGCAAACTTAATCTTTTTTCTAAAACGATAAACTCTAAATTTCCGGTGGCAAAATCAGCCGCGCCCCCGACCGGGTCAATTTCTAAATTTGTTGTATTTGGATCAATCCCTTCGGACAATGGAATAAAATAATAATTCCCGATGGTCAATCCGTCCCCGGTGAATCTATAATCCCGATTATTGACTAATAAAATATTGGCCAAGCCAAGGGTCCGCGCTGTAATATTTAATCCTAAACTGGTCGCGCCTGTTATGGCCGTTGTTACTTTTAAAATAATTCCTTCGGAAGCCGCATCGGTAAGCCCCGATAGAGCGCCTACTATTGGACCGACACCAGATAAAACAAGGTCGTTCCTTCTTTCGGTAAAACGGGAAACTCCCCTATATTGGTGGCCGGATTTTGAGGAGCCTTCCGAAAGGTCCAAGGCGTCGTCGTCCAAATTTAATCTTAATAGTGCGTTATTATTTAATGAAAGGCCGCCGGTCATAACGTCGCCGGTCTTCGACACCTTGTTGGCCACCGTCGTATTTAGTGGGCCGTTTATGATCGTCCCGGACACCGTTAAATTTCCGGTGATGTTCGCCCCGCCGATCATTTGCCAAACGTCGACGTCCTTATCTTTAAACAAATCCAAGGAGCCGTCCAGGACCAGGCCGATTCTAGGTTTTGTCGGGTCACCCCCGACCAGGTTAGAAATATGTAGCCCGGTTTTTCCAGAATGGAAAGCGGATTGAAACCCTAATAAAACTTTTGTCGTCGCGGTTTCGACCGTTTGGCCGCCATCGGTAACGATTAAATCTTCTAATTCCTGGGTGGTTAATCGAAGGATACTTACTTTTCCCGACTTGTCCAGGGTCACCCCTTGGAAGTCTACGTCGTCGATAATTGCCCCAAGAAACTTGGCAATAATCGCGCCATTGACTGAAGCCTGTAAAGGGTCGGGTCCGCTTCCAAATAGGTCGTCGATTGCAAGAGCTACATAGCCGCCGTTAATTTCGTCCCCGTCGGTTTTGTTAAACATATTCGTATTTAAAAAAGCCGAACGGTTTAAAAAGGCTAGGGCTTGGACGTTGGGGGGACCGGCGACCGGCTCGGAATTATCGCCTAAAACAGAATCGGCCGTCGCCAAAATAGGGACGGGATCAAAGGTCGGGGTGACAGGTTCTACAAAATTCGCCATCTTAAAATCTCCTTAAATAAAAATAACTTTTATGTCGGCCGTAGCAATCGAAGCCCGAACCCTTGGCCGTAATTGGTTGACCAATTCCGTAGCATCAAAGGAACCCATATCGGCGACATTAAAAGTTAAAAATAATTGATTTGGGGGGACGGCGTCGTAATTCAAAGCCCCGTCGTAATCGGAAGCCCCGTCGTAAACTTGATTTGATACCGAAGAAAAAAGCAAATTGAAAAACCCGACGGGGGGTTGGGCCTGGGAAAATTGATTGAAAATTAAAAGGGTAAACGCCGAAGTAATGGTAATAATATCATTCGCGTTTCCGATTCCCTGGTTTAATTGAAAGGCCCCGCCTTCGACGCGCTTTTCCCTGGCTTGGATTTCGTAAACGTCGCCGTCGTCCCAATCGTCTTCGGTCCCGCCTTGTAGCGTCCCCGTTACTTCCGTCGGGCTTATTACCACGGCTTTAGCGACTGAAAGGTCCGTAATGTTTTTTAATATGTCGCTTGCCCTGACACCGGCTTGGACAAATCCTGCCGTCGAATCAATCAAAGAAGCCGAACCCGAACCGCCGTCGTGTACGCCCCCCGCGATCATATCCAAAATGCGGCCGCATAATCTTAAACGGAATTGGTCGACCGTTTCGTTTGGTAGCCTGGGCGTGTTTCGATCCCGGCCGATAATTTCCAGGGACCGTATTTCCTGGGTTTTAAAAACGTTTGTTTCCGGCGCGGTTTGACAAAACCAATTCCTTATTAAATTTTGGGTTTGTTCCTTCGCGCGGACGGCCGCAAGCGTTAAGGCTCCGATTAAATCCTGGGTCGCGCTTCCTTGTCCTACTGGCATTATATTTGACCTAAAAAGTTCATTTGTTTTTCGTAATAATCAATGGCTTCTAAGGCGTCGTTAAGATTATTAACGCCGGGGTCGCCTTCACCCCAACCCAACGTACCGACGGCGGGGCCGAGATTGAATTGTCCGTCGTCGGCTGGCCCTCCATACCCCAACGTAATAACGAAGGGGCTTTCCGGGGCGTATGTGTCTAAAGGCGCGGCCATTTAAGTAACGTTTTTTCTTCCCGCGATTGCAAAATCATTCAAAACCGTTTTGTTATCGGTTCCGTCGGGTTTCAAAACTTCTATTGTTTCCGCCAACGCCCCGGCGTAATCGAAAAGTTTTTGCTGAATTTCATTAGTGACCGGCTTGTTTTCCATTTGCATTTTTGAAACGGTGCCGGACAAAATTAACATGACATTTCGACCCATTGAACCGGCGGCGACGTGTGAAGTCCTGGTCGCATTCCAAACGGCGGCGGAAACGCCCGAAGCGTCAAGATCATTGAGCGCGGTAATGGCGGCCAAGATAGCGGCTTCGGCGGCGTCGACATTCGAATTAATACCGGTGTGTTCCGCCGACAAGGCCGCGTGTTCGGCGGCCAACGTGCCTTGGCCCGTAATAAGCGTGTCAAGTTTGGTTTCATTGGCATCGACGTTTGTTTCCGAAGCCGGGTCGGCTGGTAAATTATCGGTCTTGGCTTTAATGTCTTGCACCTGGCCAGCCGTTGCGGCTGTTTTGGTGCCATCAACGCCGAGAGAGTCCCGGATTTGTTCTTTTTCTGCCGAAGACCAATCGGAACCAGCGCCCATATCTGAAATAGCCTGGTTGGAATCGGTCGCGGCCGCATAAGTCCCGCCAACGTCCGATGGGTCGGTCGCGTCGGATTTCATAAGCGCAAGGAAAAAGCCTAAAATATTATTAATGCCAGTACCCGTAAAAGCCCCAAGACGGGCGAGTACCGTATCGACCTTAGTTTCGGTTTCATTGACGTTGGTCTCGCTCGCCGGATCGGCGGGGAGATTATCAGTTTTCGCTTTTATGTCGTCAATCTGGTCTGCATCAATATCTTTTCCAGTAACACCCTTAATAAAAGCGGTTCCGTGTCCGGCACCTTTGCCCGTGTTTGTCTGGCCGTTGCTATTAGTTTGGGCCCGATTAGTTTGTCCAGCCCCACCCGATGATCCCCCAACGTTGTCTTGACCGACTCCGCTATCACCTCCAATATTTTCATTACCAGGACCAGTCCCGTGTCCTCTGGTTCTGAATCCACTTCCATTACCTCCCGTGGACTCAAAACATACCGCGTCACCGGCGGGATTATCAACAAGAAATTGTTTCAAGGTTAGGGTGGCCACATTTCCAACCACCGAAAGGTCGTTAATTTCTTTGAGGTTAGAATCTAAATTTGTTCCGTTAAAAGTAAGATTATCGCTTTTCGCTTTTATTGGGGCCAAGTCGTCTAACTGTTTGGCGACGGCTACAATATCGATACTATCACCAATGGCCATCGTAAAAATCCCCGGATCGGTTTTTAATGTAACCGTTTTGGAGGCTCCGTCATAATCCAAAACTTCGCCCACTGCTTTTTGCACACTACTGGACGCATCCGTAACAACGGCTTTGGCTCCATTATAGGCGTCGTCGTCCACGCTTCCCGCCGTCAAAGTAAAACTGGTTTGGCTGGCCAAGGTCGCGATTGTTGTTTGCTCTAAAACGTCGGGGTTCATGGAGGCACTACTCCAAGCCGCGTCGCCCCTGTCCCGGATCGCTTCGTTTGAATCGTCGGCGGCCGCATAAGTCCCCCCAAGGTCACTTGGATCGGTGGCGGTTTTACTCATAAGGGCTTTAAAGAATCCTAAAACAGTATTGACGCCCGTTGCTGTGAAACTTCCGAGCCTAGCCAAAACCGAAGTAACGTCGGTCTGCATGGATGTTTGCGCGGCGGCGGTGGCGGCGCTATCGGTTCCGCGCATGGTGGCGGTATCCACTCCGTCGGTTCCGCGCATGGTTGCGGTATCCACGCCATCCGTGCCCCGCATATCCGTATTAGCGTCAACCAGTTTTACCCCTTCCACTTTATTGGTAGCCGGATCATAACCAGCGTCGGCAAAGTCTTTCAAATCAAGAAGAGATTGAACAACTCCATTAAGGGCAACCGGGTCAGATTTAAGCCTTTGGTTTGCAATGTCGTAAGCATCGTTCAGCAAATTATTAAGCGTGGCGGGGGTAGTTGAATTGCCAGCAATGAGTTTAAGATCCGAGAGCATACCATTTGCGGTAATGTGGCTTGCCCAATCAACTATTTTTCCCGGACTACCATTAGCCTCGGTAACATTTGAATCAATTACATCGGCGTTTCCAAGAGCCCCTTTAAGATTTCCAACCTCAAGCCCCCCGCCCTCAATTTCAACCATGTCCACTTCTAATTTATCCGTACCCAAATAAAGAGCATCGTAAACGTTGGCCGGAACCACGCCGTATTCGTGCCAAACCGGTAAATGGGTTGCCGCATCAATAATTTTAATTTTTAAAAGACCAAGCGTCCCGGTGTTTCCCGTCGTCAAAGCCAAGGGATATTCCCCGTCGCTGTCGTGGGTTCCAAGGGTCGGGCCAGCCGCGTAGGTTCCGCCGTCTTTTGATAATTCGGTTCCGTCCCCGGCTAATCCGGTTTCGGGTGTAACGGTATCGTCTTTGTCGACGAACGGACCAACCATAATAGTTTGTGTTGTGCTTTGTCTTAATAATCTCATTTTTTAAATCCTTCGTCTGTGATATTGATTAGCGGCCCCACTGGCCCCGGCCGCCGCTATTGCGGTCGCGCCTACATCCCGATTGGCGGTATCTCTAACGGTCCCGTAAAAATCGTCTGTCGGTTCTGCGAAAGTCGTAGCAACTCCCACAAGGGCCATTCCGTTTGGTTTGGCGACGGACGTATGGTTTTTAATTTGCCCAAAAGTCTTATTATTTATGTTGGTCTCTGACCATGTTACACTGGAAAACAGGGTTGTATCAAAAACATTATTAATAGAAAAAGTGGTAAAAATGTCCGCGCCATCGGTTACCGTTGCTACATTGTTGGCATCAGTGGCTATATCGTTATGGTCGGAATCAATAGAACCACAAGCCACATTTTTGGTTTCATTATCGTAAGTATCGGGAGCCACATTCATAAGTTGCTCGGTATCACCTATTGAAGTCATATAAAGAAATTTTGGCCCATCTCCCGATGGTTGGAAAAGTGAGGACCCGTTATCAAATAACATAATATTAAGCAAAACAATGTTGGCCGCAACATTGTTCATAACTCTGGCTAGGTTTCTTGCGAAGCCCACCCTTTCATACAATTGTTGGCCGGATGGTATGGACCCATTTCTAATGTGACCGAAGGAACCAGTT
>SDBT01008172.1_pt1 | contig 17118 bp, 16 predicted proteins | sample 2277101 | NCBI WGS metagenome assembly SDBT01 (sample SAMN10404973, study PRJNA504765) | marine sediment metagenome | isolation source: marine sediment core GS10_PC15, 103 cmbsf | place: Arctic Ocean: Southern Knipovich Ridge | collected 2010
GGAATCGAGAACATGACAGTGGACAGAACATGTCAGGACCTGATTTTAGAAGCCAATGGACTCAATCCGGAAAATTACAGAGGTTTGAGTCTTGAAGACGTCCAAAAAACCCGCCGGGCAGAGCTGGCTGAAAATCCTAATGCCTTTGTGGAAGCCAAAAAAACATTTAGTCAAATATTTAAAGATCAGAGCACACCACTTGCCATGAATATGCTTTTGGAAAAAATATTTACAAAGAATATACTGGATGAACCAAGCTGTGAACATATCCTCTCGGTTTTGCTAAAATGCCAGACAGGGCGGCGGAGAATAAGAGGGGATTTGCCATCTGATGTCAAACTTGCCCATAAAACCGGAACGATCGGGGGGACAGTTAATGACGTGGGGATAATCTATCTCCCTGATGATTTGGGGCATGTCGTGTTGACCATATTCACAAAAGACACGGATGGGGAGACAAGTGATATGGAAGAGATCATCGCTCAAATATCGAGATTCGTGTATGACTATTTTTATTTCACAGTCGAATAACCTGAATTAATCTTCTACAAATTCATCTTCAATAAGAGAGAGGGATTTTGGTTTTCTCTCTGTCGGTTCAGTAACAGATGTGATATCCTGAGGAGATTTTTGAATTTTGGCGGTTCCTTCAAACCTGGCTCCATCCATGACCGAGATGTCTGCGGCAATGATATCCCCAAAAACCTGAGCCGCTTCCTGTATATAAACTTTTTCTGAGGCTTGAATGTTTCCTTTCACATGACCTTTAACAATAATATTTTTAGCTTGGAGATCGGCTTCAATCTGACCATTAGGTCCAATAGTCAGTGTGTGATTATCGATAATGATGGTTCCTTTTACTTTGCCGTCTATATGGAGATCTTCATTTCCTCGAACATTCCCATTAATAGAGAGAGAGGAACCGATTCCAGTGAATGGAGTCAGACTTCTATTTGAATTCTGGGATGTGTGTTCTTTCTCCAGTTTCTTTTTTTTATTTTTAGCGCCTATTCCTATCATTTGACCGCTCTAGGCAGTATCCATTTCTAATTTTATTCTGAGCCCTTTAGCAGCAGCGGTTAACGGGCTTTTTGCCAGGATGACATCGCTGACAGCAAAAGGAAATCTGCTTCTTTTACCGAAAACTCCCTCTTTGACAAGCTCAATAAATCCCTTAGGCAATGCAGAACCTCCGCTGCAGATGATAGGTATGGAATCAGGGAGAGGAACAGTCGTTTTTAAAGTGAAAAATTTCGCATGGATCAAATCAAGAACATAGTTGATGTACGATTTATAAAAATATTTTAGGGCCACTTGGATTTCATTTCTTGGGTTTGTTAAATCCAAACGGGAAATTTCTTTTTTTCGATCTCCTTCTTTTTCCAAAATGACTCGAGTGATTGGAATTCGCAGGGATTCGGAGACACCCTTATCTATATAATCCCCCCCCCTGGAGACAGAAAATTTGAAACTGTCGATTTCCCATATTTCATTGGCCATGCCAACATTGGTCAATCCTGCACCCCATGAAATAGCCATACATGAGTATCCGAAATCCTCTCCTTCCGAATGGACGATCGCATAGGATTCATTTATAGGCGCTCCATCATAGCCGATATTTTTTAGTAAAGTGATAATCGTTTCTGTGTGGTATTCGATATTGACATGTACATTGTCTATCGGCATTGCAGGAACACTAAAATAGACTTTTTCATTCGGCACTAAGGGTTGACCTAAGATTTGCTTAATAATCACTTCCAGAACACTGATGGCATCCGATTCTCTTGGTGATATGATTCCATCGGAAAGTGGACGCCTGACTTGAAGTTCCAAAAAATCAAGATTGTCGTTTCTTGTAAAAAAGGCTCGAGGAATTTTTATGGCTTCGTCGCCGATGATCAAGATACTGTCCTCTTTTTTAATGAACGGGATGTTCTTCATCTTCAGGATTCCTAGAGATTCTAATCCCAGTTCAACGAATGCACAGCGGGCTTTTTTTAGAAGGAGTTCTTTATCTTTAGATTTTTTTCGGGCACCGACAAGGAAGGCCGTGCCAATATCTAGGCCTGCTCCTGTTTTGTTTTCCGATATGGTTATTGTGTCGGATTTGTCCTGATTTTCCATTCCCATTCCTCCTGAAACGTTCTCTCGTATAGATGATACACTAATTTATGGGATAAAAGGTGATTTCCATCTCAAAATGTTCTAGGGAGAATTTAGCATAAGCAATAATTGAAGTCAATGACCTGAACTATTCATAAAAAATGTCGATGTTTATTTTATTTTCTGTATTTTTTGTATGTAGCTTCATACGTCGACGCCTCGCATCTGTCCGTGATTCTTGATCCGGGGGCTATCTTAATGCTGTGTAAAAACTTATCTGGATTTTTTTTAAGGCTGAAATGTAAGCCATGGCATCCATATCCGTGTCGGATTCGATCCAAATGCTGTGGACACACCCGTTTTTTTTTGCATATTCAATATCAGAGTGATAAAATTTCAGGATTTCTTGGGAAGTGAACTCTCTGTTGTCGATGTTGTATTTGTCAGCACCGATAATTTTCACTTGAAAAAGAAAGCCGGCAGCAAGGCCTTTTTCGATACAGGAGGGGAGCTGTTTAGATTTTAATTTTTCGTTTTCATGTTCGTTTTTTCCAAGATCTTCAAGCTTTGTCTTAAGCTCACCACTTTCTTTCATTAAATTCTGAATATTCTGTGCGGCACGATTTAAGGTATCTTGAAGAGTTTGAACTTCATTTTTGGAGGATTCCAGCCTGGAGGCATAACTCGGATAAAGAAAAAATATGAGGAGAACGACTAGTTCCAATAGAGTCCACCCAATGATATTTTTCTGTTGTTTCATTTGTCCGGATTAGAGAGCTTCTCTTCCAAAGACTTTGAAAGGCCATTTAGCTCAACTTCATAGGAGTCGATCAATTTTTTCACAAGATTCAACTGTTCCTTTGATTCTTCATCCCGGAAATTTTTTTTCAATTGGAGCGACAACTGACTGAGCGAATCCAGGAATATTCCTGTATTCTTATTTAATGAATCCATGACTTCTCGATAGAAATTATCCAGTCTCTCAGAAATCTCAACTTTATAACTATCTGGGAGAATTTGTCCGATAGTGGTATCATGGTCTTCAATATAAAAATCAGACACAGAATCTAAAACGCCTTTAATTTTTCCTGAAAAAGTCCCTTCAAAACCGGCGAATATATCTTTACGGAGTTTTTCAGCCGCTTGGGACACGGTTTTATTCTCCCTCTCTAGTACGGCCTTTTTAATCGTCTCAAATTCGTTTAAGGCGTTTGTAACATGACTTTTTACCGGAACAAAAGCTTCCTGAAGATTTTGTGTGTGGTCTTGAATCTGTTTGAGGAGGACGAGATAGTCTTCAGAAGGTGGGATACTCAAACTCAGAAGAATTTGCCTCATAATCAATCCCAGAATTGTTGTCGAAAGAGCAATGCTCATGGTGGTGAGCAGCGAAGCGGTGGAGTCGAAAGAAAAATCGGATTGTATGGACAGAGAAAACAGAGAAAACAGAGTAAAGAGGAATCCAAGATAATAGGGAGTATTCTTTTCGAAGCCTGACAGAGACAAATATTTTGATCTGTCAATAAAATAGAGTACTACGCTGTAAAAGAAGACAATAATGAGTGGAAAAACCAACTCCATAAGCGTGAAATAAATACACAGGGCTCCAATGATGAAGGAAAAAAGAAAGAGGATTGTTGTGGGTTGAGTTTTCTTTGTCTTCAATCGTTCCATTATGTTATCCCTTATTTATTTATGTAGCTTTGAATCTGCGGGAATTTTGAACGAAGGCCTCAAAAATATATCATATAAATCGTGAAATTTAAAGCCTGGCCCTAATTCTTGGCTTTTTTTTCTGTTCGTAGAGAATTCTTCTGAGTGTGAATGTAGTCATGACTTTGGCCATTTTGAATAGAGAAATGGGATTTGCGATGATTTCGACTTTTCCGGATTTTACAGCCATTATAATTGAATGAATGTCTTTTTTAGCTTCGACCAGAGAGTAGGTGTCTCCAAACTGCCAGAGAAAATGACAATCCGATGTGGCGATCAATGGTTTTTTAAACCTAACCGACGTATCCACGGCTTTTTTGTTGAAGTTGATGAGGCTGTTGTAGTACTGGGAAAATTCGATCGCATCAAAAAGATGAATATATTTCAGCAGGTCGGACTTCAGAGATTTGAATTTATGAAAGAAAGGATGAGGAGCGATGATTAAATTATCTCTATTTTTTATCTCTGACAGTTCTTTGAGAGAGCGGCCTTTAGGATTGATAATAAAATCCGGATTTAATATCAGGACATGTGCATCTGAAAATGTCGCCTCCATGCCAGGAATTAAAAGAATGCCCTTTTTCTCGGCGTACAGGACTAGTTCCGGATTGTAAAAAACGGTATTATGATTTGTGATGGCCAAAGCGTCAAAGCCTTTTTGACTGGCCGTGTCGATGAGTTGAAAAGAGCTGTAAGGGATGTAGTCTTTCGGATCTTCTGCTGTATGGATGTGAAAATCAACTTTAAGCTTTGTAGTCATTGCGTAAGGGCTATTTGGGCCTTTACTTCTAATAGGATTAGCTCAAAGCTTCTTTAATTTTGCTTCCGATATCAGCAGGACTTTTGGCTACCCATACTCCAGCCGCTTCCAAGGCTTCCATTTTTTCCTCGGCTGTGCCTTTTCCCCCGGCGATGATGGCCCCTGCGTGTCCCATCCGTCTTCCTGGAGGAGCGGTCTGTCCGGCGATAAAACTGACGACCGGTTTAGGAAATTCCCTTTGAATGTATTCTGCCGCTTCTTCTTCTGCTGTTCCGCCTATTTCACCAATAAGGATAACGGCTTCCGTGTCTCTGTCGTTCTTGAACAGTTCTAAGAGATCGATGTATTTTAATCCAACAATCGGATCCCCACCGATCCCTATAGCCGTCGATTGGCCGAATCCAAGCAGGGAGACCTGCTGGACAGCTTCATACGTTAGAGTTCCGGATCTGGAAATGATCCCGATTGAACCTTGTGTGTGGATATGTCCGGGCATAATACCAATTTTGCATTTTCCCGGAGAAATGACTCCGGGAGTATTAGGTCCAATCAGTCGGCAATTTTTTTCGGTGATATATTGTTTGACTTTAATCATGTCAAACGTAGGGATACCCTCTGTTATGCTCACGACGAGGTCGATTCCGGCTTCGGCAGATTCCATAATGGCGTCGGCTGCAAAAAAAGGAGGGACGAAGATAGCGGAAGCATTAGCGCCTTTTTCAGTTACGGCTTCAGCGACCGTATTGAATACCGGAACATTGAGATGCTTCGTGCCTCCTTTCCCAGGAGTGACTCCTGCGACAACATCGGTTCCGTATTCCAGCATCCGTTCGGTGTGAAATGTTCCTTCGGATCCTGTGATGCCCTGAACGACAACTTTGGTATTTTTGTCAATTAAAATACTCATGATTAACTCCTACTCATTGTTGAACAAGGGGCACGACCTTTTCGGCCGCTTCTTTCATGCTTGTGGCCGAATAAAAGGAAAGCCCCGAATCATCCAGTATCTTTTTTCCTATATCAGCGTTTGTCCCTTCAAGCCTCACAACCATCGGAATTTTCAAATTCAGTTCTTTAGCGGCATTGACAATACCTTTGGCAACGAGATCACACCGGACTATTCCGCCAAAAATGTTAATCAAAGCGGCCTTGACATCTTCATCTGAAATAAGAATTTTAAAAGCGTTTTTTACGGCTTCTTCGGAAACACCGCCGCCTACATCGAGAAAGTTGGCCGGCATCCCTCCTGAATACTTTATAATATCCATCGTAGCCATCGCCAGGCCGGCACCATTGACCATACACCCCACCTGGCCGTCCAGTTTGATGTAATTCAGATTGAACTTAGAGGCTTCCGCTTCTAAGCGATCTTCTTCATCCAGATCTCGCATTTCCTTGATTTCAGGATGGCGAAGAAGAGCGTTGTCATCAAAGTTCATCTTTGCGTCCAGGGCGAGAACATCTCCCTGTTTGGTGATCAGAAGGGGATTGATTTCGGCCAGGGATGCATCTGTGGATTCGAAGGCCTCATACAGGTTCAAAAGGAATTTTATTGCCTGTTTGAGTGTGTCTCCCTTTAATCCCAATTGAAAGGCGAGCTTCCTGGCTTGAAAAACTTGGAACCCTACCGAGGGATTTACGTATTCCTTATAAATAAGTTCCGGAGTTTCGGCAGCAACTTTCTCAATCTCAACGCCCCCTTCAGAAGACGCCATGACTACAGGAGCTTCATGGGCTCTATCAATGACGATTCCTACATACAGTTCTTTTTCGATATCCAGCGCTTCTTCCACAAGGACTTTTTTAACAAGTTTTCCTTCAGGCCCGGTTTGATGAGTAATGAGTCTCATCTCAAGTATTTCACCGGCAATATTTTCGGCGTCGTGAGGATTTTCTGCGAGTTTGACTCCTCCGCCTTTTCCCCTCCCCCCGGCATGTATCTGAGCTTTCACTACAACTTTCGGTCCTATTCTTTCCGCAATATTGAAGACTTCTGAAGGGGTGTTTGCCACTTCTCCCCGTGGAATCCGGACTCCAAATTTACTGAGTATTTGTTTGCCTTGGTACTCATGAATTTTCATGAAAATTGTCCTTTTCGGTTATTTTGAATTCAGAAATCCGCTAGAAACAATCCATCGAGACGTCTCTATTCTGAATACTATTTAATCTTCTAATTTGTACTTCTGTTTTCCCTCATCATAAAGATCGCCGCCGTACATATCGTTAATCACAATGCAGGGAAATTTTTCTACTTTAATTCTCCGGATAGCTTCAGGCCCCAATTCAGGATAGGCGATAATTTCTGCCTCAATAATGCTCTGTGAAATGAGAGCCCCGGCTCCACCAACAGCCGCAAGGTAGACGGCCTTATATTTTTTCAATGAATTCTTTACCTCCGTATTCCTCAAACCTTTTCCAATCGTTCCTTTAAGGCCGAGTTTATGAAGTGTGGGGGCATATGAATCCATCCTGTAGCTCGTGGTAGGTCCGGCGGAGCCGATAGGTTTTCCCGGCCTGGCCGGTGTCGGGCCGACATAGTAGATGAACTGGCCTTGGACATCAATGGGGAGTTCTTTTCCTTCATTTAGGAGATCGATCAATTTTTTGTGAGCGGAATCTCTACCTGTAAAAAGATAACCAGTGATAAAAACTCTGTCTCCGGCCCTAAGTTTTTCTATCACTTCATCCGTGACGGGAGTTGCAATATGATGTTCACCCATTATTTTAACTCAGCACGGCGGAGGAGCTATATTCCCTGAGCATTGCATTCGTCGACCGTCTTTTGAACAGCCTCGAGTGTTGTTTGGAGCATGGCCTTTTCGTCTTCGGTAAGCTTTATCTCGAAGATTTTTTCCATTCCTTGGGCACCGATAAGGCAGGGAACCCCGATGAACAAGCCGTTGACACCATATTCTCCTTCACATAGTGTCGCACAGGGCAGCACCCGTTTTTTATCTTTAAGAAATGATTCGGCGATGACAATGGCGCTCAATGCGGGGCTGAAAAAGGCCGATCCTTTACCGAACAATTTAACGATTTCCGTTCCGGCCTTGCGGGTTCTGTCGACTACGCGGTCAATTAATTCCTGATCGGCGATCTCGGTAAGTGGAACACCTCCGATGGTCGTCAATCTTGGAAGAGGAACCATTGTAGGGCCGTGTCCTCCAAGGACTGTTCCGGCAATGTCTGCGACTGAAACACCAAGCTCCATAGCGAGGAAAGATCGGTAGCGGGCTGTATCGAGAGTTCCAGCCATTCCGACGACCCGGTTTTTTGGGAATCCTGTAACCTTATGAAAGACGTAGACCATCGCATCCAGGGGATTGGTCAGAACTATGCAGAATGCATTTGGAGCATGTTCCTTAACACCGGCCGCTACATTTTTTATGATTTCGATATTGGTACTTAGCAGGTCTTCACGTGTCATGCCTGCCTGTCGAGGTTTGCCGGCTGTAATAATCACCACCTCAGCGCCTTCTATATCTTTGTAATCAGAGGTTCCAGTTATATTGGCATCATAATTTCCGTGAGGAGCCATTTCCATAAGGTCAAGGGCTTTCCCTTTTGTTGGATTGACGTACTCAGGAACATCGAGGACCGTGATGTCTCCCATTTCCTTTTGAGCGGCGAGCATGGCCAAAATTTGTCCAATCTGTCCGCCTCCAATGAGGGCAATTTTTTTTCTCATGATTATACCTCCTTGGTTGTGATGAGAAATGAATAAATATTATAGATTAATTAATAAAAACCCCAAATTGAATTTAATCGACCTTAGTATATTCTTTCCAACGCGATTCTATGTTGGGATCGAGTACGGTCTCCATTACGTAGTTGGAGAATTCTGCTCCTGTGGCTCCCGTATCTCGGCCGGTTAAAACATATTTTTTTTCGTACTGGCCGCAGATATCCAGCACCATTTCGAATCTTTTCCCTTTATCAGGAAATCCGATATGGCTGGTGAGCATGGCGGCGGCCCTCATCATACTGGCAGGATCGGCGTATTGGGCGCGACCTTCTGTGACCATCCGAGGGGCTGATCCATGAATGGCCTCGAACATGGAATATCGTTTGCCGATATTGGCGCTGCCGGCTGTTCCTACGCCGCCCTGAAATTCAGCGGCTTCATCCGTCAGGATATCTCCGTAGAGGTTGGGGAGAACCATGACCTGAAAATCTCGACGACGCTTTTCATCGATCAGTTTTGCTGTCATGATATCTATGTACCAGTCATCCGATTGTATGTCAGGATAGTCCTTGGCGATTCTATAGAAATTTTCTAAGAAACGACCATCTGTAACTTTTACGACATTGGCCTTTGTCACACAAGTCACACGTCCCCGTCCGTTCTCTTTGGCATGTTCGAATGCAAGTCTGCAAATACGGTCTGAACCCGGTGCGGTGATCAATCGAAAATCGATAGCGATATCCTCGTCCACTTCGATCCCATAGGGACCGAGCGCATACAAATCTTCTGTGTTTTCTCTGAAAAACATCCAGTCGATTCCCTGTTTTGGGACCTTGACAGGACGGACATTTGCAAAAAGATCCAGCTCTTTGCGCATGGCAACATTGCAGCTTTCGATGTTTGGCCACGGATCGCCTTTTCGAGGTGTTGTGGTGGGGCCCTTAAGTGTTACATGGCATTGTTTAATATCTTCCAGGACGTCATCCGGAATAGATATGTTTTTCTCGGCTCTGTTCTCGATGGTCAGGCCCTCGATCACACGCATCTCCACTTTGCCGTTTTGGATTTCGTCTTTAAGCATGAACTCAAGAACGCGTTGAGCCTCCTTGGCAATAAAGGGGCCGATTCCGTCTCCTCCGATGATACCGATGATTATCGGTTTGATTTGGTCATAGTTGATCCAGTCCTGCATGGACTTGATTTTTTCCATGCGCTTCATTTGGACCTCAAGAAGCTTGCCAAAATGCTCCTTGGCTCTTTCGATAGCAAGATTATTCATGATTAGTTCTCCAAAATATAAATAATTAAATAGATAATATGAGAATGAATATTATAATTTTTTTCAGGCAAAATCAATACAGGGTTCTGGATTTTAATTGAATATTTTTAATAATTGGTTTTTCTTTAGATTAGTTTTGCAGAGAGTTCGAGGTTCTAGGTCCAGACATTTGAACTTTTGAGGAGACTGTTATATAGTGTTTCTCTCTCATTTATATGGGGAGATACCCAAATTATATCCAATTTGGATTATTCATAAAAAATGCCGACATCTGATGTCTATAGGTCAGCAAACAAAGTGACGCCCATGGATATTGCTATAAATCAATCTATTAAGTTGATATCATTGGAAAACAATGAAATTGTTGGCAGTTTTTATGAATAATTCAAATTAAATTATTGGAGTTATAATCATGCTGGAATCATATTTTAAACATAAAGAAGAGAGAAAAAAAGTAGGGATTCCTCCACTTCCTTTAGCCCCGGGGCAGGTCAGGGAGATCTGTTCTCTTCTTGAGAATCCTCCTCAAGGGAAGGAAGATTTGCTTCTAAGTTTGCTTAAAAATTGTGTGACTCCCGGAGTAGATCCCTCAGCAAAAGTGAAAGCGGGATGGCTGTACCGTGTCGCCAAAGGGGATGTGCCTTCTCCTGTTCTTCAAAAAACAGAAGCTGTTTATATTCTAGGAACAATGCTCGGAGGATTTAATGTGGGGCCTCTCATTGAGCTTCTTTCAGTGGATGAATTGGCCTCTGAAGCCGCGTCTTCCTTAAAGAACACGATATTGGTCTACAATGCCTTTGATCAAATCGCCAGTCTCGCAGACACAAACAGTTTTGCCCGTGATATCCTAAAATCCTGGGCGGAGGGGGAGTGGTTTCTTTCGAGACCGGAATTACCTAAAAAAATCAATTTGACTGTTTTTAAAGTGGATGGAGAAATAAATACAGATGATTTTTCTCCAGCCAAACATGCATGGAGCCGACCCGACATTCCTCTCCATGCAATTTCGATGGGTGAATCAAAATTTCCTGAAGGATTAGAAGCGATCCGGACGTATAATTCTGAAGGAAAAAAAGTTGTTTTTGCCGGAGATGTTGTGGGAACAGGTTCTTCTAGGAAATCGGCAACCAACTCTCTCATGTGGCACATCGGTGAAAATATTCCGTATATTCCAAATAAGAGGAGAGGCGGTGTGGTTCTAGGGGGATTGATTGCGCCGATTTTCTTTAATACGGTTGAGGATTCAGGAGGGCTGCCCATTTTGTGTGACGTATCTCTTCTTCATTCGGGGAATGAGATTATTGTCGATACAGAAAACGGAGTGATATTGAGTAAATCCGGAGAGATACTCTCCAGATTTGATCTCAAACCCGATACGCTCAGAGACGAATATCGAGCCGGAGGGCGCCTCTTCCTGATCATAGGACGTGCGTTGACGACCAAAGCGAGAAAAAACCTTGGAATGTCTCAAGTCACGGATTTCTTTACAGAGATTGAAAATCCTAAAGCTGCAGAAAACCAGGGCTATACACAGGCTCAAAAAATTGTTGGGAAAGCCTGTCAAAAGAAGGGAGTGCTGCCAAAAACCTCGTGTGAGCCGAAGATGACAACGGTGGCCTCTCAAGATACGACCGGACCGATGACAGCGGATGAATTGAAGGAGTTGGCTTGCCTGGAATTCCAATCTGATCTTTTCATGCAGTCATTCTGCCATACGGCCGCATATCCTAAACTCTCCGATGTGAAAATGCATAAATCTCTTACGCATTTTATAACAGAACGAAAAGGAGTGGCTTTCAGACCTGGGGACGGGGTTCTTCATTCATGGCTCAATCGGCTTCTTCTTCCTGATACGATGGGCACGGGAGGAGATTCTCATACCCGGTTTCCCATAGGATTGAGTTTTCCCGCAGGTTCGGGGCTCGTGGCTTTTGCCGGGACGTTTGGCTCAATGCCGTTAAACATGCCGGAGTCTGTGCTTGTAAAATTTAAGGGTCACCTAAATCCGGGTATTACTCTACGTGATGTTGTCAATGCGATTCCTTATGTGGCCATTCAGCAGGGCTATCTAACAGTGGAAAAAGAAGGGAAAGAAAATATTTTTAATGGTCGTGTCCTCGAAATGGAGGGCCTGCCTGATTTGACGGTAGAGCAGGCTTTTGAGCTCACCGATTCATCGGCCGAGCGTTCTGCGGCAGGAAGCACAATTGCCCTTAATAAGAAGAGTGTGACGGCCTATTTAAAAAGCAACATAGCCCTTATGGAAAAACTGATTGAGGATGGATATCAAAATTCAGACACCATAAAACGAAGGATTGACTCTGCACAGGAATGGCTTGAAAACCCGAGTCTGCTCGAGAGAGATGAAAATGCCAAGTATGCCGCTGTGATTGAAATAGAACTAGGTGAAATTCGTGAGCCGATTCTGGCCTGTCTTAATGACCCTGACAATGTTAGAACACTTTCACAGATGGCAGGAAAAAAAATCGATGAGATATTTATCGGTTCTTGCATGACGAATATCGGCCATTTTCGGGCGGCAGGGCATATTTTTGATGGAGCCGGATATCTTAAGACGCGTGTCTGGATCACTCCTCCGACTAAAATGGATATGGCTCAATTAAAAAGAGAAGGATTTTATTCGATATATGCTTCCATAGGAGCCAGGACCGAAATTCCCGGATGTTCACTTTGTATGGGTAATCAAGCCAGGGTACGACCCAAGGCTACTGTCATTTCCACATCCACAAGGAATTTTGATAATAGGATGGGTGATGGGGCTGTTGTTCACCTGGGATCGGCAGAACTAGCCGCGATCACAGCCCTGTTCGGGAGAATCCCTACTGCTGAAGAATACTTCGATATTTTCAGGAAAAAAATAATTCCCAATAAAGAAGATATCTATCGGTACCTCCAGTTTGATAAGATAAAAAATCTCACCCTAGAGTATTGAAGATTTTCATGGGGGGAGGTGGAAATAAACGGCTTAGATCCAATTGAGTTGGAAGGATTATTAGGATTCAAGGATTCGAGTAAAATGCATCAACTTATCAGGAGGAGTACTGACATGATTGATTTAAAGGGAAAGAAAGCCTTGGTAACCGGAGGATCAAGAGGGATCGGTCGAGCTACAGCTGTTCTGCTGGCTCAAGCCGGATGTGATGTGGCCATCAATTATATGCAGAATAAAGATATGGCTCAACAAGTCAAAGATACGGTTCAAAAGATTGGGAAAGACTGTTTGATCTATAAAATGAATTTGGCTCAAAAAGGAGATATCTACGAGATGGTGGATAATATCATCGGCCGATGGGGTCATATAGATATCTTGGTCAATAATGCGGGAATTTGGACTTACGGCGAGATCGGACATATGAATGACAGCGTGTGGGAGGAAACGATAAAAATAAACCTCGATGGAGTTTATCATCTCTGTAGTGCCACGGTTCCTCAGATGAAAAAAAGAAAGAAGGGATGGATCATCAACGTATCCTCCACAGCGGGAGTAAGAGGGGAGGCTTTTCATTCTCATTATGCGGCGACTAAAGGTGCACTCATTGCATTCACAAAATCTCTGGCTGTTGAACTTGCGACCTCGGGAATTCGTGTCAATTGTGTTTCGCCGGGCTGGGTGGATACCGACATGTGCACAGAAATCTTCAGCGATCCGGATTTCCGGAAAAAAGTTGAGGAAAGCATTCCCCTGAAACGCATCCCCGACCCTGTGGACATTGCCGGACCGATCATATTTCTAGTCTCGGATTTAGCTCGTCATATAACGGGTGAAAATTTAAACGTCAACGGGGGAGCCGTCCTCAACGGATAATCTTGCGAAAATGATCGGATTTTGGTTATTATAGGATGGATGAAACAGGAGGTCATAATGGAGGAAGAAAAGGGACACATCGCACATTATTTTTCGAATATTAATGTAGGAATACTAGAAATGACCAAAGGAGAGCTCAGTGTTAGGGATACCATTCATATCAAAGGACATACGACAGATTTTTATCAGATAATCGAATCCATACAAGTGGACTACAGTCCTGTGGAGTCGGTTAAATCCGGTGAATTAGTCGGGCTTAAGGTGGATAATCCTGTGCGGGAAAAAGATTTGGTCTTTAAAGTTATTGTGGAGCGAGAATCGTAAGACACGGAATACTGTTCCCAAAAAGGAGTGAACTTGAAAAAAAAGAATCCTTCTCAAAATTTTGAGCAAGAGTCCTATCAGAGATGGAAAAAACAAAGTTATGATCCCTCTCTCTCTAAGAACTCTACGAAAATAACTCCCCGGACGACCATATCAGGGAAAAGAATAAAGGAACTCTACACGCCTTTGGATATGAAAAAATTAAATTATGAAGAAGATCTGGGATTTCCCGGTTTTTATCCCTATACTCGGGGGATTCATCCTACGATGTATCACAGCCGATTATGGACTATGAGGCAATTTTCAGGATTTGGTTCTGCTGAAGATACAAACAAAAGATATAAATATCTTCTGTCTCATGGCCAAACGGGTTTAAGCGTGGCGTTTCATCTTCCCACGATTATGGGCATGGATTCGGATCATCCTAGGGCTGAGGGAGAAGTGGGGAAGTGTGGGGTATCTATCGATTCGTTGGAAGATATGGAGATTCTTTTTGATGGAATTCCTTTGGATAAGATAACAACATCCATGACCATAAATGCTCCTGCCGCTGTCTTGTGGGCTATGTATATAGCTGTTGCAGAAAAACAAGGTGTTTCCCCTAGAGTGATATCGGGAACCATACAGAACGATATCCTTAAGGAATACATTGCGCAAAAAACATACATCTTTCCGCCTAAGCCTTCCATGAAATTAATTGTCGATACTTTTGAGTATGGATCAAAAGAAGTGCCCCGATGGAATACAATCTCCATTTCAGGCTATCACATAAGGGAGGCGGGATCGACAGCCGTTCAAGAGCTGGCCTTTACGTTGAGGGATGGAATTGAATATGTCCAGTGGGCTCTTGATCGGGGATTGGAAATTGATCAATTTGCACCTCGACTGTCCTATTTTTTTAATGCCCATAATGATTTCTTTGAAGAAATTGCGAAATTCAGGGCAGCCAGAAAAATTTGGGCAGAAATCATGAGAAATCGATTTCATGCGAAAAATCCGAAGTCTTTGCTTTTGAGATATCATACCCAGACTTCCGGAGTATCATTGGTGGCTCAACAGCCGTATAACAATGTTGTCAGAGTCGCTGTCCAAGCTCTAGCGGCGGTTTTGGGAGGTACACAGTCACTCCATACGAATTCACTCGATGAGACGTTTGCTCTTCCTTCTGAAGAGGCTGTCACCATTGCCCTGAGAACACAGCAGATCATTGCCCATGAGACTGGTGTCACAAACACCATCGATCCTTTGGGAGGTTCTTATTTTGTAGAAGCCTTAACTTCGGAGTTGGAACAAGAGACCAAAGATTATATAGATAAAATCGATGATATGGGAGGAATGGTCAAAGCTATTGAGATGGGATTTCCACAAAAAGAGATTGCCGACAGTGCCTATTTGTATCAAAAGGTTGTCGATAACAAAGAGAAAATAGTCGTAGGAGTCAATGATTTCACTATGGATAACGAACCGATTTCTCTCCTGGAAATCGATGATGAAGTGGCCGAGAATCAGATCAAACGCTTGAAAAAATTGAGAATTTCCCGAAATTCTAAATGGGTAATAGATCATCTCGCTGCCTTAAAAAAGGCCGCCGTTGATGATTTGAACCTTATGCCTTTTATTCTGGATTGTGTCAAAAGTTATGCTACGTTAGGGGAAATCATGGATACTCTGAAAGATGTGTATGGGGAATATCAAGAACCAATATTGTTTTAAAGCAGGGAAAAATGAGGGAGGAAAAAATGGCGGACAGAAAAATACGGATTTTGGTGGCAAAGCCCGGCCTGGATGGACATGACAGAGGAGCAAAAATTGTCAGCCGAACATTGAGAGATGCGGGATTTGAGGTCATTTATACGGGGTTAAGACGCACTCCCGAAGAGATCGTCAGCACCGCTATTCAGGAGGATGTGAATTTGATCGGTTTGAGTATTCTTTCCGGAGCACACAATGTGATTTTTCCAAAAATCATGAAACTCCTCGCAGAAAACGGAGTTGTGGATATGCACGTCATTGCAGGAGGGATCATTCCTGAAAAAGACATTCCGGGATTAAAAAAAATAGGTATTTCTGAAATATTTCTTCCAGGAACAACGGGTCAAAGTATTGTTAACTGGATAAATAAAAACATTAAATAGATTTGATTCCCTGTCAAGAAAATCCTTGACATTCAAAATTAATTTGAGATAATCTTTGTAATCTATAATGTTGAAAAATCATATTTCTTTTATAATAATCCCGCATCATAAGGGGAAACAGAGATCACTGTCCCTATCCAAAAAGAGAGTGAAATTTCTATTAGGTCTCACAATACTTATCGTTTTGGTCTTGTCGGCAGTCCTTATCCACTATGGTTTGATGACGGGGATTAACCAAAAATACAAAGTTTTACTCACGGAGTATGCAAGCCAGACTGAAAAATTTAACAGGTATGAGCAGACCATTGTAAGTCTTGAAGATACCATTTCAAACTTTGAAGAATATGCAAAGAAGCTCAACATTATGGCCGGATTAAAATCAGCTGAAGTATTGAACATGGTCGCAGGTTTGGGTTCAGGTTTGAAAAGTGGGCAGTCGACCGGTTCTATCCTGCCTCCTCAGGAAGCCAATTTCGGGCAGCTCGATGAGATCAGTAAAAAAGCGTCCCGTGTGAACTTGAATCTGAATACACTGGTGAATATATTCGATGATAAAAGAGTCGATTTGGCATATATGCCGTCCATAAAACCTTCAAATGGATACATTTCATCTCCTTATGGATACAGAAATGATCCCTTTACTGGAAAACGCGCCATGCATTGGGGCATCGATATTGTTTCTGCTGAAGGAAATCCTGTTGTGGCTACGGCTGACGGAACGGTTATTAAGAGGGGATATGACAAGATCAGCGGATATTATATAAAGATTAGCCATCCTCGAACGGGATATGTCACTATTTATTGTCACCTTTTAAAAGAATATAAGGTCAAGGATGGTCAGAAGGTCAAAAGAGGCCAAACGATCGGACTCGTCGGGAGTACAGGGAAATCCAATGGCCCTCATGTTCATTATGAAGTTCAGCAGGACGGAAAATCGAAAAATCCATGGAATTATCTTCTTGAGGAATAGCCCTCTCTTCCTCTCTTAAAATTATTCTCCTTCCCTCTCATTCATGAATTTCATTCCGGAATGGATGCGTGAACCCAGGGAATATGCATAGGCATTCATAACCTTTTTGTTTTCGGGCTGGAGACTTTCGATAAGAAAAACGCTGTCCTGTCCGCAGGCTGTTTCAATCCCTTTTTTGTGAACATTAATGATTTGACCCGGAGAGGATTTTGTATTGGCTGAGTCGATGTGTTTTCCTCTTACAATTTTCACACGCGTATCGCCAAAAAAGGTAAAGACAGAAGGCCAATGAGAATAGGCTTTGAGCATGCGCTCAATCTGAT
>SDBT01008173.1_pt1 | contig 17118 bp, 24 predicted proteins | sample 2277101 | NCBI WGS metagenome assembly SDBT01 (sample SAMN10404973, study PRJNA504765) | marine sediment metagenome | isolation source: marine sediment core GS10_PC15, 103 cmbsf | place: Arctic Ocean: Southern Knipovich Ridge | collected 2010
GGCAAAGCGAAAAGCCGCAAAAAAGAAAGCTGTTAGTAAAAAGCTAACTACAAACTCTCAACAGACGACTAATGAGTTTATAGAGAGAGGTATTCGGGAGATAATGAACAACGATCAAACCTCTCGTTCTCAATTTATCAGATCGTTGATTGACCCCCGTAGAGACATTAACGATGAGTGTGGTTATCCCGAAACTGAACAGATGACCGCTGAAATGTACAGGGAGTTGTATGACCGAGAGGCTATAGCTGCTAGAGTTGTGGAAGTAATGCCCCGCGAAAGTTGGCAAATAAGTCCAAGAGTGTTTGAGACTGAAGATGTAGAATCTACTACACCTTTTGAATTAGCTCTGCGTGAGTTAAGCAAAAGTCTTGGGGGTAAGGGATGGTTTATTGGCACACAAGGCGATCCATTATGGGGTTGGCTTGAGCGTGTTGATATACTTTCTGGGATTGGTACTTACGGTGTGTTGTTGTTGGGGTTGGATGATGGACTAGCAATGTCTGAACCAGCAGCCGGTCTAAATGAGAAAGGGGAAAACGTCAATGTACCAGAACAGAAGTTATTGTTTATCCGAGCCTTCGACGAATCGTTGGCTGTAATTACTGCCGTTGAAAATGATGAGGAAAATCCCCGCTTTGGTCTGCCTATCACTTATCAAGTGACGGTCAATAATCAGGAAGAGGATGCTGCAAGCAGTGCTGTTTTTGATACCACAACGCTCGATGTGCATTGGACACGGGTAGTTCATATTGCAGATAACAGAGGTAGCAGCCAATTGTTTGGTGTTCCCCGCATGCTGCATGTATTGAATCGCTTGTGGGATTTGCGAAAGCTGTATAGTGGATCGGCTGAAATGTATTGGAGAGGTGCTTTTCCAGGCTTGAGTATTGAAACACACCCCCAAATGTCCGGTGAAGTGTTGGCTGGGGAAGCTATAATTGATTTGGATGAAGTACGGACGGCCATGGAAAAGTATATGACTGGTTTGCAACGGTACATGTACTTGTCGGGCATGACTGCTAAGAGCTTGGCTCCGCAGGTTGTTGATCCTACACCACAGATTGACACACAGATCGAAGCTATCTGCATAGAGAAGGCTGTTCCAAAGCGAATATTTACAGGCTCTGAACGAGGTGAGTTAGCAAGCACTCAGGACGCAGACGCTTGGGATGACCGTGTAAATGGTAGACGTAACAATTATCTAACACCGGAGGTTGTTGTGCCATTTGTAGACCGACTTATTTGTCTAAATGTGCTACCCGAGCCAAAAGAGTATAATGTACTGTGGCCTATCAATGATACACTCTCTGAGATTGACCAAGCCACTGTAGCCGTACAAAAGACAGAAGCCTTGAGTAAGTATGTAATAGGTGGTGTTGAAGCAATGGTAGCACCCCAAGACTATTTGGTTAGAGTGATAGGCTTTAGCGAAGAGGAAGCAACAGAAATAATAGATGAGGCAATGTCTGTAGAGGACGATAGCAAACTAACAATAGAGGCACCGATAGATGGAGAAGAAACCGAAGAGGAAGAGAATGAAACTGAGAAAGCCACCAAACCTCCGAAAACCTAACGCTGAAGAGACAACAGCAATTATTGAGAGTTACAACAAAGGTGAATGCTTACAGGCTCTCGCTGATGCTTTTAATTTATCGCCTCGTATGGTACGTAACACCTTAGAGATTAGGGGCGTACATTTACGTGATAGAAAAGAGGCTTCGGCTTGTAGAAACCATAGCAACGATCGTGAGCCTGAGTATATTCCTTCCCCAGAAGAGATTGTAGAAAAGAAGGCGATGTTCAAAAAAGCACACAGGGCTGAAAGACTCTTAGAGACTCGGCATGGCTATGAACAAACGCCTTCCGGTATTCGTGAGTGTTCCTCAGCACCCCTTAATTAAACATAAAAGAAAATGGCTAAAATGATAAGCCGCGATAATAAATATGTTTGGTGTGATGAATGTGCTGCTATTGTGATTACCATGCAAGAGATAAAAGATGAGTTGTGTAATAAGTGTTTGGCTAGAAGAGGTTGGAAAAGTCTTGGTTTATCAAGCAAAAACTTTCTTCGTGAGTGCAGAGAAAAAATAAAATGGCTAAGAAAAGAAACCCATTAAAAGTTGATCCTTCAAGGACAATAACTTTAAGGCGGATGTTTACGGCTGAACTGCTTAGACGGTTTGATCGTGTACGTCACAAAATTATTAAACTGATCGTAGAAGAAAATGCGTTTGGTTTAGACACTACTAACAATCAAATAAGGAATGAAGACAATGAAGACATTATGGGAAGTGATAAAAAGGCCAAGGTGGGGTTACTTTTGGTTTGGGGTGTTGATGGGCTGGATACTAATGGACTATCTCAAAAAGTAGAAAATCAACGATTCAAATTTCGTTCGACTGCTAAACAAGTGGAGGCTTTTCAGAAGTGGTTAGCAACACAGATTAAGGTAGACATCATTTCTAAGCAGATGACAGACAAGTATTGGGAAAAGTTTGTTGAAGATGGTTATAGGAGAGGGGCTGGCCGAGCTTTTGATGATGTTCGTAAGGCTAGCTTAGCTACTGAAGCTGGGGCAGGAGTAAGTGATTTTTTTGCTGGTACAAGAGCTGAGTTTTTAAGGTCTAGTTTTGGAAGACCCGTTGCAATCAACAAAGTTAAACTGTTGGCTGCTAGAACCTTCTCAGATATAAAAAATGTAACGGATGTGATGGCAACACAAATCCGCCGCGAACTTGTAGATGGTTTAGTAAAAGGCGACAACCCACGAACAATAGCAAGAGCTATAACCAAAAAAGTAGACACGATTGGCAAGACTAGAGCCGAACAGATTGCAAGGACTGAGATTATTAGAGCACACGCAGAGGGACAGTTGGATTCGATGGAAGCTTTGGGGGTTGAGGAAGTCAACGTGATGGTAGAGTGGAGCACCGCTGGTGATGATCGTGTTTGTCCGCGTTGTATTGATATGGATGGTGCTGTATTGCAGGTTAAAGAATCTCATGGTCTAATTCCTCGCCACGTTTTGTGTCGTTGTGCATTTATCCCAGCTAACCTCGGTGAAAGCCCGAAGGGACAGATTAGAGGCAAACCAAAAATAGATAAAGCAATTGACGATTCACTGAGACATGACTTGCCAAAGGGACGATTGATAAAAGGAAAACGAAAATTCAAAGATCCCAAGACAGGCAAGTTTACAGTGTCACCATCCGAAGGCAAAAAGTCTCTGGCCGACTTAAAGAAAACTACAAAGTGGCAAGGAGCTGATGTTAAGATCGCTAAGGCTAGACCACCGGGATTATTGGATGATCCTCTGAAACCTACTAAGCCTGTAGCACCCGGACTAAAGCCTAAACCTGTTGAACCAAAACCTACAAAGCCAGTCAAAGTAAAACCGACAGCACCAAAAAGACCAAGAGCAAAACTAGAACCAGTTGTAGAGATAAGGCCAGATACAATAAAGAAAGGGTTGGGAGAAAAAATACCAACTAAAAAACCTGTAAAAGTTCAAAAGAAGAAAGCAGAAAAACCCAGTCTATTAAAAGAAAGAACTGATACATCCAGGCTGAATGCAGAACAAAAAAGGGCCGTGTCAGAGATTAAAGGAAAACTTACTGGTGATATGAGTCCAAAGGTACAAAAGATATTGGAAGAAACCAATATTGTACTGTATGAAAAACAAGAGGATCTGGCTAAAGAAATGGTTTCTGTTTGGGGTGGAAAAGTCAGTGATAGGAAAGCAACTCAGGGATTCTTTAGGAGATCAAAAAATCAAGTGCATGTAAACCTTGGCGGACTGAAGCAGGGTATAAAATCTCAAATTGAGTCTAAAACAAGTTTGTTAGCCCATGAGCTATCTCATGCTATTGATGCAAAAGGTGGAGTTAAAGGACCACTAAGTAATTTGAAGTCTTGGAAGAAAGTTTGGAAGAAAGAAATAGAACAAACAGGAATTCTAAGCAAGTATGCTCAAGTAAATCCAGCCGAAGGCTTTGCTGAATTTGGAAGGGGATTATTGGGTTCAAATGAAGCAACAAAAAAACTACTTAGAGAAAACTTGCCTGAAAGTTACAAGTTTTGGAAATCAAAAGGGTTAATCAAATGACAATCTTAAAAGAGATACTGACAAAACCTATCAAGGAAGAAGGTATGATAGGAGATGATGCCTCAAAAGAAATTTTAGACAAGACAGAAGAAGAAAAGACCAAAGCCATTATTATAAAAGGAGCCAAAAGTTGAATGACTATACTGAAATAGAAAAGAGCATTTTGAAGGTTCTGTCTGATGGAAATGCACACACAAAAGAAGAGTTGTTGGCTGTGTTGCCTGATGAACTGACTTCTGTAAGCACGCTAAGAGTACACATACACAAGCTCAGAGTTAAACTAAAGCAAAAGGGACATGATATTGTTTGTCAGTTTCAAAATCGTCGCGGTTTATACCGTCACATGAGGCTTTTGGCTACAAATTGGGACAAACAACCCTAAGATTATATCTTTAAGAAGGTTTTTGGCTGCTACAGGTATATAGCGTAAAGTTAGGGTATGGAAATCCTACTTGCTAATCTGTCCCACAAAATACGTCGGGAAAAGCTACACGGTCGTGAACATCTTGTAGCACCTCTTACACTAATTGTACCCGGTGTACTCGACGGCTCTAAAGGGCCTTTGTTCTATCCTACCGAAGAGGTTCTGAAAGACCCTTCGGTTTGGAACCACATACCGATTGTGGTTAATCATCCAACTGAAAATGGGAAACCGACATCTGCCCGCAAATCCAATGTCTTGAATGAGCATGGTATTGGTATCCTGTTGAACGCCGGAGGAAAAGATAAGCTTACCGCCGAAGGCTGGTTCGACATAGAGAAGACTCAAAAAATAGACGCGAGGATTTTAGATGCACTAAAAGCATCAAGTCCAATTGAACTTTCTACGGGTCTGTTCACTACCAACGAGCCAGCCCCCTCCGGTTCTGAATTCCAAGGCACTTCTTATGATTTTATAGCACGCAACCACAAGCCCGATCACTTGGCTATTCTGCCTGATAGTGTTGGGGCTTGTTCTATACGTGACGGCTGTGGTGTGTTAGTCAATTCTTTAGAAGGCACTCAAAGCATTCTTTTTAATCAGCCTTCCCATGAATCTCTACGACAAACTCTAAACACTTTGCTTGACGCAAGGTTTGGAACAAATACGTTTGTTGTAGAAGTGTTCAACAACTTTTTGATTTATGAGTTAGATAACAAATTCTTTCGGATTGGTTACTCTGCTGATTTAAGAAGTGACAATCCTGCCAAGATAAAACTCTCTACTGATTCTCCTGTTGAGGTTATTAGAGTGGTTCAATATAAACCCGTTAGAAATACTAACAATGAAAGGGATGACTCTATGAGTATCTCAAAAGAGAAGAAGAAAGAAATGGTTGATTCTCTTATTGGCAACGAGTGTTGCTGGGAAGAGGATAACCGAGAAATGCTAAGTGGCTTAACAGACAATACTCTTACGGGTCTTGTCGAACAAGCTGAAGAAACCAAAACCATGGAACTTGTTGCTAACACTGCAAAAAAAGGTTTTGAGGATAAGGAAGGAAATGCCCACACGTTCAATGCTAAGGAAGGCAAGTGGGAAAGCAAAATGAAAGAAAAGGAACCGACTGAACCTGTGGAAAACAAAAAGGAAGAGAAGACTGAGGTTAAGGAACAGAAGCCTCAGACTGCTCAAGAGTGGATTGATGCTGCTCCCGCTGAAATTCAAAGTGCCGTGCGTAATGCAATGGACATTGAAAACCGCGAGAAGCAAGAGCTTGTGACGATGCTTACTGCGAACGTGGAAGGGGATGCTAAGGAAACTTTTGGTAAAAGTCTTCTCCAGAAACCTCTTGACGAGTTGCGACAGTTGCAGCAGTTGCTTCCTAAGCAGGAACAACCTGACACTCGAACTGTGATGAACTTTAGTGGTGCTTCTACGCCTGCGAGCGGGCAAAAGAAAGAGTCTAAGTCTCGTGGCGAAGGAATCCCGGCACCTGTAATTAACTGGAATAAAAACTAGTCTGTAAAACAGACGTAAAAATATGAAAGGAAAATAATTATGGCTGAAGGAAATAACATTCTACTGAATGATATTACTGCCAAAGGCGTATATCTTGAGGGTATCATCGACGGTGCTTTGAAGCCCGGAACAATTATGGAACTTAAAGACGCTGTTGCAGCTATCAATGGTCGTTTTACTTGGCGACGTTATCAGTCTGGTACTGACGGTGATCGACAAATAATTGCGGTTTTGTTGCCTGATAAGCTTCAAGGAAAAATTGCAACTGATGCTTACTCTGACGGTTCACGTTGCTTCATGTACGTGCCCCAAGCTGGTGAACAGTTGAATGTGCTTGTTGATGATATCTCTGGAACAGGTGACGATCATGCTATTGGTGATTTGTTCATAGTTGATACTGAAACTGGTAGACTGATTGCAACAACTGGTGATCCTGAAAGTGAGCCTTTCCAATGTATGGAAGTGGTTACTGATCCAGAAGCTGACACCCTTGTCCATTGTATTTACACTGGCTACTAACAGAAAGAAAGGAGAACATTTAATATGTTTCGTGATTATATTCAAAATGGTCAAGCTCATGGTGTTGTAGGCGAACAGCTTATGGATTGTGGTTTTGATACCGGATTGTACCGCCCATTTTTTGCCTCCGACGGTAAGCCCTGTGTAACTATCAATACAGGAGAAACGAAAGTTGACGAAAAGTCTGGTTTGGTTGTTCCTGTCACTGAGGAAGTCCTAATCAATGATCTACAAGGTAGAGGAATTGATTATCCACTTGGCAATGCCCAAACTTCTCTCAGAAAAGATGCTTGGTTAGAGTTGGATCGAGTTGTCATCCGAGCAGCCCGAGAAAGGCTAAGAGCTTGGGGAGACTTGTCTGCTGCTAATACTGTCGGTGGTTTTGATGGTATGGCTAAGACAGTGCTTGAGTGGGAAAACATGGATGATCCCGGTGAGGCTGTTGTAGACATGGATGGTCTAACTCCTGGCCGATCCGATGCACCTCAATTCCAACTTGAGGCCATCCCACTGCCGATTACTCACTCTGACTTCTTCTTCAGTAAGCGTCAGATTGCAACCTCTCGCAACAGTGGAACACCTCTCAACACTACAATGGCAGAAATGGCTGGTCGTAGAGTTGCTGAGTCCATTGAAAAGACGTTGATTGGTGTTGAAGCAGGTTTGGCTTATGGTGACGGGTCTGGTATTTACAGCCAAAGCAATGGCTCCAATACTATCCCGCGTATTTATGGCTATACCAACTTCCCCGACCGTAATACCAAAGCGGATATGACCGCTCCTACTGGGTCAAATGGTACTACGGTTTTGACTGAGTGGCTTGCATTACGTGACCTGCTTTATACAGACCGTTTCTATGGTCCGTACATCGTTTACACTGCTGCAAACTACGATCAATTCCTAGACAATCTGTTTAGCACCACAGAACCTTCTGCTGGTACTCTTCGCAAAAGGCTGCTGGAAATTGACGGTATCACTGATATTCGCCGGTTAGATTTCCTGCCCGGTACTTCGAGTGGTGCAACCCATGATGTTATTTTCGTTCAGATGACTTCTGACGTTGTTCGTGCTATCAATGGCATGAGTCTCACAACGGTTCAGTGGCCTTCTGACGGTGGATTGCGTCTGAATTTCAAAGTTATGGCTATCAATGTTCCCAATATCCGCTCCGACATCAATGAGCGTTGCGGTATTGCCCATGGAACAAGTGCTTAGCGTGTCGAGTCTAACCCTCTGCTGCTTTTGGATGGTGGCAGAGGGAGCTGTATTTTTCTAAACACATTTCTTAAAGGAGCGTAAAATGCCCAAATTCAGAGTTCTTAGGGGTCGCCACACAGAAGGAAAACATCCTAACGGCGATCTAATCATCTTTTGTGGTCCCCGAACTATCAGAGAAAGAGGTAAAGAGGATGTCTTTATTCCGGGTGATGTTGTAGACAGCAAAGCCAATTTGATGATATTGAACAAACAATCATCTATCAAGTTTGACAAAGTTCCTGACAATACCCCAATCACGCATAACAGTGGACAACCGTTAAAAGTTGTCGGTAAAAAAGCTTCGGCTTTGGCAGTTGCAGAAGTTGAAAATGATGGCTTGGAAAGTTTGACCAGAGCCAAATTGGTAGAAATTGCAGAGGAAGAAGAGGTTGATGTTGATGCAACCATGAAAAAAGACGAGATTGTCAATGCTATCCGTATTGGTCGTGACTTAGCCAACAACAACTAGCTTTTGAAAAGGAATTGTTGTTATGGCAAACCGAGTAACAGCTACTGATGTACAACGGATTGTAGACTCAGACCCTGACATCAATATGGTTCCTTTTATTGCTGCTGCAAATGCTTTAACAGATAAGGTCTCTTCCAATGATACTGGAGGCGTGTTAAATGCAGCATTGCTAAAAGAGATTGAACGAAACTTAGCTGCCCATTTCTACTCTTTACGTGATCCTCTTTACACATCTAAAACGACTGGAAAAAGTGAGGGGAAATGGGAGCCTAGAAGTTATTTGAAAGCAGCCCAACTTTTGGATATTACAGGCTACTTGATTTCAATTCAAAGTAATAACCGTGCTAGCATGTCTTGGCTTGGCTTGGCTCCTTCAGAACAAACTGACTATTTGGATAGAGATTAGCAAATGCCAAGCCTTGAAGTTAGCGGTTTGAAACAGGATGCAGTGTTGTGGACAGCAGCCGGTTTGGATGATGAGGCAGTTGTAACAATAAATGCAGCGGTTGAAATTAAGATAAGAACTGAAAAGAGAAGAAAAGAATCTGCTGCTGCCCAAGCTGATCCTGTTGCAACTGTACAGATGGTTTGGGTAGACCGAGAGATTGCAATTAAAAGCATTATATGGATTGGAACTTTAGAGGCTTGGAATGCTTTAAGTACCAAAGCTGATTTGAAACAAGTAATTATCTACGAAGAGATTCCAGATATTAAGGGCAGAGACTTAGAACGAACTGTAACACTACAAAAGTTTGGTGACTCTTTACCTGCACTAGCATGAAAATCATCTATAAAGAATACCGCGAAGTACGAAACCAGATCAATGATGCAGATATTGCATTGTTTCGTCCTGGATGGAAACCTTCAAGCAATATGATTGCCTATTTTAGTCACAAGCGTTCACCTTACTGTCATGCGGCTATGGTTGCATGGTGGCATCAACGGTTATTTTTACTGCATACAGTTCAGTGGCGTGGAGGTGAAGGGCTTGCGTTGTCGCAGCAGGTTCGAGATTATCCCGGTCATTGGGACATCTACCGCGTAAAGAAAGGACGAAAGTTCAATTCTCAAGCTGCTGTAAATGCTGCGATTGATGCTGTTGGTAAAAAATATGGATGGTGGGCTTTGCTTCGTGCTGCTGTAACCCATTTGCCTATCGTTCGACTAAAGTTTCCTCCCAGAAAAGAGGATGGGGAAAACAGTCATTTGGCTTATTGTTCAATGGCTGTAGATCGTTGGGTGCGAGCGGGTGGGCAAGATTTATGTCCAAACCTTGCAGGCAAGTTTACAGAGCCGGGAGACATAGCAAACTCCGGTTCTTTGAAATACATGTTTACACTCAATTTTACTTTAGGAGTTTGAGATGAAAAGAACCCTCAAAATTGTGGTGTTGTTTTTGCTTCTGATTTTGTTGTCTTGGATGGCTTTACCTTCTCATGGACAATGTGAAAATGGTCAATGCCAATTACCACAATATCAAACACCACAAACCTTCGACTATGAAGGTTGGCGAGCCTCAATCAAAAAGCCTACGCCCGATAAACCTTTAAGAGCTTGGAGGTACATAAAACGTGAGAAGCATTACAAAAGTGTATTACGTGTAATGACTCAAGATCAAGATGGAAAAAGTAGCTTGGGGTCAGGTTGTAGTATTCAATGGAACAAACGGATTGTTATTCTCACGGCAAGACACGTTATTATGAAGGCTAGACGTGTTTTTATAAGACACAGATTACGTTGGATAAAATGCCGGGTGTTGGGAGTTGATAAGAAATGGGATGTAGCAATCCTAGAACCTGAAAATACTGAAGGTCTTCGGGCTGTTCAACTTGCTTCATTTAAGTCCCCGAGATTGAAGGTAGGAGACCGTGTAGAGTCTTGTGGTTTTGGTAATCCAGAAAATCGACTAGCTGCAAACTCTGGTGTCTTAAAACAATATCTTATGTCTGGAAAAGGTAGTGATTATACTGACTGGTTTGAAATCTCTGGCCATGCTCGAAGCGGTGATAGTGGTGGTCCCGTTTTCAGGGGTGATGAAGTAGTTGGTATCATTTGGGGGTATGATTATGAAAAAAGAAATGGAGTGACAGCCACACAGTTTGGGCGATTGCATGTGATTTGTACAAGCATACTCGGCGAGGAAAAAGAGGTTACAACTGTAGTTGATCGACCAGTAGTTGCAATCAATCGGGCTGGCTTGTTTGACTGTCAACCTCCGAGGCTGTTTAATAGACCCCCAGCACAACGTACACCGGCTCCACAACCGGCCCCACAAATAACTGTACAAGCCGATCCTCGTGTTGGTAACAGTCTTGCAAGTATTGATCGGAAACTAGACCAAGTTATTGTCAACACTGCCACAACTATGGAAGTCGAAGAAGAAAAAGAGAGTGAGGCTAATCCAGGCGTGCTTATCCTAATTATTGTTGCTGGTTTGGTGCTAGCAGCTTTTGCCTTTTACAAAAGAAATCCAGGAGTTTAATTATGTCAGGCATTATTTTAATACCGACTGCCTACATTGTTGCAGCTATAGGTTCGATTGTCGTTGGGTTTATTTTCCTTGCCCTATACAATCGTCGTGAAGATCGACGCGAGTGGGCACAAAAAGCATCGGCTATTTGTCGAGAGTGGGGACTTACTCGCATAGCTGATTTGCTCGATGCTTATGCTCGCGGTGATTACAGTCAAATTGTACGTACATTAAGACAGTTCGTATTAGAAATGCGTACTGGGCCATCTGCGATTGTTGAAATGCTTTGGGATGCGACATTAAAGGTAACAACCTACGTTGCTCAAAAAGATCCAGAAAAGGCTGTTCAACTGCGTCAGATTCTTACAGCCACGAAGATAACCACTGTTAAGAAAGATGACTAATGAGCACCCAAACCGAGCAAGCTATTTTCAAAAAACTAGATGATATTAACACAAAAGTTGACAGGATGGATGTCAAACTATCTAGCTTTATGGCAGTTGATGAAGTAAAGACTGAGATACATGATGCGGCTGCAAAAGTGGTATTTGGAAATGGAAAGCTCGGTTTGAATGCAAAAATGTGGATTGTGTGGACCTTGCTCGGCGGTTTGGGTTTTGTAGTTGTAGCTTTAGTTGTGAATTGGGTTCAGAACCATTTCGCATCTTGTCAAATCTAAGAAATAAAAATGCCCTACGCTTCTTCAACTAGCACTGATAAAGTTCCCTACACTGGTGCATTCCAAGCTGTGGACTTAGGTTTGCAGTCCCTTTCTACCACAGGGGATGTCTTAGCTGGTAAATTCAAGATTGATTGCACCATCAACCATGAAATTTATGACGATGGCAGCGACAATCTGGTAATCCAGAATTTGAACCAAGGCGAGAATATTAGGTTCCTCGTTAAAAATGCAGCAGGAGCAAACATTGAATTGCTGACCCTGGATGGCAATCCTGGCAATGTGGGGATAAACAACTTTAACCCTCAGGCAGTATTACATATAGTTAGAACAACAACATCAAGTTCTTTTACTCTCGATATTGACACTGCCTCTGGATTAACTACGGCGGATACCTTATTTACAATGTCCAGCGAAACTGTTGAAAAGGCTCGTTGGTTTATTGATAAGAGCGAGTCAGAAAACCTCCGACTTTCAGTGGGTACAACAACCCAAATTGCCACATTTGCGCAAGATGGTAATGTGGGTATTGGAACAAGCCCTAACCCCTCTTTTAAGTTGGATGTACAAGGCACTTTTAGAGCCGATGGTGTTGCATCTTTTGGTGATGATGTAGGGATTGATGCAGATAATAAAAAGCTATCTTTTGGTGTCGATGGTGTACTTAATAGCTATTTACAATGGACGGGCTCCGCTCTTGAGATAGTTGCTGTTGAACAAGACATGGACTTGGTCTTTAAGATTGATGATGGAGGAGTGGTAAAATCCATTACTTGGAATGCTGATGTAGACCAGTTAGAGCATAGTGCGGGCTTATTCAATTTTGCAGACCACATACAAATCTCAAGCGGTGTTTTATTTTTAGCTGAAACCACTACACCTACTCCTATTGATAGCAATGGGGCACTATACACTAAATCAAACAACGAGTTATTTTTCCAAGATGGTGTTGGAGCAGAGCATTTATTGCACGGTGATTCTTTTAGTAATATGTGGTTTCATTCAGCTAGTGTTTCAACAATTGCTATTGGAACAACCGATGAATTTAACCTCATTACATCATTTGCAAATGTTGGTGAGGAAGATGATTTAGGTAATGCTTCTGCAAATATAACAACAGATGAAATAACAATAGGAGCAAATGGTAGTGGAAAATACAATGTAACTTTCCATGCCTCTATCACATCCAGTGGTGGCAATAGCACTATGATTGTTGCTATAGGAATTGAACTAGCCACGCCACTTGTCATTTCTGCTGCAACAAATGCAACACCAATTGTTTGTACCAGTGCTGGTCATACTCTTATGAATGGGGATATGGTAACCATCGCTGGAGCAACGGGCAATACAGCAGCAAATGGAGATTGGATTGTGGATAGTGTTGCTGGGGATGATTTTACATTGCTTGATTTGGATGGAGTTAATTCTGTAGGGAATGGTGTTTATGATGCAGGCACTGGAAGCGTGGATATTCTATATCCCGGCAACTTGTTGATGCATCGAGCGGTAAGCCAAAATGACCAAGGAGTAGGTGGTGTTGATGCAGACATAAATATTCTTGTCTCTGATAAAGTGGCCCTCTATGTTGCAAATGTTAGTGGGACAAATGATTTAGAAGTTCTTGCTGTAAGTTTAGCTGTATTCAGAATTGGAGATTAAGATGCCTGTATCTGTAAGTAGAGACAGTGTAAAAGCACCACATGGAACTATGCGGTACAACGTCCTAGTTGATGGATTGTGGTATCCATTACAGATCAAAACGGATATGCCTGTATTTACTGATGATGATCGACCTAATGGACAAGAAGTTCGTATTGATTATTTAGGCACACCACAAGCAGAGCCATTTGATTTTAGCGATATTACAGGATTAAGGGCTTTCCGTACAGCCTTACCAGCAACAATACCCATGAAAGTAGCATTTACTGCACTGGTGATAAGTGCAATTAACGAAGATCCAAGCGTTTAACACAAACTATTAAGGAGTAAAACATGAAACAGTATATTATCCCTGAAAATTTAGTCCAGATGATTGACAACTGGTGTAGAAGTCAACCACCTGTTCAAATTGTGGGTGGTCTACAAGGACTCGCTGATTATGTGGAGCCTGAAGAAGAGACAAAAGCTGAAGAAACAAAAGAAACAGCGGAGCCTGAAGAAAAGGAAACTGAATAGTGGCTCAAGTAATAGCAGCACATATAACGAATAGAACCCTCTATTTTATAGTGTCCGATTCCACTGGGCAGTATTGGAATGGTAGTGCTTTTGAGACTTATAATGCTGCCAATATTGCTACTTATGATGTTGCAATGACTGAAGATGTCGGGCTTGGTGTTTATAGAGGTACTTTTCCTGCTGGTATTTCTGCCGGTATTTATGAGGTGACTGTTAAAGATACTGAGACTGGTACAGGAACATCTTTAGAGGTCTCTGATTTGGTTGTCGCTGTTGCCTCTTTTGCTTGGGATGGTACTACTCTCAGAGAAGATTCAAACACCTCAGCAATAAACAACGACGCACAGAGTTCAACTGACTTAAAAGACTTTGCCGATGACGGTTATGATCCAGCAACCAACAAAGTGCAAGGGGTTGTGTTAGTAGACACCACAACGGTCAACACAGACATGGTGGCAGAGGCTCCTACAGTAATTGCAATTCGCACTGAAATGGATAGTAATAGTACACAACTAGCAGCAATAGTCGCAGACACTAATGAATTACAAGTAGATTGGACTGATGGTGGTCGTTTGGATTTGCTACTTGATGATATACCAACCACTGCTGAATTTGAAGCCCGAACTATTTTGGCCGCTGCTTACTTTGATCCTGCTGTTGATGCTGTAGCAAATGTTACTCTGGTTGCAACCACCACAACCAACACAGATATGATAACTGCTGCTGGTATAGACACAGTTCTAACATCTTCGCATGGTGCTGGTGCTTGGACAACCAGTGGCGGTACAGGAAGTGGGGCCAGAACTGTAACCATCGCAGTTGATGATGGAACCACTGCCATAGAAAGTGCAAAGGTTAGAGTTACGAAGGGTGGGGAGTCATTCCTTGCAGAAACAGATGTTAATGGTGATGTCAACAGCGGAAGCGGTTTTAGTTTAGACGATGGTGATTGGACTGTTTCGATTACTGCTGCTGGATTCTCGTTTACCCCCGTTACATTAGCTGTTTCAGCCAATACCGATATTACCTATTCGATGACACAAGTTTCGTTGCCTGCAAGCAGTCCAACTTTGGTAACTGGTTTCCTTTATACCTACGACGAAGATGGTGTAGTTGAGGCTGGAGTCACTGTCAACATCCGTTTCATAACTCTTGCAGGTACAGGGTTTGCTTTTGACACAGCGATACGAACTGCAACCTCCGCCGCTGACGGTTTAGTCTCATTTACTAATTTGTTTCCGGGTGCTGATTATGAACTAAGGAGAGAAACCAACGGAACATGGAAAACCGTAACGGTTGCTTCAGACGCTTCAAGCACTTTTGCTTTGCCAAACTTCTGGGGAATAGATGAATAATGGCTGACATCAAAGGGATTAAAAAAGTAGGTCAAGCATTTAACCGTCTCTCAAAAAAAGCCGGTAAAAGTCGGATTAGCGTAATTACTGGATACAACGCAAACTATGCTCTTGCGGTCCATGAAAACAGAAAAATGGAAGCTCGAAGACGGTTATCGAAAAAGAAGAAAAATCCTAAAGCACAATGGAAGTTTTTGGAACAACCATCCCGAGAATTTGCTGGTGAACTAGCTAGAATTGTTACTGTTGTTATGAAAAAGACAGGCAATATGGAATTGGCTCTAGTAACTGCTAGTATGAGGTTACAGCGAGAAAGCCAATTACTAGTTCCGGTTGACACAGGAAATCTGAAAGGAAGTGCTTTTACAGAGGTAGAGAAATGAGTGGAAGCCTTGCACATTCTCCCTCTGAGATAATACAAAACCTAATAGTCGATTTGGGCTTAGGGGTGTTGCCATCGGCTGGAGGAAGTTGGCCAGTTTATAGGGCAGGTGTACCAGACACACCCGACAACGTAATAGCAGTAATAGGAACAGCCGGAGTAATACAAGGCAGAAACCATGCAACCAGCGAAACCATCCAACACTTTGGTTTACAAATAACTGTTAGAGCCACAACACACACAATCGGCGATGCTAAAATTCGAGCCATCGCAACCAGTTTTGATGAGAATGTTTTAAGAGATAGCGTAACAATCAGTTCAAATGTTTATGTTGTCCAAGCAATAACAAGGAAGAGTGGCCCAATTCCACTAGGTGACGAAAGCCCAGAAAGCAAACGTCAAATTTTTACACTTAACATTACAGCCTCAATAAGGCAATCTACTTAAAAGGAGATTTTATTATGGCAGCCCCAGTAGCAACAGCTAGATCAAGTATGGTAGGTGTTGGTATCCCATTACAAGATGGTTATCAAACGCTGATTACTATGTCTACAGTTCCCGCTATCAAATTCTATGAAAGAACTGTAACGCCCCCAGGTGTTGACGGTGGAGACCCCATCGAACGTACTACCATGCACAACACTACATGGCGTACTTTCGGTGCTCGTAGCCTCAAAACGCTTACACCTGTCAGTACTACTGCTACTTATGATCCAGTAGTTTACGATCAGATTGTAACGTCTTTGAATGTTGAACAGACCATCACTGTGACTTTTGCAGATGGTTCTACAATCGCATTTTATGGGTACTTGCAAAACTTCGAAGCCTCAGAGGCTGTTGAAGGATCAGACCCCGAAGCCTCTTTAACTTTCCAGCCCACCAACTGGGACCCGACCAACAATGTTGAAGCTGGTCCTACGGTTGTTGAAGTTGTTGGAACTTAATTCTAACCACTAAAGGGGCACTTACTATTTTCCCAGAAAAGAGGAGCGAAAGATGATTGAGAGTTTGAATTATGATTTAGCATTGATTGAAATCCCTGTAACAATTGGAGATAAGAAATTTATCCTCCGCGAAGCTATGGAAGATGCAGCTTGTCAATACCAAAATGCTTTGTTTCATGGAATGATTTTAGGTGAGAGCGGAAAGCCTGTCAAGATTCGTAACATGGCAGATACCGAGCCTTTGCTTGTGTCTCTGTGCTTGTTTGATGCTGAACTTAATACTAATGTTAGTCTTGAAACTGTAAAAGCACTTCCTTCTAGAATTGTAAAAGATTTGTTTAATAAGGCTAAAGAGATTAGCGGTATTGATGAAGCAGACACAAGGGAATCCTTGCGTGATGAACAAGAGGCACTAAACAAAAGAATTAAAGCCCTTGATGATGCAGCAGCAAAAAAAGTGCCGAGCATTACGACGGATGGTTCAGATTAGCTTTCGAGTTGAACATGCCCTTGCGTGCGTGCATGGAAGCACATACGCATAGAGAACATCAGGCTGCTATAGCTTGGCTTGACAAGGAAATGAACAATCCAACTATAGATCAGCATTACATGATGCAAATTGCTCAACGGGTACAACAAGGTAATGCCAAACATCCCGACAAAGTTAGTCTAAAACATCAAATACTCAATTTCATAACTGGCAAAAAGCAAACCAAAAAACCAATAACAAAAGACCAATCCATTGCCCAGTCTAAGGCTGGATGGTTTGGTGGTTTAGGAATCAAGCGGAATAAAAAATAGTGGCTGCTGAAACAGAA
>SDBT01008174.1_pt1 | contig 17117 bp, 12 predicted proteins | sample 2277101 | NCBI WGS metagenome assembly SDBT01 (sample SAMN10404973, study PRJNA504765) | marine sediment metagenome | isolation source: marine sediment core GS10_PC15, 103 cmbsf | place: Arctic Ocean: Southern Knipovich Ridge | collected 2010
GGCTTCAGATAAACCAGATTGTACTGTCTCGAGCCTGGATCGGCCTCCATCCCGCATGAATCCGTTTGCGTGATCGCATAGAAGGATTCATCATCCACCTGATACAGCAGGACCAGATCGCCCGGCTGCATCTTCCTGATGCACCCCATGCTTTGGGGACTCTTCGTCGAATTGCGGCCCCCGGAGCCGAACCGCTCGTTGGGATCATTCCCGACCCCGTCGAGGTACGTCTTGCAGTGCCACCCGCGACGCCCTCGCTTCAACATCAACCGGCTCTTCTGGACCCAAATATTCACGGCGTATTCCTTATCACCCGACCACAGGGATCCCCGGGATGACGGGGCTGCCCATTCGCGGGATCCCAGATTATCTAACAAGTCCATGCTCCGCTGTCAACAAAATACGGTTAGCGTTCCGTAGGTACTACTAGATACTAGATAAAAAAATGGTTAACGTCCCTAAATACTGGGGAAAAAGAATGCGGTTAACGTCCCTAAATAAAAAAGCGCCTGCCCGCCGAAGTCCTCCGAGTCTACTCCGCCGAAGTCTCCAAGGGCCGTAGCGCTCCGAAGCCTTGGCGAAGGAGGGACGAAGGCAGGTCCCTGGATAACTTAGATAACTAGATGAAAGATACATGCGGTCATGTATAGAAGCTGACCTGGCCCACCTGCCCGGTCCGGTCGCGGAAGGTTCCGTAGTGAGGGCCCTCCTCGGTGATCCAATGATCGATGTAGTAGGGGACGGCGAGGAGGCGGTGGCGGCCGGGGGGGAGCTTCCGCGCGTCGAAACCGAGAGGTGCGTTAATCAGGTCCGCACCTGTGAGGGTCGGTTCAGGGGCGGCGGCGTACTTGACGGGGTGATCGTCGATCAGGAATTCCACCCGCTGGAGATACAACGGGGGCGGTTCGGAGTTAAAGGCAGAGTCCGGGAGCTCTGCGCGAACCGAGAGTTCGCCAACGTCGTTCAGTTTCTGCCCGTCCTCAATTCCGATGAGCTTTATAGGCGGGACGTCCGGAAGATCTTTCGGCCGCGCCGGCAGCGCAGATCCCGTGAGCCTCGCCACCTGGTTAAAGTACTGCCACTTCCCCACCGTATTGATCTCCCAGTTAACCGGAATGGACTGAAACCCCTCGCGGTAATTGTTTACGCCCTGGTGAAACAGCGCGAAGGAGGCGCCTTGCTCGAGGCACGTCATCATGCAGAAGATGCTGGTGTCCTCCTTGAGCAGTATCGGTTTGGTTCCCCCGGTGCGCTGGTGGGCCTTGTCGAGTTGATCCTTCACTCGCTGAGGGTCCCCGGACGGGGTGTTGAGGATGAGAAAGTCCATCTGCTCGTATAGTTCGTCGGGCAGCTCGGCGACCTCGAAGGTTCCCGTGGAGATCGGGAACACCCCGTTGGAGGCTTCCCTGACCATGTCCATCGCCAGGTGCACGCGGGAGGCCCGGAGTATCCAGTGTTCGTAGAGGGGATGGTTGCTCTCGTTCCCGAGCTCGATCAGTATTTTTCGCTTTCCGGAATCGACCAGAAACTGCACAGCGTTGGTGATGCATTTGCGGATGAGTGCGTCGTCCTTATCCACGGTGTCCTGGACCATGATGTTCTGGTCCTGCTGCGGGTAGAACAGCCCGATCATGATAACCATCCCCGCCTCGTCGGCGGCTTCGAGGACGCGGGAGAGGCGATCCATGTATGGGCCCTTAAGGTCCCCGGTCGGAGTATACGCGCTGTTGATCCACGGGTGGGACCCTCCGCGGCCTGTCGGTTGGTTGCCCATGAGGTTCACGTACACCATCGTGAGCCCGAGTTGGCGGTAGGTCGGGAGGGCGGCGATGAATTCATCGGTGTGACGGTTCGGGTTCCATGGACCGTCAGGGTATTCCCAATGCACGTATCCGAAGTACGGGTTGGCTTTGGTGGCCCACTCACCGTAGCGCGCATCGTCGAAGATGCAGTTGGCGGTCTTGAGCATGAGGAGCTTACCCCGCAGGTGCGGGTCGGCGTCGCGGAAGCCCGCTTCGGGTGTGTAGGTCAGGTGGCCGTTGACGGTGAAGTCCGGCCCGGAGATTTCGACGGTTGTCCTGGAACCAGCGAACATGCTTCATCTTCCTTTTCCCTGCCTTGTGCAGTTATCTGCGGACAGAGTTATCTGAGGTTATCTGGGGCTGCATACCAGTTCCTAAGTGCTGCTTGAGCGGGTGCCTTCCGCCTCTCTGGCAATTCTGCATCTCCATCATTCAAACATCAGCCCGTGTGCGGCGAGCATTTCGGTGAGCATCGGTTCGATCACGTCGAGGTCCCCGACAAGTGGATGGTTCATCAGCGCCAGCGTCGCGAGTTTTTTGCTGCGGGTCACGGCGGCTTCGACGGTGAGCGTCTCGTACGCCTTCAGCGCCAGGACCAATCCGCGATACGCCGCGGGGATCTTACCGACCGGCAGCGGGGTGGCGCCGCTGGCGTCGAAGCGGCAGACAACCTCCACCGTCGCGTCGTCGTCGATCCCCTCGACCGCTCCGCGGTTGGGGACGCTGGCGGCGATCTCGTCGCCCGTTCCGTCATGGATCGCCTTCATCACGGCGAACGTCACGTCGGAATATCCTCCCCCGCCGCGCCGCTCCAGTGCCGCTGGTTTGCTCACGGTCCCCGCCCTGCTCGCCTCGTCGAGCACCTCGCGCTCGATCTTCTCTACCGTCTGCGCTCGCGTCTCGGGCGCCGCCTTGGCGTCGGTGAGCTTCTGGTGCGCATGGAAGAAGTAATTCACGTAGGAGATCGGGACGGCCTGGATCAGTCTCGCGAGTGCCCCTTCGGAGATCCCCGCCTCCCCCCCTTCGGCGCGGTCGTCTTCATACAACAGCTCGATCGCCTCGCTCGTCACGTCCTTCCCGCCCGAGACGAACCGATGAACGAAACCGAAGTGGTTCAGGCCCACTGAATACGTTTTCAAGTCGCCGAAGCGGTCCTTGAGCTTCTCGTGGATTCGCCTGCGCATCTGCGGTATCCCCGAGCATAGCCCGACGATCCGCGCGTCGGTGTGCTTGCTGACCGCCTCCGTAATGATCCCGCTGGGATTCGTGTAGTTGAGGATGTACGCCTGCGGGCAAACCTCCGCCACGGTGCGGGCGATCTCGATCATCGGGCCAATAGTGCGCAACGCCTTCAGCATCCCGCCCGGTCCGGTCGTCTCCTGCCCGATGATCCCGTACTTCAGTGGGATGCTCTCGTCGAGGTGGCGCCCCTTCATCCCGCCCACGCGAATCTGCGTGATGACGAAGTCGCAACCTTCGAGCATCCTGTCCAATCGCGTATCGCTGGCGACCTCGATGCCGCGCTCCGCGCGCCCGATCATCCTCCGCGTCAGACCCGCCATGATCTCCAGGCGCCGCTCGTCCACGTCCATCAGGCGGATCGACTTTACGGCGACCTGCTCGGGCGGGGCGGCGATCAGCCCGTCTATCAGTTCGGGGGTGTATGAGCTTCCGGCCCCGACTATGCAGATTGAAATCTCTCTGGCCACGTCAGCCTTCCTCACTCTCGGTGCGGTCGCTCGGGGGCGGCGACAATTCGCCTGACTGCTTCACGTAATTCTCGAGCACCTTCTCGAAGAGCCCTCGCGGATCGCACCCGCCCAGGTACCCCGCCATTATCGCAGCACCGTATTCGGGCGGGAGATCCGGCGGTCTCGTGCGCGCGTTCGGTAGGTGTTCGCGAACCTTTTCCGAAAGCAGCTTCCAGAACGCCGCGGTCCCCTGCTCGATCACCCCACCCCCGAAGATCACGTCCGCATCGTCGCTACCGACGCGTGCGAGCATTGCGGTGGCGGCGAGTGCGTAATCGGCGGCAGCACGCTCGATCAGTGTGTCAGCCGCGTCGTCGTCCCCGCTGGCCCATGCATCGAATATCAGCGGGGGCGTCATCACGATGCGCTCGCGCGGGACCCGCCCGCGGAATATCGCCTCGCAATAATCACCCTCGCGAACGTCGAACCAGGCGAGCACCTTTTCCTTGAGAGGCGTCGGTTGCACGCGCCCGTCGATCATCCGCGCGACCAGCGCGACCAGCTCGTGACGCATATCGAACGTCCGCCCGATACTGAGGTGATCGAAGAGCTTCTCGTCACCGTATCGACCGCGATAGGCGCCGGTGAACCCGGAACCGTGCTGCAACATTGCGGCCGGTTCGCGCGAGGTGGCGCCCCAGAGCGCGACGATCCCGTCGTTGACTACTGCGCGCGTATCGAGCGGAATTCCCAGCGCCGCCGAAAGCTCCGCCGTCTGCATGGAAAGCTCATCGGCGAAGTCGATACCGTTGAGCCCGATCGCGCAGCCGGCGAGGTCACCGCGCGCGACGCCCGCTTGTTTGCAAACGGCCTCCACCAGTTGCCCCAGGACTGCGCAGGAGCGGTCGGAGGGTTTGCCCACGATGGCGGATCCGCCGGTGCGCTCAGCAGAGCGGATGCGACCGGCCGCGTCGATGATGACCGCGGTCGTCTTCGTCCCGCCACCGTCGATCCCGAGATAGATATTTTCGCTCATCGTCCTAGAGCTTCCTGCATTTGAGCGTCCGCCGTCCCATAGCGTACCAGAACGTACCAAAACGCAGACAAACGTACCAGAAGGTACCGAACGGTACGGCCGGGTACCGCGGCGTACCGGCCGGTACCGGAACGAACGGGGGCTTGTTCGCGTACACCATTTTGAAATCAGGGGTTAGCATTTTAGAGATGCCCGCCATGCGTTCTGAGACCAGGTGAGAGGGTAGAGGTGAGACCTGCCCGCCGCTGGCCCGCCTGCAAGCCGCAGGCCGGCAGGCAAGCAGGCGGGGGTGAGAGTGCGCCAGGATGCGTTGTTCGTTGCATATTTGTTTCTTCTGCTGTTCAATCCGCAATCTGCAATCCTCAACCTGCCTGCCGGCAGGCAGGTCTGCAATCGAGGGAGCGCATACTGCGCCTCCGTACTACACGACGGCTACCTCTTTTGCGCGCGCAAAACGGTAGGTTGGGGACCAGCCCGGCTTGCTAACCACCGGCCGGGCAGTGAAAAAGATTTTTTGATTTTCTAGCCGAACTTCGCACCCAACGGCGCACATCTGCGCGCGCAAACGGCACCTCACCACAGAGATCACGCGGGATGCAGAGAGAAGCGCAGGGTATGTCCCGATGCATCGGAGTACACCCTACCGAATAGTCTCCCCCCTGCTTACTCTATGACAAGCCGTGAATTCAGCTTGATCGGATTTGCGATGTTCCAGTGGTTCGGGGATGTCGCCATCACCGTCTCGTGGATTTTCCTGAACTGCTCCGTGGTCCCATTGCCTTTGATGCGGACGGTGTAGTTCATCTCGTCGTACCCGGGTTCGATCGATTCATCGAGCCCGAGAAAGCCCCGAAGATCCAGTTGGCCATTCGTCTCGATCTGGAGCTTCTCAAGCTGGAGTCCCTTGAGCGAGGCCCCACAGACATAGGCGGCGAGCATGCACGCATTGAAGGCGCTCATCAACAACTCCTGAGGGTTCGCGGCGGTGTTCGTACCAAGAAACTCCAACGGTTCGTCGCAGGGGATTGTGAAATCTCTCGGTATCGTGCGACCGGCGAGTTCGTAGGATTCGACGTGAGTAGCGGAGCGCATCCCGCCCTCCCAGGAGGTCGTCACTTGGAACTTCACCAGCCCCTTCGCCGGTTCCTGTGAGACGTCGTGCATTATCTGCTTGAGACCTTGAGCGTCGAACTCGTTTATCGTGTATGTCTGTCTCGTTTCCATGGTCCATACCTCCTCTGTCGATTGCTCGGGGGTGTGCACCGCCCGGGCAGTTTGCACTCACTTGCGCGACGCTGCTTGCGCGGCGGGGAGGCAAGTGAAGCCACCGCTACAATCCTAGCTGGCCGATGAGGAAAAGAGCGGGGCCCCGCGGGCAGTGAGACAGCAGGGAACGTTCGCAGTCCTGGGGCCCCGGGACTTGAAGGTGGTGCCCGGGAGACCGAGAATCGAGTTGAGTGCTGACCTACCTGCCGGCAGGTAAGTCGCTGATAGCTGAGAGCTAATTCTGAAATGGACAGCGGTGTGTACATCGCGGCGTTCCACCTGAGCGGTAATCGGAAGATACAGGTTGGCCGCTTGGGAGTCTTCGAGTTCCCGGCGGGGATTTACTACTACGTCGGATCTGCGCAGAGGAACCTCCACGCCCGCCTGGATCGCCACGCCCGCAAAGACAAGCCGCTGCAATGGCACGTAGATTACCTTTCCGCGAGGGGACGAATGCTCGGGGCGATCGTCTTTGACGGGGCAAAGAACAGGGAGTGCGAACTCGCGGAGGAACTCTCACAACTCTGCGTCCGTCCCATGAAGCGCTTCGGGGCGAGCGATTGTCGATGCGGTGGGCACTTGTTCTACAGTCTGCAATTAGAATGAAGGAGCCCCTCCGACCTCGCCAATTAACTTCGAGGGATTGCTTTTTGGGAGTCAATGCGAATAATCTCACGTTCTTGCGACTTGATTGAAAGGATCACCGGATGGGAGTGATAGACAAGGTTTTCAAGGCCTACGACGTGCGCGGGCTTTACGGTGAGGAGATCGACGAGGATTTCGCCTGGAAGATCGGGCACTCCTGCGGGCAGTTCCTTCGCAGTCTGCTCAGCGGGTACGATCGCGGGCAGGCGTCGTCGAACAGGCTTGTTATCGGGCGCGACATGCGCCCGCACAGCGAATCGCTCGCCCAGGCGGCCATCGAAGGCATCAGCGCCACCGGGACCGAGTGCATCGACATCGGGATGGTGGACACACCGATGGTCTATTTCGCGATCAACCATCTCGGGACCTGCGGTGGAATTCAGGTGACCGCATCGCACAATCCAATCGAGTACAACGGATTCAAGATTTCCGGTATGAAGGCCCGCCCGATCGGTGGGACCACGGGGCTCAAGGAGATCCAGCACATCGCGTCAACGCTTCGTCGGATGCCGATAGGCGCCTCCCTCTCCCCGGTGCACTCGATGGACCTGTGGGATGAATATCGCAAGCACGTCTGCAAGTTCCTGAGGCTGCCCCGGCATTTGAAGGTAATCGTCGACGCCTCCAACGGGATGGGCGGGGTGATGGTCCCCAAGGTGTTCCAGGAAGCAGGCGCCGACGTCAACATCGTCCCGCTGAACTTCGAGATTGGCGGTGAGTTCGTCCATCCCCCGAATCCGCTGGTGGCGGCGAACCTGAGGATGACGCGCACCGCCGTCCGCCGCCGCAAGGCCGACCTGGGAATCTGCATGGACGGGGACGCCGACCGCTGCATGTTCATCGATGAGAAGGGGCAGATCGTCGGGTGCGATCTGATGACCGCGCTGCTGGCGCGGTATTTTCTGAAGGATCAGCCCGGTGCGACGATAGTCTACGACCTGCGATCGTCCCGCATCGTTCCGGAGGAGATCCGGGCGGCCGGGGGGGTACCGAGGCGGGAGCGCGTCGGGCACGCCTTTATGAAGAAGGCGATGGCGGAAAATCACGGATTGTTCGGTGGCGAGGTGAGCGGGCACTTCTATTTCCGCGACAACTACTACGCCGATTCCGGGGCGATAGCGTTCGCGACCGCGCTTACCGTGATCGCGTCGCAGGACAAACCACTCAGCGAGCTCATTGCCCCGCTGAGGAAGTATTGGCAATCCGGGGAGCTGAACTTCGAGGTCGAGGACAAGGAAGCGAAGATGGACCAGATCGTCGAGAAGTTCTCCGACGCCGACATCGACCGCCTCGACGGAGTGACCTGCCAATACAAGGACTGGTGGTGCAACGTCCGCCCGTCCAACACCGAACCACTGCTGCGTCTGAACCTCGAGGCCCGCACCGAAGCGATGCTGAAGAAAAAACTCACGATCATCAAGTCCATCCTCGGTAAACCGGTGAAGCACTAGATTGCGGATTCCGCAATCATCAATCTGCAATCAAGTCACTCGTTCTCGACCCAGATGGGTGAGGACCAGGCGGTGTGGCCGTTCCGCTGGAATACGCGGACGCGGTAGTGGTTGAGGCCTGCGGGAGGATCGACATCGACGTGTTCGAGGGCGGTAGCGAATCCGCACTCTGGAATAGCGCGGTGGATCTTGACCTTGTGGGAGTAAAAGTAGATGCGGTCGGGGCGGGGGAGGTCCTCCGGGTCGATACCGTGGGTTTTGCGCACGTACTGGGCGGCCTCGGTGCGGAAATCGATTATGCGTGAGGCGCACATCGCCTCTGCAAGCGTCGTCTCCAGGACTTTTCCGTTCACAGTAATCGTCAGTGCATCGTCCGGGCGGGCTTCCAGTTCGAAGATCGTCGCTTCGGTTGGCAGCTCACCGTGCGGAGGGGACTGGGCGGTGCGGAAACCGAACTCACAGCGCGGACCAGGACCAGGACTAGAAAACTCACCGATCCACTGCCCCGCAGTCTTCCAGCACGGTTCTGCTCCTAAGACCGCCCCGTCGCGAACTTCGATTGAGCAGTCCCATTCGCGCGGGGGTGCGTCGGGGATGTCCTGCACCGTCGGGCCCCACCCTACCTCGACGCGGACCTTGCAGCGGATGCGCTTGCCAGCGGTGGGCGCGGCCCACGTTCCGCTATGGGTATGCACCGCGATCACGCGATTGTTTCGCAGCAGCTCGATGCGGTCTATCGCGTCGGAGCCCCGAACTTGCGCGATCGCCCGCAGCGGGCCCTTCTTGCGAATCTCGCTTCCCATGAATGCATCTTCGGTGCGGAAGTCCAGCTCGATGCGGTCGCCCGTCACCGCGTAAACCCTGCGGGCGAGAAATGCCTCCCACAGCGCCTCTCGCGAGAGCTGCTCTGCGTAAGCCCCCATCAGCCCCCACCCGTAGACACCGGGAAGACCGTAATGCGAATCCGCCGAGGCGATGATCCCGAACTTCAATCCGCGGTTGAGCCCGTCTTCAATTGTCCCGCCCGTCACTCCCGGGCCCATGTGCGGGTTTCGCCTCAGTCCGATCCATTCCTCATCAGACTCACTGCATCCATGGTGGGAGAAGATCTCCGCGAAGGGCGAGATCGCCTCATCGTGCACGGACCAGTCCTTCGATCGGACACCAGCGCGGTAGGCGGTGTGGTGCGGAATGGCGATCGTGCGCAGCTTGCGGGTGCGAATCTCCGCGTAAAGCTCCTGGAGAGTTTTACTGCAGAGCATCGGGGCGTGATCGTCGAGGAAGAAGACGTTGTGGTCCCCCCACCGCGCGTCGCCCTGCCATTCATAACCCGCAAATACCACCAACTCACCGTCGCGGTTATGCGCAGCGGCGAAGCGGGAGACTGCGTTCCAATGGGCCTCGAGCTGCTCGCCAGATCGCCAATCCTCCACGGGAAAACCGCTGACGTCCTTGCAGACGCAGGGATAGTACGCGATCGGCCAAAAATCGAGCACCTTCCTTGCGTGCTCGAGGGCGCTGGTCAACTCCGCCTCGCAGTCCCCTGTGAACACGCGAAGGTTCGTGTGCGCATCGCCCCAGAAGAGCTTGTATTGATCCATGCTTGCTCCACTCAGGCAGATTCGGGGAGTTCCGCACCCGCAGGTAAGTACCTCGTGAGATACTGCCCCGTGTAGGAATCTGCGTTGGCCGCGATCTGTTCCGGTGTGCCCTCCGCGACGATCCGCCCTCCGGCGTCTCCGCCCTCGGGACCCAGATCGATGATCCAGTCCGCGCACTTCACGACGTCCATGTTGTGCTCGATGATCACGATGGTGTTGCCCATGTCCGCTAAGCGGTTCAGGACGTTGAGCAGATTGTAGATGTCCGCGAAGTGCAGCCCGGTCGTCGGTTCGTCGAGCACGTATAGCGTGTGGCCCGTCGCGGTCTTCCCGAGCTCGGAGGCGAGCTTGACCCGCTGGGCCTCCCCGCCCGAAAGCGTCGTCGAGCTTTGCCCGAGCTCGACGTAACCGAGCCCGACGTTGTTTAGCGCCTTGAGCAGCCGCTTGATCTTCGGGAAGTTCTCCAGGAAGCTCAGCGCCTCCTCCACCCTCATCCCCAGGATGTCCGCGATGGTCTTGCCCTTGTATCGAATTTCGAGCGTCTCGCGATTGTAGCGGGCGCCTTTGCACTCCTGGCAGACGACGTAGACGTCGGGGAGGAAGTGCATCTCGATCTTCTTGACGCCCTGGCCTTGGCAGGCCGAGCAGCGCCCGCCCTTGACGTTGAAGCTGAACCGCCCGGGCTTGTACCCGCGAATCTTGGACTCGCGGGTCTTGGTGAACAACTGGCGGATCAGGTCGAACACGCCCGTATACGTCGCCGGGTTGCTCCGCGGTGTCCGCCCGATGGGGGCCTGGTTGATCTCGATGACCTTGTCGATCCGTCCGACACCGAGGATCTTATCGAACGCTCCCGGTTTGTCTCGCGAGGTGTACAGCCGCCTCCTCAGCGCCCGCAGGAGCGTTTGATTGACCAGCGTGCTCTTGCCCGACCCGGAAACGCCCGTCACGCAGATGATCCCCTCCAGGGGGAAACCGACGTCGATGCTCTTGAGGTTGTGCTCCCTGCACCCGCGAAGCTCGATTTGTCTGCGTTGGGAAACCTTCCGGCGCTGCGTGGGGGTGTCGATGCAGATCTTCCCGGAGAGATATTTTCCGGTGATAGATTCCGGGGCATGGTAGAGGTCTTCTAGCGTGCCCTGGGCGACTATCCTTCCTCCGTGGCGCCCGGCGGCAGGGCCCATGTCGATAATCTCATCGGCGGAGCGGATCGTGGCCTCGTCGTGCTCGACGACGATCACCGTGTTCCCGATGTCGCGCAGGTGCTTGAGCGTGCGGAGCAGGCGGTGATTGTCGCGCTGATGCAGCCCGATCGTCGGTTCGTCGAGGACGTAGCAGACCCCGACTAACCCGCTGCCAACCTGCGTCGCCAGGCGAATCCGCTGCGCCTCACCACCCGATAGCGTCGCGGAGGTGCGATCCAGCGAGATATAGTCCAGCCCCACGTCGGTGAGGAACGTCAGGCGGTGGGTGATCTCCCGGAGGATGGTCTCGGCGATCTGGGACTTCTCGGTATCGAGTTTGAGGTCCTCGAAAAACTCCAGCGCGTCGGCGATGGTCATCCGGGTGACTTCGTGAATCTTCTTATCCCCCACGGTGACCGCCAGCGACGCCGCCCGCAACCTCGCCCCATCGCAGCCCGGGCACGGCTGCTCGGACATAAATGAATGCAGGCGGGCCTTGACGAACTGGCTCTGCGTCTTCCTCCAACGCCGATTGAGGTTCGGAATCACTCCTTCCCAATCCCCTGACTCGTCCCCGTGCATCAATATCTTGCGGATGTTGGGGCGTAGTTCATCGTACGGGGCGACCGACGAAATCCCGTATTGGCGACAGAACTGGCGGAGGATGCGATTGTAAAAGATGTTCATTCGCTTTCCCCCGTGTCTCCAGGCGTCGATGACGCCCTGCGTCAGCGAAAGACTCGTGTCGGGTACGATCAGGTCGGGGTCGAACTCAAGAATCGTCCCCAGCCCGTCGCACTCCTCGCACGCCCCGTAAGGGGAGTTGAAGCTGAACATCCGAGGGGCGAGCTCCTCGAGGTTCGCCTGCGGATGCTTCGGGCAGGCGTAGGTGGCGCTGAACAACCAATCCTTCCACCCTTGGGCGTTATTGGCGCCCTTCCTCGCTTGCGCCTGCCTACCCCTGCCTCCATGCGGGTAGCAGGCAGGTGCCGGAGGCAGGCAGGGGTTGTGGTCCTGGTCGGTTTTGGCTTCGTTGGTTTCGTATGCGATGACAACCAGCCCGCTTCCCAGGGCGAGGGCAGTCTCAATGCTGTCCGAGAGCCTCACGCGCACCGTGTCCTTCAATATCAGCCTGTCCACCACTACCTCGATGGTGTGCTTCTTGTTCTTGTTCAGTTGGGGTAGGTCCTTGAGATCGTAAATCGCACCATCGATGCGGACCCGGACGTACCCTTCGCGCTGGACGTGGCGGAGCAGCTCGGTGTGGATGCCCTTCTGCCCGCGAACGATCGGTGCGAGGACCATGAACCGCGTACCGGGGGGTAAGGACATGACGCCGTCGACCATTTGGGAGACCATTTGCGACGTGATCTGCCGCCCGCATATCCAGCAGTGCGGGGTCCCCACGCGGGCGTAGAGGAGGCGGAGGTAATCGTAGATTTCCGTGCTGGTGGCGACGATGGATCGCGGGTTCGCCCCGCCCGAGCGCTGCCCGATGGCGACGGTTGGCGGGAGCCCCTCGATGTGCTCGACGTTCGGTTTGGAGAGCTGCTCGAGGAACTGCCTGGCGTAGGCGGAGAGGCTCTCGACGTATTTTCGCTGCCCCTCGGCGTAGATGGTATCGAACGCCAGCGAGCTCTTTCCCGATCCGCTCAGCCCGGTGATGACCACGAACTTGTCGCGCGGGATGCGGACGTCGATGCTCTGGAGATTGTGCTCGCGGGCCCCAAGGACGACGATCTCTCTTTTCGCAGGTCCGTTGCCCCCCCCGCCGGTGGACTTCCTGGTAGCGCGGGACTTGCGTCCCGCGGGAGTCTTTTTGCCCTTGGACTTACCCGCAGTGGGCTCTCTGGACTTCCGCGCCTTCGCGCTCGAGGATGTCCTACTCGTCTTTGGCATGCGTCCGCAAATCGCTCATTATACCGCCCGAGTCACAGCCCGACAAGCCAGGAACCCAAGGCACCAGAGTTCACCCCATAGCCCCACGAAGAATCACGAAAAACTACTGGTCCTAGTAGGACAGAACCGATATTTTCTGTACCGGTATCGAAATACTTACCCCAAGATCAGATGCCTTGGGATGGTGCCTCGGTTCGCGTGCTGGTGTGTTCCAAGAACTTAAAGCAGGAACCCGGTATGATCGTGACGCCCAAATCGTGGAACCCTTATTGTGGTCGCTCATGGGCGAGCGTGCTGGGGTTGGTGCATGTCCCCATGTTCGGCATGCGCGATTCCCAGAAACTCGAAGGAGAGCACGCCATTCTCCTTGATGGGACCAGGGGTAGTTTTGCACTTTCACACAGCAGTGATCGGGATCTGCTTGACAAGGATACCGCCCTATCCTGGATATGGTCTTCTCATGTTCGCCACAATCTAATCCTTGACGATTCCCGGGGTGTGATGCACCTGCGACGATGGGATACTCCGAACCTGCTTCGTCGCTTCCACATTCCCCAGCAAGAGCAAGGCGCCATCGATTTCTTGAAGGTTCTTCAGAAGGTCGAACCGCTGCAGGTTCCCAACGTCATTCAGTATGTTTTGTACGCGTTTCGCCTCATTCGCGGAATCCCCTGTTGCAGCGAGCCCCTCTGGGCGGTCCGCCTGTTGAACGGCCTACTTCTTGCTACAGATGAAATCCGAGCAAATCGTATTGACAGACAACGCGTGATAAGAGCTCGCACGTTTGGTGAAACTCTGGGTGCCATGAGTGTGCGAAGGCGTAAGCTTGCCGAAGTGGCAGACCTGCCAAAGAAGATCCGCGATCAAGACGTAGGGGTGCTGAACCAGTTCTTTTTGGAAAGGGACCCCCGTACTGGTCTGGAACTGCTTCCTGATCTCTTGTTCCGCCATGCCTCGAGCAAGCTGTACCAAGAAGCTCACTTGCAGATCGAACGTAACCCTCAGCTATCGTTTCCTGGGATGGGATCAATAGATGAACCAACAGGAACTGTCAGCAGAGATATTCGTTTCACACCTCCCAATCTCGCTCGCGCCTTGGTGCAGCAGGCAATAAAGGCTCTCGGTAAGTTGCCGCCCCGGCTTATAGCTTTGGACCCCGCGTGTGGGTCCGGAATCTTCTTGCAGGAATGTCTCCGAGAACTATCGTTGAGGAACTTCGAAGGTCGGGTCAATGTTGTCGGGTACGATATCTCAGAAGTCTCTGCCTGCATGTCGCGTTTTTGTCTGAAGCACACTGCCGATGACCTGTCTGGGAATGGAATGAAAATCGCGCCCCACATCGAGCAAAACAACTCTTTGCAGAGAGAGTGGGATTCCGCAGATCTGATTCTGATGAATCCGCCCTTCATACCTGTCAACCGATTAGATCCTGTCATGCGTGATGACCTCAAGAGCGTCCTGGGAGATATGTTCAAGGGCCGCGCGGATATTGCGATGGGTTTTGTCTGGAAAGCAGCTCGATCACTCAAACCCGGGGGCGTCTTGGCAAGCGTTCTTCCTGCTGCTCTCCTGCATGGCAGAAGCGGCCAAGCCTGGCGAGAACAGCTACAGCAAGAAGGAGAACTTCTGATGCTGGGCCGTTTTGACGGCTACCGATACTTCCCAACCTCGATGGTCGAAACGGGATTCATTCTGTTTCGTCGCAAGCGCCGCAGTACAACACGAAAACCCCCGGTGGAAATTGTCGTCGCTAGGGAAGGTTACGAAGACGCTGCGCTACGGGCCCTTCGTCTCCCTGAAGATGACCTGAGAAGATCGAATGACGAGGTGCAAGTATTCACGATTTCGCCCGATGAAAGCCTCGCAGAGAGTTGGCGTCCATTGCGAAAGTCGGCATATGAGTACCGACGCAGTCTGTTGTCCTGTGGTTATCCGACAGTTGAATCGCTTTTCGACATCCGGCAAGGAGTTCGCATAGGCGACAAAAAATCCTTCGTCTTGGATGCTTATAATCTGAAACAGTTGCGCAAGGAAAAAAGCTTTTTTCGGCCTGCAGTTGGCGGGGAGACTCTACGGAACGGACAGTTGGTAAAGTCGGAGTTCATATTCTTTCCGTACGGGCCAGACGGGTTGCTTTTGAGAACCGAGAAAGACCTACAAGAGAATGTGCCCAAGTATTACAAGAACTGGCTACGTCCGAATAAGAAAAAACTTGCTTCCCGAGTAGGTGTCGGAAAGTGGTGGGAGTTGACCCGACCGGGTAAATGGCAGATGGAGCTTGTACCGCGGATCGTTTCAACATATTTCGGAGCCAGCGGTAGTTTTGCTTTTGACGTAACTGGAGAGTATGCGGTGGTCAATGGGTTTGCATGGATTTGGAAGAAACCTTTGCCGGAAGGTCTGGACTTTGGCAGGAGTAGATTGCCGTGGGCTTATTTGGCTTTGCTAAACAGTAGTGTATTTGAGAGAGTGCTGTCTTGGTTTTCAGTACCCCTGCAAGGCGGGCAGATGCGGCTTGAGCGGCGATTTCTGGGAAGGATACCTCTTCCAGACTTTAGTGACAATGAACAGATCGCGCCAGACGTACTCCAGGACCTAGTCAACTTAGGAAAGTCAATCAATCAGGGCAAACTGGAGGATATTCGCACGGACTTAGACAAGATTGCGTCTACGGCATACGGGCTGCCTGCAGATAGCAGCAAGTGGGGATAAGGTTCATGGGGCCAGGTAAGATAGAGACGCTGCACTATGACTTAAACGCAAAATTCAAAAAGATTCTTAACAAGAAAGTCTGGATAGGCCAAGTTCCAGGCATCGGCAACTGGAAGGACGCCAACATTGGGAGGTCGATACAATTCCAGCTCATTTCGAAGGACGTGGTCGAATCAGAATGGGCCATGCGACCTGATGGTTCGCAAAAGGTACCGGTGTTTGCTCTATACGAAACGTCAGATCCGGATGATTTACTTGAAACCCGTCATTGGGTCAGTTGGTATGAACGATGGGAAAAGACTGACCGGAGCGAGTTCAAGCTTCATACGATGAGTTGGACCGTCTTCAGGGGAACGCGATACACCCCTGAAAAGGCCCCAGTGTTGCGTGCTGATTGGGATCAATTGCGCAATACGGATGCCAGTAGAGAGGCTGGCCATCCCCATTGGCATCTTCTTGAACCGGTGCTGGCAGAGGAGCGTACGAGTGGCAGCTTTCCGACTGCATCGCTCAAGGAACTCAAACCAGTGCGTCATGGCACTGTTAGCTCTGGTACAGGCGTAGTGGGCATCATCAACCTTGACCGTCTGCATCTCGCAATGGGCGCATGGGATCCCGACAAGCCCCACCCAACATGTTGGCAACGAAGCGCAAGGAGTAACAGGGAAGTTCGTGAGTGGGCTGTGCGGACCCTCCAATACCTTTGTGACCAGTTCGCACAGTTCTGATTGACCTCTACCCCATCCCCCGAGTAAAGCGTCAGTCAGGGCGTTCATCTTCGCGGATTATCACCAGTTCGTCGCATTCATCCTTCGTGGGGGGGGTGAGGCGGGACTCGTAGGCGTTGATCGCCTGGTGCATCTTCTCTGCTGCAAGCGTCGGATGGTTCGGCCGCCCCAGTATGCGCCGCTCGCAGACCTCCCGGGGAACGTCAAAGTAGACGATCTTCACACGATATCCGCGGGCGCGGGCGAGTTCGGCGAACAGCTCTCTCCGCTCGCGCGTCGGGTTGGTCCGGTCGATGACGATCCGCTCGACGCCGTCTTCCAGCAGCTCCTCGTAGCGGTGCAGGAGTTTCTCGAACTGGTGCGGGCCTTCGTCCTGACATATGCGCGTGTAATCGGGCAGGGCGGCCTGACAATACCGCGTCTTCCCCGCCCCCTGCCTCCCCACCAGTATCACCAGCTCTTTCATTTTTTGGCAATTCAGTTTCTTCTTTTGCTCCTCGGTCCTCTTGTTGTTGTTCGCGTCATTCGCGGCTGCTTTTCTTTCTATTCGCGTATCTCCACGATGTCCGTATCGCGGAGTGTTTCGCTGCGCTGGACCTGCTGCCCGTCGTATCTTCCCTCGCCCCAGACGCGGGCGCGTTTCATCTTCTCGGGCAGCTCGCGGTGAATCTCGCGGGCGAGGTCCTCCACGGTCGAACCGATCGGCAGTGTGAACGGCTTGTCCATATCGGGGGGTTTACCCGGTTGCTTGGTGTAGACGCGGATGACCGCAAGCAGCTCCCACAGCCGTTTCAGGAGCTTGTCCATACCCTCACCGGTGGCGGCGCTGACGGGGTAGACGTCCAGCTTGGCTTTGTAGAGTTCGTGAAGAGCGACGATGTTCTCCGCCGGCGCGATGTCGATCTTGTTTGCGACGATAATCCCGCTTTGTTCGCGATTGGCTGCGGACAGGTTATTGCGGGCGGCGGAGCGGATTCTGATCTCGCGGTCGGTCAACAGATTCAGGACCATCTCCGCTTGCTCGAGCGGGTCGGTGGAGGCGTCAACCACGACGCAGATCGTATCGGCCTTCTGGATCGTTCCCACGAGCCCTCCCGGTACG